>Ga0302197_10000842_pt1 | contig 30730 bp, 35 predicted proteins | sample II_Bog_N2_1_FD_193526 | JGI IMG/M metagenome (GOLD analysis project Ga0302197, IMG submission 193526) | Peat permafrost microbial communities from Stordalen Mire near Abisko, Sweden - II_Bog_N2_1 | ecosystem: Environmental > Terrestrial > Soil > Wetlands > Peat | place: Sweden: Abisko... | reverse complement strand
ATTCGCGAATTTATACCCGAAGAACAGGAAACCTACCTCCACCATTTTACCGACGAAGAAGTCCTCTTATATCTGCCGCAACGCACTACGGAAGAACGAATCAATATCTTCCAAACAGCATTAGCCAACTATGCTAACAGTAAACTAACTGGCATCTGGGGTATGTTTAACAAAGAAACAGGAGAATTTATAGGGAGTTGCCTGTTACGCCCATTTAATGGTGACGTTAAAGTTTTAGAGGTAGGTTACAGCATGGATAAAAAATACTGGGGACAAGGCATTGCCACTGAAATGGCGGAAGCCATGATAACGCACGGGTTTTCAGATACCGATATTGATGAAATAGTCGGGGTTACTGTATTGGAAAACATTAGCTCGCAACGGGTTCTCGAAAAAGCAGGACTTAAACGCATAGATAATCTATTCAGAGATGGCCTGGAACTGGCTTTTTTTAGAAAAGTTAGAGATTAAGAGCAGCGGCCTTGTGCGATTCCCGCCTCGGGGCGGGGAAGGGTGGGGTTTCGCAGATTATTTGGCGTCTAAACCCCTCCCTGCCGCTTCACATCCAATCGCACCCCTCCTAGGAGGGAATTGAAAATACAAGCATGTGCCCATACTGACAAAACAGTGTCAGCACTTATACAAATCTATTTCCCGAAATTTGAATATACCAGTCTTCTCCCTCCTGCGAAGGAGCAATTCCCGTTCTTTGAATTAACGAAATATCAATTATTGTGTAGCTCCTTAACGATATGCTTACACCCCGCCTCAATCAAATCAAAAACAGGCGCGAATTTGGTGTCATCATAATAAGGGTCGGGAACTTCCTTATCACCTAATAATAGTTTCACCTTTTGTGCCGCTTGTTTATTGGGCGCCAGGGCCAGCACATCGGCCAAATTGCTTCTGTCCATCACATAAATATGATCGAACTCCTCAAAATCACTTTGCCTGAACTGACGGCATTTCTGATGACCGATCGGCACGCCACGCTCATGGGCTACACGGACCGAACGCCTGTCCGGGCCTTCGCCCACATGCCAGTTACCTGTACCTGCCGAATCGATCTCCCAACCCAGGTTATTTTTATCCGACAGATCCTGCATGATCCCCTCCGCCAGCGGCGAACGGCAAATATTGCCCAGGCATACCATTAGTATTTTCATTCTTTTAGTTGATTGGTTGAATGGGTTGATTAAGTTGGATTGAGTTCTTGGTAAATATTTTAACTATTCTCCAATCAACCCAACTCAATCAACTAACTATCCAAATATCTGGTTCAATAACCCCGCTAACCTAACACCAGCTTTAAGCAATTGATGATTGAGGGTATCAATGTGGTTGAAGTTGTATTTATAGCTCAGGTTATCGCCCGGCTTAATGTCGGTATAAAGCTTTTCAGCTATCTGGTTCGATTCAAATAACCATTGGCTTATTGGCGCGCTTTGCCATTCTTTAACCTCCGCAGGCGTGGTGAAATTAATGGCTGCAGCATATTCAGTATAGCTTAACTGCTGGTAATCGATCAATTGCGAATCCCAAACCGAGTGCAGGTTACTTGGCGCGTTAAACCAGGTTACTTTAAAATCGTTACCGCCTTTGTCATCAGCATGGGCAACGTGCATGGGCTGGTGTATGTCCTCTGAGATGTGGATCAGCATGCGCAAATCAAGCAATTTATCTTTTGGCGACAAGCTTTTCTTTTTCAGTTCACCTACCAGGTATTTTAATTTAGTGTAGGCATCTACGTTGGTATCTTGTTTTAAAAATATAACCAATTCAGGGTAAGTATACTGTTTGTTTAAATCAACATAATGCCATGGCGATAAATAGCTATAAGCCGGATCTGATTTGATATAATCAGCCCAGTTGCTGGCTAAGGCAATTGACTCATGACCCAAAATAGCATGTACCGCCGCGCGTGCTTTAGGTGTTAAATAACTTTCGGCAATTTGCCCGCAAACACGGTGGCCAATTGTTCCCCATGCCATGCTTTGCATTGGCGCATAAATAAGTGCCGCCCCGATAAGTACTTTTTTAAAGAATGATGTGTTCATAAAACTAAAGTGGTTTTGGATTACAAGTAGATCTTTTTATTAATCGCGCCGTGATAGGAATAACAGCCGATGTGCTGGAAAATTGATAAATTGAATCTGTTTTTTTGGTGACCTTGAATACTTCCTCGTACATCCCGAAACGAAAGCAATCGGGCTTTTCTTTCAATGTAAAATCCGGGTTGCAGAACTGTCCTTTTAAAAACAGGGAATCGTTACGCTGGCCATAGTTGCCCTTAGTATATTCAGTCCAATGTCCGGCTTTCATGCAGCTATCAGCACCGTAATTTACTTTAGTGAATGTTTTTATCGATACAAAAAAGGAATCGCAGGTAAACTTAAAATGGTAAAGCGAGTACGTAAGCAGTTTTTTCTGCATCGGTACCGAATCCTGCTGCCATTCGCCTTGAAACTCCTTCACGCCAGGCTTTTGCATATCAGGGTTCATCCAGCACGAGCCAAGGAATAAGGTTGTTAGAAGAAAAATGGCGAGAATCAGTTTTTGCATTTAATTTTTTGTTTGTCACGCTGAGCGGAGTATCAGACTTACGAAGTTTTAAAACTTCGTAAGTCTTTGTCCTTTCGCAAGTCTAAACCCTTTTTTCATTCTGAGGACCGAAGAATCTTCTTCGACCTGCATAGCCGCTTTGCTTATTGCAGAAGATTCTTCACTATATTCAGAATGACAAGTGTTTTTTGGGTGGTCTTATTTTAGGCTACCAATCATATCCTCCGGCCTAACCCACTGGTCAAACTGTTCGTTGGTCAATAAGCCCAGGCCCAAAGCGGCTTCACGTAATGAAAGATTTTCCTTCAAAGCCTTTTTAGCGATTTTAGCGGCATTTTCATAACCGATATGCGGGTTTAATGCCGTTACCAGCATTAAAGAGTTTTCAAGGTGCTTCTTGATACCTGCATAGTTTGGTTCGATACCCGCAGCACAATGATCATTAAACGATACACAAGCATCCCCAATTAAACGCGCCGACTGTAAAAAGTTAGCTGCCATTACCGGTTTAAACACATTCAGTTCATAATGGCCGTTGCTGCCCGCTATTGAAATAGTAACATCGTTACCCATAACCTGTGCCGCAACCATGGTAACCGCCTCGTTTTGGGTTGGATTAACTTTGCCCGGCATAATTGATGAGCCCGGCTCATTATCCGGGATATGGATCTCACCAATTCCAGAACGCGGACCAGATGCCAGCATCCTGATATCATTAGCAATCTTCATTAACGATACAGCGATCTGTTTTAAAGCACCGTGGCTCTCCACAATTGCATCATGCGCGGCCAAAGCCTCAAATTTATTTTCCGCGGTGCGGAAAGGCAAACCAGTAAATTGAGCAATGTATTCAGCAACCTTAACATCATAACCTTTTGGGGTGTTGATGCCGGTACCCACAGCAGTACCGCCAAGCGCCAGTTCAGATAAATGATCTAAAGTATTACGCAAAGCTTTTAAACCATGAGTTAGTTGTGATACATAGCCCGAAAATTCCTGGCCTAAAGTCAGCGGCGTAGCATCCATTAAGTGGGTACGGCCTATTTTAACAACACTTTTAAATTCTTCTGATTTTGCTTTTAGCGTATCACGTAATTTTTCAACGCCCGGTATGGTTACATCAATCACCATTTTATAGGCGGCAATGTGCATAGCGGTTGGGTAAGTATCGTTTGATGATTGCGATTTATTCACGTCATCATTCGGGTGAATAAAGGTTTTGCCTTCGCCCAAAGTATTTCCTTGTAAAACATGTGAGCGGTTAGCAATAACCTCGTTCACATTCATATTTGATTGCGTGCCCGAACCTGTTTGCCAAATTACCAATGGAAATTCAGTAGCTAAGCCACCTGCTAAAATCTCATCACAAACCTGAGCGATTAGGTCACGCTTGTCCGCAGGCAATACGCCGCAATCTGTATTAGTATAAGCTGCTGCTTTTTTTAGATAAGCAAAAGCCGCGATAATTTCTTTAGGCATTGATGCTTCCGGCCCGATCTTAAAGTTATTACGTGATCTTTCGGTTTGCGCACCCCAGTATTTGTCGGCAGGTACCTGTACCTCGCCCATGGTATCATGTTCAGTTCTGAAACTCATTGTATTATATTTTGCTGCGCAAAGTTATGTTTTATATGGATGAAATAAACTGAAAACGGTAATCTTTTTAGTACATTGTTGGTTAAATCTTATTACAATAAAACGAGGTTGTTATCTTCGTTATGTTAAATTATGGAAAAGAAATATAATCTTGAAAAGACGACATGGTCTGAAAATGATTTCAATGAAATGAATTGGCACGATAATAAAATACATGCTATGTCATTTCATGATGAGTTCAAATTTTTATTAGACATTGATTACATTTTTAAATGGCAATTAAAGTCTAACAAGAAAAAATATTTATTTTGGATATCTCCATGTACTATGATTTTTGAAAATGTATACGACATTGTATTTGATTTAGAAATTTCTGTACCCGATCAGGTTATAATTGATAATATAACAATGACAAATCCACGAGAACCCAAAAACGCAATTTATTTACAAAAACAAATAGAATATGATTGGTTAATTGAAACCATTAACGGCGATATATCTTTTAAATCGGTTGGATTTAACCAATATGTTAGGAAACCACCCATACCTACTAATTTGCAAAAACTTGATTTGATTAGCAGGGGTGGAATATCATTTAATACATTTTTCGAAAGCTAAAAAACCAAAGCATTTTGATCTCGTTATAGTAGAAAACGCGACCATGCCCAAATACAACGTCATATATACCACACCCCATCACGACCATTATCTATGGAATGGCACTTCGCTTTCCAAACTGGAAAAAACCGGGCAGGAAAACCTGATGTTCAGCGGAAAATCATTTAAAGAAGAAGAACTTCCCCATGCGATAGCCAATTGCAAAAAGGCAATCAGACAATCCTACCCAAAAGACACCGATCCGGAAATTAAAACTGTACAAATAGCCGTATCTGACTAATTGAAAGTCCTAGGATTTGTACGTATCCACATGTCCAGGTTATTTAGCTTGTCATTATTAGCTTTAAACCAGGCCAAATTTTCATCCTTATAGGCAGATAAACTTATAAACCTGGTAAATGCCTCCATATTGCCGCTTTCCGCAAGCTTGTTAAAAAACTTAGCGTAATAGTTGCTGAAAAACGGATCGCTTTGTGTTTCTTTAAATTCAAAAGCCTGTTTAAACATGGTGGTTAATTGCAAGTTCAGGCTGTCAACTCCGCTTAAATTTGTTTTTCCTTCTGTTGCAGCAAGAACCGCCATTTGCATGCTTAATGTAGACGTGCCTATCTCTTTTTCTGATATACTAATATTTGTGTGCTTTGCATCTTGCTGACTAATCCCATAATTCAAAATTTTACGAATATTGCGATATGCTTCTACTGATCTCGCGGTATTGGGCTCTAACAACAAAAAGCTGCACCATGCCATCAGCGCGTAAATGCGCTTTTGCCCGGCATAAGTTGCCATGGCATATATACGCTGGCTGCTTGCATGCCGTTGATCAAGTTTAATCGCGTCTTTCTCGCACTCTTCGGCCTCGGCATATTTATTCTGGCGATAGTATGATATGCCTAAATTAAAATGCAAATGCTCAAAATTGGGGTTATCGGCAATACCATTTTTATAGCATTCCACTGCTTTTTGCGGCTCATTGTTATCATCATAAATAGATCCTAACAAATCATCCGCTTCATATTTTGGTGCTGTTGATGATAAAATCTTTTGCAAATAGGGTATGGCGTCTTTTCCATGGCCGGTGTTATAAAGGGTATAACCCATTTCATAATCTGCCTGCCAATTATTGGGGTCGATGGCTAAAGCCTGCTTGTACTTGTCAATGGCTTCATCAAATTTACCGGCATCGTTTAAAACAACGCCTTGCTTTACTAAATCTGCTGAAGTGGTTGCCGTTTGGCCAAATAAATTGTTGTGTGAAAGGCAACTAATAATAATTGCCGACAGGATTAGGTTTTTCATTCCTAAAAATACACATCATAACCATATATCAAAACAGTAACGGGCAGTTATTTTATCGGGTTGTAATTTCTTTGCCTGCGCCAAACCGCAAGCGGGATATATTTTGCTTTTTTGGTATCTAAAAAATAAATTTTGTTGGTTTTGGGGTATACAATAAAACTAAACCAATCATTGCCGGGGGCACTGTCGTATTCTGAAACCTTCACTGAATAAAAACTTTGCGAATCTGACGGGCGGCTATTAATGTAAGCGATCAGGTGTTTTTTACCATGCGACTTTTTCTTACACAGATTGTTTGCCTTTACAATCTCGGGTAAATTATTGATGGTTGTGATAACCTGCCCCTCTGTTTGCGGCTGATTGTCATCACTTACCGGTTTTTTTACTGCACAGGAGGCCGCTAAAAACAAGATAGCAGCGAAGATCGGAATGCATAGTTTAACTCTATTAAATAAACCCATAATTAATTTTTTCTATTCATTATACAGTCAAAACCAAAAATCGTTCATAATATTATCTAAATGTTTAAAACTTAAAATAGTTAGCGATTGTATAATTTCTGAATTTCGCCCTCGTTAAAGTGATTGACTGCTTCTTATGATATTATACAAAAACATCCTTACTATTTCTCTTTCGTTGCTATGCTTAGCTTCTTGTTCTCAAGATAAAAAATCCAAATCCCAGGTTTCTTCCACTCCTGATCTCGGCAAACCCTTTAACTCTAAACAATATCTGCAGTACGATCCTACTAAGGCCGACAAAAAGATAGATGAATTTATGAAGCACCTGCACCAGGTGGCCAACTTTAACGGGGATGTTTTGGTAGCGAAAAAAGGTAAGATCATTTACGAAGGTGCATTTGGCTGGGCTGATTATCCTAACCAACACGCGTTAGATATCAATTCAAAATTTCAATTGGCATCTGTAACTAAAACCATCACCTCAACAGCCATTTTACAGTTGATGGAACGTGGAAAACTGAAACTAAACCAGGATGTCCGTGATTTCTTCCCCAATTTTCCATACGAGGGCGTAACTATACGTTTATTGTTAACCCACCGTTCCGGCATGATGAACTATGTATATTTTGTGGATGGCGTGTATCGTGCTGAGCACCGCGACCAGCGTAAGGGCATCACCAACCAGCAAACGATGGACATGATTGCCCAGTACAAGCCCGCTCGTTTCAACAAACCTGATAAAAGCTTTCTATATAACAACTCCAACTTTATGGTTTTGGGATCGATCATCGAAAAAGTTTCCGGCATGAGTTATGCCGAATATGTGAAGCAAAATATTTTTATCCCTGCGGGGATGGCTAATACCGCAGTATACTCAAAAGCGGTATATGATAAAATCCCAACCTTTGTACTCGGTCATGATCGTAATAGCTGGAAATATTCTGTAGCGCCAAACTTTTTGGATGGACCAGTTGGGGCTTATGGTGTTTATAGCACTGTTGCTGATCTGTTTTTGTTCGACAGGGCACTAAGGGCCGGTCGTTTACTTAAACCGGCAACCCAGGATTCTGCTTACACAGATCACAACCCTATGATCCGCGGGCACTTTAACTATGGGTATGGCTGGAGATTATTTGAAGCGCCCGGACAAAAAGTAGTTTACCATACCGGCTGGTGGCATGGTTTCAGGCATATATTTTTGCGTGATATGAAGAACGATGTAACTATTGTATTGCTTGGCAACATGGTTAACGGCAGCTTACTGCATCTGGATGATTTGTTTAAAATAACAGGTATGCCGATAGTTCGTAAAAGCGCCTATACAGGAAATGGTGAAACAGAAGAGGATCAATAACAGTCTGAACTCGAATTTATGGATTTATAGAATTCTGTTAATTCTATAAATTCAGGTTCAGACATCAACCAATAAATTATGTTTGATAAAATAATGGAAGCCCAGCAAAAAGCTGGTGAAGTAAAAAAACGCCTGGACGCGATAACAGTGACAGGCACCGCGGAAGGTGGCAAAATTATAGTAAATGCCAACGCTAATAAAGTAATTCAGTCCATCAATATCGATGAAAACTTTTTCGTTGATGCCGATAAAGAAGAATTGGAAGAATTGCTTTTAATAGCTATTAACAAAGCTATGGAACAAGCCGAAAACGTAAGCCAAAGCGAAATGGCAGCCATGACACAGCAAATGTTTGGCGGTTTGGGTAACTTATTTGGTAAATAAATTTTTCTTTTTGTCATTTGCGAGGAAGAAAGACGAAGCAATCTCGTAGCTATGCCTATTCGCCCTGTAGACTACGAGATTGCCACGCTTCGCTCGCAGCTATGTCAATAAGGCAATTAAAAAGCGCCGGCCAGTGCGATTCCTTCCCATGAGAAGGAGGAGGAAGGGGTTCGACGATGCGCACAACGTAAAATTTCAGTCATAAACCCAACTGCAAGAAAAGTTACAGATCAACGTTTTTAACTTTACTACAAAACTCATCAAAACATCATGAAAATCACTTATTACGGCCAATCCTGTGTTCAAATAGAAATAGGCGGCAAAACACTATTATTTGACCCATTTATAACGCCAAACCCTTTGGCTAGCCATATTGATATTAATAGCCTGAAACCGGATTATATCCTGGTATCACATGGACACGGCGATCACATTGCCGACCTGGTAACTATCCAAAAAAATAGCGGTGCAAAGGTTATTTGTATAGCTGAGATAGCTGGTTGGTTAGGTAAACAAGATATTGAAGCCCACGGCATGAATATAGGCGGTGGCTATAATTTCGATTTCGGCCGTGTTAAAATGGTTAACGCTATTCACTCCAGCTCAATGCCCGATGGTAGCTACGGGGGCAATCCGGCTGGCTTTGTAATTTATGCTGAACGCAAAGCGATTTATTTTGCAGGCGATACCGCGCTTACCTATGATATGAAACTATTGGCCGATGACAACCTGGATTGGGCTATTTTACCAATTGGAGATAATTATACCATGGGTGCTGATGACGCCATTAAAGCTTGTGATTTTATTAATTGCAAAAACGTGATTGGTGTACATTATGACTCGTTCCCGGTAATTAAAATAGACAAGGACGAGGTGATGGAAAAATTTGTTAAAGCAGGTCTGAATTTAAAACTACCCGCAATAGGGGAAAGCTTATCGCTATAAACAATAAAAAACCCCGCTAACAAATGTTAGCGGGGTTTTTTATTATGACCCCATTTTGGCGGTGTCTTTCATTTTCATCTTCATCTTACCTTTCTTCACCTTTGTTTTTTTCTTCATTTTGCTTGTATCTGTCTGCATAGTAGTTTTTGTATTACGCATCGGTATCGCCGCAAATACACTCCCAAATGAGATCGCTCCTAAAGCAATCATACAAAACAATTTTTTCATGATAATAATTTTTAGTTTTTAATGGTTTGCTATCTATACAAACACAAAAATTAACCAAAAATTGTTTTTAGTTTCTTTTTGATTAAATTACAGTGCCGTGCGGAATAATTGCCCGTTTTTTAACAACTACAATCCCGTCCTGCACGGTATGTGTATCATAGTCGCCATCTTCTAGTTTTTCGCCGCAATTAATGCTGACATCATTACCAATATAAGTGTTTTTGTCGATAATAGCATTTTTGATAGAACACCTATCACCAATACCCATTATAGGCGAATCGCTTAACCTTGATTCCTCTATTTGCTCAAGCGTTTGATAATTATCGCTGCCCATCACATAACAGTTCTCAATAGTAGTACCAAAACCTATACGGGTACGTATCCCTATAATTGATCGGGTGATATGGCTGGCATTTATAATGCAACCATCGGCTATAATAGCTTTATCAACTTGTGTACCGCTCATTTTTGATGGCGGCAGCATCCTCGCACGGGTAAATATGTAGTTCTTGTCGAACAGGTTAAACTGCGGGATATCATCCGTAAGCCCTAAGTTAGCATCAAAAAATGATGGGATAGTACCAATATCGGTCCAGTAACCTTCATACTGGTAGCTTAAAACTTTATGGTTATCAATCGACTGCGGAATGATTTCTTTGCCAAAATCTGTGCGTTCATTACCTTGCAGCAGCTCGTACAATAATGCCCTGTTGAAAAGATAAATACCCATTGATGCCAGGTACAATCTGCCTTGCGCATGCATTTCATCGCTTACTTCCGATGCCCAGTTTTCGAAATCCTTTTTAGGCTTTTCAACAAAGGCGGTAACCATATTTTCCTCATCTGTTTTCAAAATGCCAAAGCCCGGTACATCATTGGCATGTACAGGTATGGTAGCGATTGATATTTCAGCCTCAGATTTGATGTGGTTATCAATCATTTCCTCAAAATCCATCTGGTACAGCTGGTCGCCCGAAAGGATCAACACGTAATCAAACTCATGAACCGCCAAATGATGCAAGCTTTGCCTAACCGCATCAGCTGTTCCCTGGAACCATCCTCCGCTGGTAGGTGTCTGCTCCGCTGCCAAAATATCTACGAAAGCCTCACTAAAATTGCTGAAGTGGTAGGTGTTTTTGATGTGCTTATTTAACGACGCCGAGTTAAACTGCGTTAACACATAAATACGCGTTATGCCCGAATGCAAACAGTTGGAGATAGGTATATCAACCAAGCGGTATTTACCGGCAATTGGAACGGCCGGCTTGGAACGAGTTGCCGTAAGGGGCGATAGGCGACTGCCCTGGCCACCGCCAAGAACAATGCAAATTACTTTTGAGGTCATATATTAGGTTTTAAACTTTCATAAAGGTTAATGTACTCTTTGGCCGATCTGTCCCATGAAAAATCAAGCGCCATCATTCTTTTACGCAACAAGTTAAGGTATTGCGTGTTTTCATACAATATTAATGCCCTATCAATCGCATAGCAAATATCATCTACCGATATGTCACTGAATCGTATGCCATAGCCACCTTCGTCGCCAAAATCAATAACGGTATCTTTTAACCCACCTGTGCTTCGTACAATCGGCACGGTGCCATAACGCAAGGCATATAATTGGTTTAGCCCGCAAGGCTCAACCCGGGATGGCATCAGCAAGAAATCCGAACCCGCGTATACCGCATGCGCCAGTACTTCATCGTATCCAATAAATATATTGTACTGCTCGGGCAGCATTTCTTTTAATTCTTTTAAGCCCTGTTCAATGAATGGCTCTCCTGCGCCTAATATCAGGAAGTTAACTTTACCCGGATGGTTGGCTATGGTTCTTGATATGGACTCAGCCAATAAATCGGCACCTTTTTCCAATACCAACCGGCCGATAAATGATACGAGGGGCAAATCTGGCGATAAGTTAAACCTGGTACATAATTCCTCTTTATTTTTTTGTTTGCCTTGCGCCACCTTCGTCACGGTATAATTGGCAGGGATCATGCTGTCGGTTTTGGCATTCCAAACCTCTGTATCAATGCCGTTGATAATGCCCGATCCTTTTGATTCCTCTAAATAAAACAAATACTCTAAACCGTTGGAGCTAATAGTTAATTCCCTAAGGTAACTAGGCGATACCGTAGTATATTTATTACAGCATTTTACAGCTGCCGCTAATGGATTAATCATGCCTGCCCAATCCAACAAACCACCTTGATATGGGTCTATCTCCGGCAAATAATAAAATTTATCCCAGCCTAAAACACCATGGTATTGCCCATTATGAATGGTGAATACGGTTGGTATATCAGCCAGGCGGGTATACAGTTTTGAATGATACATTAAAAATGGGATCAACCCCACATGATGATCATGACAATGAATAATATCCGGGCTTTGCTGTGAGTAGCTGATCCAGTCTAAAAACGCTAACTGAAATGCCACAAATTGTTCCCGCTCATCAGGGTACATGTAAACCTCTTCACGATCCAACAATCCGGGGATTTTAATCAGGTAGAGTTCAAAGCCAAGCTTGTCAGTTTTCTCTTTCCATACTTCAAAGTATAACCTGCGTGTACCTAATAGCGTTACGGCCTTAAAAACAATATCAAATTCATTTTCGCGGGTAAACTTACGGTCGTAGAATGGAATTACAACCGCGGCATCCATACCGGCAAGGTTCTGGTATTTGGGCAACGCCCCAACCACATCGGCAAGACCGCCAACTTTGGCAATAGGATAACATTCGGCGGCAAGGTGGTAAATTCGCATAAAGATTTATAATGGCTTAAGTTAGGAAACATTTAACTCAATTTGCAAACACATAATTTGAAAAATGTGTTTGCTTTGATGAGAATATTTATAGCAAATTGCTGATTATTTGCTGATTTAATCATTTTAAGAATCATGTGTGTCTTTTCCCTTTGTCATTGCGAGCGAAGCGTGGCAATCTCGTAGCTTACAGAGCGAACAAGAACAGTTACGAGATTACTTCGTTGTTTCTCCTCGCAATGACAAAAGGCAAGTTGTTGCTTATTTTTGGACGGTGTTAACGACGCTTCAACTTATGAAAGGTAAGTAATTTCCCGGAAACCGTATACCTTAATGTCAGTTGTCCCGTGGTAAGGCTCAAAATTTCAAAACATCTTCCACCCTCTAAACTTATAAAATCGACATTTTGAGGATTGCTGTTTTTCAGGTATGCGCTATCGCAAGAATGATTGTTTCTATGATAGTTTTCTGAAGATATTGTATCGGAATTATATATCTCAGTATATTTAGTATTAGTTATTACCAATACACTTTTAGGGTCTTCATTTGATACCCACCGACCTTGTAATAATGGATAAGTTGAAAAACCAGTTATTGCAAAAAACACTGTAATTGTAATAATTGTAATTGCTAAGTTTTTCTTAAAGATCATTTAATCAATATTTTGTTCCCGCGGTAGCATTGCAGTTCAAAAGGCAAAATTCCCATGGGATTTGTAAACTATAATTATCCAAAACGTAAGTATTAATATTGGAACTACCAATGGTATATACTTATTTTTTCTGAACCATCTCCAAAAAAGCAAGGGTGACATTAAGCTAATTATAACAAATCCCCAAACTCCTAAACGTATGGTGTGACCAAGTAATGTTGCTGGAACTTCTTCGCCTTCTGCGTGTCCAATACTCAGTAATGGAATTCCGGTAAATGAGAATAGGAGTAATATAATTATCCATAAAAGATAAAGCCGCAATGGATTATTTATATATCCCAGCATCTTTTTCTTTTTAATATTATTATCCAACATCAATGCGCCTCCAACCAATTAGCACCCGTGCCAATCTCCACCATAATAGGCACCGTAGTTTTTATCGCATTCTTCATGTTGTGCAAAATTATCGGTTTAACAATTTCCACTTCGTGGTGCGGAACATCAAAAACCAACTCATCATGCACCTGCATGGTCATGCGGGCATCTAATTTTTGGGCAAGGAATTCTTTATGGATATTGATCATCGCGATCTTGATCATATCCGCCGCAGAACCTTGTATCGGCGCATTTATCGCATTTCGCTCCGCAAAACCGCGTACCGTTTGGTTAGCCGAATTAATATCCCGCAGGTACCTGCGCCTGCCCATCAGTGTAGTTACATAACCATTCTCACGAGCGAAGTTCATGGTATCACTCATGTAGGTTTTTATTCCGGGGTATTGTGCGAAATAATTATCAATGATCTCGGCAGCTTCCTTACGCGGGATGCCCAGATTTTGTGATAACCCAAAAGCCGACTGCCCATAAATAATACCAAAATTCACCGCCTTGGCATTGCGGCGCTGTGTACTGGTTACCTCATCCAACCCGATACCATACACATTAGCCGCGGTTGCCGTGTGAATATCCAGGTTCTGCACAAAAGCTTCCATCATATTGGCATCCTTGCTTATTTCGGCAATAATGCGCAACTCTATCTGCGAATAATCCGCAGATACGATCACGTGTCCGCTATCCCTTGGAATAAATGCCTTACGCACCTCGCGGCCACGTTCGGTGCGGATCGGAATATTCTGTAAGTTTGGATTAGTGGAACTCAAACGCCCGGTAGCCGCTACCGCCTGGTTGTAGGAAGTATGCACGCGCCCAGTTTTAGCATTCACCATCTGTGGCAACGCATCTACATAAGTCGACTTTAATTTTTGCAGCTGGCGATAATCTAAAATATCCCTTACAATATCGCTCTTTGCTGCTAAGGATACCAAAACATCTTCGCCGGTTTGGTATTGGCCGGTTTTCGTTTTTTTAGCTTTCGGGTCGAGCATTAATTTCTCGAACAGCACCTCGCCCAATTGCTTAGGCGACGCGATATTGAAACGTACACCTGCTTTTTCAAATACGATTTTCTCCAACTTGGCTACGTCGGTTTCCAATTCTTTTGAGAATTCTTTTAACGTATCGTGATCTATTTTTACGCCTTCGTATTCAATATCAGCCAAAACGTAGATCAACGGGTGCTCAATTTCGTGGATCAGTTTTTCCGCCTCCACTTCTTTAATTTTTGGCTCGAAAACATTTCTTAGCTGAAGCGTGATATCAGCGTCTTCAGCAGCATATTCTTTTATCTTCTCGATCTCTACATCGCGCATATTACCTTGGTTTTTGCCTTTGGCACCAATGAGCGAGGTAATAGAAACCGGTTTGTATCCTAAATAATTTTCTGACAGAATGTCCATCCCATGGCGGGTATCCGGGTCGAGCACGTAATGCGCCATCATGGTATCAAACAGCTTGCCACGTACCTCAACGCCGTACCATTTCAGCATCAGGATATCAAACTTCAGGTTTTGGCCTGTTTTGCAGATGGAAGCATCTTCAAACAACTCCTTAAATTCAGCTACAATTTTCTTAGTTTCTTCCTGATCTACAGGCACCGGCACATACCATGCCTCATTGGCTTTTATGGCGAATGATAGGCCCACAAGCTCACAAAAATTAGCATCGGTACCGGTAGTTTCCGTATCAAAGCAAATATCTTTTTGTTGTTTTAGTAGTTTGATGAGTTTAGCACGCTTTTCAAAAGTATCAGCCAAATGATATTCATGCGAAACAGTATCAATATTTTTCGATGGAGCAGCGGGAGTTTCAGGCTGGCCGATGTCTGCAATATCGACAGTCATCGTTGTACGTCCGGTAGCCACTTCATTACCAAACAAATCCGTTTGGATAGACACCGACTTCATTTCGGTAACACTGAAATCATCGCCAAACACACGACGGCCCAGCGTTCTGAATTCTAGTTCAGCAAAAAGCGGTTCTAACAGATCTTTGCTTGGTGCGCAAATTTCCAATCCGGCCTCGTCTAGTTCAACGGGAACATTCAGGTTGATGGTAGCCAACCTTTTCGACATTAAACCCTGCTCTGCAAAGGCCTCCACGTTCTCACGCATCTTGCCTTTCAGCTCATGGCTGTGGGCGATGATTTCCTCAACAGAACCATATTGCTTGATCAGCGTTTTAGCGGTTTTTTCACCAATGCCGGGGATCCCGGGGATCCCGTCTACCGCATCACCCCATAAACCTAAAATATCTATAACCTGATCGACGCGCTCAATTTCCCATTTGGCCAAAATCTCTTTCACACCCAAAATCTCCATATCATTACCCATGCGGGCAGGTTTGTAAATATGAATATTAGGCGATACCAGCTGGCCAAAATCCTTATCCGGCGTCATACAATAAACCTGGTAGCCTTTTAATTCCGCTTTTTTGGCAAGGGTGCCGATAATGTCGTCAGCTTCATAACCATCCGAAGTGATCAGAGGGATATTAAACCCAAGCACCAGCTTAAAAATATAGGGCAGTGCCTTTGATAAATCTTCCGGCATAGCCTCGCGGTGTGCTTTATATTTTTCGTATTCAATATGGCGATCGGTAGGGGCTTCGGTATCAAATACCACGGCCATGTGGGTTGGCTTTTCTTTTTTCAGCACATCCAGCAGCGTATTGGTAAACCCCATAACTGCCGATGTATTTAACCCGCCCGAAGTAAACCTCGGGCTCTTACTCAAAGCAAAATGAGCCCGGTATATCAGGGCCATGCCATCCAAAAGAAATAGTTTTTTCATTGTTTATAAAAGTAGGCAAATTTACTAAAACCTATCGGCCAAATCACTTAAATGAACATTCCGGTATATGGTCGTTCACCATGCCAACGGCTTGCATAAAAGCATAACAAATTACTGTACCGAAGAATTTGAAACCCCGTTTTTTCATGTCCTTGCTGATTACATCCGATATTTCGGTGCTTACCGGTGTTGCACCCGAGGTATTATTAATCGGTTTACCATCTGGCATAAAACTGTACAGGTATTTATCAAACGATCCGAACTCCTTTTGCACCTCCATAAACAACTTAGCGCTGCTAATAGCCGCCCCAATTTTTAAGCGATTACGGATAATACCAGCGTCATTTAATAAGCGTTGCACATCATCATCATTAAATTCGGCGATCTTTTTATAGTCAAAACCAGCAAAGGCTTTACGATAGTTTTCGCGCCTGCGCAAAATGGTTATCCAGCTTAAGCCCGCTTGGGCTGCTTCGAGTATTAAAAACTCAAACAAAATTTTATCATCGTGAGTAGGTTTTCCCCATTCTTCGTCGTGATATTTGATGTAAAGTTCATCAGTTCCGGGCCAACGGCAGCGTTTTATTTCACCCATTTTATTTAGATTTAGTAATTACTTTATATTTATAAACCCCAAATTTTAAATGTTTAAAATCAATGGCAACTACGTTATTCAGAAAAAAAGCATTACCAGTAAGACCAATAATCTTCTCTTGCTTATAAAAATCGTCCCAATCGTTTCCCGGCATCATGTAAACATAATTATTGGGCAGGGTTGCATTACCCAGTTTTACCGGCTTATTAATTTGCTTTCCATAAACCATTTTAGTTTGCCCCCACGAACTAATTCCCAAAGAATCAACGGGCGTATTCCCGGTAAATGTGTTATAATGTTGCTTATCAGTCATTATTGCAAAAATGCTTGAACCTGTATCAAACATCAGCCAGTAGGGTGTTCCACCAATATTAAATGGAATTTTTAATGTGCCCATATCAAGCCGCGCATCCACAAAATCAAAATCACCCTCCGCCTTTGCATTCAGTGAATCCAGTATCAAAAACCGCTGATTAGGATAATCAATAATTAACACCTTGTCTTTAAAAAATGGAGCACCAAGCGTACCTATTCTTATTGGTTTGCCTTTTTTTATTGAATCGACGGTCAGCGTATCACCAAACCCTTTAAAGTAGGCCATATCATCAAAAATATATTTTACACTTCCTAAACGTGTATCGAGATTCCTGAATCCGCCATTCTTAGTGTTCTGTATAAAAAAGCGTTTGGTAGTGGTGTCCAGTTTTGCTTTCAATAAATTGTTGTTATTCAAAAAATAATCAATTTTATTTCCATAAAGCATAGAACTTGTTGCGCCCAGATCAAACTGTAGTGTAAAATCTGCATCAACCCCATCTATCTTAAAGGGAACGAACATGGCGCCTTTATCAAATTCCCGGTTGCCAATCGTCATACTTTCCCATGAAAATGGGATCCAATCTTTACCCGGAAAAATATTTTTAGATTGGGCTTTAGTCAGCATTGGCGTCAATAACGCAAATAAAATGGCAATCTTGATAATCTGTAGTTTAGGTTTTTGTGTGTTCATTTATGATAATATGTTAATTATGCTTCGTTCAATTCGTCCCAATACTCAACAGCCCTGCGGTAATGCGGAATAACGATTGATCCGCCTACCAAATTAGCGATCATAAATACCTCGTTCATTTCATCACTGTTTACACCTGCTTCGTGGCATTTGCCTAAATGATATTTGATGCAATCATCGCAACGCAAAACCATCGAGGCTACTAGCCCCAGCATTTCTTTGGTTTTTACATCCAATGAGCCTTCGGCATAAGTGGTGGTATCTAAAGCGAAAAATCGTTTAATATTGGTATTGGCCGTTTCCATTACCCTGTCGTTCATTTTGGTACGATAGGATTCAAAATCATTTATAAGTTTTCCCATGGCGATATATTTATGAATTTCTTTTTAGAGTTATAAAAATATAAATCTTTATGCTGATAAATACTCAATGTGTAAATTTACCTGTAATTTGTTGTTATGATAACCTTTAAACGTATTGATCATATTCACATATCTGTCGCCCCTGACCGATTAGAAGAAGCGCAAGCTTTTTATACTGAAGTAATAGGCCTTGAACTAATCGACCGGCCAAATCATCTTTTTAAAACACCGGGTTATTGGTTTAATATTGGCGATGCACAGCTGCATATTGGCGTAGAAGCCCCGTTGCCTGTTTCAACAAGACATACCGCATTTGAGGTTGAGGATGTAGATTCCGCTTTAAGTTATCTCGAAAATAAAGTAAAGATTTTAGAAGAACCCGTAATCCCTGGCAGGCGCCGCTTTGCTTTTTTAGATCCGTTCGACAATAGGATAGAGTTACTGCAGATTTTGAAATGATCAGAGTTCTAACTCAATCATCGGATCCCAAAATACGTTTTTAAAATCCTGTACCTGGTCATCAACAACTTTTACACCTTCACTCTCCAACAGCTCGGCCATTAAACTGCCGCCAAAATGAAATTTTGCAGTAAGCAGGCCTTGCCTGTTTACTACTCTGTGTGCCGGAACTGGAGGTTGTTCTTTGCCGCAAGCCTGCATAGCATAACCAACCATCCTTGATGAACCCTTTGTGCCCAGATAACTTGCTATAGCACCGTAGGACGTCACTCTGCCTTTCGGTATCAGCCTTGCTACCTGGTAAACCTTATCAAAAAAGTTAATATCATCCATTATTGGTAAATGAGAACTTAAGGTAATTAATATTCTTATTGTCCTTTAAGTATTTTTTCTCATAATAGGTTTTGATATTCAGCACATCATCAGCATATTGCGAATGATACAGGTCTTCTGTTTTTGCGTGAAGGATCAATTCCAACTCGCCAATTTTCTCGGCAGTATAAGCATGCAATCCATCGTTATCCGTTTTAAGGTTAACATAGCCGCCATTTTTCAGGATGTGTGTATATTTATTTAGAAATCGGGGAGAGGTTAAGCGCTTTTTTTCGCGACCAACCTGTGGCTGAGGGTCTGGAAATGTAATCCAAATTTCATCAACTTCGCCGGGAGCGAAGTAATCTAACAGGTTTTCTATCTGTATGCGCAAAAAACCAACATTATTCACGCCTTCTTCCAAAGCGGTTTTAGCTCCGCGCCATATGCGGTTTCCTTTATAATCAACACCAATAAAATTTTTGTCAGGAAACATTTGGGCCAGGTTGATGGTATATTCACCTTTACCGCAACCAAGCTCTAATACAACAGGGTTATTATTTTTGAAGAAATGGCTTGCCCAGGTTCCTTGATATGGTTTACCAGCATCTAACTGCAAAACATTGTTAAATGTATCTATTTCGGCGAAGCGCCTGATCTTATCTTTTCCCACTTTTAAAAATTAAAGCGCAAAAATAACTTTTCCAGCTTTACTGGGGTTAAATTTATTTTAGATACCTTACATACTGTAAGGATATCTTTTTTCAACTTTATCTTTTTTGGTAAAATTGGCAATCAAGGCCTTTGCTTTATCCCAAAGCCCCCCTACAGATTCTTCATTAACATAACCGGATGCTTTTTGAGACACCAAACCAACCAGTGCCTTCACCAAAAAACCGGAATTTTTAAACAGTGTTTTATTCAAGGCTATCGGGATCAGGAAACGGGATATGATACTTACAAAATCCTGGTTGAAGATGTTCGACTTGTTTTCGCCGGTATGATTACCTTTCGGGAATAACGAATATACAGTAGAAAAAACAGCAGCCGGACTATTAAAACGCTCCTGTATAGCTACAAGCTGAACCTTTTCTTCTGCTCTTAGCCTAACTATCTCTTCCTTTAAATCCCAGCTATTTTTTATGATCGGGTCCATCTTATTTAAATATTTTGTGTATAAACCCGTTAACAATCGGCCTTTCCAGCATTTTCTTATTAGCTTTTGCAATAATTGCTATCGCTAAATAAATAAGTGCAACGCAACCAAACCCTTTCCAGTCAGAATTAAACACATCAGCCAGAAAAAAGGCCAGTGTAATACTGGCAAATATGAAAGCCAATACCATACACACCATTACGGCAACATCAGCAATAATACTGGCCGCTATTGATGTTCCCCCTTCAATCGCCCTCAGTTTAGCTAGCTTAAACCGCAGTTCAGCATATTGCGTAAGCTGATCGATAATTGGCGGAGGTGTTTCTTTATTATTGGCTTCCATATAGTTTGTTTATGACCGCGGCATCTATTCGCGATATTTTGGTTTATGCGTGTTCTAAATCGTCCTGGTATTCTGCCTCTGCACCGTTAATTTTAGTTTTGATGTTTTCAACAACCTTATCTTTTAAACCAACCAGGTTGTTGATTTCATTAGCTGCGGTTTCTTTTATAGAGTCGCCAAGGTTTTTTAATGATTCTGAAAGCATATCGCGTGTTTCACTACCCTTATCAGGTGCAAACAACATTCCTAACGCCGCCCCTGCTGCCAGCCCTGCCAGCAATGCAATTACTACTTTTGAGTTATCGTTCATACTATTATAATTTTTAAGTTGACTAATTGTTTTATAAACGGCTAAAAATCTTGCCAAGTATCTTAATAAGACAAATTGTCTTTCCCTTTTGTTACCATTTATATTCAAAAATAAGCATTCTTGTTTTATGTTTCAGTATTGGTTCGTATTCGTTCAAGCCTATCGGCAGCTAAACGGTTAGTTTCATAAATCTCCAGCAGTAATAAAAAATAAGATAGCAACACCGGGCCAAAAACAAGGCCTAAAATACCAAATAAAGGCAATCCTATAAAAACTCCAATAACCGATATGATCGGATGGGTATTACCAATGCGTTTGTTTATAATAACCCGTAACACATTATCCACATTACCAATAAATAATAAACCATAAGCTATTATTAATACCCCTTTTATAGTATGGTCGTTCGCTATAAATATAATGCCTGCCGGTATGCACAAGGTTGGCGCCCCAACTATAGGCAAAAAAGACATGAATGAACCTATCACCCCCCAAAATATTGGATCAGGTATTTGAAAGGCATAAAACCCCAAACACAGTAATGAACCCTGCGTAATAGCTATAATTCCCTGGCCTAACACATTGGAGTAGGTTGAATTGCGCATCGCTTCAGCGAACCTTAGGGCATGCTGCTCTCGGAATGGGGCATATTTTAACAAGCCTGTTTCAAACTCGTTACGCTGGGTAAGCATAAAATAAAGCAGGAAATACAAAACCAGTAAGGTTAAAATTATACTTGCCGCGCTACCCAATATTGATGGAAACAGGTCAGTAGCTAATGTTCCCAATTTTTGAAGCGTGTTTTCTGCAAAATGCTGTTGATTTAACTTTTGGGCGGCAAATGCATCAATTTTAGTTAGCCATTCTTGTATTGGAAAGGTATTATGATTAATAGACGCTATTTTATCTATCACCATAAAGCTTAATGAAAGAAAAGGTATAACGATTACTATAAGCGAACTAAAGATAATCAGTATCGCTACCATAGATTTATTCCATCCTTTTTTTTCAACCAGAAACAAATACAATGGCCTGAAAATGGTAAACAATACAATTGCACCTAGTATTGAACTAAATAGTCCGCTCAAAGCATATAACAAAAAACAACCCAACACAACTATGCTGACCAATACGATATTGTTACGTTGCTTATAGTTAAAAATTGACATGTAAGGTGTTTAGATGACTTTACTCCATAAACAAAAAAACGCTAAAATGTTTTTAGCGTTTTTTCACAATATTTATATACTTTATATTTAATGTTGTGCTTTTAATAATGTATCTATTACAACACAACTGGCAGCGATAGTATCAATGTAAAAAACGCAGTCTGCAGAATCGGAGGGAATTTCATAGCGCAACTGTTCAAGAGCTAATTGTATGGTTGAAAGCTGGTTTCTGATATCATGCTTCAAATTTTTAAATTCGCTGCGCTCTTCAGTATTATCTTTCAGTGGCTCTTCCATTTTATTTAAGGTTAATGGCCTTCATTTTATTATAAAGTGTTTTCCTGTCTATGTTCAGTATTTCCGCTGCTTTGGTTTTGTTGAAATTCACCTCTTTCAACACTTGCAAAATGGTTTCATATTCCGCTTCCAGGGCCGCGTTTTTTAAATCATGCCTGTTTTCTTTTACTTCCGAATTTTCCAGATTAACAGAACCATTGCCAATATTAGGACTATAATCAAATGACATCATCCTGTTTGAAATTTCAAGCGGAAGAGCCTTCATCATTATCTCATTTCCTTCTGTAAGCAAAGTGGCCCGCCTTACAATATTTTTCAGCTCCCGAATGTTTCCCGGCCATCGGTAACTCATAAAACATTCTATAACTTCCTGCGAAAATGAAGTTACATTTCTGCATAGCTCCTGGTTCGCTATCAACAAAAAATGCTCTGCCAATAGCATAATATCGTTTCCTCGTTCCCGCAATGGCGGCATATAAATGCTAAATTCATTAAATCGGTGATAGAGGTCTTCCCTGAAACGGCCTTTCTGTATACTTTCCTGAAGATTTTCGTTAGTTGCCACAATTATACGTACGTCAAGGTCTATTTCCCTTGTACTGCCAATTCTCTTAACTTTCCGTTCTTGCACAGTTCTTAATAAAGCAGCCTGTATATCGTATGATAAGTTACTAACTTCATCTAAAAACAATGTACCTCCGTTAGCCATTTCAAAATGGCCTATTTTAGTATACAATGCTCCTGTAAACGATCCCTTCTCATGCCCAAAAAATTCACTTGCAGCAAGCTCTTTCGTTAATGATCCACAATCCATGGCCACAAAAGGGTTATTGTGGCGCGGGCTGCTCATGTGTATGCTTTTAGCAACCGCCTCTTTTCCTGTGCCGCTATCGCCTATAATAATTACACTATAGTTGGTTGGGGCAACAAGATCTATCTGGCGTATAATTTCTTTTGACGCACGGCTATTGCCAAATACAAATTCGCCTGATTGTACTGCTTTTCTATGTTCCTTTAATTTGTTATTTACTATCAGCTCGCCATCATGCATAACCTCCAACAAAGCATACTGGGTTTCAATAGCTTTGTTTACCGTGTTCAGAATTTCGTCGGGGTATAATGGCTTGGTGATGTAATCATAGGCGCCCATTTTAATGAGCTCCACAGCCATTTTTATATCAGAATATCCGGTAATAATAATAACACCGGTTTTAGGATATAGAATTTTAATGTTTTTCAACATTTCCCGGCCATCAGTATCTTCCAGCCTGAAATCGCAAAGCACCAGGTTGAATTCGCCATTTTTCAGGCATTCCATACCAGCGGTACCGTTTGATGCTGTTTGAACGTCGAAACCGTTACGGGTTAAAAACTTTGATAATAACAGCGCAACATTAACTTCATCATCAATGATGAGTATCTTCTTCATATCACAAAACTGTTAACAGATAAATGTATTAAGCTGTTAAATTACACAAAATTGCTAAATCTTGTTGTTTTTTGTGAAAATGAATTTTTTATTTATTTAAGATTAAACGCATAAGCTACGCGGGCACCCCACATAATACCGTAATTTCCATCGCCGAAAAAGCTTTGTTGAAGCTGATATTTTATACCCGCCTCAATATAACTTCTTTTGGTACGCCTGAATAATATACCCATTTGGCCATCATAGGTAAAAGCGGTGCTGTTAATCGCATAAACTGCGTTTTTATTTGTCAGCAAGGCTTCACCGGCTTCACCTTGTATATAGAATGTACGAATAATGAAAAGCTTAAGGCCCAGCTTTACCGGCACAACGCCCATGTTTGCTGATTTTACACCTACTATATAATTAGGGTTTGTATTACCATTATTTGCAAAAAAATCAAGATATCCGGCGTTTGCGGTAACATAAAGATGATCTGATAACGGCAGGTCATACTGTATTGATGCGCCTAACCCCCCCTTATACTGATCCTTAAATCCACCTGATGTCGCAGCTCCATCAATGCCAATGCTTAAACGTGAAGTATCGGGAACAGCGCTATATTGTGCTTTTGCACCCAAGGTAAAGCATATAAATGCCAATAAAACAAGTCCCTTTTTAAAAGTGATTTCCATTTTCTATGTTTAGATTAATGCTGTTTAAACGTACAATACAATTACAACGTATACCAGCCTTTAAATATTTATACCGGCAATTATACAGTTTTTATGCAAAGCTAATATCAGTTTTCACATATCATGCTTTGTAATAATAAAATTGCGAATTATTTATTTGCTGAAATGTTAATTTTATTTAATAATTCCATATAAAACAAAACGGCCGCTGATTGAATCAGCGGCCGTTTTGTTAATTAAGTAAGCTTGCTTAGAAACCGTAAGCTACACGCAGACCAAAGAAATTAACTTTGCTGTCATCAACACCACTATCGAATTTAGTGCTTGCTTCATAACGTACACCTGCATCAATATAGCTTTTGCCACCTAACTGAAACTGGTAACCAACTTGTGGTGCATAAATAAATGCTGCTGAGTTGTTATCACCTAATTTTGATTTGTTTAACAGGAATGATGCACCGGCTTCACCTTGTACATAAAAGTTACTTACAACAAAGTATTTTAAACCTGCTTTAACCGGCAATAATTGGATGTTTGTAGCATTAACGCCTGAACCGTCAAGATCCTTTTTACCAAAAACATTGTCATAACCTGCATTAACAGTAACAAATAATTTATTTGCAACAGGAATATCTGCCTGTAACGAACCACCAAGATTCCAGTTGTATGCATCCGATAATTTTCCGGTTGGGATACCCGCGTCAACACCAATGCTGAAACGTACGCCAGAAGCGGTAGTAGTACTTGTAGATGTAGTTGTTGGGGTAGTAGTTTGTGCTTTTGCACTGAATGTGAATGCAGCAAATGCTACTGCTAACGCTGAAATTTTAATTGAATTTTTCATGATATTTATATTATTAAATTGTTGTGTGTTTGTTAACACAGTGCAAATTAACGGTACAAATCATATAAGTTTTTTCATTCAAATGTCAGGATTATTCAATCGATTGATTAACAATAAGATAAATTATAGCTAAATCGATTTTTTAAGGCTTAGTTGACAGTTTTATGACTATTTACCTACAAAAACCGGCTTTCTTTTTTCCATAAATGCGCTTACGCCTTCCTTAATATCTTCAGTTCCAAAGCATTTACCAAACTCTTCCTTTTCTATAGCGAAACCATCCACACCCGATTTCCCTGTTGCATTAATAGCCTTAATGGCCGATGCCAAAGCCAGGGGCGCACGCTGCAACATCTTATTTAACAGATCTTCGGCCTTAGCAAGCAACTCCTCCTTACTTGCTACATAATTTACCAAACCAAACTGCATCGCATCCGCAGCGGTAATCATATCGGCTGTCATAATCATTTCAAAAGCTTTGCCTTTGCCAACCAATGCGGTTAAACGTTGTGTGCCGCCATAACCGGGTATCAATCCTAATGTAACCTCGGGCAAACCCATTTTAGCGTTATCGGAGGCTATTCTTATATGGCAAGCCATCGCCAGCTCCAATCCTCCGCCCAAAGCAAAACCATTTACCGCGGCAATTACCGGTTTAGGCCCGTTCTCTATCAAATCAAAAACATTGGTTTGGCCTTCGCTGGCCAACGCCCTGCCTGCCGCTGCATCAAAAGATGCAAACTCCGAAATATCAGCCCCGGCAACAAAAGCTTTTTGTCCGGCACCTGTTATAATAAGGCCGCCAATTTGGTTATTACTAAATCCATCGGTTAAAGCGATATGCAATTCGGCCAATGTTGCCTTATTCAAAGCATTCAACTTGCTTTCACGATTAATGGTGATGTATTGGATCCGTCCTTTACATTCAACTAAAATATTTTCAAAAGCCATAAAATCAAATTAAAAATTCCGGTGCTGGTGTACCCATTTGGTTATATAGTCCACAATATCATGCGTTGTAGTGCCTGGAGGAAAAAGTTCGCCCACCCCTAATTTTTGTAGGGCAGTCATATCTTCAGATGGTATAATTCCGCCACCGGTAACCAGCACATCATCCATGCCTTTTTCTTTTATCAGGTTGATGATCTTAGGAAAAACAGTCATATGTGCTCCCGAAAGTATAGAAATGCCTATCGCATCCACATCCTCCTGCAAAGCGGTATTCACCACCATCTCTGGTGTTTGGCGCAGGCCGGTGTAAATCACTTCCATACCAGCATCGCGCAGCGAAGTAGCAATAATACGTGCGCCGCGATCGTGCCCGTCAAGGCCAACCTTAGCAACTAATACACGAATGGGCCGGTTAAAGGTATTACTCATTGTAAAACCGAGGTTTATAATTTGTGTGATAAAAGTAGTAAGAATTTATGAGGATAAAATTACAGCTATAATCTTTCGTTGATTTTACCACAGAGGGCACAAAGATTTTCACAGAGGTTCACTGAGCCTGCCTAAGATGTATAACTTAATTAAATGCTCTTTAAATTTAATCCTTTGTGTTTTCCCAGTGAATCTCTGTGGTTAAACATCCGTAATGCAACAACATTTTTTCTTATTTTTGCTCCCCTATGAGCGAAGAGAGATCATTAAATTTTTTAGAAGAGATTGTTGAAGAAGATATTGCATCAGGCAAAAACGGCGGCAGGGTACTAACCCGTTTCCCGCCTGAGCCTAATGGCTACTTGCATATAGGCCATGCCAAATCAATTTGTTTAAACTTTGGCCTGGCGAAAAAATACAATGGCGCAACCAATCTTCGTTTTGATGATACCAACCCAACTAAAGAAGAAACTGAATACGTAGACAGTATAAAAGCCGACGTAAAATGGCTTGGTTTTGAGTGGGCGAATGAATTGTACGCTTCTGATTACTTTCATATCATATATAATTTCGCGGTAACGCTTATAAAATCAGGCCTGGCTTATGTTGATGACAGCAGCCCGGAAGAGATCGCGTCGCAAAAAGGTACGCCAACCGAAGCTGGCACGCCTAACCAGTACCGCAGCCGTAGTGTTGAAGAAAACCTGCTTTTGTTTGAAGAAATGAAAGCCGGAAAATATCCGGATGGTGCAAAAGTATTACGTGCAAAAATTGACCTGGCCTCGCCCAATATGCATATGCGCGACCCGCTGATGTACCGTATAAAACATGCCCATCACCATCGTACTGGCGATGAATGGTGTATATACCCAATGTATGATTTTGCCCATGGCGAATCAGATGCTATTGAGGAGATCACGCATTCAATCTGTACGTTGGAGTTTATACCACACAGGCCTTTATATGATTGGTTTATTGAACAACTGAATTTATTCCCATCAAAACAATACGAGTTTGCCCGCCTGAACATGACCTATACCGTAATGAGCAAGCGCAAGTTGTTGCAACTGGTAACTGAAGGACATGTGGAAGATTGGGATGATCCGCGCATGCCCACCATTAGTGGTTTACGCCGCAGGGGATATACACCGGCTTCTATCCGTGAGTTTTGCGAGCGTATTGGCGTAGCCAAACGCGAGAACATGATAGACGTAAGTTTATTGGAATTCTGCATCCGCGAAGATTTGAACAAATCAGCATGGCGCCGTATGGCTGTACTCGACCCGATAAAACTGGTTTTAACCAATTATCCCGAAGGCCAAACCGAAACCATGCATGGCGAAAATAATCCAGAAGCTGAAGACGGTGACGGCAGCAGAGAATTCCCGTTCAGCAATGAACTATGGATAGAACGCGAAGATTTTATGGAAGAACCACCTAAAAAATTCTTCCGATTAGGTGTTGGGTTGATGGTGCGCCTGAAAAACGCCTACATTGTTAAATGCGAAAGCTTTGTTAAGGACGCCGATGGCAATGTGACCGAAGTACATTGCGTTTATCTGCCCGAATCAAAATCAGGTAATGATACCAGTGGCATCAACGTAAAGGGCACTATCCACTGGGTGAGTGTTCCGCACGCTAAAACTGCCGAAGTTCGTTTATATGATCGTTTATTCCAGGTAGAAGATCCATCAAATGAGGATGGCGATTTTAAAGACTACTTGAACCCAAATAGCTTACAAATCATAAAAACCGCCTACATTGAACCAGAACTTGCCAAAGCCGAAGTTGGTGTAGGTTATCAGTTTATGCGCAAAGGTTATTTCACTTTAGACAAACACTCTACCCATAATAAATTGGTGTTTAACCGCACGGTTACACTAAAAGACGGTTGGGTCAAAAAATAACATTATAAGTTGTAAATATTTATAAAAAAGACTTTAGCTCAATATGCGGCTAAAGTCTTTTTGCAATATTGGCATAACTAAGCCTTATGAAAGTTACAGGATTTACCTTTATCAGAAATGCTGTTATCAACGATTATCAGATTGTTGAAGCAATAACCTCCATTTTACCACTGTGTGATGAATTTGTGGTAGCTGTTGGAAAATCAGATGATGACACGCGATTATTGATTGAAAATATTAACTCACCCAAAATAAAAATTATTGATACTGTTTGGGATACATCAATAACAGAAAGTGGCAAGGTATTCGCTATTGAAACCAATAAGGCGTTAGCTGCCATTTCGCCGGATACCGATTGGGCTTTTTACATACAAGGCGACGAGGTTGTACACGAAAAGTATTTGCCGCTTATCCGCAAAGAAATGGAGGATAATTTAAGTGATGCCCAAATTGAAGGGCTTTTGTTTAAATACGTCCATTTTTATGCCTCGTATGATTATTATGGCGATACCCGCAGATGGTACCGCCGCGAAATCCGTATCATCAAAAACATTCAGGGCATGTCTTCTTTTCGTGATGCCCAGGGCTTTAAGCTCAACGGAGAAAAAATAAAGGTTAAACTGATTGATGCTTACGTATACCATTATGGTTGGGCCAGGCCACCACAAGGGTTAACCAATAAGGCCCGTAATTTCAACAAGTTCTATAATGATGAGCAATGGAACCAGCAACACATGACTGAGACCTTTGAATTTGCTTATGATAATGCCGACCGTATCAAAAAATTCCAGGGCACTCATCCAAAGGTTATGCATGAGCGTATTGCTGCAACCAACTGGGAAATAGACTTTAAAGAAAAACCATTACAAGGCGATTATACATTGCGCCGCCGTTTTTTACAAGGTGTTTTTGATGTTACCGGCTGGAGCATTGGAGAATACCGCAACTATAAGATAGTTAGAGGAAGATCATTACGGGAGCATTCAGTTGTATTCTTTATGAAAAAGAGAATAAAATGGGCTCGGTCAATATCAACATAACACAATATAGCCGGATATTAGCATAATTTAAACCGTTTTGCGATTCTGACTAAAGCCAATTACTGGCTTCGGTTTGTGACTGAAGCCGGTGGAGGAATGCCCGGCAGTATTAATCCGTTCTTCACCCGTTAACTTTTATTATTTTAATGCCCTTGGGCGCATCAACATTTATGCTGATTTTACCATTATGCAGCTTTTTAACTTTAATAGTAACAATTCCTAATGGAGTAGGGTAAGTGCCTTCGGCATAAGTAAGATCACCCAAATGAGGTTCAATTTTTAATACCCTGCAACCCGGGGCTATAACATTAACACCCAGTACATATTGCGTTAACCAAGGCGTAGGGCCCGATGCCCAGCCATGGCATAAACTATGCCTGAAGCCTTTATAACAAAAAGCGCCATAATCACCGTGTATATCTTTTTTACCCGGAGGAACCAGCTCATCTATCCTTGAAGCATTTGGCAGCCAGTCAATATTAAAATCTTCCCAAAATGTAGTTGCGCCAAACGAAATCATTGGCCCCCAGTAATCTCGAATGGCGTCAATGGCGCCTTTATAGTCGCCTGCTTTGGCTTTGGCTTTAAGCATATAATATCCGAAAAAAGTAGAGTAATTATGTACGCCACCTGCAGATAAAACAATATTTGCCTTATCTGCAGGCATTAATCCTGATAACGAAAGCAATGCGGCCGCTTGTTTAGAGTCATTAGGATCCGGTACATTCTTTTCCAATCGCTCAATTGCTGTTTTGCATTTAAGCGCCGTAGCAGGGTCGTTTAAATCACCGCATAATTCTGCCCCGGCCTGTAAAGTCATTACCAACATCGCTTGCAAACCCGCATGTATAGCTTTGGGGTTAGTACTTGATGGCCAATCTAAAAATCTCGCGCCATCATTCAAGTTTTCGCTGTTATTAATATCTATTTTGGAAATAAGGTGGTTCAATAACGGTATAATATATGCCTTTTGTTGGTCGAGATATTTAATATCACCCGTATGCATATACCAATCATGCTGAATCAATATCCACCACATGGAATAGGATACCATCCCATTCATATACTGAGGCAATGGCGTTATACTTTTCGCCAGGTCGAGGCTTTTCGGCACAACATCATTATACCCAAATACAGCAGCAATGGTTGATGTTTCCGGATGCATATCACCAACCCAAACCAAGCGGTCGCGCTTTATGCCATCCCATAAATAATCCTGCATATTTAACTGCACGGTGTAAGCGCCGGTAAGCCATATTTTATTCAATAGCGTGTCGCTGCATTTAAAAGATCCCAGGTAAGGGATATCCCTAAACACAAATATTGCCCGGGCTTCTTTTAGTTTAAGTTCAGCGTAGTTGTCAACCAAATCTATCCGCACAAACCTGAAA
>Ga0302197_10000839_pt1 | contig 30787 bp, 28 predicted proteins | sample II_Bog_N2_1_FD_193526 | JGI IMG/M metagenome (GOLD analysis project Ga0302197, IMG submission 193526) | Peat permafrost microbial communities from Stordalen Mire near Abisko, Sweden - II_Bog_N2_1 | ecosystem: Environmental > Terrestrial > Soil > Wetlands > Peat | place: Sweden: Abisko... | reverse complement strand
CAGGCAATTCTGCCTTAACAAGGTACTCTTTGTCGTCCTCGGTGATATCAACGGCAGGTGCCCATTCGGCAACGGTCATCAGCTCCTTGTCTCCATCCTTTTGGAAGGAAGGGAGCCTCAGCGCGCTAGTGAGCCTGCTGTGGATATCTTCAAGATCCCTTACGGGATTCCATCTGGTAATGGTTGTATTCATCTATTTTTGGCTGATTGGTAACGGTCTTTTATTGAGCAGCCCATCCCCGACCGACTTTCTAGAAAAAATGTGCCGCAAGGAGTGGTTTTCCCTCTCCCTACCGCTCTATCAGCAACGGACATGCCCACATTCCTTTCTCTTATCAATGGAGAATGAAGCGCTAAAAATGGGTCATATTGTCACATATTTGCACTTGGCAATGTGACGAATTTTCTCATCCTTTTGGGAGCACCGCCATCGCTCCTCAGTTTAGCCTGCGGCATTGTCACGAGGACTCCGATCACCTTGAACATTTTTACGATAGGGCGATCGAAGGAAAACCCGCTCACCCGGCGCAAGACGATATGAAAATTGAAAGTGCTACTTGCAAGCTGAGCCAACTATTTCGAGGGATTAGTACGCCGATTTTTTGAGGATGGCGGCATCAGTGAGCCTTGGCGGACAAGACAATCAAGAAAAGCCACACCATGCCAATGTCCTCAAAGTTTATTGGCCATGGCGATAGCATCATGCTACCGCCACGTCTGGAGAGTTGCTAATTCATCTATTGGGGCACAACGTTGTCAGAATGCTCCAAGCCCAGAATGATCAGTTCAACGCTTTCTGCGATTATCTGGTGACGCGAAGAAAAGCAATTTTGCTTGCTTGGCGGAAAGCGTCCGGCACGGATCCCGGGCAAACAACGGCCCACTCCCTTACCCGCAGACAATTCAATGATCATATTCCCGAGGTGCTTGATGCGTTTGAGCGTAAACTGCGCTCGCGCCCGGGCGGCGCGGAAAACCGGGCGGCGGACGTGCAGAAGAAACAGGAGGAGGTAAAACACGGTCTTCACCGTTGGCAACAGGGCTACCGGTTGCAGGAGCTCATGCACGAATGGGGTCATCTTCATCTCTGTCTGGCAGATGAGTCAGATGCTTTTGCCGCGATTCATCCCGAGTTTAACCGCGAGACGCTGGCCCATCTTAACCGCCAGATGATCACGCTCATCAATGAGGCCATCAGCGAAAGTACCACCCAATACGAACGCATGCAGCAGGCGGAGGCGGCAGGCCGGATGGGAGATCTCCAAAAAGCGCTCAACAGCATTAATGAAATCGAGCGCCGTCGGGCCGCCCTGATTCACCAAGCAGTCCATGATCTGCACAACGATGTCTTGGGCGTCAGCATGGCGGCGAACGCACTGGGTCAAACCAGCACCACCGAGGCCAATCGCGTCGAATTTTCGAGAATGCTCGGTCAAGGAGTCCAAAGCGTTCAAGCCATGCTAGGCGAACTCACGGAGCTGGCCCGACTTGAGGCTGGCCAGGAACGCCGCGAAATTACCACGTTCGACGCCAGCGCGTTGATTGCCGATCTTAGCAATGTCAGCCAGTCAATAGCTCAAGAGCGCGGGCTATTCTTGAAAGTTGACGGTCCGCCCAGACTTTCCGTCCAGGGCGATTCCGGCAGAGTGCGACGATTGCTGCAAAACCTGTTGATGAACGCGCTCAAATACACCGAGCAGGGCGGCGTCACCTTGAGTTGGGGCGAGGAAAAGAAAAATTGGTGGTTGATGCTACAGGACACCGGCCCCGGAATGTTGGCAGGACCGGGCGCTCCGATGATTGTCGGGTTGAAGGAGGCCACCGCTAGCGCGAGGGAGTCAGACGTGAAGGGTGCGGCAATGGAGGGTGAAGTCTCTCACGTATTGACTCCGCCTCCAGGCACCCAGACAACAACGATTGCCTCTCATCAAAAGCCTGGTGAAGGCATCGGACTTTCGATTGTTAAACGGCTTTGTGAACTGCTCGATGCGAGTCTGGAAATGGTGAGTTCAGTCGAAACCGGTACGACATTCAGGGTCGTCTTGCCACGGCATTACTAAACAGAACGGCGGGCTAATATTTTGAGTGACGTCGTGTTTCCTGCTGATTTTATACCATTTGCACTTTGCTGTGAGTAAAAACGCTCGGCGCAAGGGAGGTTGGCACACTTCCCAGAAAATACTGGCGCCGGCTGTCGGATTATCCTTGCCCGAGGCAAGGCTCTGGATGGTGGCTTCGCAAAATAAAAAGCCGCTGATCGCGGCATGCCAGTCAATACATGGCCTTTGGAAAGGCCTGGAGAGACTTTGTGAAACAAAGCCCGCAAGGGTGAGCCGAGCGGGAGTGAGCGAATCAAACTGAAGTTCTCATCCGATCCGCTCCATCAACAAAAGTGGATGGAGCCGGCTGTCGGATTCGAACCGACGACCGCCTGATTACAAATCAGGTGCTCTACCAACTGAGCTAAGCCGGCGTACAAGGGAGTCAGGCTGTCATGAACTCTCTCTTTCGGCAAGCCTTGGATGCTTGTCATCGCGGCCAACAGTCGCGATAACTGGAAACGATGCTTCGCAAGGAACAGAATATTGACCTAAGAGTCGCTGGACAGCACTAGGAAACGAATGTCATTCGGCGCGCGAATAGCTCTAGCTCTGATCCTGTTGGTGTTGGTTGGCGGCGTCCTGATTATCGGGAACGGGGCACCAGTGGCGAGTGGCTTTCAGATAGCTTCGTTAAATCTTCCCTCCGCCAAAGCTGAGAAGCCATTCTATCAAGAGGAATTCATCAATGCCTCGCAGGATCTGCCTTTTGTCCATGTCGCCTCCGTGACGGAGTTGGTCGATCATTCGCTTGCGGCACTTTGGTATGGAGGGCCCTATGAGCATAGCCCTGAGAATCAAATCTATTTTTCCAAAGAGAAGGATGGTATCTGGCAATCTCCGCAAATCATCATGACCACCGAACAGGTGGAGCATGATCTGAATCGTCCTATTAAATGCTTGGGCAATCCTTTGATGCTTCCTAATCCAGACGGAACACTCCGCCTTCTGTTTGTCTCGATCGCCATGGGCAAGTGGTCTGGCAGTCAGCTCAATACAAGTCTCTCCAAGGATGGTGGCACCACCTGGTCACGCGTCGAGCGCCTGACACTCAGTCCCTTTTTCAATCTCAGCGAACTCGTGCGCAACCGTCCTGTCAGGACAACCGAGGGATGGTGCGTTCCTGTGTATCAGGAATTTCTAGGGAAATTTCCCGAACTCTTGTGGCTCTCGGAGAAGGATGGAAAAATCAGCTATGAAAAAAGCCGGATCGCCGGAGGATGCTCGACTCTTCAGCCCTCACTCATTCCTGCGGATGCCAGACGGGCTTTCATTCTGCTGCGTGACTACACGAAAACAAAACGCATCTTTATCAGCCGCTCTACAGATGCGGGGCTTAGTTGGTCGAAGCCGGAAGCAACAAACCTTCCCAATCCCGATTCGGGAATTTCGGGAATACGACTCCATGAGGGACGACTGCTCGTCACCTTCAATGACGCAACGTGGGGACGCTCCAATCTCTCCCTCGCCTTGAGCAACGACGAAGGCCGCTCCTGGAAAAGAATCGCGATCTTGGAAAACGATAACGAAAAATCCTTTTCTTACCCTTACATGCTGCAGGCTTCCGACGGGATCATCCACGTCACCTACAGCTGGGATGGTAAAAAGGTCAAAGAGGTAACGTTCAATGAGGCCTGGGTGAATGGACAGGAGGCGAAACAACCATGAACTGCAATCAGTTGCATTATTTCTATGCGTCACTCGCCCCGTGGCTTGCCCTATCCCTGTTACTTCTGGGACGCAATCCCCATCCATCGCGCCTGCGATCGATCGCCAGCCCTCTGATTGCTGCGGGAATTCTTCTCATTCCCCTGGAGCATTTCCCTCTGGTTCGCTGGATCGCACTTCTGGAATCGAATCCGAGTATCACGCTCACCCTCCTGCTCGCCATCGCCCTGATCGCACGCGTCGGAGGACCGAGACTTTTCCGCTCACAGGACTGGAGGGCAGCATGGCTCGTTGGAAGCATGGCCTCGCTGGTTCTCTACCCCGCAGCACTGGGACTGTCGCCTTTTGATTCTTACAACTTGGGCTGGGGTCCCCTTCTTGCGATTGCAACAGCTGCCATCACCGTGGTTCTTCTCGTGATAGGGAACCGCTTTGCCTACGTGCTCGTCCTTGTACTCCTTGGAATGATATTCCACCCCATGGAATCAACCAACGACTGGGATTGCCTGATTGATGCCTGTTATGGCATTTTCTCGCTGATCGCGACGATTCTTATCGTGATCTCCTACAAAATCTCTACCGGGCATTCCGGCAACGCACGGAGAAAGGCTTTGCCGTAGTATTTTGAAAGAATGCGGCTGTCGAGGATCACGATGGAGCCGGTATCACTACCACTCCTGATCAAACGTCCGATCCCTTGTCTGAGTTTGAGGATGGCCTCAGGAAGCGAGTAGTCCCTGAAGGGATCACCGCCGGAGGATTCGATTTCCTCCAACTTCGCCTCGGTCAAGGGATGATCGGGAGTGATGAAGGGTAGGCGCGTGATGATGACGCTGGAGAGGGCTTCACCCGGCAAGTCGACACCCGTCCAGAAACTGTCGGTTCCGAAGAGCACACTCCCACTCTCCTCGCGAAAGGTCTCCAGCATCCGAGAACGGGAAAGCCCGCCTCCCTGAATAATAAGGTTCCATTTCTTTTTCGTAAAAAAACCCTCCATCCGCGCAGCCACGGCCTGCATCGTCTTGTAACTCGTGAAGAGCACAAAGGCCCGTGCCTTACTCTCTGTGGTAAAATGCTCGATCCACTTCGCTAGCGCCTCCTCGTAGCCAGCATCGCGAGGTTCTGGCATCTTTCTCACGAGATGGAGCTTCATCTGACGTTGGTAGTCAAAGGGGGATCCAAGTTGCAGTGAGGGAACTTCTTCCCCCCCAACACGCCCTTTGAAATAACCCAACTCCTCGGAACCAACCGACAGGGTAGCGCTCGTCATCACCGCTGTTCCTCCGTCACGAAATAGGAGCCTGCCGAGTAATGGTGCCACAGCCACAGGGGCGGCATGGAGGCTGTGCCAGGTTGAGGACTTGCCTCCCCGTTCGACCCAATAGACGTGACCCGGCTCGTTCTGTGAAAGGAAATCATTGAGCCCCGCGCGCGCTGTTCGCAATCGCGAGGTAACCTCGGTGAGTTCCCCCTTCAAGCCTTCCTCCTCGGTCTTGGAGGCAGCGGAGCCCGCCGATTCTGCAAGACGTGCCAGACCCTGAGATAGTGTGCTGTTGGCAACTGCCTCGGCGAGCACCGCCGACTGATCTTCACGAATCCTGCATTCGCGACCCTGCTTGAAGGTGCAGGCTCCGGCCAGGGAATCAAAAAATCGATCGATCTCGGGGAGAAGATCGGCAGCCGTGCTGATTGCCTCGGTGTGTCGTGCCTGCTGAAGCAGCCCTTTGCGGGTTCGCGGATTATAGAGACGCTGGATCGACTGGCGCAGACCGTACTGGGAGAGGGAGAATCCCAGGTGACGTGAGGCAACCTGCTCGACCGTATGAGCCTCGTCAAAGATGACAAAATCATCGGGGAAGAGATAGCCAAGCCCCTCGTCATCAGGATCGCCCAGCAGGGTGAAAAAGAGTGTGTGATTAAGGACCAGCACCTGTGCCGACTGGGCGCGCCGACGTGCGGACTGATAGAAGCATCCCGAGTCGCGACCGCAGGTTTTCGGCGAACAGAGATGCTGTTCGCTGCAAATCTGGGCCCAAAGCTGCGGGTTGGGCTCAAAGGGAAGATCACTCAGAGATCCGTCCGATGTCGTGGCCGCCCATTCCCTGATCCGTTCGAGTTCGGGGCGTTCCTCGGCAGTAAAGAGATCCCCGCCATGATGCGCGGCCCGGGAGAGACGCGTGGGACAAACGTAGTTTTGCCGCCCTTTGAGCAGTACCGCCTCAAATTCCTCGGCAAGCAAACCACGAACGAGGGGGATGTCCTTGTAGAGAAGCTGTTCCTGAAGATTGATCGTGTGGGTGCTGATCAGCGCCTTTCGCCCCGTGCGGCGAGCATGAAGCACCGATGGCAGCAGATAGGCGAGTGATTTGCCAACCCCTGTACCAGCCTCAACGACAAGATGAGTGCGACCTTCCAGGGCTTCCGCAACGGAAGCAGCCATCCGTTGCTGCTCGGGACGCCATTCAAATCCGCTGATCGCAGAGAGGCTTCCCTTGGGGCCGAAAATCTCGGCAATCTCCCGCGCAAATTCTCCCTGAGGAGGGCTGCTGAGAGGGGAAAATTCCTCGTTAATCGAAATCATGGATAAAGGAAGGCAGCGAGAAGATGGTGATTGCGATTGCAGGATAGGGAGTTGAAGAGGCAGAATCCCGTTCTTTCCGTCCGCCTGCAACGGGTTTCTGTCGGAAACTTCCATGACGATTTTTGACCAGTACCTTCTGAAAAAATTTCTACTGCCGTTTTTTTACTGCGTCAGTGGTTTCGTCTCCGTCTGGTTGATTTGGGATCTGAGCACCAATCTGCCCGATTTTATCTCGGGATTCAATACCGCCGGCTTTGGATCGACGCTTGGCCTGATCATCCGATTTTATCTGCTGCAAATCCCGAGTGTCATGGTGCTCAGCATTCCTGTCGGGTTGCTGCTGGCCTTACTTTACACCCTCACCCAGATGTCGCGTCGCAACGAGATCATCTCCATGCTCTGCGCCGGACAGAGTCTCTATCGCATCTTCCTCCCCCTGGTTCTCGTGGGACTGGCCATGACCGCCCTGCTCACCATTCTGAATTTCTCACTGGCTCCCCAGGCGGGTGCCGTGCGGGATGATCTCAAGGATGAAATCAAATCGGGCGTCAAGAAGCAGAAGGGTCTGACCAATCATCTCTTCCGGAATCGCGAGGATCGCCGGCTCTGGTTCCTCACCTGGCTCAATACCGAGACCGCCGAGGCACTACGGGTCGAGATCATCCAGCAGAACGAAGCAGGCGTGGTGACCGAAGCCTGGTATGCCGGGCATGCCTTCTATAAGCCGGACAAGGCCACCTGGGTGCTCCAGGAGGCACGCCATGTCACTCTGGACGAAGCTGGCAATCTTGTTTCCTCGGAATCCGCACCAATGCTTGAAATCAAGGGATGGCATGAGACTCCCTGGAAGGTTGCCAGTTCCACGATGAATTCCGAGTTCCTCAGCCTGCCCGATCTGACCTCTTATCTAAAGTTCAATTCGGAATTTCCAGAATCACGCCTCGCCCCGTTTCTCACACACTGGTACTACCGTCTGGCTCTTCCCTGGATATGCCTTGTCGTGATCTTCATCGCCGGACCGATGGGGGTGATCATCGGACGCCGGGGCATCATGGGAGGTGTCGGCATGGCCGTCGGTCTGTTCGCAACTCTCCTTTTTATGAGCAGCCTCTTCCTGGCACTTGGAAAAGGGGATCGAATACCCGCCTGGTTCGCCGCCTGGGGACCAATCCTGATCTTCCTGGCCATCGGATTCTATCTCTTTTGGGTTAAGGCAACGGGACGTGAGTATCCGAAGTTGCGGTTGCCCGGATTTTAAGAGAACGCTACCTTTGGAAAATGCAGCAAGAGTGGAACATCAAATCCCGGTCGGAAGCCTGTGATGCAACGGGGCGTCCCTTCGTGGAAGGGGAGATTTTTTATACGGCGCTTTTCCACGATGGGGAAGGGTTCCGCCGAACCGATCTGAGCGAGGAGGCATGGACTGCACGCACAGCCGATCCGACGTCTGAACCAATTTTTTCTTCTTGGCGCTCCAAATTCGAACCCCCGGCTCCTCCCGCGCCGGAGGCACTGCGCCGGGATGATGCCGAGGGCATGCTCCGTCAGCTCATGGAAAGTCAGGATCCCGCACACCTGAATACCCGCTATCTGCTGGCCGTAATGCTGGAGCGCAAACGCCTCCTCAAGCCTCAGAAATCCCCCGAAAAGGGCACCCTGATCTACGAGCATGCCTCGACGGGGGAAACCTTTATCATCACCGATCCACAGCTCTCGTTGGATGATTTGGTCGCCGTGCAGGAGGAGGTTTCCGGGCTGCTAGCCGGACTGACCACCCTTTCGACACCGGAAGAGAAACCGGTTGCTCTGGTTTCAGAAGCGCCCTCCGAGGCACAGTAATCCCATGAACGCCATGACCGAGGGCCTCTTTCTGGCTCCGATGGCCGGGGTGACCAACTCGATTTTTCGCAGGATCTGCCGGGAAAAAGGGGCCGATATCCTGACCACGGAATTTGTCTCTGCCGACGGCATCATGCATCGCAATGCCCGAACTCGGGGATACGTCGCATTCACCGAGGAGGAACGACCGATCGGAGTACAACTCTTCGGCGGGGATCCGGAGCGACTGGCCGAAGCCTCCAAGCAGGTCATCGAGTGGGTGAACCCCAATTTCATCGATATCAACTTTGGTTGCCCGGTCAATAAGGTGGTCTGCCGACACGGCGGCTCGTCACTCCTTCGTGATGCACCCCAATTGGAGCGCGTGGCCACTGCGGTTGTCAAAGCCTGCTCCCCTCTGCCCGTCACGGCCAAGATACGCATTGGCTGGGACGCAACCTCCGTCAACGCCACCCACACGGCGCACATTCTGGAGAACACGGGGATTCGTCGTCTTGCTGTTCATGGCAGGACAAAAGCCCAGGGATATTCGGGCAATGCCGACTGGGAGGTCATCGCTGCCGTTGCCGCAGCGGTCTCGATTCCTGTCATTGGCAACGGCGATATCACCGATGGGGCCACCGCGATTCAGCGGGCCTCCTCGGGTGTGGCGGGTCTGATGATCGGACGCGCTGCCATGGCCAACCCCTGGATCTTTACCGAGGTGAAGGCGGCACTTGCCGGACAACCCTTCCTGCCGCCAACTTTCGAAGACCGCTGGAACCTTGTCAGACGCCATTGCCTCGAAGAGATTGCCACGCGGGGAGAAGAGAAGATGGCCATGCAGGTAATGCGTGGCCGCCTGATGGCCTACACGCGGGGAATGCCGGGAGCCCGCCCGTTGAGAGGGGAGCTTTCGACAGTGGCCTCACTCGCCCAACTGGATGATCTCATCGCCTCCCATCTCGCCGAGCATGCCCACACCTCGCCGGAGACTTATTCGGCTGTTTCCGTTTGATCGAGAGATTTTCCCCGGGCGCTGCAAAGACCGCGCTTCGTCCGGTGGGAGACGAACTTCATGAAACTCTCTGCCTGGGCCGACCACTTCATGGATTTTCCCTGCTCAATGGCCTGCTCGACATTGAGTCCACTGCGGTAGAGTAAATTGTAAGCACGTTTCACGTCGAGACGCTCCGCGCTACCCACGCCCTTACGTCGCATGCCGACGGCATTGATCCCGCAGACCACATTGAGGATGAGACCCACCGTAAAGGGAGGAATGTCTTTGCTCCAAGCCGTGCCGCCGCGAATCATGCACATCTCCCCGATGCGGAGAAATTGGTGAAAGACAGATCCTCCACCCAGCACGACATCATCCCCCACCTCGACATACCCGGCCAGCAGGCAGTTATTGGCAATGACGGCGCGATTTCCGACGCTGCTGTTGTGTCCCAGATGGACTCCAGCCATCAGCATGTTGTTATTGCCCACCCTCGTCGCCGAGCCTTCGGCGGTTCCTCGGTGGATCGTGACATATTCCCGGATGACATTGTCGTTTCCGATGATCACCTCACTTACCACGGAGTTGTTATGGGCGAAATCCTGAGGTGCGGAACCGATCACAGTGCCGTAACCAACGAGATTCCGGTCTCCGATGGTGACCCGATCCGTCAGGATGGCGCGCGCCTGGATGGTGCAGTCCGCACCAATGCGAACCCCTTCCTCAATAATGGCAAAGGGGCCGATCACAACATTTTCTCCAAGGATGGCCTTGGGGCTCACAAGTGCGGTGGGATGAATGGTCAAAGCGTTTCACCCAAGGCGTTTGCGGAATTGCTGACGGCGTGAGCAAGAAAACCTTCGGCTTGAAGCTTCCTCATGTCAATCGAAGAGGGTTGAGAAAACCGCTCTGCGGGTTCAGGGACGCTCCGGCTTGAGGGCCAAGGGAAGGAATATCATGAAGTTGGCCCCAACTCCCGGCTTACTCTCCAGAACAATTCGACCGCCGTGAGCCTGAACCACATTCTTCACAATCGAGAGCCCCAGTCCCGTCCCCCCGGTATGGCGTGCCCGGTCGCCACCAACGCGGTAGAAGCGTTCAAAAATATGATCCTGATCCTGAAAGGGAATCCCGGGGCCATTGTCGCAGAAGCTGATCATCAATTCCAATCCCTGCACAGCGGCACCAATTGTAATCTCTGCATCCTTGCTTCGACCGTGACGCAGGGCATTGGCCAGAAGGTTGGAAAAGGCTTGCTCCATCCGGTAGACATCGACTTCAACAGGTGGGAGAGAAGCCTGCAGTTCCAGATGTACGGTCACGTTCTTTGTTGAAATCTCGTGTTCCATGTGATCAACAAGTCTCCTGAGGATCGGGACAAGATCCGTCGGCTCGGACTCCAATCGGACACCTTTCTCCTCCATCCGGCTGATGGTAAGCAGATCCGCGATCAAATCATTGAGGCGGTCTCCGTGCCGACGCATGACGGTGATGGACTTTCGTAACATCTCCTTACTGAGTTTTTCATCCTCCAGGGTCTCAAGATAGCCGTTGATGATGGAAAGAGGGGTGCGGAATTCATGGGAGACGTTGGCAACGAATTCCCTGCGCATCGACTCCAACTCCCGCATCCGCGTGATATCGTGAAGGACAATGAGGAGACCGTCGGGGCTTTTTGCTTCCGGCGCCTGAAGCGGAGCTGCCGTCACCACAAGATGACAGCGTTCGCGGCGTCCCGGAATGAGGATCGTGCATTCTCCCCGCTGGACCTCGCCACTTGCGACAGCCTGCCGGGCCATCCCCTGAAGTTCATGACTGAGAAAGACTTCCTGAATCAACAACCCTCTCGTCTGGGCCTTAAGATTAAACATGGCCGAAGCTGCTTCATTGATCAGCCTGATCCGTAAATCCGGTCCAGCAATAATCACCCCTTCCGTCATTCTTCCGAGAATCATGGAGAGACCGAATTCCTCCTCGGCCAGTGATGCCTGTTGTTTGGCAAGAGTTTCCGCCACGATGCGGAGATCGTCCGACGCTTTTCTCAGGAACGAGGGTAGCCCGCTCATGATAACCGTCCGATAGTCCCCGGCGGCTATCCGGCGCAGCACCTCCAACAGCTCCTGAAGAGGGACAATCACCTGAAACACCACAATTCCTCCCAGAACTAGGAAGGAAAAAATCAAGCCCGCTAGGAAAAATTCCATCAGCTCTTCGTGAGACTCGGGTCAGTGAGAAACCGATATCCCTCCCCTCTCACTGTCTGAAGCAGATCGGCGTGAACGCCCAGTTTCTCACGCAGGCGACGGACATGGGTATCCACCGTGCGAGTATCAACGGAATTATTATACCCCCAGACTTCTTCCAGCAGATACTCCCTGGAATGACTCATCCCGTTGCTCCCCGCCAAGAGGGAGAGTAGCTTGAATTCAGTGGTGGTCAGGTCGAGCCGCTCCCCTTCGATGGTGACTTTGAGCGTTGCCCGTTCAAGCGTGATGGGACCCGAGCAGAGTGTTTCCGGAAGGATCGTCGTGCGCGACCGGCGCAGCAGTGCCTGGAGGCGCAATACCAGTTCGCGAGGGCTGAATGGCTTCGTCAGAAAATCATCTGCCCCTGTCTCCAGACCCTTGATCCGGCTTTCCGTCTCGCCCTTGGCACTCAGGAAAAGCACGGGAATCGGCTCCGTACGGGGGTCAGCCTTGAGTTTTTTGGCTACTTCAAACCCATTCAGGCGGGGCATCATGATATCGAGCACCACGGCATCTGGCCGTTCCTTAACGGCCAGTTGAACCCCTTCAACCCCGTCATGGGCGCTGAGGACGCGATACTTCTCCTTTTTTAGATGGTACCGGATCAGGTCGGTGACATCCTCTTCATCCTCTATCAACAGGATTGTTTCAGGCATGGAAAGAGTGGTTCATTGACTTTCTAGGCAAAAGCTACTCTAGGAGCTATCCGAGGCTTCTGGCCGAAGCAAGGGAAACGCTGATTAAATCGCAGTTTTAAGGACGTCCCGAGAATATCCCCTGCAAAAAAAAGCGGGCCACCTTGATCGCACCGGAAAAACCATAACCGATACGAGGTAGCCCGCTCCCAACATAAACCTATTAGGTCAGACTCCCGAAATAGGGCTTTGTTCAAAAAAATTTCTCTCTACTGTCATTTTTTCCCCATCGTGCTACAAAAGAACCCGTCAACTCGCCCCCAAGAGTGACTTTACAGACTATGAAAACTATCGGTGTATTGACCTCTGGGGGAGACGCTCCCGGAATGAATCCGGCCATTCGTGCCGTAGTAAGAACAGCTCACCAGCAGGGATGCAAAGTGCTCGGTATCACCAACGGATTCGATGGTATTTTCGACGGGACGATCGAGGAACTGGGGATTCCCCTTCCAGCAGGAATGATCGACAGAGGTGGAACCATCCTGCAATCAAGTCGTTGTAAAAAGTTTTACCATCAGGAAGGGATCGATGAGGCCTTCAAAATCCTCCAGGACCTCGGCATTCAGGGACTCGTGGTGATCGGCGGTGATGGTTCACTGACCGGAGCGCTCGAACTCTCCCGCAGGGGTCTGCCGGTTGTCGGCATTCCTGCCAGTATTGACAATGACATGGCTGGGACGGAAATGGCCATTGGTGTCGACACCGCTGCCAATACCATCATGGAAATGCTCGACCGGATCCGCGACACGGCCCGTTCTCATCGCCGATGTTTTCTGATCGAGGTCATGGGGCGCAATTCAGGTTATCTGGCCCTGACCACAGCCATCAGTTGCGGGGCTGAGATCGCGGTGATCCCGGAATATTTTTACAACATGAAACGCATTGTGGATCTGCTCCACCACCGTTTTCAAAAGACGAGAGATAATTCCATCATTGTTCTTGCCGAAGGAGTCTGTGACGCCGACACCTTCATCAACAGGATGAGGGATGAAAAAGGGGGTGATTTCGATCAGGAAATCAGGAAAACCGTACTCGGCCATGTGCAACGGGGCGGCATTCCCACACATTTTGACAGGATGCTCGGAGCCCGCTTTGGTGAACTGGCTGTGACGGGCCTTCTCCAGCATGAGATCGGCTGCATGACGGCACTGGCCAAAGGAAAAACTACCCTGGTTGATCTGGAGTCCGTGATCGGCCGCAAAAAACATCCGGCTCCCGAACTGATACGTCTCGCCCGCAACCTCCAGATTGAATTCGGAGATGCGGTGGAACTATAAATCAGGATGGAAACTCTCTTAACCCTCTCCGTTGGAGAGTATTCCAGTGTTGAAGTTTTGCTTCATCTCGTTGTGGCCCTGATCGGCATGACGGCGGTGCTGCTCGCTCTCACGGCAACAACATTGCAAGTACAGTTACGCTTACCTCTCTTCCTTTCCGCCGTTGCCCTAGGTGGCGCAGCTTGGTTTGAAAGCGGCGTCTGGCAGTCGTGGCAAGAGGCCTTTGAACTTGCAGGGACTTCCTACTGCGTGACAGGCCATCTCATCGCTGATGAGTACCGCATCATCGCCTGGTCGCTCGGCGTACCAGCAATTCTATTTTCCTTTGGATTGCTGCTACGCCCTCCCAAAACTGCCGCAAGGAGTCATCTGGGAATACTTGGGCTGGCTGTTCTTGCCCTCGGTGGCGTAGCTCCTTTTTCAGTCGTTGCCGCAGTAATAGTGCTCTGTTTCATCGGGAGCTTGCTTATACCCCGAGTCGCTCATACCCCTTCATTAAAAATCACGCTCACGTTGGCTTTCGGGAGCATCGCCGGAGGCCTTCTATTGAGTATTTTTGCTTCCAGGCTTCCTTTGGGTAGCGAAGCAAGCACCCTGCTGGCGCATGGCGAAATCCTCCGCACTGTGATCGACCTCTTCTCCCTCGTCGTCCCAGCCCTGCTCCTCCTGATCGGCACACTCCGAGTTTCTAAAGCCGATCAGCAATCAGCCCTCTAAGACTTCCTGATTTTAGCGGCGCAGTGAGATTGGATGGAGAGCAATACGGACAAGCGATAGCCGCAGCAAAACCTACGTCAAGCGCAGCCCAACGCCGCTCTCCGTCAATCTCGCAAGTCCCCTAGAAAGGTAGGCCGGGGATGCCGAGCCCCGCGGTCAGCTTGCCCATTTCATCCGCGGCGAGTTTTTTGGCATCTGTGGTTGCCTGCCGGACGGCGCTCAGGACGAGATCCTCAAGCAATTCGACATCATCGGCACTGACCACTTCGGGAGCGATCCTGATGGAGAGAATATCCCCGGCCCCGGTGACCTTGACCGTCACTTTCCCGCCGCCGGAGGAGGCTTCAATCTCACGATTGGCCAGATCCTCCTGAATCTGTCCCATTTTCTTCTGCGCGTTGGCGGCAGCACTCATCATCTTGGCAATATTCATAATTCTGTTTGTTGGTTTAAAGTTTTAAGCAGTTTGGGGTTGATCGAAATTCCAGCTCCCATCAGGAGCCGACTAAAATTTCGGCCTTGAAGATCTCCAGGGCTTTTTGAATCAAGGGATCGTTTTTAAAAGCTTCCAATTCCTCGGGGCTGACGGTTGGCACTACCGGTTCCGATGCCGTGGATTTGCTTTCCACGCTGGCAGGTTTGCTCACGGCTTTCGGAACGGGCTGAGCAATCGGCAGTGGCTCTGGCTCGGGCTGAGCGCGAGGCTCCTCACCGGTAAAGCGGCTTTCCAAGGTGATTTTTCCCCCGATTTTTTCCGACAGCAGTTCCTCGATCTTTTTCACCGCCTGAGGCCAGAAAAGTGTCTGGGTTTTCGATTCCATTGAGGGTGGAAATTCCACCACAATCACATTGCCGACACGCTCCACAAAGCGGCTATCCTCAATCCAACCGAATTTCAGTGGTGAATCGCTTGCCAAATCCATCGCAACAAGATGCCAGCGATCGGCTTCGGAAGCAGGTTCGGCTTTCTCCTCGCTAGGTTTTTCTACCACCTCAGGAACTTCGATGAGGGAGGGCTCGCTCGCTTGCGGAATAACAATCTTGGGAGTGGTCTGTTGAGGAACTACCGGAACCGCCACGGTTGCGGATGGAATGACCGGCAGAATTGGCACGATGGGTTTGGAAACCGCGCGCACGGCGGGAATCGGCAACGGAGTTCCACCCTTGAGCGCCGTGAGCATCTCCAAGAGATCGCTGAGGCTGACCTCCTCCAGAAGATGAACCGCTTTGATGAGGGCGACATCGAGTTGAAGCTTCTTGTCGCTTGTCCAGCGGAGACGGCCTTCGGCTTCACCGAAATGATCCAGCAGTAGCAGCAGCTTTTCCTGGGCAATCGCCTTGCCCAGCTCGGATTCCGGTGTGGATCCCTGGGGGGGATGGACTTTGGAAATAAGAATATCGCGCAGCAGACCGATGAGATCGGCAAGAAGTCTGGAGAGGTCCTTGCCTGCTTCACTTTGTGCTTTGACCAAGGCAAGCGCGGTCGTTGTGTCGCGACCCAGCAGTGCCTGAGCGAGTTGAAGAAGGGTTTCCCTTGGCGTGAATCCAAAGACCTGATGCACATCGGCGGCGGTGATTGTCGTTCCACAGAAGGCAACGACCTGATCGAGCATCGACTCGGCATCGCGCAGGGCCCCATCAGCACCGCGGGCAATGGCATCGGATGCCGCGGGTTCCAGGGTGATTTCCTCGCTTTTGGCAATGAAGAGCAGATGGTTGGCGATGAGTTCCGGGGTGAGTCTGCGAAGATCAAATCTCTGGCAACGACTCAGGATGGTGGCGGGCACTTTCTGCGCCTCGGTCGTGGCAAAGAGAAACTTCACATGCTCCGGAGGCTCTTCCAGCGTTTTGAGCAGGGCGTTGAAGGCCGCCGTGGTGAGCATGTGCACCTCATCGATCAGATAGACTTTGTAAGGGCCGCGAGCGGGGGCATAGGCCGCGTTTTCCCGCAGCGTGCGGATGCTCTCAACGCTGTTGTTACTAGCTCCATCGATCTCCAGCACATCAAGGCTGCGTCCTTCGGCAATCTCAACACAGGCGTCGCAGACACCGCAGGGATTGTCCGTCGGGCCGTTCTGACAGTTCAGCGCCTTGGCAAGAATACGGGCTGTGGAAGTCTTGCCGACTCCTCTTGGACCGACAAAAAGATAGGCCTGCGCCAGACGGTTTCCCTTGATCGCATTTTGAAGCGTCTGGGTGATATGCTCCTGCCCGACGACTTCTTCAAAACGCTGAGGTCGGTATTTTCTGGCGAAGACGCGGTAGCTCACAGGGGAAGGAATCTAGGGGACCGCCGGAGAAATCGCAAGTGTCCCGATGTGGGCGGCTACAAACGCGTCAACTATCTCCGTCCTTCCAGACCTGGCAGGTGTAGGAGGGAAAAATGATGCAAGTGGAAAGCTGAAACCTGCGACTGACGGGAGCGGGTTGGACTCCGACGCACCCCCTTCAGGGGCGGCCGAGTTCAAACCTTGAGAGATCAGTCGTCATAAATCGGAGATTACAGAAGAGACTTTCTGTTTTTCTGAAGCAGGCATTTTTATCTCACTGCATCCTAATCGATTTGATCACGACTTTTTCCAGCGGAAAATCATTGCTGTCGACCGGAATGCCACTGATGGCATCGAGCACATCCAGCCCCTCGGTAACGGTGCCAAAGACCGTGTACTGCCCATTGAGCTGGGGCATCGGCGCGATGCAGACAAAGAACTGGCTGCCGTTGGAAGCCTTTGTTGGATTGATCGTGTCAGGCAGACGCGACGCGACGACTGCCCCCTTGTCTAGCTTCAACCGGATCTCTGGAGGGATCGTGTAACCGGGGCCGCCTGTTCCCGAACGGTCGCTCTCACCGTGACGGCTCTTCGGATCACCAGTCTGGACAAGCTGATGGGCAAAGAGGCGATGGAACTGCATCCCGTCATAGTAATGGCGGTGAACGAGTTCCTTGAAATTGGCCACGGTCTGGGGAGCGGCATCTTCCCGCAACTGGATAACGATGCGCTGAGGCTTCTTTTCTTTGCGAACCTTCACGAGCATTACGGCTGATTCCGGATCCGTGCCGACAGTCTGAGAAGTGGAGGCACAACCCGTGAAGAGCAGTGCGGAAAGGAGTAGTGCTAGTAGAAGGAATCGATGATTCATGAGCCGTGAATTTCAGCGATGCTGATCTGTGTCGTCCCCGCGGTCAAGGGATCGAAGGCAAAAAGAGGTTCCTTCGACTCTCTGGGCAGAATTGCGAGGCCAACCCACGAGCCGGTGTCGAACTGCCCGGAGGCACTGCTGATCTCACCCAGTTCCTTGTTTTCTGCATCCCTCACCCGCATTCCGGCATGAAGAGCCTGGCCAGGCGAGGAACGAAGCGTGTGGAGCAGTCGGCGCACCCTCCCAATGCTCTTGAGCCGGGAGATGGTCTCCTGTCCCGGATAGCAGCCTCGATCGTAGTCGATGTGCGTCCGATCCAGTCCAACTTCGGGAGGAAGCGTTTCCTCGCTCATCTCGGCACCCCAGAGCGGAATACCCCGTTCGATCCGCAGGGTTTCAATCACACGAGCATCAAAGAGATGCTCCTTCATTGTGGCATCAAGCACTTTTCCCCCGCCCTCATGCTCCTGATCAACTCCGGGGACTCCCAAGCGTGAAACAGCGAGGCCCTCGGACTCCTTTCCCCTGGCAGCCTCGCCGAAAATATGCACGCCGCCTTTTGCCACTTCGATGGAGAGCGTGACATCATCCGCCACAATGTAGCGGTCTAGTCGCGCCAGAAGTGAATCCTCCAAGACCGGTGAGGATTCCACCAGCAAATCCTCTCCATCGCGGCGGATCAGCAGTGGTGCGCAGAGTTTCCCCTTAGGTGTCAGAAGGCAGGTAGGCAGAATATTTCCGAAAGTGAGGTGCTTAAGGTCGCGTGTCACCTGACCATTGAGATAACGATAGGCATCTTTTCCAGAGAGCCGCACCAGTAAACGCGGCGGAAGCTGAAAAGCCCCGCCGCTAACCCTGGCACTGCGAAGCTGATCTGCGAGGGGGTCCAAGCCGGAATCCAATGCGGAATCCATTAGGAATTGGCACGGCCACGGCGTCCCAGAAAAGCGTAGAGCTTTTTTTTCTCCGGCTCTGCTTTTGAATCGACAGGTTCACTTTCGATCGTGGTCGTCACGTCCTCTGCTTCCAGAACCTCAGGGGCAGAAGCTTCTTCAATAGCGAGCTCCTTCAAGCTGCCAGAATAGGGATAATGACGGGCGACACTGGCAAAGTCATCCTCCCCCCATCCCGCCTGGACAGCCCCCATGAGGGCGCCTGCAGTCGCTGCGGTTGCGGGAAGATCAATATTCTTTCCCTCGACGGCATGAAGGACGATTTGGAGATCCTTGAGCATGTTCTTGACAGAAAAACGGGGCGCGAACTCTCCCTTGAGCATGAGAGGGAGTTTCAAAGCGATTGTTCCCGAATTGGCCAGATTGTGTTCCAGCGCCTCGACAAGGCGGGGTAGCGGAACTCCTCCCCGATTCAGCAGCGCGAGCGCCTCGGCCAGGACTTCGATCTCAGCAGCTGCAATCATGTTTGTGGCCAGCTTCACATAGGTCGCGGCACCCACGGGCCCCATGCTCACGATTGCCTTGGAGGAACCATTCAGCACAGGACGTACCCGGTCGATGACCTCTTCGTCACCACCGATGTAATAGACAAGGCCTCCCTCGGCGGCGGCATCACGACTTCCCGTGAAAGGGGCATCCAGGAAAGCTGCACCCCGTGCGGCCACAAGCCTCGCTGCCGCCAAGGTCTCGGCAGGGCTCACGGTGGCGTGATTCAGCAGGATGTGAGACTCACCAAGTGCAGGGGAGATCGCCCGGATGACTTCCAGGAGCGCGACACCGTCACGAACAAAGATCTGAATCACGTCCGCGCTCTCGGCAACTTCGCTTGGCGAGGAAAGAAAATTCGGCTCTGGTCTCGGCGTGCGGTTCCAGACCGTTACAGGAAAACCGGCGCGGCGCAAATTGGCCGCGACACGACCTCCTATAATCCCAAGACCAATGATCCCGACGGAGGTTTTTTTGGATGCAACCATCGGGATGTCTCAACAGGCTTCGGCCTTACTTGGCCTGAATAGGAGGGGCTGAAGGAGCGGGAAGATTGTTCTCGATCTTGGCCGACTGCTTCAACTCGGTTACGACACCCTTGAAGATCTCGCGGCGCTTCTGGGCCTGGAGGAACTGGAGGATCTGGGCCTTGGCTTCGTCGAAGGTGGCGGTTCCGGCAGGCTTCTTATCGGTCACCTTGATGACATGGAAGCCGAACTTCGTTTTCACGGGAGTCGCACTGACAGTGCCGACTTTCTGGGCGAAAGCCGCATCAGCGAATTCCGGTACCATCTTGTCCTTGGGGAAGTATCCGAGATCTCCGCCACGCTGAGCGGCACCGGGTTCTTCGGAAAGTTCGGAAGCCAGCTTGGCAAAATCCTCACCCTTGTTGGCGCGAACGATAGCATCCTTGGCCTTCTTCTCAGCGGCCTTCGTCTGCTCGGGAGTCGCGTCGGGAGGGAGGCGGAAGAGGATGTGGCTGGCCTTGACCAGATCAGGGTTGGCAAATTCCTTGAGATTGGCGTCGTAGAAGGTCTTGGCATCGGCATCGGTCACGCCGTCCTTGCCTTGAACCTGGGACTGCATCCACTTGCTTTGGCGGATGGAGCGTTTCAGATTGGCAACAAATTGATCCTGCGTGAGACCTGCCTTCTTCATTTCACTATCGAAGACATCCTGGGAAGGGAACTGCTGCTTGATCTTGGCAAGCTGGGCATCGATCTCGTCCTGGGAAACCTTGACATCGGCTGCCTGCTTGTCGACCAGCTTCTCGATGATCATCCCCTGGAGAATCTCGTTGTAGCCCTGAAGTTTCTGATCCGCAGTGAGGCTCGCTGCATTCACTCCCTGAGAGGCAAGCGCTTCATTGAAGGCCTTTTCAAGTTCGGCCCTGGAGATCTTCTCACCGTTGACAACGGCGATCGGATCCTTCAGCGCCACGGAGGCGGAGCTGGAGCCGCCTTTGGAGGAGACGGCCTCCGAGATCATCTTATTGAGATCGGGGGTCGCTCCGGATGTGGAGGAAGACTGTGCGTGGAGGAGTCCTGCAGAAAGAAGGATGGCGAGGAGGGCTGCTGATTGTTTGGTCATGAGGTGTGTGGTGAAACTTCTTCATGGCACGGGAGCGGAGTCCATGCCAGCGGAATTTTTATTAAGGCGCATTAAAATGACCGATCAGACGGTTCCAAACGGCAGGGTGCCAATGATTTTATAAAGCCCTTCCTTTACTTTCCCATCGTGCACGCTAGTCTCATTCGTTCTTGCTCACGTGGCGGAATTGGCAGACGCGTACGCCTCAGGAGCGTATGGGGAGACCCGTGGAGGTTCGAGTCCTCTCGTGAGCACCACTATTTTCCCCATCATCAGATGGTTCCGGGAACAACCCACCATGGACATTCAAAAAGAGAAACCGGCCTCCGTCAGGGACCTCTTCTCCGCGATTGCGGAGCGATACGAACTGGTGAACCACCTGCTCAGCGGCGGACTGGATTTCCTTTGGCGCGCGGCGGCCGTGCGCCATGTCCGGAAATGGAAACCTGCCCTCTTGCTTGATGTCGCAACAGGAAGCGGTGATCTGGCCATCGCCATTGAAAAAAACTCGCCTTCCACCCGCGTTGTCGGCGCGGACTTCTGCCGTCCGATGCTGGAGGTTGCCCGTCGCAAAGGACTGGCCGAACTCGTGGAAGCGGATGGTCTTGCCCTCCCATTTGATTCAGGATCGTTCGATGGCGTCACGGTTGCTTTCGGCCTCCGCAACATGGCCTCGTGGGAACGTGGCCTCTCCGAAATGTCACGCGTACTCAAGCCAGGCGGGCATCTCCTGATCCTGGATTTTTCACTCCCCACACTTCCCCTGATCCGCCCGCTCTACCGCGCTTATCTTCACTATGTGCTTCCTCTGGTCGCCGGTTTGGCAACAGGGAGAAAGGATGCCTACGAATATCTGGCTGGCTCCATCGAGGAATTTCCCAGCGGCACGTCGATGACCCGGTTGATTGAGAGCTGTGGCTTTCGCACCGCCGTCGCCCACCCGCTTTCCCTCGGCACGGTCTCCCTCTACACGGCAGAGAAAATCTGACAACTCCCCCATGGAACGATTCCGATTCCTTCTGATTTCAGGGGTGCTTTTGTTGCTCACAGGATGCGCCTTGTTGCCTCATCACAAGCATGATGCTGCCGTACCGGCATCCCAACCTATCAGGGCGAAAGGGGGATGGTATCTGTCGCTGCGCTTCCCTTTCCTGCATCACCCGCAGCCACCACCCCGGGCCCAGGCACTCCAGCGGGTAGGCGTCATCAGGACCCTCTCTGGAGATGGCAGCTTCGTGATCATCGAACTGGAACCGGGTGTTCTTATTCCACCCGGCAGGGATCTGGTTGTCACGGCGGGTGCAGGCGAACCGGCCAGGCTTCGTGCCGCCGAAAATCAGCCCCCCTACTTCATTGCCGACATCAAGAGCGGTCATCCTCTTCCGGGTCAGATCGTTTTTCAGTAAGGATAGAAAGCAAAAGAATTTCAAACTGTCGAACGCTAGGAGTTGACTCCCGGCCAACTCCCCTGCAAGGTACTTTTCATTAAGGACATTAACGATTAATTCCACAAATGACAGCCTCCCCAACCCCGCTAAACACAGAAGAAGTCGGATCCCTCGCCTCCATTATCATGGTGATGCAGCGAAAATTCATGGCCATGCTCATGGGTGAACTCTCGCGTGATCGTCTCTCCTTTCCCCAGTTTTTTCTCCTCGGCCATCTCGGCTCCCATGGTCCGACCGGCATGACGAGCATCGCCGAATTGATGGGGCACAGCACCCCTGCGGCCACGGGACTGGTGCAACGTTTGGAAAAACTCGGCTATGTCAAACGCACCCATGAAATCAATGACCGCCGCAAGGTGACTGTCTCGGTCACCGCCAAGGGGATACGACTTGTGGAGGGGGTTCGTCAGGAAATGATCGGAAATCTCTCGAGGGTGCAGGAACGACTTTCTCCCCAGGAACAACACGCTTGGTTGGACATTTACAAAAAAATCCACGATTACTGCACCGCCTGCCACTCATGAAGAACTGCGCCCCTTTGATCATAGCTTTTGCCTCACTCGGCATCCTGGTCGCACCACTTGGTGCCCAACCCGCATCCAACGATCAATCCCAGCAGGGAATCTCCGTCGGAGCTGCTGCCGCGAGTGCCGCACAGACAAACGACTCGGTACTGACGACCAATGTTCCATCTGGACCGGATCAGTCGCCGACCGGGATCTCTGTCTCTCCCTCACTTGTTTCCAACCCTCCAGCTCCGCCGCAGGGTTTGATCGCCGTCACCAACGCAGACACCAATCTTCCCGTCATCACACCTCCGGCACTCCCTACTGCCACACCGATCACCAACGCGATCACGCCGGGCATGCTTCCCGCTCCCCTGCCAACGACCACCACGGGTCCCATTGCGCTGCCGACAACCAGCACCAATAACTTTGGCCTCAAGGACAAGGTAGGTAACATTCCGCTGACTGCGGATGACTTGGCCAAGGCGGGACAGGCTGTCATTCCAGGAGTCATTGCCAAGAATGCCCGCAAGCTCTCCATCGACGATGCCGTGCAACTCGCCCTGCAAAAAAATCCGCAGATTCTCACCGCCATCAGCGCGATCCGGCAGGCTTCGGGAAATTTCATTACTGTCCGCGCCGGACTCCTGCCACAACTCGGTATTGCCGGGCCCGCCACCGCCTTTCAGTGGCAGCAACCCCAACTGGCCAACGGACAGATGTCCCCGCTGAGCAAGAGCTTCGGCTCCCTGAATCCCACGGCAAACTCTGATTCGTGGAACATCCAATTCCAGGGAACCCAACTTCTGTACGATGGCGGCAAGACGATTGCCAACACGGTTGCAGCGAAGTTTTCCGAGCAAATCGCCTACTACTCGCTCCGCCAGACCATCGACGCCACCATCGCCACCGTCATCCAGCAGTTTTACCAGGTCGTCCTTGATCGCGCACTGGTCGTTGCCAATCAGCAGCAGGTAGCCCTCTACCAGACCCAGGTCACTGACCAACAGAGCCGCTATGATGCCGGCACGGTCCCTCGATTCAATGTGCTGCAGGCTCAGGTTCAGCTCGCCAATGCCCTGCCTCCTCTCATTCAGGCAAAGAATAACCTGCGTGTCGCCCTGTTCACCCTCGTGACGACCATCGGCCTTGATTATCCGAACATCCAGAACATCGAGATCCCCTTCGATGTGAACGGCACTCTGGCTTACATTCCACGCAAGGTCGACAGCAACGCCTCCATCCACACGGCCCTGCTACGCAATCCGCAACTGAAGGCGGAACGTCAGAACATCCTTGTCGCCGCCAAACAGATCAGCGCCGCCATCGCTGGGTGGCTTCCTACCATCAGCGCCAACGGCGGCTATCAGGTGCAGAGTTACAACTACGACTCCAGCCTCCAGTCCACCGTGGAAGGGTGGTTCTTCGGGGTCACCGGCAACTGGGCGATCTTCGACGGACTCGCCACCTACGGTAATGTGAAGCAGGCGAAAGCCACCATGATGAGCTACAAGACCGCGTACGATAACGGCGTGCGTCAGGTGATACTTTCAGTCCAGCAGGCCATTTCTAACCTTCAGGAGGCCAGTGAAACTATCGAGAGCCAAAAGGCCACCGTGGAACAGGCTGTGGAAGCACTCCGTCTCTCCCGTGAACGGCTTGATGCGGGCGCGGGTGTTCAACTTGATGTCATCAACGCCCAGGTGCAGTTACTCCAGGCCCAGACTTCCGTGCTCAACGCCTACTACAGCTACATCTCGGCCATGTCCCAGTATGACCAGGCGCTCTCGCTCAACACCCAGTACGAGGAATTTTTCGACGATCCGATGAACAAGTGGGAAAAGAACCGCTTCAAGAATTACAACGCCGAGGATCGCGCACGTCCGAAACTTCCAAAATCACTGCGCAAGAGCGATCCCCTCCCTCCCTCGACCCAATTCAACGACGTCATCAAGAGTTCGACCGTGCGCAAGCAGGAAACATCGAAATCCTCCCAACAGTCTGATTAAAGCAGCAACTCTCTTGTGATGAGTGATGCCGTGGTCTGCCTTCCCTCACTCCACGCGCTTAATGCTCTGCCGGGCGTCACGGCACGGTTTTTCGGCAGGATGACCGGCGTCGATGTCATGAGGGAACGGCGGGAAGCCATGGCCCTCCTTGCCCCGTACCATCAGCAACTTCTACAAAGGGAAGGACTCGACGGCTTTCCCCTCATCACCGCCGAACAAGTCCATGGAAATGAGATCGCATTCCTTGAAAATGCTGAAGCCTACACACAGGTGCCAATCCGTGGAGTGGATGGTCTCGCCACGACTCAGCAAGGCATCACTCTTGGCATCTATGTCGCCGATTGTGCCCCGGTCTGGATCGTGGCAAAAGACGGCTCTGCTGGAGCACTCCTCCACTCGGGGAAAAAGGGCACGGAGCTTGGTATCACCACACGGGGAATCACCCTGCTCTGCGAACGGGCCCACCTCAAGCCCGACAAACTGATGATCGTGATCGGCCCCTGTATCCGCCCTCCCTGCTACGAGGTAGATTTTGCAGCCACCATCCGTGCCCAGGCAGCCTCGTCCGGTGTTTCCGAAGTCCATGATGATCTGGTCTGCACCGCCTGTCATTCCGATCTCTACTACTCTTATCGCAGGGAATGCGGACTGACCGGGCGGATGCTCGCCACACTCACTCTTCAGCCCCGGCCATCGTGAAAATACCGTTTTCCGAACGCGATTTTGACCCCTCGCGCCCAGAATTGATGGATCAGGCTGAGTTGCACGATGGCAATCCCTCACCGGAACTGGAGCGCGATCTTGCCAATCTGCGGTGGCTGAATCGCCGCTTCGGTGCCATTTCGTTGCTCCACTATTTCCTGCACCGCTGGCTGCTGATTCGACCTGTAGGGAACGCTACTCTTCGGGTGCTGGATCTTGCCACAGGGGAAGGGGATTTGCCTCGTGAACTCGTTCGCTGGTACCGACCCCACAAAATCCGCGTTGAGATCGATGCGGTGGATCTCAATCCGGCCACCCTTGCTGTCGCTCGACGAAGGAGCGGTGATTTTCCAGAAATCCGTTTTCACCAGGGTGACATCCGCACTTGGGGAAGCGGAAACTACGACATCGTCCTCTGCTCACTCGCCCTCCATCACTTTGGTGATGAGGATGCCGTCCAGGTTCTGCACAATGCACGGCGCCTCGCCTCACGCCACCTGCTCGTCGCCGATCTGGAGCGAAGCCTTCTGGGTGCTGCCGGCATCTGGTTGCTCACCACCTTGTATCTCACGGAATCAATGACCGTGCATGATGCCCGCCTCTCGATCCGCAGGGCCTTCTCTTTCCGGGAGCTACGAAGCCTCGCCAAGAAGGCCGGTTGGGAAAATTTCGGCCATTCCAAATTTCCGGTCACTCGTCAGGCACTCTGGATCGATCAGGTTCCCGTGGTTTGATTGTCTGGTTTGGATTTTCCCTTGGGCAGAATCTTGGGCCTCCATTTCGGATGGGTGGCCGATCCGACGGATTCGTATTCAAAAATCTTGCTGACCGGAAAAAGCATGAGTCCTGGCAGTCCCTGGGCATTGAGCCTGATGCTCATCGTCATCCTGTCATCGAGATAGTAGATGTCTCCGTGGCCAATCATGCTGAATCCCGTGCCCTTGATGAGCAGATTGCGCGTGTTGATCACCCCGTTCCCCACAGTGAAATCAGCCGAGGCGCTGTGGGCGGGCTGATAGCCAATTCCCGGAATGATGTCATTGAGCAGAAGCGAAAGTGGCCCCAGGATCGGCATGGCCAGCACATTGCCGTTCTTAATCAGGAGATTCCCCTTGCCTGTCATCGCTCTATCATTCCCGCCAATCGCACGGAAAGTGTAGTCGGCTGTAAGCTGGCCCTTCGATTCCGTGTAGTCAAAGTAGAGTTTGGTGATTGTTTGAAAATCGACATCTTCCAGATGCACCGAAGCCCCGAAGCTGCCATCACCCGGCTTCACGGATGCCTCAGCTTTGAGCACCACATCACCGCCGAAGAGCTTCGCCTTAGGGATGTCCACCAGCACCTTCTGCCCCTTGAGTTGCACGGTGCCGCTGCTGGCTCCGAAGTGAAGATCCCTTTTGATCAGGGTATAGCCAACTCCACTTGGGGAATTGATCACGATATTGAGATCATTTTTCTCGGGATCACGCAGTCCGACCTTTCCTGAAACAATGAGGCTGGGAGGTTTTTGAAAACGGTAGTCCTTGAGGGAAGCGGCAATCCGGGTATCAATCCAAGTCATGACCTTGACGGGATCGAGCGTAGAGTGGACCACGGGTAAACGTCCCTCCCAATTCTTGAAATCATAGATGAACTCGCCGCGCCCAAGTCCGCCATCGATCTTGAGCACGATATCACGAAAATCAGCGGCCCCGTTGGCCAGTTGAATCGTCGAGTTCAGGCTCTCGATACCAGCTCCATGCATCGCTGCATTTTTCAATTCCAGTGATCCGGATCCTCTGAACTGCAGAGGATCGAGGACAGGGGCCGTCCCTTCAAAGTTAATCTGAAGCGGCTCCTTGAAATCCATGGAAGAAAAACTCTCGACCATTTTCCCGGAGAGAGCGGGAGCGATTTTTTCCGGAAAGAGAGCCGCTTTAAGACGCAGGCGGTTGTCACCCGGTCCAATGAGTACATCGGCGTCCAGTTTTCCGGGATCTCCCTCAAGATGAACATCCCGCACAAGCACTTTCCCGTCCCGCAGAGCCACTCCCCCGGAGAAACTGTTCATGGAAACACCCCGATAGTTGAAACGCCCGGCCTCCAGGAGGGCAGTCCCTTCCAGAAGGGGCGTGCCGACTCCCCAAGATGCTGAAAAATTTCCACTGAGATGAAGCGGGTCGATCCACTTCCAATCCTTGACCGCATCATTTTTCAGGAGCAATCCCGGAAGTACTCCGGGATTGAAAGAGCCTGCAACTTCCAAGGAGGCCTTATTGGCAAAAAAATCAGCCCTTCCCTCCGCCTGGAGAACCCCCATGCCATCGTCGAGCACTACGCGGTCCAGACTCAGTTTCCGATTCTCAAAATGAAGATCAATGGCGGAGGATCTCAGACTGATTCCATGCCAGGAACCGGCCTCTGATCGAAAGGTGGCACTCTCCACACGCAGGCTCTCGGCATTGGAAAGATCGCCACTCGCAAGGATCGTTAATTCCGGCAGACTACCGCTCCAATGAACCGCCTTGAGCTCTTTCTGGATTGAATCAATCGTCAGCGCTATATTTCCAGGCCCTTTTTGGGAGACCGGCTTTGGGGAGAATTTTTTGGGATTAAGAAAGGAGCCGGATGCACGCACGGTAATCCCCGCGACCTCAAAGGATGCAGAAGTGAGTCGAAACTGTTCCGGGGGACAGAGAATGAGACCACTGACATGATCAAGACGAAGCCGTGGATGTTCCGACGGTCCGAGCGGCACATCCAGGGTGGCATCACGGAGAAAGATTCGCTCGAGCTGGATCTGCCTGTGAACCAACGATTCCAGATTGATCGACAGGGAAAGACGGTCCGCGGAGACCACAAGTCTGCGTTCCGGTGTGCGATCGTGAAGTTGAAACCCCTCGACGATAAATCCCCGCGACGGGTTGAAGAGCACCCTCTCGATCTTCACCTCGTACCCCTTTCCTCCGAGCGTTTCCTCTGCCTTCTTCCTCACCATATCACCCAGTCCGTAGGTCGAGGTCACCACCAGAAGGACTGGAAGCCCCAGGATGAGAAAGAGCATGAAGAAAGCAAAAAGTCCCGCCGCGAGATAACGCAGACGATCCTCGATTTTCCCCCAGAGGCCCCGCTGTCTGTGCATGCTTCGGCGCTTTCTGCGCGGGAGTAGGGTGCCGGGGCTCAAGGGACTCATTCTTCTGAGGAAAAGCTAGAGAAAGAAAGAATGCGAGCGAAGATCACATCAGCGAATAGGGATCGACATCCAAAGTCATGACAATCCCCTCGGGAAGTTTGAGTGATGAGGAAACCTCCCTCGCCAATTTGCCAAGTTGGGCACCGGAGAGTCCCTTCAAGGTGACTTGAAAGCGGTATTGGCCATGCGCTCGCTCCAGCGGCGCAGAAACAGCTGTGGAGACCTGCACGGATGCCGGCGCAGCCTCTGCAAATGCCTTGGCGACAGCCTCTGCGGAAAAAAGGGTTTTCTCTTGGGAAACACCCCGGATCTGGATCAGCAGCAGCCGGCGGAAGGGTGGGTGGGCGAAGTTTTCCCGAAAAGCAATCTCCTGCTCAAAAAAACCCTCGAAATCATGATGCCGAGCATACTGCACGGAAGGACTTGCGGGCGTGAAGGTCTGCACGATCACCTCACCCTCGGTATCACCTCGTCCGGCACGTCCAGCCACCTGCGTGAGCAGCTGAAAAGTCCGTTCGCCGGCGCGGAAATCAGGGGAGTGCAGTCCGATGTCGGCATTGATGATCCCCACCAGAGTGACATTCGGAAAGTCGAGTCCCTTGGCGATCATCTGCGTGCCGATTAGGATGTCGATCTGACGGGCCCGAAATTTCCCCAGAACCTCGCGATACGCTCCTTTGCGGGTCATGGTGTCGGCGTCCATTCGTGCAATCCGTGCCGTTGGAAAAAACTTCCTGACTGTCTCCTCGACCCGTTGTGTTCCGATCCCTGCATGCTGGATTCCAGCATCACGACATTCTGGACACTGCGTGGGGGGCTTTGTCTGGTGACCGCAAAGATGGCACGCGAGGCGGTTATCCGCCCGATGAAGCGTCAGGGAGAGACTACAATTGGGACAGCGGCAGACATGTCCGCACTGCTGGCAGAGCAGGGAGGTGGAGAACCCGCGGCGGTTCAGGAAGAGAATTGTCTGCTGGCCGAGTTCCAGGCGTTTTTCAATCCCCATCTGTAACGGGGCCGAGAGTCCGCCGTCCGATTTGGAGCGCTTCCCCTGCAGGCGCAGATCAACAACACGGATAAGCGGCATGATCTGCCCGTCAGCGCGGCGAGGAAGGGAAAGTAACCGGTATTTTCCAAGGCGGGCGTTGCGATAGCTCTCCACCGAGGGAGTGGCACTTCCGAGGATCACGGGACATCCCTCCATCCGTCCGCGCATCACGGCCACATCGCGGGCATGATAACGTGGGGTCTCTTCCTGCTTGTAGGTATTCTCATGTTCCTCGTCGACAATGATCAGGCCGAGTTTGGCAAGCGGGGCAAAGACCGCGCTGCGTGCCCCGATCACGATACGGGCATCACCACGCTGGATGCGCAACCATTCCTCACGCCGTTCCGCATCCGTGAGATGACTGTGCAACACCGCTACTCCGGCGGCATCAAAACGGGAGCGAAAGCGTTCTACCGTCTGCGGAGTCAGGGCGATTTCAGGAACCAGCACGAGGGCACTTTTTCCGGATTCCAGCACCCGTCCGAGCGCACGGAGATAGACTTCGGTTTTCCCGCTTCCTGTCACTCCGTGCAACAGAAAGGGAAGCGGCACATCGCCCCCTGATTCCATAGTCCCAAGCGCCTTGTAGAGCTCTTCAACCACCTGCTCCTGATCGGGATTTAATTGGGGCACCCGCGAGGGCAAAATCTCCTCATCATCACGGGCAATGGATATCTTCTCCTCGGTCACGGTGATCCATCCCGACTTCACCAACGCCTTGAACGTGGAGTCCGAAGCGGCGCCATCTCTCAGCAGTTCAGGCACAGGTGTGGGAACGGCCTTGAGTTGTAGTACCTTCAGCACCTCTTGTTGCTTTGGAGCTTTTCTCCCAAGGGTAGCTAACTCCTCATCCGTGGGGATACGGGCCAGACGAGCTATGCGCACTCTCTTCGCGACGACCTTCTCCCCGCGCAGCATCGGCGGAAGGAATGACCTCATGACCGAGCCAAACGGCGCGCAGTAATACTCTGCCATCCAGCGGGCCAACCGCATCATCAGGGGTGAGAGGGAGGTTTCCTCACCAACGACATCAAGGATTGGTTTGATACCGGGAACGACAGATTCCTTCAGCAATTCCACCACCGTTCCAATGGCTCGACGCTGACGCAGCATCACCACGACGCGTCCACCGACAGAGATCGCTCCTGTCAACTCCTCGGGAATCAAATAGTCCAGCTCCTGACCTTCCGAGCGGTCAATCAGAATTCGGGCGTAGAGAGGCATGGCCAAGGATGATAAACAATCAGGTTGAAACGCTTAGCATCTCACCCCGGGAGAGGTCATGGCAACGCCGCTCTCCGCCAATCCAGCAAGTTCCGGGACTAATTGACGCATCCTAGAGCGTTTTAAATAATAGTGTGGCCGTCGATTTGCGAGCGCCATGGGGGTTGGTTGGCAAGGAGCAAGTGAAGCGGCTGTAGTCACTGTGCTACAGCCCGAGCGATGCGACACCGCCAAACGCCCTATGCCGCTGCAGAAGGTGCGTGTGGGAACACAGCTTCGGCATGCCGAAGGCAGTCCCATCCCTCCTCTATGGACGGGATGGCTGATCCGGGAGGATCGCCAGACAAAGAATGGCTATAGAATTAATTAAACCGCTCTACGCCTTCCAAGTTGAGAAATACTCCTCC
>Ga0302197_10000835_pt1 | contig 30862 bp, 28 predicted proteins | sample II_Bog_N2_1_FD_193526 | JGI IMG/M metagenome (GOLD analysis project Ga0302197, IMG submission 193526) | Peat permafrost microbial communities from Stordalen Mire near Abisko, Sweden - II_Bog_N2_1 | ecosystem: Environmental > Terrestrial > Soil > Wetlands > Peat | place: Sweden: Abisko... | reverse complement strand
AGATTTGCTGTCTTGAGCGCTCGCTGCAAAAGGTCTGAAATTTGCTCGGACATCGGGCCGTGAATGTATTCCTGGCACGCTGTCTTGATCGCGTCCAGACGGGCTGTGCGTTTCTTTCCACTTAGAGCTTCAAGCTCCTGCACAGTCGCCGCCTGGCCAATGTCCTCCCGGAAGACGGTGATATCGATGTCTTCGGAAAACCTTTCAATCAGACCGTAACCCTTCGAGAGCGAGGTGCCCCCTTTGAAGAGCAGGCGTGGGCCACCCGCGTCCAGTTCATTGAAGAGCGCATCGAGCGTCCAGCAAACCCAGAAATCCTTTTCGATATTCTGCTCGGCGGTACCAAGCCGGTTGCCGGTTCCGATAAACAGGTCTTGGCGCTCCCGTTCGCTGGCCGCCAGAACGGCGTGAAAGGCTTCGGTCATCTGCTTCTCTTGGTTCTCGCGATGCTCCCGATCCCTGGAGCAGTTCCTCGTGCTACTGCCTTCGCGGATCGGGAAGCCTTTGACTTCTTATTTTCATTTGCACGTTGGAACAGGTCGCGCACGATCACGCGCATCCAGTCCGGGAGGGTTGACAAACCGCTGCGTAGATCATGCTGAATGGCCTGCCCATGATCAGGGTCTTTGAGGATTGCGACAAGGCGCTTCAGGATGCGCCCATCATCGGAGGGAAGCATGTCGCGCAGCCAATAGAGCGCCTGGACAAACCGCATGGCAGAACGGCCAGCCCAGTAGAGGCGGCTGGGCGCGGCGTGCTTGAAGTCGAGAGTCAACTTACCGAGTGTTATCGGCCGCAGGCGCCCATCGGTCAGCACTGTGATCCGGGCCGGAACGGCGTCGGTGAGGCCAAGGTCATTGGCGGCGGTGATGCCGTCGACTACTACCCGGACATTGCCTTTCCGGGCCAGTGCGTCGATCACGTCGCGCGGATCGGGATGGGTAGACTTGCCAGTGAGACGGTTGGGTTGAGGGGTGTCGTAGAGGCCGCGGGCGATCCGCCGAAGGTGCTTCGACGCAACCAGACGGTGGAGGGCCTGATCGACGGCGGTACGCGGCCCAAGGTCGGCAAAGTCGTCCGGGGTCCAGACGTGCGGCTTCGCCGGGACGGAGACGCGGTCCCGGATAGCAGCTGGGATGCTGGATAGGTGATTTGGCAATGGTTACCCCCATGTCAGAACAATGCTGCAATATCCTGACACTCCCAAAACTATAACACTCTATGTCAAAAAATTGTCACTATAATCTGACTTAAGCTGGTATCCAGCAGTAGCTGCCGACTTCGTGAGCTCCTCGATCTTCATGATTTCCAGCTTCCCAAAGTGGCTTTCGATTGACGACAAAGAACATAGCGTTCTTGTTGAGGATCGGTTTCGACCCCTCAGTCTTATTTATGCTGATACCGCCGTCGCCGTAGGCTGAGAGTTCGACGTGCGATTCGAAAAGGCGTCCTCACCGACCATTCGCAACAGGGACGGCGTAGGACGGAAGCAGTTACAGCCAACTCGACCCGCTCGCAATCGCCGAGGCAGCGCTCGAGGCCAACGCGAAGATCCGTGATTCGCCCAAAGGACACGCACAAGGCCGCTGAAAACCCACGATGGCACCCCCGAGGGTCCCGCCGGACTCTCTACCCAGGATATCTGGCGAAGATGGCACGAACGGCTCGGAATGCCAGCACCGCCCTTAATCCGGCTGCAAAGAACGGATGCGGGAAAATGAAGCCGGTGACGTTTGGCAGAATAACTTCGCGGCAATCCCGCAAATTCAAAAACTTCTCCGGTCGATGACGAGCAGCCCCATAATCAGCGGGAGATACACTACCGACGCGAGGAGAACCTGTCGTGCCCGAGTGTTTGTTCGTTCCATCGCGACACGAATCCCGCAATAAAGGAAGCATCCACCGAGAACCAAGGCACCGACAAGATAGATTTGTCCGGTCATCCCCAGCAAGACGGGAAAGAGGCTGACCGGAATCAACGTGGACGCAAACGCGACGATGTGCCGGGTGGTAGATTTCCCATCGGGCTCTATAACCGGCAACATCCGTATGCCAGCCCGCGCATAATCGTCGCGGTAAATCCACGCGATTGCAAGCGAGTGCGGAAACTGCCACACGAAAAGAATCGCGGCGAGCGCCCATGCATCCGCGCTCAGGTTTCCATTTGCCGCAGCATACCCGATCAGTGGAGGCATCGCACCCGCAAACGCGGCCACCGTTGTGGATACCGGGGAATACCGTTTCAGCGGCGTGTATACGAAAAGATAGGCTGCGAGCGTCAAGACACCAATGGCCGCGCTTAACGGATTGGCGGCCCAGGCCAGCTCTGCGGCGCCGCAAATCGCTAACGAGATGCCAAAACCGAGGGCGCGGTTCGGCCCAATCGTTCCGGCTGGAAGCGGTCGGCGCGATGTACGGCGCATTTTGGCGTCGGATTCCCGTTCGTACCACTCATTTAGCGTAGCCGTCGCCGAAGCCAACAATGCCGTCCCAATCAATGTATGGGCCAGACGCAAAATCGTCGCCCAATGCCACAGCCCGGGCTTTGCCCCGAAGAAATATCCAACCGCCGTGGTAACCACGATGAGCCAGGTAATCCGGGGCTTCGTCAGGGCAAGAAAGTCCTTCGCTATTGCGATTCTCGTCGTATTCGTCGTCATATATTACGCCCTTTGCACTTAAAGACACACCGTGCCGATCTGGGGTAGCCGCGCTGAACTCAAACAAACGGTTAAGACACTATTCGATAAAAGGCGCATGTCCGACAAGATGACTGTACCGCAAAATGAATCTACGGGGGGTGGGGGCCGGGACCTTGCTCCGTCCTGCCCGCAACTGCTGCCACGCGAACAAGTATCGAAAACGCCCCGTGTCACACCATTCGCCGGATGGTCGCCCACACGACTGATCCGTCTGGCCATCGACCGCTGCATCAGGGTGCTCACCTTGCCTCTCTTTTTGTCTTGACAAGCTTTTGAAATTACCCTATACTCGATCATGTTAGTAGACTTTAACGCCAGTCTCAATGGCACCTTGTATTTGCCGCACTGGCCAGGCCGCTCGGGTTGCGGTCGCCATCAGTCTCAGGAGCTGCCCATGTCCAACGACTTCATCCAAAACCCGTCCAGCCGCACTTCCCCCTTTCTTACCTATCGTTGTCGTCGGTGACTCGTCGAAATTCGGGTTATTGAGCAACCCATGGGTGTCATCCCGTGGCCTTTGACGGACTGGCGAGACAGGCGATTCAGTTTTCATTCGGAAGGAAAATGTCATGACACTGGGAAGTGAAAGAGATCTTGTACCTGTAATCACCCGGCTCTCGCGTCAATCGAAGAACATCGATGAGGCGATTGAGATGTTTCAGTCGGTGCTATCGGGGGAGATCGGGAGCGCGGCGCTGTTAGTCGACCTGACCGACGAAGGAATGTCGCCCTCGGTGGCGAAATCGACCGCGGCATTTATGGATTCGCGGGAATTTCCCTTTCGCGGACTGTACACGGCGCCGTTAACAGTGGGGAACCGGAAAGTGGGACGGTTGATCGCGTGCTTCGGAACGTTCGGGGTGCCGGGAAAGATGCTGCCGGATCTCACGTCGCATGTTGCCCGGCAATTGGTTGAAGTGCTGAGGCGAACACAGACGTTTCCGCATGCGGTTCCGGAGGCAGCGTGATGAGCACGGCGGCACGATTTCAGCGGCCCCGGCATCGATCGGATGACCGGTTTCATTGGTCGATCACAGCCAGCGCCGCAATGTGGCCGGACGCCGCGGCCTTCACCGCGGTGGCGGCGGAAGACGACAGGCAAATCAAGGCGCTGCTGGTGAATGCCCACCCCGATGACGAATCGGAAAGTGCCGCGGTGGTCTATCGGATTACGCACGAGTGCGGTGGCATTGTGGATCAGGTGGTGGTGACGAATGGCGAAGGGGGACATCAATACGCAGCTCTGGCCGAGGCTTACTATCGGCTGCCGCTGACGACCGCGGCAGACCGGCGTGAACTGCTCGGGCAGATCCGGCGCGAAGAAGTCATGCGTGCCAGCCGGATTCCTGGCATCCGCAACAGCTATTTCCTCGGCCAGCTCGACACGGGAGTGACACTGAATGCGGCGGACGCATTCGACGCCTGGGATATCAGGCGGATCCAACAGGAACTCCGTTCTCTGCTGCAATTCGGGAAATACGATTTGGTTCTGCTTCTGCTGCCGACAGCGCATACGCACGGGCATCACCAGACCGTGGCGGCGCTCACGCTGGAAGCAGTGGCCGAACTGGAACCCGAAGACCGTCCGGCGGCACTGGGCGTCCGGACCGTAGCCTTCGCCGCCGAAGAACCTCGCGGGTTTTCGGAGTTGGACGGCTATCCGGTGACCCGAACAACCAGCCCGGAACCGGTCTGGGTTTTCGACCGGAGGACGCCGCTGAGCTGCCATCCGTCGCTCGACTACGGCATCGTCGTGAACTGGGTGATCGCCGAACACAAGTCGCAGGGGTTCTTCCAGATGGAACTCGGACGAAGAACTCACGAACATTTCTGGCTCTTTGAGGCCAGCGGCGAGGCTGGCGCGGCACGCTGGCGAGAGCTGGTGCAAGCGATGGAACAGCAATCCCATTCGCGCCACAACGTTCAGAACGTGGCGTAACGGACCAACTACATGCAAGAGCGGAAAACGAGACCCAAGCCATTTCAAAACAGCCTGTCCGCACTCGCACAGTTCGCAATGCGTGAGACTGGGGCGGATGGATGTGCGCTGTTCAGGAAAAACCAGGATGGCCAATCGCTGGTTCGCCAGGACGCGTTCGGAATCTGGATCGACGAAAGCGCCGTCACGAGCGCTCCGGCAGGCGTCCTGACTTACAGAATGGGCACCGACGGAATTCTCGCATTTTCTTTTCAGGACGAAAGCCGGGCGAGGCGGGTGCGGGAGCAACTGGATCGCATTGCAGTATCCATTGATGCAGTGTGGTCTGCGGCACAAACGACCGGGAGGTATTCGGAACTCGCGAGTGAAGTTGCCGATCTGGAAGTGCGTCTGATGGACTCGAAGATAGCGGACCGGGTGCGGGGCATTCTGGGCAACCGCAGTGATTCAAACCCTGTGGAGGCTATCACCCGGCACGTCGAGGGAGTTCTGCGGCCCGCTTCCGCGGGACGCGTGTTGGAGCAGTTGTCCAGGACTCTGGAGGAAGAAGTGGAAGAACGCCGACTGACAAATCGGGCCAAGGCAATTCTGCAGAGCGTGCACGGAATGTCCGAGGAAGAGGCTCATGCGCATCTTCGGCAGACCAGCCGGAAGACGCGAAGAAAGCTGAAAGATGTCGCCGTGGATCTGATCGGGCGTCATCCTCTGAGAGAAAACGTAATAACGAAGTAGAAAGCTGTACAAAGTACCAGATATCTGAACTAGCCTCCCTTGTCCGCCGCCGGCGTGACCCGAGAGGTTCCCCTGACTGGAAGGCTCCCCGAGCAGCCTTAGTTTCGCCGCGACGCACCGAAGACGAATTCAGTGACATCGAGGGGAGACCATGAAGTTTTTCATAATCGCCGTAGTATTTGCAGGCCTGACTTTCGGCCAGACTTTTCAGGGTAGTTTGCGCGGCCGGATTCTGGACCAGAGTGGGGCCAGCGAACCATCCGCCAAAGTGACCATCACGGACGAAGGGACGCATTTCAGCCGCTCAACCGTGACCAACGACCAGGGGGAGTACGTATTCACCGCTGTTACTCCGTCGACTTACACCCTGGCCGTAGAAGCAACCGGCTTCAAGAAATCGGAACGCAAGGGAGTTGAAGTCGCCACACACTCGGCTGTAGGCGTTGACGTCACGCTTGAACTGGGTCAGGTGACAGAGTCGGTCAATGTCGTAGCGGACGCTCCGCCTCTCGATACCGAGTCTGCGTCCACGGGACAGGTTGTTTCGACGCAGCAGATCGAGGACCTGCCGTCGCTGGGCCGCAATTCGTTCTTCTTCGCGAAACTTGCGCAGTCGGTGGTGTTTGCCAACAACCCGGTCATGGGCCGCATGCAGGACCAGAACGCCAACTCACAGGTTTCCATCGCGGGCGGGCCGATCCGCACTAACAACGCGCTGGTGGACGGCATTTCTATTACGGATTCGAATAACCGCGCGGTATTTATTCCATCGCCGGAAGCCGTTCAGGAAGTTAAGCTGCAGGCCAACACTTATGACGCGGACGCCGGACGAACGGGCGGGGGCACGTTCAATTCCACGCTCAAATCCGGCACCAACGATCTGCACGGCAGCGCGGTGGGACACATCCGATTTACCGATTTACTGGCGAACAACTTCTTCTCCAACGCATCCGGTCAGGCGAGGCCGAATCAGCCGTTCAAGGACTGGGCAGGCTCGCTGGGTGGGCCTGTCATCATCCCCAAAGTCTTCAACGGCCGCAACAGGCTGTTCTTTTTTGTGGCCACGGAGTCATATCGTGAGTTGGACCCCTCGAACACTTATAACGAGGTCCCGACAGCACTGGAACGCCAGGGCGATTTCTCACAGAGCCTCTACAGCAAGGGTGGGCAACAGATCATCTACGACCCGTTCAACACGAACGCGGCCGGAGCGAGGCTTCAGTTTCCGGGCAATGTGATTCCCGCCAGCCGTCTGAGTCCGGTCGGACTGGCTCTGGCGTCTTACTATCCGCTGCCCAACACGACCGTTCCGTATTACGGATCGAACGACTATATCTACACAGGAGCGTATCCGAATCGCGGCGATCAATACACCACCAAGGCAGATGATCAACTGACAAGCTGGTTACGCTTATCCGGGTCGTACATTCACCAGAAGACCGGCGAGACGGATAATCCGTCGACGTTCGGCAATATTGCATCGCCTGGGCAGACGCTGCTGTTCCGAAGAATCGACGCTACGGCGGCAAATGCTACAGTCACGCTGAATCCTTCGACAGTGCTGACGGTCCGGTGGGGGTTCAATCGATTCTACTCGGCGACATTCCCGACGGCCAGCGCGGGCTTTCAGCTGACATCGCTGGGCTTGCCATCGTCCCTGCAGGCGATCACTCCCGATACGGCATTTCCCTCCATCTCCACAAGCGATCTCACCAGCTTTGGCGGCGGTTCGACGAACAGCGACGTTTACTATTCGCGAACCTTCAGCACAACGCTGGCTAAGTTCCTGGGCAAGCACAGCTTTAAGGCAGGCTTCGATTTCCGCACGCTGCATGATTACGGTATCCCGGCCACCGGGCCGACGAGCCTGAGCTTCTCTCCCGTGTTCACGCAGGCCAACGGCACAACCGCAACACCGGGAACCGGGGCCAGCCTCGCAACTATGTTGCTGGGTTACCCGACCGGCGGCAGTATGACGGTGATCTCACCGTTCGACGACTTTCTGCGCTACTTCGGCGGCTATGTCCAGGACGACTATCGCGCATCTTCCAAACTGACTGTGAATTTCGGGCTACGGCTGGAACATGAGTCGGGGATTCAGGAGGAGAACAACCATCTGATCAGCTCGTTCAACCCTGCGGCCGTGAATCCGGCGACGGCGCTGGCAGGAATTCCGGTCAACGGGGTCGTTGAGTATGCGGGAGTGAACGGCAACCCCGTGCACACCGGGAATCCTCTGGCTGTCAAGTTCTCGCCACGGGCCGGCTTCGCTTATTCGCTGGACCAGAAGACTGTGGTTCGCGGCGGCTACGGAATCTATTGGGCGCCCTCGTTCTTCAGCTTCCAGAACACACTCGGATACTCGCAGACCACATCTATCATCACGTCGACGAACGGCAACGTGACGCCCTCCGGTTCGCTCGCCAACCCCTATCCGAATGGCCTCATTCAGCCCACGGGCAACACTCTCGGAGGACTTTCAGGACTCGGCCAGGCGCTCACGGTGTTTTCGCCGTCCTCGAGATCGGCCGGCTACGTTCAGGAATACTCGTTCGAACTGCAGAGGCAGGCGCCGGCCGGAATCGTCCTGACGACCGGATTTATTGGATCGCACTCGCTGCATCTCAATGACAGCGGCCAGAACATCGATCAACTCAATCCGTCTTACTTTGGACTGGGGAGCGCCGCGTTGACGAAAGCGGTGGCCAATCCGTTCTACGGGATTCCCAACGTGGGTGTTGGTTCGCTGGCGAACAAGACCGTAAGCCAGGAGCAACTGCTGCTGCCCTTCCCGCAATACACGTCGGTAGCGCTGAACAATAACGATGCGGGGCGGGCGATTTACTACTCGGTCTACGTTCGCGGGCAACGGCGCCTGGCGAAGGGACTCACACTGCTGGCGTCTTATACGTGGTCGCGCAACGAGACGGATGTGCTCGGCGTGAGCACTGCCGGGGCCTCCGGAATTACCGGTATATCGGGAGCGCAGAACGCGTATAACCTCGCCGCCGAACACAGCCTGGCCACACAGGACGTGCCGAACCGGTTCACGTCCGCGATCACTTATCAGCTGCCGTTCGGCAAAGGCCAGCAGTTCCTGAGAGACAGCCGCGCACTCGATTACGTTGTGGGTGGATGGCAGGCCAACATCACGAATATCGTTCAGTCCGGATTCCCGCTGGACGTAACGCAGACCAACGCCAACAGCGTGATCGGCGCCAGCTATCAGCTTCCCAACGCGACGGGCATTTCGCCGCAGACAAGCGGATCCACCGATTCGCGCCTGGGCGGTGCGAATGGCAGCACGGGGTGGCTCAATCCCGCGGCGTTCTCACAGGCGCCTGTGTTGACATTCGGGAATATCAGCCGTTTCCTGAATGTTCGCGGCCCAGGCCTTTACAACTGGGACGCTTCGCTGTTCAAGACGTTCACGGTGCGCGAACGCGTCAAGGCCCAGTTCCGCGCCGAAGCGCTGAATGCAACCAACACGGCGCAGTTCGGGAATCCGAGCACGTCGATCAACAGCGCTACGTTCGGCCAGATCACGACGCAGATCAACCATCCCCGGATTGTGCAGCTGGGTGTGCGGGTCACTTTCTAACGGCGGTAGCCCGAGGGCAGAGCTATGAGAAACCTCTCGATCGCAATTATCGTCCTGATCTCGCTGACGCTGCTTCTGCACGGACAGATTGCCGTGCAGAAGCAGGGTTACATCCCATTCACCGACGAGCCGATCAACTACCGGTCGAACGACCTGAACGATCCGGTCGCCAGGCTTCAGAAGCGACTGGACAAGGGTGAGGCAAAGCTGGAGTATGAACCGAAGAACGGGTATCTGAGATCCGTTCTGCAACTGCTGGATATTCCCGTCAGCTCGCAGACGCTGGTCTACTCAAAGACGAGTTTCCAGTACAAGAAGATCTCTCCCGAAACACCGCGAGCGCTCTTCTTCAACGACGATGTCTATGTCGGCCAGGTGCATGACGGCAAGGCGCTGGAGTTCGTTTCGTTCGACCCGATGCAGGGAGCGATCTTCTATCTGCTGGACGAGCAGAAGGCGGAACATCCGGTGCTCCAGCGCGCGGAACTGGATTGCACACAATGCCATATTGCGCCCTCCACGCGCAATGTTCCCGGCGTCTTTCTCCGCTCGGTTTCCACCCATCCGGCCGGCACCCTGGTAGCGAAGACGCCGCAATACATCACGGGACAACAGAGCCCGATAGCAGAACGCTGGGGTGGATGGTATGTGACCGGGACGGCGGGCAACCAGGCGCATCTGGGAAATCTGCTGACCGGCGACGCGGGCGCCAGCGATGAAGTTGTCGCGGATCTTGCGAAGAAATTCGACACTTCGGCTTATCTGTCGGCTCACAGCGACATCGTGGCGCATCTGGTACTGGCGCATCAGACACAGATGCATAACCTGATTACGCAGACGAACTACCAGGCCCGGATCGCGGCGTATAACGAGGCGGCGAAGAACGAGGCGGCGGGATTACCCGAAGATACGCCTCTTTCCGAAGCCGCGCGAAAGAAGTACGAGGCTCCGGCCGAAGAACTGGTGCGGTATCTGCTGTTCGCCAACGAGGCTTCGCTGACGGCACCCGTGAAGGGCGATTCCGGCTTCACGGAAGAGTTCGCCGCGCGCGGCATTCGCGACACGCAGGGGCGATCACTGCGCGATTTCGATTTGCAAACCCGCATTTTCAGGTATCCGTGCAGTTATCTCATCTACTCGGATGCTTTCGATTCTTTGCCCAAGCCAGCCAGAGAGTATGTGTACCGCCGGTTACTGGATGTTCTCACCGGCCGCGATCAGAGTCCGGACTTTGCCAGGTTGACCGCAAAGGACCGGAAGGATGTGCTGGAGATCCTCCTCGCCACGAAGCCTGCGGTGCAGGAGGCGTGGAAGGACTACAGCGCGCAACAAGCAGTACAAGACGCAAAAGCAGTAAAAGAAGACGCACCCAATTGAAAGGAATCACATTCGCATGAACACGTTTAACAAAACAAGCGCCGCCCTTGCGGTCGGCATTCTGTCCACATTCGCAACCGCAGCCAGCGCCCAGTCTCTTGAGGGGAGATGGGATGCAAGCCTCGTCCAGAAGAATGCAGCGATCCCGTTCCGTCTCGATATTTCGGGCTCGGGAGCGAACCTGAAAGCCACTTTCTACGACGGCTGGAAAGCCAACGAGACGACCACGGCCGCGAAGTTCGAGAATGGCGTCCTGACTCTGGAACTGGAGCACTACCTCACAGTAATTACGGCCACTTATAAGGACGGCAAACTTAGGGGCACGCTGGGATCGACGTCACGGCAGGGGAGTTCCAGTTATGGCTTCGAAGCCAAACCTTACGTGGCGCCGATTAACCTGGCCACCGACTATCCCAACATCGCCGGTACGTGGGAAATCCCGCTGGATAAGCCGACGGCCAAAGGCGAGAAGACGCAGCGCTTTGTAGTGCAGCAGGAGGGTCCGAACATCGCCGCGACGACGTTGCGGGTGGATGGCGACAGCGGCTCTCACGTGGGCACTTACAAAGATGGTAAGTGGGTGATCAGTCACTTTGACGGCTCGCGTCCGGGACAACTCGAAGTGAAGCTGAACAGCGACGGAACGCTGGAAATCAGCCAGGGCGGTGGGCGCCGTCCGGCTGCGGCAGGCAATGAAGATGCGGGGCCGGGCAAACTGATCGCCTATCGACCGGAAGTCGCTCGCGCGAAGGGTTTCCCGGAGCCGGAGAATTATCTGACGCACACAACGGTTCGCGATCCGAACGAGCCGTTCGCGTTCAGCTTCCCGGACGCGAATGGCAAGCTCCGCTCCAACACAGACCCCGAATTCAAGGGCAAGGTAGTGCTGGCGATCGTCACCGGAACCTGGTGCCCGAACTGCCACGACGAAGCGCAGTATCTGGTGCAGCTGTACAAGAAGTATCACGACAAAGGCCTCGAAATCGTCGCGTTGGATTTCGAGGAAGCAGAACAGCAGGGCAGCCTGGAGCGGGTCCACGCTTTTGTGAAGCAGTATGGGGTTCCGTACCCCTACCTGATCGCGGGTGCGCCGGTGGAAATGTGGGAAAAAGTGCCGCAGGCGGTCAACCTGAACACGTGGCCGGCGACCATCTTCGTGGGCCGCGATGGACTCGTGAAGGGTGTTCATTCCGGCTTCGCGTCTCCCGCGGCAGGAGTATTCAACGACCAGTTGAAAGCGGAATTCACGTCGACGGTTGAGAAGTTGCTTGCGGAGAAGCCAGTCAGTGCGGCGACGCCGGTGGCGTCGAAGGCTGGGTTCTAAGGAGTTGGAATGAGGCGTAATCCCCGTCGGTCCCCCAAAGGGCCGACGGGGGGGCGCCTTCTCTATACCAATGAGTCCAACGATCAGAAAGTATTCGATGCTCTTCGCCGTGATGACCGCTGCTGGTCTTGTGCCGGTCGCGTTCGCTCAGGGCGGCCCGACGGTGCTGAGTCTTGCTCCGCTGGCAGCCGTTACGGCAAAGGCGGGAACCGCGGGACAATCAACGCTCTCCATCACGGTGGCTACGGGCTATCACGCCAACAGTAACAAGCCGGCCGACAGTTACCTGATTCCGTTGACCTTGATATGGAATCCCGGCCCGCTGGAAACCGTTGCCATCGTGTTTCCGAAGCCGCAGATCCAGAAGCTCGGTTTTTCGGCGAAACCGGTATCGGTGTTTACCGGCAATTTCGATATTGTGACCAAATTCAAAATAGCGGGCGATGCGGCCCCGGGGAAGGTCGCGGTGCAGGGTAAGTTGCATTACCAGGCCTGTGATGACCGGTCATGTCTTCCGCCGAAGACAATTGAAGTGTCTTTGCCCCTGGAAATCGTGAAGTAGAAGAACGTGTAAGGAGATTTGCATGAAGAGACTGATTTGCGGACCACTATTAGCCGTTGTAGCGGCGGTCCCCGTATTGATTTTCACTGCCGTTGCACTGCGCGCGCAGGCGAGCGGTGGTGGCACATCGGCTGCGCAAGCGCCCAACTCACCCAGCACCGCGCCCGGCGGTGGCCCTAACGGCGGAAGGGGAGGCAGAGGAGGCCGCGGCGGGGCCGTTCCGACCGGTCCGACGCCACGCACCGCCGATGGACATCCGGATTTGTCCGGCTCCTGGAGAGACGACGGGAATGCAAAGCCGCACGGCAACCTGGGCAAAGACTATCCAGGCTTCAAGTTACCGTTCACTGCCGCCGGTGAATCGGCCCACTCGTACAACGTGGAGCACACGATCGATCCCGAAAGCCTCTGCCTCCCCGGCGGCCTGCCCCGCGAAGATATCGGCGACGGCGGTTTTCAGCTGGTACAGTCTGGCCCCGACGCGGTGTTTCTATACATGTACGGTACCTTCCGCGACGTCCCGATCGATGGCCGCAAGCACACCGAGGATCCCGATCCCACGTTCTTCGGCGAAGAGGTTGGAAGCTGGGACGGGGACACGCTCGTCATCGACTCCATCGCGTTCAAGGACCAGAAGACGTGGGCCGATGAGAACGCCGATCCGCACAGCGATCAGCTTCACACGATCGAACGCTGGACGCGTGCCGATGCGGGACATCTGCATCTCGACCTGATCGTGGACGATCCGAAGTTCTATAAGGAACCAGTTCACTACCAGCGGTCGTGGGTCGCCTCGGTGGGAGGACACACGAGGGAGCAGGCTTGCTCCGAAAATAATTTCGACGTCGTCGGCGGGCATCTTGGATTCGGGCCCGGACCGATACGCTCCGACGGAACGCGCGGCTACGACAACCCTGCGCCTTTGCCGCCGCCGTCATCCAAGACGAATCCCGCGAAAACGACTTTGCAGTAAACGACTACTGGAGACCAAAGAAAAATGAGATACAGACTTGGAATAATCGCGGCTTTGGCCGCTGGCCTGGCAACATTTGTGGCTCCCGTGAGTGCCCACCATTCCTTTGCGGCGGAGTTTGACGGAAGTAAGGCGATCCGGCTAGTCGGTGCGCTGACGAAAGTCGACTGGTCGAATCCACACACTTACTTCTATCTGGATGTGAAGGACGACAAGGGCAAAACCACCGGTTGGGCTTGCGAAGGTGGCGGACCTGGAGCACTCTCGCGACGCGGTCTGAAGAAGGGCGACCTTAAGCTCGGCGACACCATCGTGGTCGACGGTTATCGGGCCAAGGACGGCTCGAATCTGGTCGACGCGCGGCGAGTCACACTGCCCGATGGCCGCAGCATCTATGGCGGTAGCCCCGGTGACGGCGGACCAGGAGACACCGGTCAGTAATGTCCCTTTCGTTATTTGAATTCTGCCAATGGCTGAACGACACAGGCCCCGCCACTGCGCTGCGTGAATCGACGATTGTGTTCCCGATTGTGGAGTCGATTCACACCCTGGCGATTACGCTGGTTGTCGGTACGGTCGCGATGGTAGACCTCCGCTTGTTAGGAATCGTCCTGAAGAAAGAGCCGGTCTCAAAGGTGGCGGGACAGATCCTCCCGCTCACCTGGGTCGGGTTCGGAGTGATGCTGGTCAGCGGGCTGATGCTTTTCGCGGCGGAAGCGGAGAAGTGCTATCACAATCCCGCCTTTCGCCTAAAGTTGATTTTGCTCGCGCTGGCGGGACTCAATCCGCTGGTTTTTCATTTCACTATCTTCCGGAGCGTGGATCGCTGGGACGAAGCTCCGCGGACGCCCGGACGCGCGCGGCTCGCCGCCGTCCTTTCGCTGACTCTTTGGAGCGGCATTATAGTCGCGGGCCGCGCAATCGCTTACTTCAAATAGCGGCCTATTTCAATTGACAATGTCACTGCTCCACTTATTTCACTGGTACGACCACACGGCTCTCGCCGCGGTTATGCGCAAATCCACCTGGGCCTTCGCGGTGGTGGAGATGATTCACCTGATCGGACTCGCGCTGTTGGGCGGCGCCGTGCTGATCGTAAATCTGCGGCTGTTCGGCGTGATTCTTCGCGAGCGGCCCGCAGACCGAATCGCGCGAGATCTGTTGCCATTGCTGGTTGCCAGTATGGCGGTATTGACGGTGACAGGAATTCTCATGGTTTCGGAGGAAACCATGAAGTGTTACCACAGTACCGCCTTCCGATTGAAGTTGCTCCTGTTCGTGCCTGCGCTGCTTCTCAGCTTGGGCACACACCGGAAGCTGACGCGTTCCGGTGGACCACCCCACTCCGGCCGCGCGATGAAACTGGCGGCGGGCCTCTCTCTCGTGCTTTGGCTGGGAGTTGGCGTCGCCGGACGGGCGATCGGATATCTGTAGCCTCCTTCAAACCATGCTGATCTACGATCTCGCAGCCAATCCTCTCAATAGTAATGAGTGGTCTTTCCCGCTCACCGAATGTTTTCACGTCGCCTCCATGGCTCTGTGCATCGGGACGATCGCCGTGGTCGATCTTCGCCTGCTGGGTGTCGGCCTGCGGAATCAGACAGCGGCGCAGCTTGTCCGCGGCACGGAGGGCTGGACGATCGCGGGCTTCAGCATCGTCATTACTTCCGGTCTGCTGATCTTCTCGTCGGACCCGCTGAAGTACCTGCACAGCGCGCCTTTTCAGCTGAAAATGGCGCTGCTCCTGCTTGGCATCATTTATAACTACACGCTCCATCGCAAAGTGGCGCAGTCGAGTCCGCCTTCCGGCTTCCGCTTCGTCATCGCCGGGTTTTCTCTGGCTCTATGGGCCGCTCTTGTTTTTTCGTCCATATTCATCGCCTTCTGGTAAAGGGTTCCCGTGATCATGTCAACCGCGCAGATCTTCCATTGGATTCAAAGCACCGGGTGGGCGAACGCCCTCCGGGAGTCCGACTTTGCTTATCCGGTCGTATTGTCGCTGCATTTGTGCAGCATCGCTTTCTTCGGCGTTGCGATTCTGATGACCAATCTGCGTCTGTTGGGTCTCGCCATGCCGAACAGTCCCGTAGCGGACGTCGTGCGCCAATTGCGTCCCTGGAAATGGGCGGGCTTCGTCCTCATCATCACCTGCGGTATTCTGCTCGCGTCCGCGAAAGCAGACACCTACTACCCCAATCCATACTTCAGGATCAAGTTACTCCTGCTTGCGCTCGTCGGGGTGCACGCTCTTGTTTTCCGGCGAAGCGTCTACGGCAACGGTGCCGCGGTCGCGCCTCGCAACGCCAGAATTGCCGCCATCCTGTCGCTGGCTCTATGGCTCGGCATTCTGTCGATGGGCCGGTGGATCGCCTACTATGAGAAACCGAAGACGGTCCATGCGGTCGTAACCGTCTTAGGCCCTTCGCAGGTTAGAATATTGCCATGCTGATCTCTCCGGCAAACGGACAGGGCGTCAAACAGTTTGTGGAGCCTGGCACTGCATTTCTTCTGTCGGCGGCCGTCGGGCTGGAGCGCGAAATTCGCCAAAAGAGTGCGGGACTGCGCACTTATACGATCGTCGGCACCAGCGCCGCACTCTTTCTGCTGATTTCGAAGTATGGCTTTAACAATGTTCTCTCGGACGGACTTGTTGTTCTCGATCCGTCTCGTGTCGCGGCGCAAATTGTCTCCGGCATCGGCTTCATCGGCGCCGGGCTTATCTTTGTTCGCGGGGACAGGGTGAAGGGCCTCACGACCGCGGCGACTGTGTGGCTTGTCACCGGAATCGGCATGGCCTGCGGGGCCGGCCTATCCCTGCTCGCGATTGCGGTCACACTGGCCTACTTCGTCGTGGCTTTTGTTTTTCCCCGGCTGTTACGCCTGCTTCCAATCACTCAGAATTCCACCGAACAGATTCATGATTCAGAACGCGACTAAGCCCGTTTGCGGGATTCAGTGCCGATGAATGGTACGGAGGCCCGATCCCGCGTCGTAGGCGCGATGGCCGTCCGGATCGCTGGCCTGCTCCTGCTGAATCTGCCAAAGGGCGATTGCGAAATTCCGCTGGTGCTCATGGATCGTATGATCAATCCCGACGGACAGATCTACTATCCGGTATCGCAGATGCCCGACGCGCCGTGGGTGCCGGAATACACCGGAAACGCCGTGCTGATCAACGGCAAGCTGCTGCCATATCTCGACGTGCGGCCGCGCAAATATCGGTTTCGCATTCTGAACGCTGCGAATGCACGGTTCTATTTTTGTCTCTCGGGAGCGGGGCGGATTTTCAGCAGATCGGAACCGATCAGGGGCTGCTTGCCGCGCCCGCTGCGGTGAGCCAGCTGGCGATTGCGCCCGGTGAACGCGCGGATGTCGTGGTGGATTTCGCCGGTCAGCGCGGCAGGAATATTACGCTGAACAGCCTTTCTTCCGCGTTGATGCAGTTCCGGGTTGCGCCGGAGGCCGTGGCGGACCCGAGTGAGTTGCCCCGGACGCTGCGGGCGATGCCGAAGATCGAAGAATCGGACGCGGTGCGCACACGAAGACTGACGCTTGAAGAAACAGATAACCTGGTCGGTGAGCCGGTAACCCATCTGCTGGACGGAAAACGCTGGCACGAGCCCGTTTCGGAAAAGCCTGTGTCGGGCACGACGGAAATCCGGGAGTTTCTGAATCTGACGGACGATTCGCATCCGATCCATCTGCATCTGGTTCGGTTCCGTATCGTCGATCGCAGGCCGATCGACGTTTCGGCGCGGATCTACGACAACAGGGTTGTCTATACCGGAGATGCGGTGCCGCCCGAGCCTGGTGATGCGGGATGGAAGGACACCGGTGAGGGCTTCGCCGGGTGCGAGTACCCGGATTATTCTGAAGTTCGAGGGTTATACCGGCCGTTATGTGTGGCACTGCCACATCCTGGAGCATGAGGACAATGAGATGATGCGGCCGTTTGAGGTAGTCTGAGGTACAAACAAGAACCATTTGGACTGGTTTCCCGTCACGCCCCTCTGAAGGAACCCCGTCTGCCACCACCGCAGGATCGTGGCCGAACCAAACGACTCGGTTACGGTTCTCCCCGCAGCCCACGTCTGCGCCAAATGGGGGCGAGCAGCCGCCTGTGCCGGCAGCAGATCCGCCCCCGCCTCCGTCCTCCTACTTTCGGGCACTCGTTGTTTGCGCGAGCAGCGATTCCACCCGTTCCACGAATTCCTTCTTTTCCTGCTCGTACAGAATGCCGCTGCCGGAACTCGGGAAGCCGGCATGAACGCCCTTCACCAGCCCGTCGCGTCCGACGAAGAACGTGGTCGGCCATGCGTTCCAGTTTTGCGCCTGCGTCAGCTTTTCCTTCGCGCTGCCGGTTTCTCCGCCCATCAGTACTGTGTATTTGATGCCGTTCTGTTTGATAAACGCGCGGAACCGCGTCGGGTTCGCTACCTGATCCGCCTCTTCGAACGAAAGCGCTACGATCTCCAGACCTTTGCTGTGGTACTTGTTGTAGATCTCTGCGAGAAACGGCGCTTCGTCGTGGCAGTTCGGGCACCAGCTGCCCGTAATGTTGATCAAAACGACCTTACCCTGAAACCGCTCATCCGTGCTCGACACGATCTTGCCGTCCAGATCGGGGAAGCTGAAAGGGAACGGCTGCGTCGCATCTTTCACTGACGTGAAAGAGTTCGGATCGGTCGGCGCTGCCAGGCCTTTGGCTTTGACTTCCTCGGGGCGAATAGCAATGATCGTGCCGCCTCCGCGTCCGCTGCCCTGATCCACCGACAGCGTGCCGTCTGCCTGAGGCGTGATCGCCCAGAGTGCAGGGCGCGAGCCATCGAAGTGGCTGACCACAAACTTGCCATCCTGCCATCCGCCGGTTAGCGCACCGGTATCGCCATCGACGCGAAGAATCGACGCCGCGAGGTCGTTGCCCTTTTGGGTCAGCACCAGATTCCACGCCTTTTCACCCTTGCTGCTCTTGACGTCTTCAATGACCCAGACGCCTGCCACATTCGGGGCTTTGGTTTTCGGAGCAGGTTGTGGCACATCGCGTGCGGCGTGAACCGGCGTGGCGGCTCCCGACCTGCCTCCGCGCGATGTCGACCAATCGCCGTCCAGCGCGCCGTCTTTGAGAGTCAGCTTCAGAACTCCCAGGTAACTGTCGAAGTTCAGAACCAGCGAGCCGTTTTCATAGGTTCCGCCGCTCGAAATGAGTTTGTACTCGCCGTTGAAAAACCAGCCTTGTATGTCCGAGCCAGTCCCGGAGAAGCCGATTTTGAAGGGAATCTCCGTCGCGCCCTGCTTCAGGCTCGCATCCCAGAGTCCGTCGATAGACTGCGCCCAGATACCCGGGGCAGCCAGTAGTGCCACGATGCCGAATCGTCCTATCTTCATAAATACTCCTTACTCGATAGAGTATGGGGTGTATTTGGGTGGATGTCAATAGGCGAGGCCGTTTCTGTCGTGTAACAGGTTTCGGTAATAGTATTCATTATCAGCGCGTTAGAGAATATCTATTGACAGCCGCCGGTCAATCACCCTATACTCGATCTGCATTAAGCAATTTGCGGCCCATGAAGACACGGTGGCTCAATACGTTCGCGGTCATTGCCGCAACCCTCGCGGCAGCACTGGTCGTGGCCGGCAATACCGACCGTCACCGGTCGGTTGAGTTACTCAACGTTTCATACGACCCGACGCGTGAGCTTTTTGCCGATCTGAATAAGCAATTCGTCGCGAAGTATGCCAACGAAACGGGCCGGCAGCTGGTGATCAGGCAATCCCACGGCGGCTCGGGACGCCAGGCGCGGGCCGTGATCGACGGCCTCGACGCGGACGTGGTCACACTCGCGCTCTTCTCCGACGTGGATTCATTGCGGAAACAGGGCCTGATTCCCGATGGCTGGGCGCAGCGGCTGGCCCACCATTCCGCGCCGTGGACCTCGACCGTTGTATTCGTGGTCCGCAGAGGCAATCCCTTCCACATTCGCGACTGGCCCGATCTCATCGCTCCTCGCGTGGAGGTGATTACGCCGAATCCGAAGACATCGGGAAATGGCAAGCTGAGTCTGCTGGGCGCCTGGGGTTCGATCGTCTATCGCGGCGGAGACGAAACGCAGGCCCGGGAGTTTGTACGAAAACTCTACGAGCACGTCTCGGTGCTCGACGCCGGCGCACGCACGTCCGCCTCTACTTTCGCCGACGAAAAACAGGGTGACGTACATCTGACCTGGGAGAACGAAGCGCTGCGGGAAGTGGCGGATTCCGGCGGCGAACTCGAAATCGTTTATCCGCCCGTCAGCATTCTCGCGGAACCGAGTGTTGCGTGGGTGGATAAGAACACCACACGGCGGCAGACAACCGAAGATGCCAAAGCCTATCTGGATTTCCTCTATACCGACGCCGCGCAGGAAGCGATCGCGAAGTACGGCTACCGGCCCATCAATCCCGCAATCCTGAAAAAACATAGCAGCCAGTTTCCGAAGATCGATCTGTTTCCGGTGACGATTCTCGCCAAAGACTGGGACGACGCCCAACAGAAGTTCTTCGCGGATAACGGCGTCTTCGACGTGATATACAAGCCGAAAGCGCAGTGAACGCGATGACCATGAACTATTCCTGGAGCAAAGCCCGCAAGGACCTTCTCGCCGGCGCCACAGTCGCCGCCATCTCGCTGCCGCAAGGCATGGCCTATGCGCTGATCGCGGGCGTCGACCCGCGCTTCGGCCTCTATTCCGCCATCGTCGTTACGTTCGTGGCGTCCATCTTCGGCTCGTCGTCGCAGCTTATCAACGGTCCCACCAACGCCATTTCGCTCGTCGTATTCAGCGCCCTGGCATTCCTCGATCCGGAAGCGCGTTACGACATTTATCAGGCGATGTTCCTGCTGGCCATCATGGTGGGCGTGATCCAGATTACGATCGGCGTTTTCAAACTGGGCGATCTCACGCGGTACATCTCGGAATCGGTGGTGATCGGTTTCATGGCTGGAGCCGGGTTCCTGGTGGGCCTGGGACAGGTGGCGAACTTCCTCGGCATCAAAGACCGTGGAACCGGCCATCAGCACGTACTGTTGCGCTTCTGGCTGACGATCTCGCAGGGCGGCGCACCCAGCCTTTATGCTCTCGGCATCGGCATCGGAACCGTTGTGCTCGTATTGATACTGCGGAAACTCGCCCGCCGCTACCGCCTTCCTCAGGTGGATATGCTGGTGGCGTTGATCGCCGCGGCTGTGGTGGCTGTGCACTTTGGCTGGTCCGTTCCGGCGGCGAACGGGAAGTCGCTGCTCTCCACGGTCGGCAACGTGCCTGCCAGTTTACCCAAACCGCATATTCCGGAGATTCACTTCTGGTGGGTGAAAGAAATGTCGACCAGCGCGCTGGCCATCGCGTTTCTGGGGCTGCTGGAGGCGCTGGCCATCGCCAAATCCATCGCCAACAACACCCGGCAGAAACTGGACTACAACCGGCAATGTCTCGCCGAGGGACTGGCAAATCTGTTTGGCGGCTTCTTTCAGTCGCTGCCGGGGTCGGGTTCTCTGACGCGCTCGGCGATTAACCACCAGGCGGGCGCGGTGACCCGCACGTCGGGGATCTTCGCGTCGGCGGTTGTGGCCGCGGTCGTCCTCGCGCTGGCTCCGTTCGCGCGTTTTATCCCGAAGGCTGCGCTGGCTGGTTTATTGATGGTAACGGCGGCACGGCTGATCGACTGGAAAAGAATGGGCTACGCGTTCCGCGCCTCGCGCTACGATGCCGGCCTGGTGCTGATCACGGCGCTCTCGTCGATTTTTATCAGCGTCGAATTCTCCATCCTGATCGGCGTGGGGGTTTCGATTCTGTTGTTCGTTCCGCGCGCCTCGCGCCTGCGCGGTCAGGAGTTAGTGGTGACCAGGGAGCGCATGGTTCGGGAACGAATACCGTCGGACCCGCCCTGCAAAGCCGTGATCATTTACGACCTCGAAGGCGAGATTTTCTTTGGCTCGGCCATCGAACTGGATCGATGCTTCTCCTGGCTGAAGGCGCGGACCAGGGAGGCGGGCATCGACTATGTGGTTTTGCGATTAAAGCGCACGCGCAACCCGGACGCGGTCTTTTTCGAGCATCTGGAGCACTTCCTGCACGAAATGCAGCGAGCGGGGCGGACCGTGCTGCTCTGCGGAGTACGTCCGGAAGTAGCCGGACCCATGACCAGCCTTGGTTTTCACAAATGGCTGCCCGCGGATACCATTTTTCTCGAAGAAGAGGAGCTCTACTCGTCCACGATCAAGGCCGTGCGAAAGGCGTACGAGTTGCTGAAGAACAACTCCTGCGATCACTGCGGCCCCGAAGCGGGCGCGACCGTGGAAGACGAACTTTACTACCTCGTATAGCGGAGACTCGACCTCAGCTCAGGCGGTTTTCCGAGGCACCGCATCGCCCATAATCTCTCTGGCAATGTGCCGCGCAAACGCGATAAAAGGTGTGCAGGGAGTGGATTGAGACGGCTCTCGCCGGGATCGCAGACCTCCACGCATTTTTAATCTACCTATTGTCAATGGAGTTTAGTATCATGGTTCAAGACTGCGCGTGAACCAAGGTTGTTTTCGTTCGCAGGTAGTCCTGAAAAGATCTGAAAACATAGGAGATCCGACTTAAAATGGCCATTGAACCAGAACGGCAAACAGCGCTGGGGGACGTCGCAGCCCGGCAACTTGCCAACGCGACCAAGACCGCTCCCCAAATGTCGCGCATCACCCCGAGGTGGCTCACGCACTTACTACAGTGGACCCCGGTGGAAGCGGGTATCTACCGGTTGAACCGGGTGAAAGATGAGTCCAAGGTCACGGTGGATTGTTCCGACCGCGACGAGCGCGACCTTCCCCAGACTTATGTCGACTACGAGGAGAATGCGCGTGAGTACATGCTCAGCGCGGTCAACACGGTCGTCGACATCCACACGCGGGTTTCGGATCTCTACAGCGTTCCCTACAACCAGATCACGGAACAATTGCGCCTGACGATTGAGATTGTGAAGGAGCGGCAGGAAAGCGAGTTGATCAACAACCGCGAGTATGGCCTCCTGCACAATGTCTCGGAGAAGCAGAGGATCAAGACGCGCGCCGGCGCTCCCACCCCCGACGATCTCGACGACCTCATCGCGCGTGTCTGGAAAGAGCCCGGATTTTTTCTGGCGCATCCCGCCGCCATCGCCGCGTTTGGGCGCGAATGCACCCGCCGCGGTGTTCCGCCACCCACCGTCTCTCTGTTTGGATCGCAGTTTCTGACGTGGCGCGGCATTCCACTGGTGCCCTCCGATAAGGTCTCGGTGGAAAATAACAAAACGAACATCCTGCTGATCCGCACGGGTGAACGGCGTCAGGGCGTGGTGGGATTGTATCAGCCGAACCTTCCAGGTCAGCAAAGCCCCGGCCTTTCGGTGCGCTTCATGGGGATAAACCGAAAGGCGATCGCTTCCTACCTGGTCTCTCTCTATTGCTCTCTCGCCGTCCTCACCGAAGACGCACTGGGCGTACTCGAAGGCGTATCAACGGACCAATATCATGAATACAAGCGCGTTTGATCCGGGTTTGCCGGAAGGCTGGCCCGATGAAGACGCTCTTGCGCGGCTGGCGAACGAGTTCTTTTCGGCGCGGCCCGGGGAACAGGGTGGAACTCAGGCGGCAGCCGCACCTCTCGATTGGAATTCGATTCCGCACGATCTGAATGGCGATGTGCCCCTGGGCAGGTCCGCTCCGATGCCGGTCGGCCTTCCCGGCGAAGCGGAACTGAAGGCGCTGCTCGATGCAATTCCGCATTTCCCCGCAACACCGGCTGCCGCAAGCCCGCCCGCTTATTACTTTCTGGAGCACGCGGATAAAGGCCGCCCGGCAGAACGGCAACCGGCGCAACAAGGGCTTGGGTCGCCGTTTGACGCAGGCGCCATCCGGCGCGATTTTCCGATTCTGGAAGAACGCGTAAACGGCCGTCAGTTGGTTTGGCTGGACAACGCCGCGACCACGCAGAAGCCGCAGGCAGTCATCGACCGGCTGAAGTACTTCTACGAACACGAGAACTCCAACATTCACCGCGCGGCGCACGAACTGGCGGCGCGGGCGACGGACGCATACGAATCGGCCCGGGATAAAGTGCGGGCCTTCCTGAACGCCGGCTCGTCCAAAGAGATCGTCTTCGTGCGCGGCGCCACCGAAGCGATTAACCTGGTGGCGCAAAGCTGGGGACGGCAAAACATCGGCAAAGACGATGAGATCGTGATCTCCTGGCTGGAGCACCACGCCAACATCGTCCCGTGGCAGCAACTGGCCACCGAAAAAGGCGCTAAACTGCGCGTCATCCCGGTGGACGACCGCGGCCAGATTCTTGCCGATGAATACGGCAAGCTCCTGAATTCGAAAACGAAATTGGTTTCGTTCACGCAGGTCTCGAACGCGCTCGGGACCATCACGCCGGCAAAGCAGATGATCGAAGCGGCTCACTCAGCCGGCGCGAAAGTTCTGTTGGATGGAGCGCAATCAGTCTCGCACATGGCGGTGAATGTTCAGGACCTGAATCCCGATTGGTTCGTGTTCTCGGGGCACAAGGTTTTCGGGCCCACGGGAATCGGCGTGCTCTACGGGAAGGAAGCGCTGCTGAACGAGACGCAGCCCTGGCAGGGCGGCGGCAATATGATTCAGGACGTTACTTTTGAGCGCTCGATCTACCAGCCGGCGCCGGGGCGGTTTGAGGCGGGCACGGGCAACATCGCGGATGCGGTGGGGCTTGGTGCGGCAATCGACTATGTTCAATCGATCGGACTGGACCGGATCGCGGAGTACGAACATCAGCTACTGCTCTACGCAGAACGGTTCCTGAAAGACATACCCGGCTTGCGCCTGATCGGCACCGCCCGGGAGAAGGCCGGCGTTATTTCATTTGTGATCGCCGGCTGCAGAACGGAAGACATTGGATCGGCACTGAATCGCGAAGGGATCGCAGTTCGATCGGGGCATCATTGTGCTCAGCCGATCCTGCGGCGGTTCGGAGTGGAAAGCAGCGTGCGTCCATCGCTGGCACTTTACAATACGTGCGCCGATATCGATGCGCTGATCGCCGCATTGCTGCGTCTCACGGCGCGTCGCAGCCAACTCTGAGAATCTACGAGGAAAACACCCGGGAATGACGCGCTGCGATGCTGACGTAGTCGCCGACTCGCAGAGCTAACTCCCGGTAGCGCTCGCGGGTGATCTCTGCCTGGATTTCCTCTCCCGTATCCTCCCGGCGCACCTCTATGCGCACTAATCCCCCGGCATCGCCGATGAAGTTCACGGTCGCGAAGACGGCCGTCGGGCCGGGCCCGGTATCGCGCGAGATCTCGATATCGTGCGGGCGCACAAATTCGCCGTTGAACAACGTCATGTCGCCGAGAAATCCATAAACAAACGCATTGGCGGGCGAGTCGTACACTTCCGCGGGAGCGCCGGTTTGTTCAATCCGTCCGTGCTGCATGATCGCCACGCGATCCGCTACCTCAAGCGCCTCTTCCTGATCGTGGGTGACGAAAACGCTGGCCACGTGCAGTTCGTCATGCAAATTACGCAACCAGCGGCGCAGTTCCTTTCGCACTCGCGCGTCCAGGGCGCCGAAAGGTTCGTCGAGCAGCAGGACTCGCGGTTCCACGGCCAGAGCCCGCGCCAATGCCACGCGCTGTCGCTGGCCGCCGGAAAGCTGGCTCGGGAATCGGTCGCCCAGCGGCGTCAGTTGAATCAGTTTGAGCAGTTTGCCGACCTTCTCCCGAATCGTATGTTCGTTTGGCCTCGTCTCTCGTGGGCGAACGCGAAGGCCGAACGCGATGTTCTCGAAGACCGTCATGTGACGAAACAGTGCGTAGTGCTGAAACACGAACCCTACCTGACGCTCGCGCGCGGCCGCTTTGGTGGCATCTTCTTCGTTGAAATGAATCGTGCCGCTATCCGGATATTCCAGACCCGCGATGATGCGCAGCAGCGACGTCTTGCCCGATCCCGAAGGTCCCAGCAGAGCGAACAATTCGCCATCCTCCACGCGCAGGCTTACGTCGCGAAGCACTTCAAAAGAACCGAAGGTCTTACGTATATTTCCGACTTCGATGCTCATGTCCTGGCCTCCCGGGTTTTCCATTCCAGTACTTTCTTGAGCAGCAGCGTGACTACGGCGACTACGCTCAGCAGCGACGCCACCGCGAACGCAGCCGTGTAGTTGTACTCGTTGTAAAGGATCTCGACATGCAGCGGAATCGTATTGGTCAGACCGCGGATGTGGCCCGAGACGACCGACACCGCGCCGAATTCGCCCAGCGAACGCGCCGTGCACAGGACCACGCCGTACAACAATCCCCACTTGATATTGGGCAGCGTGACACGGCGGAACATCTGCCATGCCGTGGCTCCCAGAACGATTGCGGCCTCCTCTTCTTCGGAACCCTGCGATTGCATCAGGGGAATCAATTCGCGCGCCACGAATGGAAACGTCACAAACACGGTCGCCAGTACAATGCCGGGCACGGCGAAAATGATCTGGATGTCGCGATCGGCAAGCCACGGGCCCAACCATCCCTGCGCACCGAAGACGAGTACGAAGATCAGGCCGGAGACCACGGGCGACACGCCGAATGGGATGTCGATAAGGGTGAGCAGCAGGTTGCGGCCTTTGAACTGGAATCGCGTGATCGCCCATGCGGCGGCCAGCCCGAAGACCACATTCAGCGGCACGGCGATTCCGGTGACCATCAATGACAGAAAGATCGCCTTGCGCGCGTTCTCTTCCGTAACGGCGGCCTGCCAGACGGCCCAGCCTTTGTCGAAAGCCTGAATGAAGACAGCCGCGAGCGGAAGGACAATGAAGAATATCGTCAGACCGACGGCGAGCGAGATGAGAACCCACCGCACCCATCGCGCTTCGGTACGCAGAACACGCTTGCGGCCGACGGCGCTCATGAAAGCTTCGTCTCCATGAAACGCCGCGAACGTCCCTGCACGATATTGATCAGCAACAACATCAGGAAAGATGCCACCAGCATGGCGGTGGCGATGGCCGCGGCCCCCGCGTAATCGTATTCTTCGAGTTTGGCGATAATTAGCAGCGGCGCTATCTCCGTTTTCATCGGCAGGTTGCCGGAGATGAAAACCACCGAACCGTATTCACCCAAGCCACGGGCGAACGCCAGCGCAAAGCCGGTCAGCAGCGCCGGTCGAAAAGCAGGGAACAGAACCCGCCAGAAGACCTGCCAGCGGCCGGCCCCGAGACTGGACGCCGCTTCTTCCACCTCATGATCGGCGTCTTCAAGCACCGGTTGCACGCTGCGCACCACGAAAGGCAGACCAATAAAAACAAGTGCGACGGTGATTCCAAGCGGCGTAAAGGCCACCTTGATGCCGAGCGGTTCCAGGTAACGACCCAGCCATCCGCTCGGAGCATAGAGGCTTGTGAGCGAGATGCCCGCTACAGCCGTGGGGAGTGCGAACGGAATATCTACCAGAGCGTCCACAATGGATTTTCCAGGGAATTCGTACCGCTCCAGCGCCCACGCAATCACGAAGCCGATCACGACACTCGCCAGCGCAGCCGCCAGCGACGCGCCGAAGCTGACTTCATACGCAGCCACTACTCGGGGAGATGAAATCGTGTGCCACATCTTCGTCCATCCCGCCGTCGCGGTCTTCAGAAACACGGCGCTCAACGGGATGAGCACGATCAGCGTCAGATAGAGGACGCTGTAGCAGTAGGCAGGCCAGAAGCCAGGCAGAATTCCGGGGCGCTTGAAATGCAACTGCACTATTTCGCCTGGTAAATCTGATCGAACACGCCGCCATCGCCAAAGTGCTTCGCCTGGGCCTTCTGCCAGCCGCCGAACATCTGATCGATCGTGAACAGAGTCAGCTTTGGAAAACTCGCGGCATACTTCGCCGTCACCTTCTCGTTTCGCGGCCGATAGAAATTACGCGCCGCGATTTCCTGGCCTTCATCCGTGTACAGATAGTTCAGATAGGCCTTGGCGACCTCCGTCGTCCCGTGCTTCGCAGCGATCTTGTCCACCACGGCCACGGGCGGTTCTGCCAAAATGCTTTCGGACGGATACACGATCTCGAATTTATCGGCTCCAAATTCCTTCAGCGCGAGGTGAGCTTCGTTCTCCCAGGAGAGCAGGACATCACCGAGTCCCCTTTGCGCAAAGGTAGTTGTGGAACCGCGCGCCCCGGAATCAAGCACCGGAACATTTTTATAAAGGCGCGTCACGAAGGATCGCGCTTTGGCATCGTCGTTATTATTGTGGCGCAGAGCATAACCCCATGCCGCCAGATAGCTCCAGCGCGCGCCGCCGGATGTCTTCGGATTCGGGGTGATCACGGCCACGCCGTCGCGCACTACGTCGCTCCATTCTTTGATGTGCTTCGGGTTCCCTTTGCGCACCAAAAAAACGATTGTGGAAGTATACGGCGTGCTGTTATTCGGCAAGCGCGCCTGCCAGTCGGCGGGAAGAATCTTCGCTTTCTCCGCAATGGCATCGATGTCGTAAGCCAAACCGAGCGTGACCACGTCCGCCTGTAGCCCGTCGATAACGGACCGAGACTGTGCACCCGACCCGCCATGCGACTGGTTGATCTCGACATCCACGCCCGTCTTCGCCTTCCAGTACGTCGCGAATGCTGCATTGAAGTCCTGGTAGAGTTCCCGCGTCGGATCGTAGGAAACGTTGAGCAATTTCACTGGGCCGGTGGCAAACAGAACTGACGTCAGCAGCGAAGCCAGGATGATGGGAACGATACGTTTCATAGGTTTGTTCTCTGGTGTTTTTGGCGCACCTTGCTAAATGAAGTTGATCTGGAACCGGAAGATCACAACCTTCTCGTCGAGCCTGTTGCCGCCAAGTGCGATGGTATTGCCGCCACCAAAGTTCGTATCGCCGTAATCCAGCCCGAGCTTCACCAGTCGGTTGAGATACCAGTTGACGCCGCCCACGCGCTCATGGGCCGCCCGTGCCGACGCGGTCGGAGTCGCGAAACCGTCACCGTAGAGCGCCGGGTCGGCGCTGAAGCCTCCCAGGCGGAAGGCCAGTTCCAGAGCGCCCCAGCCGCCATTCTTCGGATCGAACGCCTTCTTTGGCGTCGGGCTGGCGAAGCTCTTCTTCTCGCCCGTCAGGATGAAACTCGTCTCCACCTGCCAGGCGCGAAATCCCACGTCGGTCCGGAATGCACCTTTCTGCAAACCTTCTTCCGTGAGGCCGTATTCGGCCAGCAGGCCGAAGGGTCCCAGATAGTAGTAGCTTTGCGGCGCCAGACGCGTCCGGTGACCTGCTTCCGTGACTCCGGAAGCAAAGTTCACGAAGGTGTTCTGGCCGAATGTCTTGTATGCCGGCAGGGCTTCGCCGTCCACATTGCCCGAGGTAGCGCCAATCCCGAATCCCAGTCCGTGCAGCGGATTCTCGTTGTCCGGCGCGAACGGAGTTATAAAGAGACGCGCGGCGTAGTCACGGTGCCGGCTCACGGCCGCATCGGTCAGACTATTGTCCGGAACGCCGTTGAAGACGCCAACCGCATAGTTCAGGCGGTTCTTGACGATGTCACCCGAGATCTGAAATCCGATGTCGCGGCTCGGCACCAGCAAGGTTGGCAACCCGCGCTCGTTGAAGCTCGTGTCGTCGTCTGATTGCAGACGTTCCAGACCCACCGGTGGCTTGAACTTGCCGATCCGCACCTTTGCCCGGCTTGCATATTTGGCTTCAATGTAGGCGTCGTAAATGATGACTGAACCCTGTCCGAAATCCGGCCGGAAGAAGTAATCGACGTACTTATAGACAGTGCCCGAAAAGGTGGGCCGCACACGTCGCAGCAGAATTGTATCCGACAGCGACTGACTTCCGGTCCCGAAAAAGGACCGGTTGTCCACCTGAAGATCGGCACCGATCTTCAGGATGAAATCGCCATCGGAGGACTTGATGGTAAAGCCGCTGGTGTCGGCAGTGACGAAAGCAGCGTTCGGCGCGCTGGCTAGAGCATTCGAGGGAACGGTGGTCTGTGGGGTCGCGGTTGCCGCAGCAGCGGCCGCAGCGGCTGAGGCTTCATCGGCCTTCTGCTTCTGCTGCAACTGGTCGAGTTGCTGGCGAAGCTGATCGATCTGCTGTTGGGTGGTCAGAGGGGTCTGCGCGTGAGCGAATCCGGCGGCAAGAGCCAGGCCAAGCAGGATTCGGGATGTCGTTTTTCTGCGATGCATGCTGAAGTTCACTCCAAATTCAGAACTGTGCCCGGCGCAGAATCTGGCCGGGTCGGGTTATGGGGCAATTGACTTGAAGACGTTGCAGCGGGGGGAGCGAATTCGTGCTGGAAGGGAGGCGTTAGCGACTCATGGCGCACCCGGCTAGCAACCGGATCCGCCTGGTACACTCCGGCGGCGACACCGCAGGATATAGATTACAAACTGTTTGAATACCGAAATCGTATGTTTGTTTCAAGATAGCCCTAATGTCTATAGGAATTAGTGTATATTCAAAAATTACGAGAGTCAAGCAAAATCTACATAATTCAGATAGGCAATAGGGTATTTCGGGAAACTGCTCGGCACTCGGAAGTCGGGCTGCGGGTTTCAGTTACTATAATGCGGGCGCGGCCCTGGCCAGATTCCACGACTTCACTGTAGCCGAAAATGTAGCGGGACCACCTCAAAGAAGATCTCTTTAGGGACAAAAGAGCGCTTGGCGCCGCACCGCTGAATACCTGCATATCATTGCTTAGTAACGAGTTATAGAAACACATCACAACGCCGCGCAGACCCGGACGGCCTTCTGTCAACCGCCGTATGGTAGGTTGCCCAGTCTTTTGCTTCACCGCAGCGCTTTAACTATAGAGGATTAGATGGCTGTCTCATCGCTGTTTACGCTATCGGGAGCGTGCAAAGGATTGACTTAATCGGCTGTGAATATTTCGGCTCGACCTCCTCGACTCTGTGCACATATCGGTTGGTGATCTCGGCGTCTCTGGGGTTAAAGACTGCCACACTTCGTCCGTGTCCGACTCCGCTCTTATAAATGATCCCGTCGTACCCTGCATTGTGAAAGGCTTCGGCCAGTACTTGCGTGGCTGCGTACTCAGCAATATCATCATCCCGAGTGACAGGCTCAGAGAAGGCACGGTTCATGCTGCCCCAAACGCACTCTTCCCGCTTTGCGGGTGCTGGCTGAATACCAGTAAAAAACCATTGGGCTGAGTCAACCGAGCAATTAACCACCTTCAGGTTTTTGACAATACTGAACTGAGCGACTGATACGTACGACCCCTTCCACGGACGCATCTCACTCATCGCCGTATTTCGGTCATCGGAGAGATACAAACAGGGAATCCCTTTTGGATTCACCCTGCCTTCCTTTGCCCGGTCTGGCCTGGGCACCATGCGCTCCGGTTTGGACGGATATGCCACGATGGATGAGTCGATTTCGTGGCCGTCATTATCAAGAACTATTTCAGGTCCCCATTCGTTATGGAGTTGCGCTCTCCACAACTGTGTGCCCTTGTCGATAGTTTCGCAACGTTTTTTGCTGGTACTTGCGGATTCCGAGGGATGGCGATCAGCGTTCCGAAGTGATGGCGATCGGTATTCCGAAGTGATGTCGATCAGTATTCCGAACTGAAACCGATCGGTATTACGGCGGTAGTTCGGA
>Ga0302197_10000833_pt1 | contig 30886 bp, 28 predicted proteins | sample II_Bog_N2_1_FD_193526 | JGI IMG/M metagenome (GOLD analysis project Ga0302197, IMG submission 193526) | Peat permafrost microbial communities from Stordalen Mire near Abisko, Sweden - II_Bog_N2_1 | ecosystem: Environmental > Terrestrial > Soil > Wetlands > Peat | place: Sweden: Abisko... | reverse complement strand
CGGAGGATGTTATGGCTGCTCACCAACATCAAGCGCATGTCGCTCAAACGCTTGCGGAAGTCAACGGATCGTCCGCGAAGCGCTCGAAAAGAGCATCAACTAAGAGATTTCGGAATGAACAATGGAAGCGGAGAATCGAGGAAGACTGGCAGGGGCACTTAGAGACTTTGCGGCAGTGTATTTGCGGGCTTCTCATCAATAATCAGCACCTACGGATGGAACTGGTAGAGGCAGACAAGCCAAGTCAGGAATAGTGGTCAGCCGAGCAAAAAGCGCCTCACTGTCCAACGAATCATTGGCAGTGGTGATATTTGGGTCACTGAATTCATCCTGACGTATGACGGCAAACCGTGTTACACCGTGAGCATCTTGGAGTTCGGGGGCGACGAGGTTGCGCGGGAGACACAGTACTTTGCGGATCGATTTGTGGCTCCCGCATGGCGCGCACAATGGGTCGAGCGGATGGACACATAATCTCGATCCGCATGCTTCGGCAGCTGGCGTTGTTATCATTTGAACGCTCGCGATTTTGGTAATCGCTATGGCGTCGTTGCCGGTTGCAATCGTCGCTGGCGAGTTTGGCGCTGCGATGGCATTCGGCGTAGTCATGGATTTGATCAAAATCCATGTTTTGGCCCGTCCGCGCATCTCCTGAAAACCATGTGTAAACGAGTCGAGAGCGAGGAAGATGAAAATCGATTCAAAGGACTTCCGGATACCACCAGGAAAAGAGGTTGACCTCGGCAAGTGGCCGACGATTGTCGATCCCTACTACAACTCGAAGAAGCAGTACAAAGAGCTTCTCCTCGAACACATGGAAAAGTTGAGTTCGCTGCAGCAGCTACACTACGCATCCAATCAATTCGCACTGTTGGTGATCTTTCAGGGGATGGACGGCGCCGGAAAGGATGGCGCCATCCGCCATGTCATGTCCGGTGTCAACCCAGAGGGTTGCGAGGTTTACAGTTTCAAGCAACCCAGCACCGAGGAACTCCAACATGATTTTCTTTGGCGCAGCACGTGCCGTCTTCCAGAACGCGGCAGGATTGGCATCTTCAATCGTTCTTATTATGAGGAAGTGCTGATCGTTCGAGTGCATCCAGAGATCCTCGGCAGCGAGGGCCTATCCAAAGAGATCCGCGACGCGAAAAACATCTGGAAAGAGCGGTATCGCTCGATCAGGGATTTGGAGGGCCATCTTTATCGGAACGGAACACGGACCATCAAGATATTCCTCCACCTATCTCGTGGCGAGCAGCGAATGCGACTCCTCGAACGCATCGATGAACCAGACAAAAGCTGGAAAATCAGCCTCGCCGACATTCACGAGAGGAAGTATTGGGGGGATTACATGAAGGCCTACGAAGAGTGTCTGGAGGCAACGAGCACCCGCCACGCGCCCTGGTACGCGGTCCCGGCAGACGACAAGAAGAATGCCCGCCTGATTGTTTCAGCGATCGTTCTCGATGCGCTCAAGGAGCTGAAGATGCCATATCCCAAGACGACAGCCAAGCACCGCGCCGAGCTGCAATCCATCCGTAAGCAGTTGGCAAAGTAGAGCAGAAGTAAAATCCACGCAGCCGTCAGTAGTGCAGGCGCCTGGAATCAATCGGTTTGCAGAGTGCTAGGCTGCCCGTGCTAGCCAACTCTTCATCGTATTTGCGTCCACCAGGCCCGCTTGCTGGAACTGAAGGCTACCGCGAGTGAATACGGCGAAGTTCGGGATTCCTTGGACGTTGTACCGTGAAGCAAGTTCTGGAAACCGTTCCGTGTCGACCTTTAGGATGACGGCGCGGCCCGCGAGATCTCGCGCGACCTGTGCGACATGCGGCGCCGCCGTCCGGCAGGGGCCGCACCAGGCCGCCCAGAAATCAACGAGCACAGGAACTTTGCTGTCGCGAACAACTTCATCGAATTCCTCGGGATTCACCTCTATGGGCTCCGCCATTGCAGGTAGCGTTGCCTTGCATGCACCGCATCTTCCTATGTCCGCGAGGTGTTTCGCCGGAATTCGGTTCGACTTTCCGCAAGATGGGCAATTTCGGATGATAGCCAAGATAGAGTCCCCTAGTGAATGCCGTGTAAACAGTATTTCGTGAACGCGGGAAAAGGACAACATCCGATCGTCAACAGGACTCTCTATTGGCTGACACAGACAAGGACACTTCGCTGACGCACTTTCTCACACGACAAACGACGACAACTTGAGGAATCGCCGACTCCCATGCATCTCGGATGATGCCAGCAAGACGTTACCCATCCTTGAGCTGAAACTTAGGGACAGGCCCAACTTAACGCACCTCGTACGGGTGGAAGATGTAGTCCTTTGCCTTCACGGCCGTATGGCAAGCGTTGCCGCAGTCTGAAAGGCTTTTATCATCGGCTGTGAACTTGCCCGACACGGCATCGTAGTTGAACACCGCGTACCCCCAGCCACCGGTTTTCGGAAACCTCTTGCTGTCCTTTTCCATGACGAAAGCCTGGGTAAAGACGTCTGGCACATCCACAGCGAATTGAGCCTCCGTGCTCTTCTTCTGCTTCCACTGGAGCTTCACGATCATGGAGCCCTCCGGGAAAGGCTGGCCGTTGCCGGGAACGCCGGCCTTGTACGCCCTGATCATTTTCGGATTGGCGACGATCACCTTGAGTATCTCGTCTTGCCGGGCGGAAGAGACGGCAGCCCAGTCTTCGTAGCCCCTGAAGTCAGAGAACGCGATTCCGCTTGGCGAAATCAGCGAGTACTTATCCTGCGGGTTTGCGGCCGCGACGAGAAACAGCACAGCGAGCGCTGTTACGAGCATTACAAATGTCGTAAGGCCGGAGAGCCGTTTCACCTCGGCGCGTATCTCAAAGTTATGCCCTTCCGGTTCTTGCTTCACAGATTTCGCCACAGAATCAGACATCGCGTGTTCTCCTTCATAAAGGTCTTCCGAGCCCCATCAGCGTGCATCTCGAGTTGTTGCGATTAGGCCAGAGGTGGGGAAGTGAGGCAATTGGACGAAGGTATCGGCGATACCTTCGTATGGGCGATACCTTCGTCCAATTGTGCGGCCAAGGTTGTTCTGGCTTAATCGCGACAGTTGGTTTAACGAGGAGGTGAAAATGAAGCTCCCGCAGACGTACCGAAACGCTTTGATCGCGGCGATGATGCTGATCCTGTAGCACCGACTCGACACGAGAGGATTCGCTCAGGCGAACTCCTCGCAAGGGGCCAAAAACATTGTCCTGGTTCACGGCGCCTGGGCGGATGGATCGTGTTGGTCCAGAGTGATTGGGCTGCTCGAAGCGAAAGGCTTTCATGCAGTCGCTGTGCAGAATCCTTTGACCTCGCTGGCTGACGATGTAGCGGCGACGAAGCGCATCATCGCGTTGCAGGACGGGCCAGTAATACTAGTCGGCCATTCCTACGCCGGCGTGGTGATTACCGAAGCTGGTAATGACCCGAAGGTTGTCGGGTTGGTCTACGTGGCGGCGTTCGCGCCTGGGGAGGGTGAATCCATCAATTCCGTCAGCAAGGCGTATCCGCCCGCTCCGCTGGGCAGCGAACTGCGGCCCGACGCTCAAGGTTTTCTAACGGCGACTCGAAAAGGAATTGCCGAAGACATGGCGCAGGATCTCCCGGGCAGGGAGCAGGAAATACTCACTGCGACACAGGGTCAAACGGCGGCGGCTGTTTTCGGAGCCACAGTCACGACAGCTGCGTGGAAGAGCAAGCCTTCATGGGCCCTGATCGCGGGCAACGACCGGGCGATTCCGCCGGAGTTGGAGAAAGACGAAGCAGCGATTATAAAGGCGACTTCAATCACCCTACCGTCCAATCATCTGGCCATGCTGTCTCACCCGCGGGAAGTGGCGGAGTTGATCGAGCAGGCGGCGGCGAAAGCCAAATTGAACAGGTAAATGAAGGTAAGTTCAAAAGGGCAAAAACGTAATCCGCAAAGGGAGCAAGCAAAATGAAACGAATCGCTTTCTCGCTGGTTGCGCTGCTTACGGTGGTTGGCATTGTCACCTCCAGCTCTCCTGCATCTGGACGCGATGATGGAGGGGCCGTCCCGATTTTCGGTATAAAGATCTTTCCCGGGTACCGCGACTGGCGACTGATCTCCGTGGCTCACGAAGAAGGCAGCCTCAACGATATTCGAGCCATCCTCGGCAACGACGTAGCGATCAAGGCGTATCGGGAACACAAACTTCCGTTTCCGGATGGCACAGTCATCGCCCGCATCGCCTGGAAGGACGTGCCGTCGGAGGAAAACAACAAAGTCTTCGGCCGGGTTCAATCTTTCGTGGCCGGACCCGCCCCGGATTGGTACCTGCAGTTTATGGTCAAGGACTCAAAAAAGTTCGCTGCAACGGCGGGCTGGGGGTTCGCTCAATTTGATAAAGACGGCAAACCTGCCGACGAAGCGAAGCTGAAAACCTGCTTCCCTTGCCACCAGCCATTCCAAGCCGGCGACTTTGTGTTCACTCGTTACGCACCGTAGGAGCGCAGGAAAAGGCGTTCCATCGTGTCACGTGTGAGCGTGGGAGTCACATCCACTTTGATCGATTCTCAGAATTCGCTGGATCGAGAATGGCCGCACGCCTCAGGCAGCGGACATGCTAGCAATACGGAGGTATCGTCGATGCCATCGTCCAATTGCGCTGCCGATGTTTTTCTGGCTGAATGCTGCCAGTATTATATGCGCCGGCTTGTCCTACCCAGGTGGGGCTTTTCGCTTCAAGCTCCAAGTTCTTAAGGTTGTAGCGGGCTGCGCGCGCATTTGCTGCGACGATTGAATTGGGAACCGCCTACGGGCATTGCCGGCTTTCATAAACCGGTTTCAACATGGCTAACAAATACGGAGGAGAATTCGATGGCAACTGTGAGCGCACCTGTAAAATCCGAGCGACTAAACTCTACAACCGGCCCCGCACAGATTCGCGTAACCCGGCGGTCGCCCGCCTATTGGCGTGTCACGATCGACAACCCGCCGATCAACATCATGGGACCGGTAATGGTCCAAAAGTTCCAGGAAGTCATCGATGCACTCGAGGCCGATGAGCATGTCAGGGTCGTGGTCTTTGACAGCGCGGTGGACGACTACTTCCTGAATCACTCCGATTTCCTGGCCAAGCTTGAGGATCTGACCTCGCTGCCGCCCGGCCCCACGGGCTTGCCGCCTTGGCCGGACTTTCTCGCGCGTCTGACCCGCGCACCATTCGTCTCGATCGCGCTCATCCGCGGCCGAGCGACAGGCAACGGCAGCGAGATCACGCTGGCCTGCGACATGAGTTTCGCCAGCCGCGAAAAGACCATCATCTCGCAATGGGAGGTGGGTGTGGGGATGGTCGCCGGCGGCGGCCCTATGGCTCGGCTGCCCCGACTCATCGGCCGAAACCGCGCCCTCGAGGTACTCCTAAGCTCGGAGGACATCGGAGCAGAGCGGGCCGAGGCCTTCGGCTATATCAATCGCGCGCTGCCTGACGCCGATCTAGATGCGTTCGTGGAAGCACTCGCGACCCGGATCGCGAAGTTCGACAAATGGGCGATCGCTCAGACCAAGCGCCTGGTCAACACCAGCCTGCCGCCGGACGTCGAGCTTGGCGCCGGGTGGGATGCATGCATCGCTTCGCTGGGGCGTCCTGCCGCGCAAGAGGGGATCAAGGCGTTGATCGCGCGCGGCTTCCACCAGCCGGGAGATGTCGAAAATCGGCTCGGATACTACCTGGGCGAAATCGCGCGCTAGGCCGGCGCCCGATGCGTTTCCTAGCGTCGTCAGGGAAGACCAAACTCATGTGTCTGCTTATGGCAGCCAAAGAATTGCGGAAACCTTCTAGCCTTTCGGAGGAACATTATGTCAAGCAACATAGCGGAAATCGCCGTCGAAGCGACGCTAACGTCGAATCCTCTTGATGTCATCCCAAGCGAAATACCATTCGATGTGCCTTATGGGGTCCCTATATCACTGGAGCAAGCGCAGGCGGTTATTCAGGCCGCTGTAGCAGAGGCCAGGAAGAGGAATTGGAAAATGAGCGTAGCAGTAGCCGATTCCGGTGGTAACTTAGTCGCCTTCCAACGGATGGACGGCGCGATGCTCGCCTCCATTCAGATTGCGGAACACAAGGCGCGAGCAGCTGTCACATTTCGGCGCCCGACGAAGGTCTTCGAGGATGGTGTTCAGCTTATGCATCTCAATTATTTGCTCGCGTTCGACGGGATCATTGCGTCCCGAGGCGGTATTCCACTAATCGACCAAGGGATGATTATCGGCGCAATTGGTTGTTCGGGAGGCACGGATTCCCAGGACGAAGTCGTAAGCGAGGCGGGGGCGGCAGTAATTAACAAACTCCCGGCTGGGATAAAGTAGTACAGATGATCATGGGAACGGAATCGGCCATTGGCACGAAGGCATGTGAGGGAGCGCGTCGATGCAGCCATCGATAAACACACCCGATTGGCAGGCTGAGGCTTTCCCGGTTCTGACACCGGCGCAGATAGACCGCGTCCGGTCGTACGGGACCGCGAGAACAGTTCGGGCCGGAGAAATACTGTTCGAAGCAGGGGATTTGGGACTGCCCTGCTTTGTTGTGCTTTCAGGAAAGCTCGATATTGTCATAACGAGGCTCTCCGGCGAGCACGTATTTGCGACACATGGTCCGGGAAATTTTTCCGGAGACATGGTCTTGATCTCCGGAGCCGGCTCTATGGCGCGCGGACGGGTTGCCGAGCCGGGTGAGTTCCTTGAGGTGACCGCGGATGCCTTGCGTTCGCTCATCGCGAAAGATGCCGAACTCGGCGATATCTTCATGCGCGCTTTCATCCATCGGCGCCTCGCGCTCATTGCGGAAGGCGTGGGTAACGTGATCATCCTGGGATCGCGTTACTCAGCTAACACTTTGCGTTTGCGCGAGTTTCTCACGCGCAACGGACACCCGCACGCATATGTCGACCTTGACAGTGACAGAACCGCTCAGGAGCTGCTCGATCGTTTTAACGTGAAGATCGACGAGATACCTGTTGTGATTTGCAGCGGCAAGGCCGTGCAGCGCAATCCCACGACGCAGCAGTTAGCTCAATGCCTGGGACTCTCGGGCAAAGTCGATGAATCGCACATTCTCGATGTCGCCATCGTGGGCGCTGGCCCGGCCGGGTTGGCGGCGGCGGTTTACGCAGCCTCTGAAGGCTTAGACACTGTCGTGATCGAAGCTGACTTTCCCGGTGGACAGGCGGGTTCGAGCTCGAAGATTGAGAACTACCTTGGCTTCCCCACTGGCATCTCTGGTCTGGATCTCACGCGGCGCGCCGTTGTCCAGGCAGAAAAATTCGGCGCACAGATGATGGTCGGACAACGAGTGGTCCAGATCAACTGCGATCAAAGGGCATACCAGCTGGTGCTGGAGAATGGCGACATTCTGCAGACTCGCAGCGTTATCATCGCCTCAGGGGCACAATACAACACGCCGAATGTCGCCAACCTGAAGAAGTTCGAAGGAAATGGAATTTATTACGCAGCGACGTTCATGGAATCGCAGCTCTGCGGGGAGGATGAGGTCATCGTCATTGGCGGGGGCAACTCGGCGGGTCAGGCGGCAGTTTTTCTGGCAGAGACTACCGAGAAGGTTTATATGCTGGTTCGCGGCAAGACGCTTTCCGAGACGATGTCACGCTATCTGATGCAGAGGATCACGGAGCATCCGAAGATTGAGTTGCATCTGCAAACTGAGCTTCAGTCATTGGGGGGCGAATCGCACCTCGAACGAGCCACCTGGCTAGACCGGTCGTCAGGGGAGAGGATGACACGCGATATCCGGCACGTTTTCGTGATGGCGGGTGCGTCACCGCGTAGCAACTGGTTGCGTGGTTGTGTCGCCCTGGATCAGCAGGGCTTCGTTCTTACAGGGCGGGACCTAGATCCGATTCTGGCGGACGCACCGCGAAAATGGCCCCTTGAGCGCCCGCCGCAGATGCTCGAGACGAGTTTGCCCGCGGTTTACGCTGTGGGCGACATCCGCTCGGGAAACGTAAAGAGGGTTGCGTCAGCCGTTGGCGAAGGCGCGATCTCGATCCACCTTGTACATCGTGCACTAGCGGAGATTTGGCATCAATGAGCAAAAGATCATTTGCGGCGAGGTCACTGCGCATATCGCCGTTCTTGATCCGGGCCGAGCGTCGCTAGCCAGTTCCAAGCCTTGAACTGCCTGCAATGTCGCGTTTTCGGCAAATTCTAGTCGCCGAGTCGCGGCCGGATGAACTTGCTCAACATTCCGTTCCAGGAGAACTACAAACTTTGCTGCGCAGATCGGTACTGCTGCGGGTGTCCGATCTGCAGAACGATCTTGCCGGGCTTGTGTGGTGCGCCCGCAAGCATGCCCTGCGCCTGGCGTGCCTCCGAAAGCGGCAGGATTGAACCCACACGCGCTGTGATTCTGCCCGCGTCAAACAATGTTGTGAGCGTCTGCAGGCGCGCGGTGGTCACCTCAGCATAGAAGAAAACGGCACCTGCTGGCAGCGGCTGGGTGGAGACCGAGGTGACGAGTTTGCCTCCGGGTTTCAACGCAGCGACGCAGCGCTGAAACGTACTGCCTCCGACCGTGTCGAGGATGGCATCCACCTGAGGGAGGTCCTTCTCAAAGGCGGCCTTAATCGAGTCGATGATGGATTTCACACCCAATGAACGGAGCAGGCCTTCGTCGTCGAGGTGGGAGATGGCAGCAACGTGGATCCCGGCGTCTACGGCCATTTGTACGGCGTAGGCCCCGACGTTCCCGGCGGCTCCGACGACCATTACCGTTTGTCCGCGCATCGCCTGTGCATACTGGAAGAGCATTTGCCAGGCGGTCACCGCAATGACGGGAGCCGACGCTGCTTCTAGGTGATTCAGCGATTGCGGTTTGTGGGCGATCATATTGGCCGCAGCCACGGCAAACTCGGCCTGGGCGCCGCAGAACTGCGGGTTGGTGACGCCATAGACTTCGTCGGCCGGCGCGAAGTCCGTAACGCCGGGGCCGACCTTGTCGACGACACCGGAGAAGTCCGAACCGAGGGTGAGCGGAGGTTGCGGGCTGACCTTGCTCTTGCCCTCACGGATGATCGCGTCCCAGGGAGCGACGCCCGCAGCCATCACGCGCACCAGCACTTCGCCGGGGCCCGGCGACGGTACGGGCACATCCTCGACCACTACGACATCGGGCGGCCCGAAGCTATGAATTCTGGCTGCTTTCACGGCGATTCGTCCTCACCTTGAGAATGCCGGATGGATCCGCTAGAGGCTCAGGTATCCACCGAGATTGAGTTCGCTGCCAACGGCGGGAGCCGATTTATCCGATTCGGACATAAAAGTCTCTCGATTTTCCTGGCCCTTCAAGGTAAAAAAGCGAGCTGCGAAAAAGCCTTTCTGTGCAATCGGCGCTTCAGGTAAATTGATGCAGTGCCCCCGGCTGGTCGGTGAATTGCGATGCGGCGGGAAGCGCCGCAGTCGAACCGAAGCGCTTGGTCTGCCATCCCGGTAGGTCGAGCTGACCCTAGTTCAGCAGCGATTCCCAGCTGGCCGGCACTCTTCCCGCCGGTCCAGGTACGGACTGATTTTTGGGATGCGAATGCGGCGGAAGCAACCCCACACCCTCGATCATCGCCCGCTTCTCGTAATCGTAGAACCAATCCTCACCCGGCTCGAAGCTGGCAATGATCGGATGCCCCGTTGCCGCGGCATGCTTGGATGCATGCTGGCTGGGAGAACTGTCGCAACATCCGATGTGCCCGCACTCGGCGCACCGGCGGAGGTGAAACCACCAACCTTCCGGCGACGCCAGGCATTCCACGCACCCATTGCCGCTTGGCTTTGAAGCGGAGTTGATTCCGTGCTGATTTCTCTTCATTTCGATTTATCCTCACTTTTGACGTGACGTCTTCCGTCTCCCAACTCCCTGGCCAATGGATTGTGAACTCTGCACTATGCGTTCGCGCATCGGACACTCTCCTTGGATTCTTTCAAATGGGAGCCCGACTCCGCAATTAGACAATGGTATTGGCGATGCTCCGGTTTTGCAGGCACATGGGATAGGGTACGCACCACTTTTTTGGCGATGTGTCCAATCCGCACTTTGGTATTGGTCGATACCTTCGTCCAATAGACCCGTCGTCCTGCTTCTGGTTTGATGAAGGCGCCGCCGATGGAAGCAGTTGTGAGCGCTGCAACCGCCGCACCTCACTTCCGGCGGACACGGTATCGAGATTGGAGTCTTCAATGAGCAGCGTAGAAATCGAACAGAAGGCCTATGAGATGCCCCCGCAAGAGGGAATCAGCATCGCGCATTTTCTCACCGTCGCCGACATCGAGCGATCTGCTCATTACTACGAAAAGGTCTTCGGCGCTCGCATTCTGAGCCTGGGTGACGGCAACGCACCTGCGTACCTTCAGCTTGCGAATATCTGGATGATTCTGAACGTTGGAGGCGGGCCTACCCCCGACAAGCCGACGGTAACGCTCAGTGTCCCCGACCCGAATCACATCGACAGCTTTATGAATTTCCGCGTTGCGGATATTCAAGCGTGCTTTGAATTATGGAAAAGCCGAGGGGCGGAGTTCATCACGGGGCCGATTCCCAAGTATGGCGAGATCCGCTGCTACATCCGCGATCCTGACGGTTACATTATCGAAGTCGGACAGAGTACGGATCTCACCTACGGTTAACGCTCGGCCCGGAGGGGTTGCAAGAATGAGCGTTCCTGACCGCAACGTCCAGCCGATGCTTTCGTACTGGTCGATACGTTCGTCCAATGGCTTCGTCGTCGCGCTTTTGCCAATTCTGCTTTGAACAGTCACTCGCTCCAGCATCGAAAGGAGTACCAAATGGACGGCACAAATGGACTGAAGGAGACCGCACCGGTCGCATCGAGCAAGCTGAGTGTGAACGTTTTTACTGCCCCGGGCAAGGCTATGGTCGGCGAGCGGCCAAAGCCCTTTGGCGAAGCGCTCGGCTTTGACCCGATGACGTCGACTTTAATCTTTGGCGAGAACGACGCGGTGCTAGTAGACGCAATGACGACGGTTGCCGAGGCCGAGGCTCTCGCGAATTGGGTTGCTCTGCACAACCGCAACCTGGAGACCATTTATATAACGCACGCCCACTTCGACCACTTCTACGGTCTGGGCATTCTGCTCGACCGTTTCCCCGGCGCCCGGGCGATAGCAACGCCCAAGGCGCTGAACGCCATGCAGATATCTTTCACCCCCCTGGTGGAGCGGCTAGCCCGCCGTATGTTTCCTGGGCAAGTTCCCACCAAGTTGGTTGCGCCTGAGCCTTATGAGCACGACACGTTCACTCTCGAAGGCCACGAATTGCGCATCATCGAGCAGGGCCGCACCGATAGTCCTGATTCGACATCTCTCTACGTTCCATCGATCGGCCTGATCGTCGCTGGCGACGTTGTGTACAACCAATGCCACATGTACGTCGGCGACACCACCTCCGAGAGCCGAAAGAATTGGATCGCGGACCTGGAGCGGTTGGCAGCGTTGGACCCGGCGATTGTTGTCGCCGGCCACAAGAAGCCTGGTGCGCCCGACTCTCCCTCGGCGATCCAGGAGACCAAGCGTTATCTTGAGGACTTCGATCGGCTGCAGAAAACCGCGAAGTCCGACCAGGACCTGTTCGATCAGATGACGGCGCTATACCCGGATTGGGTAGCCAATCAGTCGTGGTTGATGTTTGGATTCCCGGGGGTATAACTCAAATCAACGGCTGATGCGCATGTTTCCCCGCGCATGATGGGCACCGCTCATCGGAATTGGGGTTGTCAATGAGCGTTCAAATCGAACAAAAGAGTTATGAGATGCCGCCCTGCGACGGGTTCACCACCACACTTTTTATCACTGTCGCCGACATCGCCCGATCGGCTCGCTTCTATGAAAAAGTCTTCGGCGGCCGGATTCTGAGCCTAGGCGACAGCAAGGGTGCGTCTGGGCACATTCAGATCGCGAATACGTGGCTCATTGTCAACGTCGGGGGCGGGCCCACCCCGGACAAGCCGACGGTAACGCTCAGCGTCCCCGCCGACCCGGATAAGGTCAGCAGCTTCTTGAACATCCGCGTTGCGGATATTCAAGCGTGCTATGAATTATGGAAAAGTCGAGGAACCGAGTTCATCACGGAGCCGATAGCCAAGTACGGCGAGATACGCTGTTATATCCGCGATCCTGACGGCTATATTATCGAGGTGGGACAGAGCACTGATCTTAGCTACGGTTAATGCTCGGGCCGGGTTACTTCTCCCTCCCCGGGGCTTCCAGAAGGACAGCGAATGCGGCTCGTACAGACTCTCAGCGATTGTGACAAGGATTCCGGTGAATCGGCTCTCCCGCAGGAATTGAGAGAGCTGTATGATGGGGATCTGCACCTTCCTACATCGGGCGCGGCGCGCCCGTTTGTCATTGCGAATTTTGTGTCCACTCTTGACGGGGTTGTCAGCTACGAGATGAAGGGTAAGTCTGGCGGCTCGACCATCAGTGGTTCCGATCCCGCGGACCGGTTCATCATGGGACTATTAAGGGCCTCAACGGATGCCGTCATGGTCGGCGCCGGAACGCTACATGATGTAAGCGCGAAAAGCCTTTGGACTCCCGAATACGTCTACCCCGATGCGAAGCGTTTCTATGCGGAATACCGAGTCAATGCACTGCATAAACCGGAATATCCCCTGCTCGTGATCGTCAGCGGCAGCGGCCAACTGGAGTTGGAGAGAGCAATTTTCAGAACGCCGGCCATGCGCACCGTGGTTATCACAACCTCGACTGGCAGAGATGAGCTCACCCGTCGAGGCGCTGCGACTCTGGACTCCGTTGAGGTACATGCTTTGAATTCGAGTAGCGGCAGCATCGCCCCACTGGCGATCCTGCAGTTGCTGCAGTCGCAGTTTGGAGTAAAGACGCTTCTCCACGAGGGCGGACCTAGACTGTTTGGACAATTTCTGGCGGCAGATGCGGTAGACGAACTGTTTCTGACGCTGTCGCCGCAAATAGCGGGCCGCACAGCCGATGTAACTCGTCCGGCGGTCGTGCAAGGGGTACAGTTTCTGCCGGATTCCGCGCCCCGGTTTCAAATGGTCAGCGTCAAGGAACAGGCTGCGTATCTGTATTTGCGCTACCGGCGGACCCGAGTCTCCTTCTTCAATGCAAACCCAAAAAACGTCAAGGCAACAGCAATATCTTCCCAACGCCGCCCTTCTCCGCGGCGGCATGAGCCTCGGCCGCTTCACTGAGTGGCAGCTCCTCGCTAATCGGGATTACCAACTTGCCATCCCGTACCGCTTCGGCCATGAATTGGAGCGTGTCCCTGTCGAAATGCGAGAAGACAAACACTGCCTTTACAGATGGGTACTCCGCGGCGTTCTGCGGCGTTCCGGCAACCGAAGCAAACACCCCCCCCGTCTTGACCTTGGCGATCACCTTCGCGGCGGTTCTTCCGCCGACGGTATCCGCCACCGCATCGAGCGGCGGAAGATTTGCAATCGCGGTGTCGTCGTCGGTTGCGATGACTTGATCTGCGCCAACAGTCTTCGCCTCATCTATCTGCCTCTTCAAAACACCAGCGATCACAGTCGCCCCGCGTTCCTTCGCAGTGAATACCGCCGAGCGCCCGACATTTCCTACCGCGCCAAGAACCAGGACCGTCTGGCCCGCTTCGATTCCCGTAGCTGCAAGCAGCTGGTTGCCGGTCACTGTCACCAGCGGCAACGCCGCCGCCGGGATCAAATCAAGGCCCTCGGGAATATCCGCGAGAACGTCCGCTTTCACCACGCAAAGTTCGGCATACGTGTTGTCCGCCATTGCGAACACCCGGTTGCCAGCGCCAAAGTTTTCAACTCCCGGTCCAACACTCACCACGGTCCCGGACATATCGACTCCAATAAGAGCCGGGAAATGGAGCGGATAAAAATCCTTCGTTAGTCCAGCACGCCGCTTGTAGTCGATCGGATTCACACTCGCGGCGGCGACCCGCACCAACACCTCGCCCCGACCGGGAGTCGGGTCAGGGTACTCCTCGAACTTCAGTACTTCAGGACCGCCATATTCGTGGACGACGATTGCTCTCATGATTCATCTCCTTAGTACCGCGCGCAAACGGCCACCAACAAAAGTTGGATGAGCTTAGCAAGAATTGGTCGCCGACGTCACGGACTCCCAATAATTCAAAACTGGAAATCCCATGATACGATTCTCGCACCCGAAGCGGCGTGAGGCGGAACTCGACGAACCGTCCGATCCCACCTCACGATGCGATCAAACGGTTGCCGGTTGCTTAGCAGGATCGAGAACATGATCCGCCACATGGAGTGGTTTCAATTTGCTCAAAATCTCTCTGGCCCTGGCCGTCTCTGCGGAGGTTCCATGAGCAACCACCAGGTACTCGCCGGCCTTGATGGCTGCCTCGTACGTTAGGATGCTGTCTTTTGGTATGCCTATGCTGTAGAGGCCCGCGCCGAGAGCACTCAAACCGCCAACGAGCACCGCGTCCTCCAGGCCGGCGACGATCCAGGCCACCAGTGGACCCCCAACCAGCACAGGGCCTATTGCGGGTACCCAAAAGAATGCGGCGCCAAACAACAAGCCCCAGAATCCACCCCAGAAAGCGCCCTGCTTCCCCCAATACTTCATGCGGTCCCCCGCATTGTAGTAGCCGACGACGTGCTCGTCGGTGTGATAATCCTTCCCTACAACCGACAGCTTCTTCATGTCAAAGCCTGACTTCTGAAGTTCCTTCACCGCATCTTCGGCTTCTGAGTGGTTGTCATACACTGCGATCGCTGCGTTCGTTTCCGTCATATCCGGTCTCCTCTCCATGTTTGGTTTTGATTGATTGAGATTTCACTTCACTTTTGACCTTACTTCTTCTGTCGGCCAACTTTCTGACCAATGGATTCTCAGCCCTGCACTCGGCGTTCGCGGGTCACAGCGCCTTTGGCGGCAGCCTCTCTTTTAATCTTTGGGGGGTGAATGCCGAGATCGTGCCATGACGTTTCCGCGAGGTTGACGCCGTAGTAGCTTGCAGCTCTCTCGATGTTCGCGAACGCCAAGGCACGGTCGGCATCGGAGACGTCGATGACTTGATCAAACCGCGCAATCGCGTTCCGCACATGTTGCGCGTCGGTCAGTGGTTCTTTACGCTGCTCTGGAAACGCATAGACGCTGTCGGGTAAGTCGCTCTGCATCGTCAGCCGTCCGTGCTTCTCGTGAGGTTTCCAAGTCGCTTCCGGCATGTCTTTATCATCCTTTCTAAATCTCTGGCTGGAGCACCCGCCTGTTGACCCCTACGTAAGATCGGCATAGCCGAGATGACCGATAGAGACGTCCTCGCCGATGTTAAGATCGAAATCCTGCTCGGACGGTCAGCACCGCGAACGGACAAGCAACCTGAAAGCTACAGCGAGGCCTAGAATGCCCGCAGCCCTGTAGAGCATTGGCACTCTTCCAGTCGCTTGTCGATCGAGCCGGCTGCCACGCGGCCATTACACCCGAGGCGCTCCGCCGAATCAATTGGACGATAGTATTGGCGATACTTTGGTATTGCCCCGCGGAGCAGAGTACACGCCATTCTGTGCCCATAAGTCCAATCCAAACTTTGGTGGCAATCGATACTTTCGTCCAATAGATTTGTCGTCGAGATTCTGGCCTAATCAAGGTTGGGCCGGTCGGAGCAATTGTGAAGGCGGTAATCACTGTCTCTCACATCGAGCGGTTCCCGGAACTGCTGCGGATGCAACCCACGGCATCGACGGAGGGCAGCAGTTCGTTGGCGCCCAGCCGAGGAAGTCAGCCGGAGTGCACAAAACTCAGGTCAGCGATTCGAGTGACGAACAAGGAGAAAATATGGCAACTTTGCGTCCGTCTCCGAGCAGTGAGCAGATCAGTGGGGCCAGTGCCAAGAGCGTAGATATGAAGTTCGAGGTGGCCGTCATTCCGGTCGCGGATGCTGACCGCTCGAAGGAGTTTTACACCAAGCTGGGATGGCGTCTCGACGCCGACTTCCCGTTCGATAACGGTTTCCGGGTTGTCCAGTTCACGCCGCCTGGTTCCGGGTGCTCGGTTCAGTTTGGCACGAAGATAACACCTTCTGTGCCAGGCTCGGCCCGGGGCCTCTACCTGATCGTCTCCGATGTTGCGGCTGCGCGCAAAGATCTTGCCGCACGCGGCATTGAGGTGAGTGAGGTATTCCACCCCGGAATTCCAGGTGCTCAGTTCCAGATCGAGGGCAGCGGCCGGATCAGCGGGCCGGCACCAGAGCATGCCACCTACGGATCGTTCGCCACGTTTCATGATCCCGACGGCAATGGATGGCTGTTTCAGGAAGTCACAACGCGGCTGCCCGGCCGAGGACTTAGCAATCTGGATGTAGCGACGCTGACCGAGCTCTTGCAAGAGGCTGAGAAGCACCACGGCGAATACGAACCTACCGCTCCGAAGCACCACTGGTCGGGCTGGTATGCCGCATACATTGTCGCGCGTCAGGACGGCAAGACCCCCGATGAGGCAGCCAAAGACGGCAAAATCCTCATAGAGGGGGCACATTGACCACTACGATGAGGCACTTTGACGCAATCATTATCGGGACGGGGCAAGCGGGTCCGTCCCTGGCAGCGCGGTTTGCGGGTGCCGGCAAAACCGTCGCTATTATCGAACGCCATAAATTCGGCGGCACATGCGTGAATACGGGATGCATCCCGACAAAGACACTCGTTGCAAGCGCCTACGCGATCCATGTTGCCCGCAGAGGGGCGGAATATGGTTTCGCCATTGGTGATATGCGCGTGGATATGACGAGAGTCAAAGCCCGCAAGGATGCAGCCTCCGCGAGGTCTAACAAGGGAGTGGAGGAGTGGCTCCGAGGAATGGCTAATTGTACGGTCATTCAGGGTCATGCCCGCTTTCAGTCGTCGAACACCGTCGTGGTCAACGATGAAGTTCTGCAGGCCGACAAGATCTTTATCAACGTGGGCGCGCGCGCTTCGGTTCCAGAAATGCCGGGGATTCACGACGTCCCGTTTCTCAACAACTCATCAATGATGGACATCGATTTCCTGCCCGAGCATTTCATCATCGTCGGCGGAAGCTATGTTGGGCTGGAGTTCGCCCAGATCTATCGGCGCTTCGGGAGCGAAGTCACGATTGTGGAAATGGGACCGCGCTTGATTGGACGGGAGGACGAAGACGTTTCCCAAGCTGTGCGCGAAATCCTGGAGGCTGAGGGCATACACATCCGGCTGAACGCGAAATGCATATCGCTGGCGAAACACGATGGCGGTGTCGCCGTCGGCCTCACATGCGAAGAAGGCCCGCCAGAAGTAGTGGGCACTCACATTCTTCTGGCCGTGGGACGTACTCCCAACACGAACGACCTGGGACTGGACAAGGCTGGAGTTGTCACCGACCATCGCGGCTACATAATTGTTGACGATCAACTGCAAACGAACGTGCCCGGCATCTGGGCATTGGGGGACTGCAACGGCCGAGGCGCATTCACGCATACATCCTATAACGACTACGAGATCGTTGCGGACAATCTTTTCAACGACGACCATCGCCGGGTTTCCGATCGGATTCAAGCCTACGCGCTGTATATTGATCCGCCGCTGGGGCGATGCGGCATGACGGATGCGGAGATACGGAAATCCGGACGCCGCGCCCTCGCCGTGAAATATCCGATGAGCAAAGTGAGCCGGGCCTACGAAAAAGGCGAGACACAAGGTAATATCAAGATCTGCGTCGATGCAGAAACGAAACAGATCCTGGGTGCTGCGATTCTTGGAGTCGGAGGCGACGAAGTGATTCACGTTCTGCTGGACATCATGTATGCCAAGGCGCCGTACACGGTCACCCAACGCGCAATGCATATTCATCCGACGGTCTCGGAATATCTACCGACCATTCTTGCCAAACTGGAACCGTTTGTGTAAAAGGGAAGAACACGACCACTCTGAAGATCGAGAAAAGACTTCAAGAGCTGATACCAACGTATCGCCAATACCACGGTCCAATAGTCTCGTTTTGACGCCTCTGTTTTTATCAATTCAGCGCATACGAATCGATTCAGCGTACACGAACGAAAACTGCCCAGGAGGACACTATGGCTCAAACCGGTGCTATTGCAGAGCGAGGCCGAGCGGGGGCTATGCAAGCGGCCCGATGCAGAGTTGGGAGCGACGTGCTGGACGCCACCATCCGATCCAGATACAAGGCGGTGCGGTCTGCGACGAGTGGTCTGGCTGCGAATTTCTCGGCCGAAGATCAGATGGTCCAGTCGTGTCCGGAAGCCAGCCCCATGAAATGGCATCAGGCTCATACCACATGGTTTTTCGAAACGTTTGTGTTGCGTCCGTTCCTCAACGACTACAAACCCATTCGGGAAGAGTTTCATTGGCTTTTCAACAGCTATTACAACTCGCTCGGCCAAGAGTTCCCGGATAAAGGCCTGCGCTCCGTCTTCTCACGACCTTCGCTCGATGAAGTTCTTGCGTTCCGCGCACATATTGACGAGGAAATGGACCGATTTCTTGCGAGCGGAGTCGATGAGGAAGCGACGCGACGCATAGTGTTGGGGCTGAATCACGAGCAACAACATCAGGAACTCGCACTGACGGATATTAAGCACGCATTTTTTTCCAATCCACTGTGCCTCTCGTATATGGCGGGCCCTCTTCTAGACGAAAACGACGATCAAGTTTCCAAACTAACTTGGCACAGCTTTGACGGTGGATTAGTGGAGATTGGTTACCCCCTTCGAGCAGAGGATCCTCTCGATTTTTGTTTCGATAACGAAGCTCCCCGTCACAACGTCTTTTTGGAAGTCTTCCAGATTGCAAACCGCCAAGTCACCTGCCGCGAATACCTGGAATTCATGTCGGACAAGGCCTACACGCGCCCCGAATTGTGGCTCTCCGACGGTTGGGATGCCGTGAAGCGCGCGGCCTGGCAGGCACCTCTTTACTGGCGGCGCGATGCTGACGATGAGACCGGCTGGCGCGTGTTTACACTTTCGGGTTGGCACGGGCTTTCGGCACTGCTTGACACGCCCGTATGCCACATAAGTTGCTTCGAGGCTGATGCATTTGCACGTTGGAAAGGTTGCCGACTTCCGACGGAGGCGGAATGGGAACACGTCGCGGGGCAAGCAACGGTCCAGGGAAACCTGCTCGAGTCTGGAAGACTTCATCCCGCCGCGGCACGAGGTGCGGGTCTTCAGCAATTGTTCGGCGATTGCTGGGAATGGACGGCGAGCGCCTACACCGGTTATCCGGGATACAAGCCTCTGCCTGGTGCGCTCGGCGAATACAACGGCAAGTTCATGTCCGGCCAAATGATTCTGCGCGGGGGGTCGTGCGTCACTCCTGCGAGTCATATTCGGGCGACTTATCGAAATTTCTTTTCACCAACAACCAGATGGCAGTTCACGGGGATTCGTTTGGCCGCCTGAAAGGACTCGTGCACATGGCAACCTACCTTGAGACAGTTGAACTCGAGCACCTCGCTACAGCGGATGATCGACAAGCACTGACTTGCGAAGTTCGGCGCGGCTTGATTGTACGACCACGCTCGCTCTCACCCTGGATGTTTTACGATGCAGAGGGCTCGCGTCTTTTTGAGCGCATCACGACTCTTCCCGAGTACTACCCCACCCGCACAGAAAGAGCCATCTTAGCGGAATATGCAGATGAGATTGTTGCTCGTTCTCACAACGATAGATCGTTGCCACTGCGCCTCGTTGAGTTGGGCGCCGGCACGGCCTCGAAAACCTGTATCCTGCTCGAAGCTGCTTTGCGCCTTTCGGACGACGTGACTTACGTGCCAGTCGATGTCTGCTCCAACGCTCTTGAGCTGGCGTGCCAAAACGTTGCATGCGCGTTGCCGGAAGTGAGCTTACGGCCTATTGTCCGGAACTATGTAACTCACCCACTCCAACTGGAACCCTTCAACGGCACCACACTCGCACTCTACATCGGCTCGAGCATCGGCAACTTTTCGCCTGAAGAAGCACGACTCATTCTGCGAAATTTACGTGTTCATCTGCAACCCGGAGACGCGCTGTTGCTCGGTACAGACATGGTAAAGGACGAACGGACTCTTCTGGCCGCATATGACGACAGTGATGGAATCACCGCGGCGTTCAACCTAAACATCTTGCGTCGCCTCAATAGAGAACTGGGAGCCAACTTTGACGCCGGTTGCTTCCGTCATCGCGTGCTTTGGAATTCCATCGAGTCTCGGATCGAGATGCACCTTGAGTGCACGCAAGAACAAGATGTAAGTATTGAGGACGCAGACCTTGATCTTCACTTCATGCCACGCGAAACCATCCACACCGAGAATAGTTACAAGTTCACAGACCGGGGCATTCAAAGCCTTCTCAAAGAGGCCGGTCTTGAGATCAGAGGGGCATGGAAAGACCGACGCAGTTGGTACACCCTCACGCTTGCGTCCCTCCGATAGTGTTAGTGGAGATGCGGCAATCGCTTATTGGCAAGAGAGCTTATACCAAAGTATCGACGATACCATCGTCCAATTGTTCATCTCCCAAGCTTCTGTTCTGATGACCCGTGTCGGCCGAATTCAATCGGAATCCTCACAACCAGGAACAGGAGAAGGAACATGAAAATACTGATGGTGCTCACATCACACGACGTCCTCGGCAACACCGGGCAGAAAACCGGATTCTGGCTTGAAGAGTTCGCAGCTCCTTACTTTGTTTTCCGCGATGCCGGGGTCGAGCTCACCCTCGCCTCACCAAAAGGCGGGCAACCACCGCTCGATCCGAAGAGCGATTTACCGGAAAATCAAACGCCTGCCATGACGCGTTTCAAGCAGGACCAGACGGCACAGAAGGCGCTCTCTCAAACGGTGAAGCTTGCCGACGTGAAATCGAAAGATTACGACACGGTCTTCTATCCGGGTGGGCACGGCCCCATGTGGGATCTCGCAGAAAGCGCCGATTCCATCGCTCTGCTCGAGTCCTTCTACAATTCCGGCAAGCCGATCGCTCTGGTCTGCCACTCGCCAGGCGTGCTTCGTCACGTGACCTATCAGGGCGCGCCGCTAGTAAAAGGAAAGCACGTGAGCGGTTTTACCAATGGCGAGGAGGAAGAGATGCACCTCACCCATGTTGTGCCATTTCTGGTCGAGGATGAGTTGATGCGGCTGGGAGCCATCTTTGAAAAAGTCGCCGACTGGCAGCCGTTTTCAGTCGTTGACGGCCGTCTCATTACAGGGCAGAATCCGGCGTCCTCGACCGTCGCAGCCCAAAACCTTCTGAAATTCTTCGCTGCCTCACAGATAGCCGCTTAGGTGGCGACTTCGATCGACGCGGGCATCGCTCGTCAGCGGTGGATATTATGCCGGTCAAGAGGATACATGTGCCGACTTGGCCGGTACACTCACGGGATCCCATAGCGCAGCAAAAAGTGAAATGAAGCATGAGGCGCTCAGACCGACCAAGTCCCGAGATATTGAAGCCGACGGCAGTTTATAACCCTGAGCCGCTTGACAGGCGGGCTGCCGGGGACGTGCTCGTATGCTGTTCCCAACCAAACGCGGCTGTCGCTCTCGATCTCTGAGAGAAATGAGAGGAGTCGAATCATGCGCTCTGATGTTGTGCCCGGAAGCGTCTTTCCTGATTACGAGCTGCCCGATCACACGGGGAAACTGCGTAAGCTCAGCGAGCTACAGGGCGACGATCCGCTGATCCTTACCCTTGCGCGCGGCCACTATTGCCCAAAGGAGCACCAGCAGCATTTGGAACTCGCTGCGTTCTATCCGAAAATCGCAGTGGCGTATACTCAGGTCGCCACAATCGCTACAGACGATCACCATACTCTTCAGGAATTCCGTGCGTCAGTCGGAGCCCAGTGGACATTCCTTTCAGATCCCGACCGAACGGTTCAAAAGGATCTCGACATCCAGGAGTACACCGACCCCGAGCACAATCCGATGATCCCGCATACACTTGTGCTCGAGCCGGGCCTCGTGATTTACAGCATCTATAACGGCTACTGGTTCTGGGGCCGTCCGTCGGTCGTCGATCTTTGGCGCGATCTACGCGCCGTGACGAGTGAGATTCGACCAGACTGGGATCTGAGTATCTCTGGACTGCGGGAGGCATGGAATGCAGGTGACTTCTCGCGTTTCCACGGGTGGAACAAGCGGGCCGGTACGGAAGATGCCTCGATTGTACGGAAGAAATAGCACACCCACCAACTTCGATCTACTCCAGTATCGAATAGGTCGAGAGGCAAACCATGGCAGAGACGCCAAAGACGAACGCACCCGATTTCAGAACTGGATTTCCCATTCGCGATCCCCGCGACGGCAGCATGATATCGGGCCAGGCGGACGGCGCAGCATCGCCTGAGGAAAGTGATATCCAGGCGGGTTATCCACTTCCGATCGGGGGTACACATCAGCAAGGAGACGGGGTCAATTTCGTTTTGTTCAGCCGTCACGCGACACGTGTTCGCTTGGAATTTTACAAATATCCTGATGACTCTTCTCCGACGAGGATCATTGATTTGGATCCGATATGTCATCGGACCGGTGACGTTTGGCATATTTGGGTGCGAGGCATTGACGTGGGACAACTCTATGGCTATCGCATCGAAGGACCTTATCAACCGGAAGAAGGCCATCGCTTCAACCCACAAAAGTTGCTTCTAGATCCTTACGCAAGAGCGCTTGCTGGCGTCAAGAATTGGGATTTTTCAGCCGCCCGCGGCTACGATTCCTCCAGCAGAATGACTGACTTAAGCATTTCGACCGTTGATAACGCCGGCACCACACCGAAATGCATCTATACTCGCGACCATTTCGACTGGGAGATGGATTCTCCTCCAAAGCATTCCGCCTCTGATACGGTCATTTACGAGACACACGTTCGCGGCTTCACAATCCATACCAGCTCGAAGGCAGAGCGTCCCGGAACCTTCGCCGGCTTGACCGAAAAAATCCCTTATCTCCAAGACCTGGGAGTGACCTCTATTGAGCTGATGCCTGTTCTCGAGTTCAACGAAAATGAGTCGCAACTGCTCAATCCGATGACAGGAGAAAAACTCAAGAACTACTGGGGCTACAATCCTGTCGCCTACTTTGCTCCCAAGCAGTCCTACAGCTTTGATGGATCGCAATGGCGGCAGACCACGGAATTCCGAGAGATGGTCAAGGCCTTTCACCGCGCCGGCATTGAAGTGATCCTGGACATCGTCTTGAACCATACAGCTGAGAACAATGAACTGGGCCCCACGATCTGCCTGCGCGGCATTGAGAACTCGATCTTCTATATGTTGCAAGAGAATCAACGCCGGTATTACAAGGATTTTACCGGCGTGGGTAATACGCTGAATGCCAACCACCCTGTCGTGAGAGAGTTCATTACGAGTGTGCTCCGATACTGGGTCATGAACATGCACGTTGACGGATTTCGCTTCGACCTCGCTTCAGTCCTGGGCCGGGATGAGCATGGGAACATTCTGCGCGAAGCTCCGCTTCTTGAAGGCATTGCCGAGGATCCTATCCTGCGTGACGTAAAGATAATCGCGGAAGCTTGGGACGCAGGCGGCGCCTATCAGGTCGGAGATTTTTCCTCCACGCGCTGGACGGAATGGAATGGCCGTTTCCGTGACGATGTGCGCCGCTTCTGGGCTGGCGACGCGGGCATGATCGGATCGTTCGCGCGCCGAATCTGCGGAAGCTCTGATTTGTACCAAAGCTCGGGCAAGGGGCCCGCAAGGAGCCTCAACTTCGTTACTTGTCATGACGGCTTCACACTGAACGACTTGGTCAGCTACAAGCAGAAGCAGAATGACGAAAATGGCGAGTTCAGCCATGATGGAGCCGAAGCCAATCATAGCGACAATTGCGGGGTGGAAGGACCGAGCCAGGATCCCCGTGTCGAGGGCATGCGCAACCGCTTGATCAAGAATTTTCTGCTAACCCTGTTTATCTCTCGCGGGGTTCCTATGTTGCTCGGCGGCGATGAATTTCGCCGAACCCAGCGCGGTAATAACAATGCCTACTGCCAGGATAACGAGGTGAGCTGGTTTGACTGGAGCTTGCTCGAAAAACACAAAGAGATCCACCGCTTCACTCGGGGAATGATCGCCTTTCGCCGAGCCCATCTTGTTTTACGGAGAGAAAATTTCTACACGGATGCAGAGATAAAGTGGTTTGCGCCAAACAGTGCCACTCCCGACTGGGCGGACCAGCGGCAGAAGTCCTTTGCGTGCCTGATTCTGGGACAGACAGAACCCGACCTGTTCCTCCTGTTTAACGCCGACACAAGTCCAGTTGATTTTTTCATTCCAGCGCTGCCGACCGGAAAGATCTGGCGTTTGGCGGCCGATACTTCCCGAACCGCACCTGACGATCTCTTCGACCCTGGGAAAGAGCCTCCCATACAGGGCCAAAATGGTTTTCGGCTCGAACCTCGATCAAGCGCAATTCTCTTGACGGATAGCGGCGAGGTGCTGCGTGACAATTAACCCTGCTGCCGGAAAGCCGGCTGACCCATCCATTCTTGTCAACGTCCCGAAGCTCGTCACAGCGTATTACGAGCTGCGGCCCTATCCGAGCGATCCCGGACAACGGGTTATCTTCGGCACGTCCGGCCATCGCGGATCTGCTTTCGACGTGGCGTTCAACGAGTGGCATATCCTGGCCATCACCCAAGCAATTTGCGATTACCGCAAAGTCCAGAACATCGACGGGCCGCTGTTCCTTGGGATGGACACTCATGCTTTGTCAGAACCTGCATTTGCGAGCGCGACGGAAGTGCTTGCGGCAAATGCAATCGAAGTAATGATCTCGGAAGGCACACCCTATACCCCGACCCCGGCCGTCTCCCATTCGATTCTGAATTACAACCGCGCACGAAAGTCAGGGCTTGCCGACGGTATTGTGATCACGCCTTCTCACAATCCCCCCGATGACGGAGGCTTTAAGTACGACCCTCCGCATGGTGGACCGGCAGATTCGAGCGCGACCACATGGATTGAATCGAAAGCCAATGATTTTCTCGAGCGCGGCCTCGACGGTGTTAAGCGCATAGATTTTGCCAAAGCGTTGTGTGCATCCACAACGCATAAGCACGACTTCTTGAACCTCTATGTTAGCGATCTCATTAGTGTCGTGGACATGAATGCGGTCCGCGACTCCAAGATCAAGCTTGGCGTGGATCCCCTCGGGGGAGCGGGCATCGATTATTGGCCGCGAATTGCCGAGCAATATGGTCTCGATCTGACGATCGTGAACCAAACAGTAGATCCCACATTTCGCTTCATGAGCGTGGATTGGGACGGAAAGATTCGCATGGATCCTTCCTCGCCTTATGCGATGCAGAGACTCATCGCATTGAGAGATAAGTTCGATATTGCTTTTGCCAGCGATACCGATCACGACCGTCACGGCATCGTGACCAAAGGAAGCGGGTTGCTGCCTCCGAATCACTACCTTTCAGTGTGCGTCAGTTATTTGTTCGCGAACCGGCCCAATTGGAGTGCGGACGTCGCCGTTGGCAAGACCGTGGTGAGCAGCAGCATGATCGATCGTGTCAGCGCCCGCCTGGGGCGGCGGCTTTATGAAGTTCCGGTGGGCTTTAAATATTTTGTCGAAGGATTGCTCGCCGGTCACCTGGGTTTTGGTGGCGAAGAGAGCGCGGGTTCGTCTTTTCTCCGGCGCGACGGCAGCGTATGGACCACTGATAAAGACGGAATTGTTCCTTGTTTACTGTCAGCAGAAATTACAGCGCGTATGGGCAAAGATCCGGGTGAGATTTATCGTGAGCTCACTCGCGAGCTGGGAGATCCCGTCTACGAACGCATCGACGCTCCCGCGACTCCCGAACAAAAAGCCGCTCTGGCAAAATTGTCTCCGTCCGACATTCACGCTAAAGAAGTTGCGGGGCAGCCGATCCAGAAAATTCTGACGAGCGCTCCGGGAGACGGCAATCCAGTCGGAGGAATCAAGGTGATTGCGAAAGATGGCTGGTTTGCAGCACGTCCTTCGGGCACGGAAGAAATCTACAAAATCTACGCCGAGAGTTTTCTCGGTCAGGACCATCTACGACAAATCGAGGAAGAAGCCCGGGCCATTGTCGCGGAAACGCTGGCTCGCAGTGCCCAGGCTGCTGGAGCCGATAAGCCCTAAAGACATAAGCAGTGACAGGAGTTTGTCATATGAGTAGCTCGATAATCGATGATCGTCCCCTCGATAAGGGCGCTTCAGATGCTCTTACCGACCTGGCCCTGGACCTCAGATGGTCGTTCAATCATTCGGCGGACCAACTGTGGGAGAAACTCGATCCCGAACTCTGGGAACTGACCCACAATCCCTGGGTTCTGCTACAAACCGTATCGCGGGAAAAGCTGCAAAGTGTTACCTCCGACCCAGGATTTCAAAAACTCCTGGATGATCTCCACCGGGAGAAAATGCTCGCCGAAAAGTCGCAAGCGTGGTTCCAAAAGGCGCACCCGCGTTCGGGTGTGTCGACAGTTGCGTATTTCTCGATGGAATTCATGCTGAGCGAAGCGCTGCCAATTTATTCTGGCGGACTGGGAAACGTTGCTGGCGATCAGCTCAAAGCCGCAAGCAACCTGGGCGTCCCGGTTGTCGGAATTGGTTTGCTCTACCAGCAAGGCTATTTTCGGCAGGAAATTGATGCCGAAGGCCACCAACAGGCTTTGTACCCATTCAATGATCCCGGCCAGCTTCCGATTCGACCAGTGCGCGAGCCAAACGGCGAGTGGCTGCGCCTGGCCGTTGCTTTGCCTGGCCTTAAGTTGTGGATCAGAGTCTGGCAAGTACAGGTGGGCCGGGTCAAATTGTATTTGCTCGATACCAACGATCCCGCAAACCTTCCGTCTTTCCGCGGCATAACTTCCGAACTGTACGGTGGTGGTCCGGAGCTGCGTTTAAGACAGGAGTTAGTCCTCGGTATTGGGGGCTGGCGGCTCCTGCGAGCCTTGGGACTCGATCCCGAGGTCTGCCATCTTAACGAAGGTCATGCCGCATTCGCGGTGTTGGAACGGGCGCGTTCCTACATGGAGGACAACGGCAAACCATTCGATGTCGCGCTTGCCGTTACCCGTGCCGGCAACCTTTTTACGACGCACACTCCCGTGGAGTCGGGCTTTGACCGCTTTGCTCCCAGCCTGATCGAACCCTACCTCAAGAACTATGCCGAGGAGAAACTGTCGATTTCATTCGACGAGCTTCTAGCGTTGGGGCGGCGCGATCGCCACGACTCGTCCGAACCGTTCAATATGGCCTATTTGGCGATCCACGGCAGCGGCGCCATCAATGGCGTGAGCAAATTGCACGGTCAAGTGAGCCGACGGCTCTTCCAGCCCCTCTTTCCCAGGTGGCCCGAAGCAGAGGTGCCGGTAACGCACGTGACCAACGGAGTGCACACCCCTACCTGGGACTCTGCTGAAGCAGACCGCTTGTGGGAATTTCACTGCGGAAAACAATACTGGTACGGAACACTGGCAGATAAAGAAAAAGATATTCGTGCCGCCGGCGATTCCGACCTCTGGCAACTCCGCACCGTTACCTGCAAGGATCTCGTTGCCTACGTCCGCAGACTTTACGGCAGTCAATTAGCGCCTCGGGGAGCATCGGCGGAAGACCTCACGCAGGCCGCACAGATACTCGATGAAAATACCTTGACTTTGGGATTTGCCCGTCGCTTTGCCGTATATAAACGCCCGAATCTTCTGCTGCACGACCCTTCGCGGCTTATCAACATCCTTACGAATCCAGAGCGCCCTGTTCACCTTGTGCTTGCAGGCAAGGCGCATCCCCAGGACGTCGAGGGGCAACAAATGATCACGCAGTGGTTTGAGTTTGTTCGCCGCCCTGAGGTTCGATCCCGGGTGGTCTTCCTTTCGGATTACGACGTTCTGATGGCGGAGCATCTGGTTCAGGGGGTGGACGTCTGGGTGAACACTCCGCGACGGCCCTGGGAAGCAAGCGGCACAAGCGGCATGAAGGTGCTGGTGAACGGCGGGTTGAATCTTTCAGAACTCGACGGCTGGTGGGCCGAGGCGTATTCCCCGGAAGTAGGCAGGGCAATCGGAGATGGGCGCGAACATGGCGATGACCCTTCTTGGGACGCATCAGAAGCTGAAAGTCTCTATGCGGTGCTCGAAAGGGAGGTGATCCCGGAGTTCTATACCCGCGACGAGCATGGAATTCCACGCGGCTGGGTTGCCCGGATGCGCGAAAGCTTGGCCCGCTTAACTTCGGCCTTTTCGACCAATCGCGTAGTCCGCCAATATACCGAAGAACACTATCTCTCGGCGGCGGCAGCTTTTCGCCAGCGCGCCGAGAATCGAGGTTCAATGGGAGCCGATCTGGTCGCCTGGCAGGCGGAACTGGCGAAGCATTGGTCAGCGCTGCGATTCGGCACCGCGACCGTCGAGCAACAGGGCGAGCGATTTCTATTTCACGTTCAGGTTTTTCTTGATGATGTCGATCCCGATGCCTTGATGGTCGAACTCTACGCGGAGGCGCAGAAGGAAGGGGATCCAACCGTGCACGCCATGAGTCGTGGAGAACGCCTGATCGAAGCGACAAGCGCTTTCACCTACAGCGCTTCTGTTCCGACAGGTCGCCCCGTTGCTGACTATACGCCGCGCCTCGTTCCGCGGCACGCAGGAGCGTTCGTGCCGCTTGAGGCTTCTTTCATTCTGTGGCACGAAGCACCGTCCTGGCGATGAACTTTGAGATTGGGTGAGACGTCGTTTGGAGGACATTCCATTCGCAGGATTGTAACAATCGATGAAACAGCTTTAGCGAGGCTTGGATCGCTCCTGCAGACCCAAAATTGGAGGAACCACGATGCCCGACGAATCTCGACCGTCCGATACGCAACAACCACTGGAGCTCACCCCTGATTTTTCATATGAGAGCCGGCTTGAGTTTGTGACAGAACTAGCGTACAAGCTTTGGATAAGAAGGGGGCGCCCTCTCGGTTCGCCCGAAGTCGACTGGTTTGCAGCGGAACAAGCTGTGTACGCGTCGTTAGCAGCGTCGGGGACGATTACCCCATCCCCGAATGACCCGCAGAGCATCAGAAAAGAGATTGGCCGCTGGATGCAAGGTGGCTTGGAGACGCAACCATGATTGAATCTTCCGATCTTCCGCTGACGAGAATGCCGCTCAACAACGGAGGGGGCTACATGCCTGCACTGGGTTTTGGCACTCTCATTCCCGACTTAACTTTGACGAGGACTGCGACCAGAGACGCGCTGGACGCCGGATTTCGACACTTCGATTGCGCGGAACGATACCGGAATGAGCGCGAGGTAGGCGAGGCGTTAGAGGCAGGCCTCGCTGCCGAGGGGATCGCGCGCGAAGACGTTTTCATTACCACAAAGTTGTGGAACACGAATCATCGGCCCGAACGCGTTGAGCCGGCTTTCGATGCGAGTCTCCAAAGACTCAGGCTCGAGTATTTGGATCTCTACCTTATTCATACTCCATTTGCATTTCAACCGGGAGACGACCATGATCCGCGAGATCAAAATGGCAACGTACTCTACGACAGTGGAGTGACTTTGCTCGATACGTGGAGAGCAATGGAAAGTCTCGTGGACCGCGGCAGGTGCCGGGCCATCGGACTGTCAGACATCGGATTGAAAGAACTGTTGCCTATCTATGAATCTGCAAGAATCAAGCCGGCCGTGGTCCAGGTCGAAGCCCATCCGTACCTGCCGGAAACGGAGCTTCTGGAATTCTGCAAGGAGAAGGGAGTTGTGTTTTTGGCTTTCGCGCCATTGGGTCATGGGATGAAGCCGGGGCTGCTCGAAGATCCTGTCATTTCGGCAATCGCGACACGAGTTGGAAAGACGCCGGCACAGGTGTTGCTGGCATGGGCGGTGCAGCGCGGTACGGCTTTACTGACAACACCTAAAACTGCGGCCCGCGCGCGAGAGAATTTTGACATCTCCGCTCTTCCGGAAGGCGCATTGAACGAAATCAATCGCATTCAGACCAGGGAGAGACTCAATAAAGTGGTGAAAACAGGCGTTCCGGGATTTATCGCACAAGGTAGTTGATTGGGGGGCCGAACGACAACTGGAGCAGGCCAGCTCCCAGCCGGACTCGAGCCGGTCCACTCCAGACAAAACGCTCGGAAGCGTCGTTCGTAGCTGCGGCAATCTCGTGATGCATATTATATTTTCTGCGAAATAACAGAATCATGAGTTTTTTAATAGACGAGAGCGGTCGCCGTTATAGAATTGCTTGAACCTTACGCACGTACGTCGTGAAAGCGTTTTCGCGTAAGGCTCCATGGTCCCCGACCCCCGCAATGCCTGACTTTTGATCTTTGCCTTATTCTTCAGCGATGAGCAGTAAATCGCTGATAAGTCAGACATTTGTGCTGGGAACACGCACCTGCACAGGTAATCCTCGCCGTTCGCGAAGCGACTTCTAGTGGGAGAACTTGCAAATGAAGCGACCGCCGCACCCAATTTCTCTGGCCGGCTCTCAACTTGGTGAAGTGCGCCACGTCTGCGCGTTTTTCTCAAACGACGACGAGGAGTACCGCGTATTGCTCCCCTTCATCCGGGAAGGTCTGTCCTGTGGAGACAAGGCCGTTCAGGTCATCAATCCCGAGGCACGCCAGGAGCATCTGCAGCGTCTAGCCGTGGCGGGCATCGACTCAACCGCTCATCAGCAAAAAGGACAGCTGCAGATCCGGATCAATACCGAAGTCTATCTACGAGATGGACGTTTCGATCAAGACCGGATGCTTGCAGCATTCGAAGAGATGGCGGCTTCGGCCAGGAACGCGGAAGGATTCCCACGGAGTCGCATCGCTTGCCGGATGGATTGGGCGTCGGGAGATCAATCTCGTATCCAGG
>Ga0302197_10000827_pt1 | contig 30966 bp, 29 predicted proteins | sample II_Bog_N2_1_FD_193526 | JGI IMG/M metagenome (GOLD analysis project Ga0302197, IMG submission 193526) | Peat permafrost microbial communities from Stordalen Mire near Abisko, Sweden - II_Bog_N2_1 | ecosystem: Environmental > Terrestrial > Soil > Wetlands > Peat | place: Sweden: Abisko... | reverse complement strand
GGCGATGTCAAGGGTCGAGATGAACGCCAAAGAACGGCGCCCTTGACATCGCCCCGACCACCACGGGAAATTGCGCGCCTTTTGGCCTTGACAGGAGAAGACGCTGTCATACATGGGGCACCCAGTTTCAGTGAGGAACTCGCATGGGGCGCCCAGTTTCGGTGGAGGAACTCGCACGGGGCGCCCAGTTTCGGTGGAGGAACTCGCAATCCCGGCACCCGTACCACCCGGCAGCTTGCGAAGCGCGCGCCGGCTTTCGTCAATCGATTCCCTCTCTATATGTTCGCGTCCTGCGCTTCTCCCAGAATCAGCTTGAGAGTAATCTGCTTGCGGCCGCGATAGAAGGTGACGCTGAGGGTGTCGCCGGCCTGGTGCTTGTCCATAATGGCGCTGATCTCCTGCGGGTCGGTCACCGGCTTGCCGTCAAGCGCCACGATAAGGTCGCCGCCCAGAAGGATGGGGGTATTGCCCACGTAGGCCTGCTCGTTGCCGCCATGCAGGCCGGCCCGTTCCGCCGCGCCGCCGGGGATGACCTTTTGAATCAGAATGCCGGAGTCGACCGCCAGGCCAATCTGCGAGGCCAGGTCAGGCCCAATGGCGTAAGAAACGACGCCCAGCGAGGGCCGCTTGACGCGCCCGTAGCGGGCGAGGTCCGCCAGCACCGCTTTGGCAGTGCTGATGGGGATGGCAAAGCCGATGCCGGAGCTTTGCTCCGCGCCGTTGGAGGCGATCATGGTGTTGATGCCGATGACCTCGCCGCGCGAGTTGAGCAGCGGGCCGCCGGAGTTGCCGGGGTTGATGGCCGCGTCGGTCTGGATGGCGTCTTCGATCAGCGCGCCCTCCGAACCCTTGATCGAGCGGATGGAACTGATGATGCCCCGCGTCATGGTGCCGCTGAGGCCGAAGGGATTGCCGATGGCGTAGACCTTCTGGCCCACCGAGAGTCCGCCGGAATCAGCCAGCGTGACCGGTTGCAGGTTGGGCGCGTCAATCTGCAGCAAGGCCAGGTCGTGCACCTTGTCAGTGCCCACGACCTTGGCTTTGTAGCTGTGCTTGTTGCTTAGCATTACTTCGACGCCGCGATTAGCGCCCTCGACGACGTGGTAGTTGGTGAGCACGTGGCCGGCCTTGTCGAGGATGAACCCCGAACCCTGGCCCTGCTGCGGCACCGCTCCATAGAAAAAATTAAAGACCAGCGCGGTGGAAGTGATGTTAACCACCGATGGCACTACACGCTTGTAGATGGCGATATTGTTCTGCTCTTCGGCATCGTAAGTGGGCGCGGCTTCAGCCTCAGTAAGTTGCAGTCCAGACCCGTAGCCGGAGCCGCTGGGATGGAAGAGCGACATACGGCCCATGCTCACAGGAAGATGCGTGGCGATGTACCAGAACCCGCCCACCAACAGAAGAACCAGAAGTAACCGGCGCATTCTCATAGCTTGAAATCCTCTACGCTTTTCACTGTCCATTGTTCACTATTCTAAAGACTCATCCGCGGTAAACTTGTTGCTCTCCGCCTGGAGGCGTTGCCACAGCTCCTCCACCTGAGCGCGAAGCGTCGCCTTATCTCCTGCATTTTCTATGATATAGTCAGCGCGGGAGGCTTTGGCCGCGTCGGGAATCTGGAGCGCCAGCCGGTGCCGCGCATCGGCTTCGGCAGCTTTCCAACCCAGCGACGAAGACCTGTCGCCGAGGACCCCGGCTTTCCACCCCAGCGACGAAGACCTGTCGCCGAGGACCCCGGCTTTGCGGCCGGCCTCCGTTGGGCTGACGCGGGCGGCATAACGGGCAATCTTCAGCTCGTCGGGCGCGGTGACCACGATAATGCGGTCCAGACGACGACGCCAGTCGGAAAGCACCGTCTCGCTTTCGCCGCGGGCGCGGGCGTCGCGCTCGACCTCAAAGATGAGCGCCGACTCGACCACAGCCACCGCCGAGGGATTGCCGGCAAAGATATGGTCCATCCAGCGGCGCTGCGCGGAAATCACCGCCGGATGCACAATGGCGTTCAGTTCCCCCAACCGATCGCCGCCGCGCCCGTCGCGGAAGACCATTTCCGCCAGACGCTTACGGTTCAACCTGCCATCGGGGGCAACGACTTCCGGACCAAAGACTCGCACAATTTCGGCATAAACCGGCTGCCCCGGCTCCATCAGCGCACGGCCCAGCTCATCGGCCTCGATAACCTCTGCGCCCAGCGTGCGCAGGATTTCCGCAACGGTACTCTTGCCGCTGCCCAATCCGCCGGTAAGGCCCACTCTCAACATAAAATAGACAAACCTCACTTCTCAAGAGGAGAGAGACAATGAAAGGACTGAAATCACTGGCCGATATCGGGAACAACCTCCAGCTTCGGAGTGCATCTTGATTTGATCTTGGCGTATCCCTGTTCTTTTTTATCTCCTAAGACCTTCCGCTCATTTTCCGTTGTTGCTTGTGCGCAATATTTCCATCCGTTTGGATTATGTGAGTACAAGTAAATCGCCGAATCGGTGGAATAGGGAACCGATTCGTCACCCTCTTTTACTTGGTAACTTGCCGACCGGCCACATTCGAATGCAAATTCGGTCTTCCCGTCTCCTCCAAGGTAAACGCAGCCTTCCTCTATTAAGTCATAATTGCACGATTGACCGGCTTGTTTGCATTCTGCCGGAATCCGCTTTTCGAGATCTTGAATGAATCGATTGCGCAAAGCATCGTTCTCGAGCGGATAAATCTCCAGATCAATATCTTTGCTCAAGTCGGCCCACTGTAACCGTTCGGGATGCGTAGGGGCGAAGTGGATCATATTCTCTGTCAACACGATCTGGTTCGTGGCAACCTTCTTTAGATTGAATCCGTCAAGACTGCGCAGAAGTTTGAGATTCTTATCTAAGACCAAAACGCACGCGGCTGACGGGTTGTAATGAAAGTCCAATAGAAGATAATCATCCAGAAACCGGATACCCAGAGGCGAGCCGCCGCAATAAGGATCCTCTTTTTTTAATTGCAAATCTGAACGAAGAATTACTCCGGTACCTTGATCGTATCGCACCAGATGGGGAATGCCCGTCAGCAAATCTCCATCTGTTCGCAGATACACAAAATAGATATACGGCTGCTTACTGGTCCCCGTGCCATCAACGGCCTCATCCAGTTCTGCGCTGCTAAACGAATTAACGGGCACTCCAGCGGACTGCAACTGCTCACGAAGAGGCGCTTGAGAGCGGCAGGGAAGAACGGCAAAGAGAATCGCGACAGCCGACGCTAGAGTGCGCAAATGGCTGGAAGCGGGCATAGGTTCCATCCTTCTTTCGGGTTGTTGAAAGTCATTCTAAAGCCCGCGCCGCATCTTCGCAGCGTGCACGGTGTTGGCCATCAACATGGCGACGGTGAGCAAGCCCACGCCGCCGGGAACGGGCGTATAGGCTCCGGCCAGCTCAAAGGCCTTAGGATGCACGTCGCCCACCAGGGTCGAGCCTCGTTTGGCGAATGTGGCTTCGCGCTTGGCATCACCCGCGAAGAACCGGTCGAACTCAGCGCGGTCTGTGATGCGGTTGATGCCGACATCAATCACTGTTGCACCGGGCTTGACCATCTCTGGCGTGATGAAGCCCGCGCGGCCGATGGCGGCCACGAGGATGTCAGCCTGGCGGGTGACCTCTCCGAGGTTTCGCGTTTTGGAGTGACAGATAGTAACAGTAGCATTCTGGTGGAGCAGCAGCATGGCCGCCGGCTTGCCCACCAGGTCGCTGCGGCCCACCACCACGGCGTTTTGACCAGCCATGGGAATGCCGCTGCGCTTGAGAATTTCAATGACTCCAGCGGGGGTGCAAGGAGCCAGCGCCGGCCGCCCGGCCTGCAAGAGGCCCGCATTGACCGGGTTGAGGCCGTCCACATCCTTGCCTGGAAGGATTGCGTCCAGCAGCGTCTTCGCATCCACCTGTTTGGGCAGCGGCAACTGAATCAGAATGCCGTCAATCTCATCGCGAGCATTGAGGCTGGCCACCAGTTCGAGCAACTCCGCAGTGGTCACCGTCTCCGGCAGCTTAATCAGATCGCTGTAAATGCCGACCTCGCCGCAGACTTTCACTTTGTTGCTGACGTAGATCTCCGAGGCGGCCACATTGCCCACCAGCACTGCCGCCAGCCCCGGCCGGACGCCGCGCTCGACCAGCGCACGCACATCTTCCGCCACTTCCTGCTTGATGGTGGCGGCAATCGCCGCGCCGTCTAGAACTCTTGCCATTTTTGCGCTCCCAAACACCCATCGTATCAAGGAGGTGCTGCCGCCTTTCGACGACCCTGCGCGAAGATTCCATTTTGGTAAGCTCGAGGAAAAATTCTCAGAATGCATCGACAAATGTAGTGAATAAATGCGATATAGTAGATAAAGCAGTTATAGCAGATATGGCCAACTGCGGAGATTCAAAGGAGACGACCATGGCAAGCCAAGAGGAGGTATCCTGCGTTCCGATCACAGAACAGGACCAGCGCGAAGTCCAGGCACTCTACAAGGAACTGCGCAGAGGAGAGGCCAAGTTGGTGGGCCCGGACGGAAGGGCGCAATCTCTCCCGCCCAATCTTTACTCCTTTCTTTGCCGGCTGCTGGGCGACCTGAAGGCGGGCAAGTCCGTCACTCTGCTGCAGAATGAAGCCGAGTTGACAACCGTAGAATCCGCAAGGCTTCTCGCTGTTTCCAGGCAATTTCTGATCGGATTGCTCGATCAACATCAGATTCCTTACCACATGGTCGGAACACACAGGCGCATCTATGCTCGCGATGTTTTGGCCTACAAAGGGAGGAGGGATTCAGCGCGCCGCAAGACCTTGGACGATCTAGCTCGTGCCGAGTACGAAGAAGGCATTTACGATCAAATCCCGATGGCCGGGCAAGGTGAAGCTGGGAAGTTTTGAGCCTGCCGGGGGAAGGCAAAGTGCTTTCTCCCGCAAGATATTTAGTCTTAGCGTTTTGAGCAAGAGGATAGAGCATTGATTTTGACACCTGATAATGAATACTCAGCAGTATTTGACACATGTGTTTTGGCTCCCATGCCGCTCTGCGATACTCTGCTCCGCTGCGCAGAAGAACCCGCCCTCTATTGTGCGCACTGGAGTGAAGAAACGGTTGCCGAACTTCGCCGGACTCTCCTCAAGATTGGCCGAACAGAGGCGCAGGCGGATCGCCGCCTCAGCAAGATGCAAGAGGCGTTCCCAGAAGCGGTCATTCCCGTCCCTGCGGATCTACTGGCAGCAATGCCGAGTATCCCGGACCCATATGACAGGCATGTGCTCGCTGCAGCGATCCTCGCTAAGGCAGATGTCATTGTTACCAGCAACTTGAGAGATTTCCCGAAAAATATGCTGGAGCCATACCATCTTTTGGTTCAACCGCCCGATGAGTTCCTCTTGCATCAATACCATTTGAATCCCTGGGCATTGCTGGAAAAGCTCGACAACCAGGCGAGCGCCATCGGGCAATCCCGAACTAAGGTTCTCGAAATGCTGCAGGTAGTAGCGCCGCTCTTTGTTCGAGCAGTGCGGGAAAGGAAGTCCATGTAGAGCGCGAAGGCTCTCTACGGCTTCATGTCTCGCAAGCTTTTCCGACTTCTCCAGCTGCTATTTGGCACGTTTTGCGAAAGTCTGCACAGAATCCTCTTCAAAACAGAAACGTATTCTGCACCTCGCGAGCGATCTGCCCGCAATCGAAGTGTGATTTTGCTCACATACAGTCTTATTGCAACCTCCTATACGTTCAAACTTGCAGGATGTGTTCCCAGTCACACTGGCTTGGAGCCGCGCAAGCCCCCGGCAGCGGCGTAATGGAGAGAATTTGATGAGTGCATTCAAGGATGCAAGGCATCTTTTCCGGTTTGCGGGGCTTTTCGTCCTCGCCTTCCTGATCTTTCTGGTGGTGCGCCACTATTACGTGCCAAAAAGCTTTGGGCAGTATGGGCACTATCGCGGGGCATCAATTGGCGAAATTGCGCAGCTTCAGGTGAAGTTTGCCGGTCACCAGGCCTGCGAAGACTGCCACACAGATGTAGTGGCCAAGAAGAATACTGGCAAGCACGCGCATGTGAACTGCGAGGCCTGCCATGGCGCGTTAGCAAGCCACGCCAACGACCCTTCAGCGGTCAAGCCGGTTCTGCCGGACACGTCCGTGCTCTGCGCCCGCTGTCACACAGCCAGCGCAGCCAAGCCCAAGGGCTTTCCGCAGGTTGATCCGGCTGAGCATTCTCAGGGATTGCCTTGCGAGACATGCCACAATCCGCACAGTCCGGCGATGGATGCTCCGGCAGCGGCTGCAGGAGGTGCGAAGTGAATATATCCAGACGCAAAATGCTGATTCTGTTGCCGGCAGCGGCGGTCGCTTGGGAATCCGTGCTGGCCGGTACTCCAGAGGCCTCGCCCAACTACAAGATGAGCGACCACTGGTGGGGTATGTTGATCGACATCTCCAAGTGCATCGGCTGCGGCAATTGCGTGCGGGCCTGCCAGACAGAGAACGACGTGCCGGATGGCCACTTCCGCACCTGGGTCGAGCGCTACCACGTCGACGATCTGCATCTTGAAAATCCCACGGTCATCTCGCCCGACGGAGGCAAAGAAGGCTTTCCGGCCGTCGCGGAGGATGCGGAAAAGTATTTCTTTGTTCCCAAGATGTGTAACCACTGCGCGGATTCTCCATGCACGCAGGTTTGCCCGGTGGGCGCCACTTTCATCAGCCCGGACGGCGTTGTGCTGATCGACCAGAAATACTGTCTGGGCTGCGCGTATTGCGTGCAGGCTTGCCCTTACGGCTGCCGCTACGTTCATCCGGAGAAGCATGTCGCCGACAAGTGCACGCTCTGCTACCACCGGATTACGAAAGGGCTGACGACTGCCTGCTGCGAGGCCTGCCCCACCGGATCGCGCCAACTAGCCGATTTGAAGAATCCGAACGACCCAATTCACGCGTTCTTGAAGACGCACAATGTGCAGGTGTTGAAGCCGCAGATGGCCACCGGCGCGAAGGCCTTCTACAACGATCTCGATGGTTCGGTGCGGTAACCGACAAATAGCTGAATGAGTGAGGCGTTATGAGCGGTGTTGAAGGCTACATGTATCCCAACGAAATCACACTCTATTGGAGCGTGCTGATCGTTTTGTACCCGTTCATCACGGGACTGGTGGCGGGCGCATTCATCCTGGCGTCGCTGGAGCGCGTCTTCCGTGTGGAGGCGGTCAAGCCCACATACCGGCTGGCGCTGCTGACGGCCCTGGCCTTCCTGCTGGTTGCGCCGCTGCCGCTGGTTTTGCATCTGGGACACCCGTTCCGCTCGCCGGAGATGTACTTCACTCCGCACGACACCTCGGCCATGGCCATGTTCGGCTATGTGTATCTCTGGTATCTGATGGCTGTGTTGGTCCTGGAGATTTGGCTCGACTATAGGCGCGATATCGTGCACCTGTCGCAATCCAGCAAAGGCCTGCTGCGCCTTGTCTACAAGGTGATGACGCTCGGCTCCAGCAACATCAGCGAGCGCTCGCTGGCCATCGACGAGCGTGTGGGCTGGATTGTTACACTCGTCGGCATTCCTTCCGCCTTCCTGCTGCACGGCTACGTCGGTTTCATCTTCGGCTCCATCAAGGCCAATCCCTGGTGGTCGTCGCCGCTGATTCCCGTGGTCTTCATCTTCTCGGCCATGGTGTCGGGCATCGCCGGCGTGATGCTGATCTACATGGCGACGACGAAGATGCGCGGCAAGAAGATTGACATGCGTTGCGTCGATACCACGGCCATGTATTTGTTCTACATCTTCATCATTGACTTCAGCCTCGAGATGCTCGACCTGATTCATCGCATCTACGAAGCCGACGAATCGTTCCGCAGCCTGAATTTCATGGCTCATACCAAGCTCTTCTTTTCGCAGATCGTGCTCCAGATATGCCTGGGCACGCTTGTGCCGCTGATTCTGCTGTTTGTGACGCAGGTCGTGAAGCTGCCGGAGATTGTTCGCAAATATATGTACGTCCTCTCTGGATGCCTCGCGTTGATCGGCGTCTTTGCCATGCGCTGGAACGTGGTGATCGGAGGACAGTTGTTCTCAAAGAGCTTTCTCGGCTACACCACCTACAAGATGGAACTGGTAACGCGCGAGGGCTTCCTGGCTGCATTGGCGCTGGCGCTGCTGCCGCTGCTGTTTCTGTGGATATTGGTAAAGCTGCTGCCGCCGTGGCCTGAAAAAACCGCGTCCGTCGCGGGAGATTAAGGCTCCCTGTTCGCGGGTGATGCTATGGACGTTCTTCCCGACACACTCGAACGGCTTGCGGACCGGGTGGAAGCCCTGGAGCGGCGTGTTCTGGCTCTCGAAGATTCCAGGACTCTGGAACACGCGCCCTCTGCGGTCATGCGGGGGCCAGCCGAGCCAGTCGCGGTCAGCGAGGGATTTTCCCTTGCGCAGGCCGGCGGCGCATTCTCCGTGCTGGGCAAGTCCATGCTGGGCATCGCCGGCGCTTATCTTCTGCGAGCCGTGGCCGAATCCAGTTCGCTGCCCCGTCTAGCCATTGCCGCAGTCGCCATCGTCTACGCGCTTCTGTGGCTGGTGGCTGCGGCGCGTGTCCGTGAAGAAGAGTGGTTTTCGAGCACCGTCTACGCGGGCACATCAGCCCTGATTCTCGCTCCCATGCTCTGGGAACTGACCTTGCGCTTCAAGGTATTGCCCGCGCCTGCAACCGCGGCCATCCTGAGCATATTCGTGATTGCAGCTACCGCATTGGCGTGGAAGAAGAATCAGACGCCGGTCTTCTGGGTGGCCAACGTAACCGCAACGGTTGCAGCGCTTGCCCTGGCGGTCACCACGCATGAACTGATTCCCTTCATCGCCGCTCTGCTTTTGATGGCGCTCGTCAGCGAGCACGCAGCCATACGCAACCACCAGCGGAGCGTGCGGTCCGTGGCAGCACTGGCCGCGGATGCCGGCGTCTGGGCGCTGATCTTCATCTACGCCAGTCCGCAGAGCGCACGCACGGATTACCCGGCTCTCAGTGCTGCCGGATTGATTTTGCCCGGATGCCTGCTCTTCCTGATCTATGGCGTGAGTGTCGTTTTCCGCACTACGCAGCTGGGACAGAAGATTTCCATTTTTGAAACCGGCCAGGCAATGGTCGCGTTTGTGCTGGCTGCATCGAGCGTGCTCTATTTCGAGCCGGCCAGCGGTGCAATTGTCTTGGGAGTGGGTTGTCTGCTGTTTTCAGCGGCATGTTACGCGGCGGCATTTATTCTGCTGCGCGATAAAGCTGACGGCCGCAACTTCCGCGTCTTTGCCACGTGGGCAGCGAGCTTGTTTTTGGCCGGAAGCCTGCTCTGCCTGCCGCCGTTCTGGATGGCCGCCTGTCTGGGCCTGGCTGCGATTGCGGCTGCCATGCTGAGCACGCGAATCGGCGGGCTGACGCTCAGGTTTCATAGCCTCGCGTTTCTTGTCGCGGCAACAATTGCATCGGGACTGCTTGAGTATGCCTTGAGCGCTTTGGCCGGTACTCCGCCTACGACGATCGGCGCGGGCGTATTCGTGATCTCGGCTTGCGCGGTGGTTTGTTTTGCGCTCAACATGCGCGGCACGCAAGAAAACTGGAAACAACAATTCTTTCGACTGGCAACGGCAGCCTTAGCCGTATTCGCTCTGGCCGCGTTGCTGGTTGAGGGCCTGCTGCACCTCGTCTTCCCGAACACAGCTCCCGATGCTCCTCGCATTGCTTTCATTCGCACGCTGATTCTTTGCGCAGTAGCTTTTGCGCTGGCCTTCAGCGGCTCCCGCTGGCGCCGCGCCGAGCTGACCCGCATCGCCTACGCAACGCTGGCGTTGGTTGCGGTCAAGCTGCTCGTTGAAGATCTGCGCCACGGCCAATTGGAGTTCATCGCCGCTTCCATCTTCCTCTTCGCGCTTACTCTTATCGCGGTTCCGTGGCTGGCGCGCATGGGCCAAAAGGCATAAGGCGCATCCCCGCATTCCAATATTGAGTTCTGTGATTTCCCACCCTTGCGACAGGAATAAGTCGCAAGGATGGGGCACGGAGCATTTGTAACGGAATGGCCCTCGCCTTTGTCAGCGATAAATTTCCGAGTGATAGCGACGCGGCGGCATTATCGGGACTCCTGCATTTCTCAACCGCAGCTTGCTGATATGCACGTCGTAGCCGGTTCCGGGCAGCAGCGATTCCAGCACAAAGGTCTCCGTGCCGCCGGAGCGAAGTTCGCGATAGCGATAAACACCCACATCGCCAACGCTGGTTTCCGTACCTCCTGACGGCGCGTCCAGAAAACGCTGCGCATCGGCCTCGGTGGGCACGGCATGGCTCTCGCCCTCCGTCAGGCTTTCGGCCGCATAGGAGCGCACCAGCTTGGTCCAATAGCGGCTGAGCAGATCGGTGTCGGCAAACAGGTCGGCCCACACAATCTCGCCGCGCACGGCCACCACAACGCCGATGGCGCCTTCCTTGCGGAGCTGTGCGAGCACCTGGTCCCGCGATTTCATCACCTGAGCCGCGGCCTCATCCACCTTGGCGCTGACTGTCGAGTCCTCCATCACCTTTGCGTAGCTGGTGGTTCCCATCGAACGCGCGGACCCCAACCCTCCGACCATCGACCCGTTCCCAGATGGAGCAGCCGCGACTTGCATTTGCGAGATGCTTCCCCTCACCGAATCCCACACCTGCTGCTGGTCTTGCGCGACCATCGCTTTCTCGCGCACGGTGGGCTGCACCATGAAGCTGTGGGCGGGCATTTTGGCCGCCGCGCCAAAGGTTTCCGAACTCGCGGTCCAGCGGCCCGGCTCGATGCAGAAAACTCCGAGATCGATGGGCTCGCCACCCGGCGGGACTATGCGGTCTTTGGCGATGACGCGGTCCTGCTTGCCTCCGGTGACAATTTCGCCAGCCAGCAGCAGCAGAGGCTTACCGGAGTTGTTCACCAGCACCAGCGTGTTCACTTCGTCTCCGCGATAGCGATTTCCGTCCGGCTGCGGAACTGGGCGAAAACGGCCGTCCTGATCGACGGTTCCCCGCCGCCGCACCAGTCCCCGCACGCGGCCAGCCTCGGTTACTTCCACCTGGCCGCTCTTGATCCCTTCGTCGAGAGTAAGAAACGGCGTTGCGGCGACCGTCTTGCCGTTGGCCCGGACCACCGGAAACAGGAGCAGATTGCCGCTCTCGATGGGGGCCAGCACCCGGTAAGAACCATTCGCCGTCTCTTGCAGCCCGCCTGCCGCCTTCACTCCACTCTGCTCGACAAACGCCGTAAGCACTAGCAGCAACACGCTTGCCAGCCCCAATCTGCCCAGATTCTTCATCGCGCTCCTCCGCCGGGAAAGATCGCCGGCCTGTGAACTGAGAACGCAAGTAACCTGGTTTCTTGCAATTTTTTTCGCGGACGGTTTTTGAACGGCCGTTTGGGCGTATCTTTGTGGCGTGGGGATTACGCCTTCCCAGCACGTCGAAGACATCGCCTCTGCGCCTGAGTCGAGCCAGCTTCTTGTGCCATCGAGTCCGCTGCTCAAGGAGCTGTGGCGCGAAGCCGGCGCGGCTGCCTATGGCCTTGATCAGCAGAATTTCAACCGAATTCTGTATCGCGTTGGAACGGCGCGGAATTACGGCCTGGAACCCGGAGCAACCGCTTCACGAAAGCAACAGGCGGCTTTTTTTCGCGGCTTGCGGCTCGCTGACCTGGTGCTGGCAAAAGCCTGTGCGAGCGGCCACGAAGGCGCATGGGAACACTTCATTGCCGCGTACCGCCAGCCGCTGTTTCGCGCCGCTATCGCTATCGCCGGCAGCGAGACTCTGGGCCGCGAATTGGCCGATCAGCTCTATGCGGAGCTTTACGGCCTGACGGCTCGCGACGGCGTCCGGCGCAGCCCGCTGGATTCCTACAAAGGAAAAGGCTCGCTGAGGGGCTGGCTCCGCACCACGCTTGCGCAACGCCATGTGGACCATCACCGGCGCACTCGCCGCGAGCTTCCGCTCGACAATTTAGCGGAAGGCCATGAACCCTCAGCCGCTAACCCCAGGCCGCAGAAACTTCCTGCCGAATTGCTGCTGCTGGCCAAAGCCGTCGTAGAGACGCTGGAGAGGATAGAAACGGTGGAGCGGTTTCTGTTGGCCGCCTACTATATCGACGGGCGAACCTTGTTGGAGATTGCCCCCATGCTTCATGTCCACGAGGCAACGGTCAGCCGCAAGCTGCGCCGGCTGGTCGCCGGCATCAGAAAGCAGATCGTCAAAAGTCTGCTGGGGTACGGGCTGAACAAGCGAGCCGTTCAAGAGATGCTGGGAGCCGATCCGCGCGATCTTGATCTGAATCTAAAGAAAATATTGCAAATTTCACTACCTGACGCGTTCCAAGAGAAGGCTGCACTGTGAATTCAAATCTCCAACTCGATCTTCATCCCGACGCCGACAGCCTAAGCGCCTTTGCCGAAGAGGCGCTTGGCGCGGCGGAGCGGGAGCAGATTCTCGCTCACATGACACAGTGCAGCCGCTGCCGCGAGGTGATCTACCTGGCACAGAAGGCAGCGGAAGCGGAGGCTCTGGAAACCCTATCCGCGGCGCCGTCGGGAAGATGGTACAGGAGCTGGCGTTTTGTCTGGGTTCCCGCCGCGGCGTTGGCGGCTGCGCTGGCGCTGGCGGTCACTTTTTATCCAAGGCTCACCGCGCCTGCGCCGGAGATGGCAAAGATCGCGCCGCAAAGTGAGCAGGCCGCGCCCGCGTCGCTGGAACAGGCAAGCGCGGGTGCAGCACTCAAGCCTGCGCCCGTAGTCGCAACAAACTCCGCTGCCGGAGGTACACCATTTACTGCGCCTCGCCGGCCGCCGCAGGAGTTCGCGCTGCAAACTGCCCCTTCTTTAGCGCACGCAACTAAAGAAAACTATGCTGCTCCGTCACCCTCAGTCGGGACTGTGCAAATGCGGACGCGACAGCAATCTCCGGCGCAATTCAATCCGGAGCCAGCCGTGGATGCGTGGCTGCAGCGGCAGCGGGCAACCGGCGCAATAGCGGCCAGCGCAAACACTACGCAGGCCTCGCCAGAGAGCATGAAGACTGCGATGGACCGCGCCTCGGCCAACCGAAGCGTACCATCCTTTGCCCCGGTATCAAACAGGTCGATGCCGGCTGCCAGCTTTGGCATTGGAACACAAGAAGCGAAAGCCGGATCGGCCGGCTCGCACGGCACAAATCCGCCAAAACTGCCCAGCGGCCTGGCGGCAATCTCAACCGCGACCACCCAGCAGCGCGCTCTGGCAATCGACCTGGCCGGCGCGCTCTTTCTCAGTGAAGACGCTGGCAAACATTGGCAACCGGTCGCGCGGCAATGGACAGGACTTGCCATCAAGGTGCGCGTGCAATCCGGCTTAAGCGGCGCTGTGTTTCAGTTGACCAACATCAACGGCTCGACCTGGGTGAGCGCGGATGGAAAAACCTGGACGGTGCAATAGAATTTTCTCGCGCAACGGAAACTGCTCCCGCAAGCAGACAGCAGACTGACCTTAGCGGCGGCATGATCGCACATGCTCCGCTTCGGCAATGTTTTCGCGCCTGAAACAGGCGCAATCATTAGCCCTCTCTCATCAACACAGACACATTCAAGGAATATCTCTCCGCGCCGAAGAGACTATTACAAGGCATTTCCTCTGCCGCGCGCGATGCGTCATTCGCCGCGTTCGGCCTCAGAAGAAAATCTTGCGACCCGCGCAAATTGTCCGGTCGAAGGGAGACTCCAATGTTGCAGAACGAGAGGCAAAACGGCGAGACGAATGTTCCGTCCTGGGCCCATCTTCGTATTCCGCCTTTTCCTCAAGTAGCGCTCCGGGTTCTGCAACTGGCCAACAAGGAGAACGTGCAACTGCACGAGCTGAGCGGGCTCATCTCCTCTGATCCGGCCTTTGCCAGCGAAGTTCTTACCATCGCGAATTCGCTGCTCTATGCTCCGCGCTTCCCCGCCAGCAGCGTTCTGCAGGCCATTGCAGTGCTGGGCGCCAATAATTTGCAGGGGCTTTGCCTCACCGTAGGCGTGCGCGCATACATGGGCAAATCGCTGAACCAACCTTGCATGAGGGCCATCTGGCGTCACAATCTGGCCTGTGCACTGATTGCCGACCAACTGGCTTCGGTGGGCTTTCTCGACCGGGATGTGGCGTTCACTTCGGGCGTCATGCACGACATCGGGCGATTGGCGCTGGCCGTAATCCGGCCTAAAGAGTACGGTCTCCTGCTGGAGGCTCACACAGGTTCTCCCGCCAGCATCCTCGATGCCGAGCGGGAGCTTTTCGGGTGGGACCATTGCGAGGCCGGCCGGCAACTGATCGAGGAATGGAAGATGCCCGCGGAGTTTGAACCCATTGTCTCCAAGCATCATGCGCCGCGGCAGAACGCGGGCTCCTGGGGCATGATCGACCTGATCAATGTTAGCTGCCGCATAGCCGACGCAGCTGGCTGCCCCGCGTTTCCTGGTTGCGAACTCACGCCGTATTCCGACCTGCTGGACGAACTGCCCGCGCGGGAGCGCAGACTCTTCCATTCCTCGGTCGAAACTCTGTCCTCCGAAATCGCCAGAAAAATCGATTCCGTCGAGGCCGTCTGACGCCGAGAATTGAAGGGGCGCGGATTCATCCGCGCCCCTTCAAAACCACCGCCGGCGGTTCTAGAAACGGAAAAAGTTCTTGACCAGAAATAGCTGGGTGCCCCATCCATTCCGCGTCTTTTGCGGAATGGGTGGGAAACCTCGAATCTTAATCGGCTCCGTTCTAGAAACGGAAGAAGTTCTTGGCCAGGAACAGCACGTTCGCCGGCCGCTCGGCCAGCCGGCGCATATTGTATGGATACCAATCGTGGCCGAAGGGAACATACACGCGCACGTTGTAGCCCTCCTGGACGAGTTGGCGCTGCAAATCGCGGCGCACGCCGAACAGCATCTGAAACTCGAAACGGCTGGGGTCGATTCCGCGCTCCTTGGCGTAGCTCTTGACCGCGTCGATCATGGCTCGGTCGTGGGTCGCGAAACCATGATAGATTCCGCTGTCCAACAGTATCTTGCTGAGGCGAACGTAGCTCGCGTCCACATCCGCCTTGCGCGGATACGCCACCGTGGCGGGCTCATCGTAGGCGCCCTTGCATAGCCGCACCCGGATGCCATTGGCCACCAGGCCCTCAATGTCTTTCTGAGAGCGGAAGAGGTAAGCCTGGATCACGATTCCGAGCACTCCGCGCAATTCCGGCTGCGCGTGAAGCCGTTCGACAATCTCCATCGTCACCGATGTCAGCGGCGAGTCTTCCATGTCGATGCGGAGAAAGCTGCCCGTCGCCTTCGCGTGTTGCGCCACATTCTCGGCAATGCTCTCGGCCAGCGCGGGCGAAAGACCCAGCCCCATCTGCGTCAGCTTCAGGCTGATGTTGGCGTTGAGCTTGTGCTCGGCGATAGCGTCCAGCAACTTGTGATAAACATCCGCGGCCGCGCCAGCCGCCTCTTCCGAGGTCACGCTCTCGCCCAGCGAATCCAGGGTCACGGCCATACCCTCCTTGTTGAGGGCTTCGGCAGCGCGCAACGCGTCTTCAATCTCCATGCCAGCCACAAACCGCGAGCTGAGCCGGACTCCCAAACGTGTGTTTTCGCAGAAGTGGCGAAGAGACTTATTGTGAGAAAGCGCTATGAAAAACGAACGAAGAACAAGCATATTGTGATCCTCCTGGAATAGGCCATCATTTTCCGGCCATTTTCCGGACGAAACATTCTCGCACAAAAAAATGGGCAGGTGCTGTGACATCCAAATCCGGCACGCGGGCGGGTGATTCCAAACCGGCTCGCTGCAACGCAAACAGTCATCAGACCGACGGGAAAGGTCCATCGCTGCATGGACTCTTACCTTGCGTGTCCAGTGAATTTATTAAAACTACGGTAAATCGTGCTTCCGTGCGCAGGCAATCTGATCTCGACCTGGTCGGAGGCTTTCGACTGCTTGCCAGTGTATAAATCGCGCGCTCCATCGCTTGCACACATCTGACATATCTCTTTCCACGCGAAATGCAATGTGACTGGTTTGTCATTCAAGTTGAAGAGGGCGACGAACTCAGGCGGATCGGCAAATGCTTCTTCCGAGGCTTCCCATACTCGAACATTCTCAAAGCCTTCTGGCAGATTTGTAACAGGTTTGCTTGTCCACGCTCTCTGGTTGACCTCTAACACGTCCTTGTTGGTAATCAGCGACCGCGTAAACTCATCCAGCTTGGTCAGATTCGCGCCCAGAATCAGCGGCGAGCGCGCGATGGCCCAGAGTGTGAACTCCGTCTGCTGCTCGTCGTGCGTCAGCCGCGACTGGCGCGTCTCGCCCCATCCCGGATGCGGCCCCAGCCAGCCCCACGGCAGCATATCGGCGTCCGGCCAGTTGCCCGGCTTGACGTAGGGATTCCATTGGGCGATTCGGTCGAACTCGCCGCTCAGGCCAAAGGGAAACTCGTCGTCGCCCGGCTTGCGCGGAAACGTCCAGCCGTCCCAGTGATCGTTAGTGATGCGCCACATCTGCGCCAATCCGGCTAAATCGGCGGCATGTTCGAGCTGTGTCGGTCCCGGCGAAAGGCTCAGCACAATCGGCCGCCCCGTCTTGCGGATCGCCTCGGCTATTTGGCGAATCTCCGTGGGCCGGTAGGGGTGATCGCTGATGCAGTCCACCTTGATGTAATCCAAGCCCCAGCCCGCATAGAGCTTCAGCATCGAGTCGTAGTAAGCCTGACCGGCGGCATTGTCCGCCACGCCGTAGTTGCCGTCGTCCCACGGGCAAGTCTCCGTGGTGTCGGCGGCGTCGGCAGCATGAAACTTCGACCCTGCGATGGGCAGATTCTCCTCGACCGCCTGACGCGGAATTCCGCGCACAATATGAATGCCGAATTTCAGCCCCTGCGAGTGAACCCAATCAGCCAGCGGCTTGAAGCCAGCGCCACCTGCCGCAGTAGGGAAGCGGCTCACCACCGGAATGAGAATTCCGTTTGCGTCCAGCAGATATATCCTCTCGGCGAGATTTTTGCCGAAGGGGTTCTCCATGTACCACCCCTCGTCGATCACCGCATACTGCCAGCCGAACTGCTTCACTCCGGCCAGCACGGTGACATTGGCCTTGAAGTCAGCCTCGTTAATGGTGAGGCCATAGGCATCCCAACTGTTCCATCCCATCGGCGGCGTGGGAGCGGGGTTTTGTGCGTGGCTGAGGCTTGCGGCGACGACGAAAACAAGAGCGGCGAAAAACAATTGTCGGCGATCCATGCGGGAAAGATACCACAATCGCCGAGGACACTGCGGATTGCACAGGAACGCAGCCAGGGCAATCGCATGAACATTCCAAACACGGGGAAACGGGTTTTGAAAGGGCACGACTTTAGTCGTGCCGCAAATGCACCAGAACAATCTCGGGCTTTAGCCCCTGAGGGAAGGTTCTAAATCGCGCCAAAAACATCCCTCGGCGGCTAAAGCAGGAACGTTTTGGACCTCGAAATCGGCACGGCTGAAGCGATGCCCTTCCAAAGCAGTTGCTCCTCGTGATTCGCTATCTTCATGCGATTGCCCTGGGAACACAGCCTGTCAGGCGCCGACGCGCTTGCGAAGATCCTTCAGCAGGACTAGGAGATGGAGCGGGTCCGCCGGTGAGGCTTCAAAATCGAATTGCTCATAGTAGCGCCGCGCCGCATCGTCTTTTGCGTGAACGGCGAGCGCGCGGATCCCGGCAATCTCGGCGGCTTGCAGTGTCCGCAGCACTGCGTCCCGCAACAAAGCGCGCCCCACGCCCTTCTTCTGCCAGCTTTTATCAACGGCGAGACGGGCAAGCAGCATAATCGGCACAGGATGCCGAGCGAGTCCCTTCCGCAAGCGCTCCGGCGCATTAATGTATTCGATCTGCCCGACGGCAAGACTGTAATAGCCAATCACAACTCCGCCAAGCAGGCCAACATAACTCTGTGCAGCGCCCGCGCCCTGATTTTGCAGTGCGTGCTTGCGCAGCCATTGATTCAGCGACTCTTGTCCGCAGTCGAATGCGTCAATTGGATGGTCGCGCCGGAGTTTTTCGATTGATCGAGCCTCGTTCATCTTGTCAAAATCCGCGTTCGATCCTGTCTAGCATTGGGATTCGTTTCTCAATCGACCGAGATCTGGTCATTTTGCCCCGCCGGAATCAAAGAATCCCGGTTCATCGAGGAGGGCCTGCAAACGCGGCAAGGGACGGGCGGGCGCATCGAGGGCGGCTTGAAAGGCGGCCCACTTCTCCGCATCCAGGCCAAAGACACGGCGCTCTGCCAGCGTATCCTCGGCGCGGGCGAGAGCGCTCTCCATTACAAAATCGCTCATTGAGCGATGAACGGCCGATGCAGCAGCCTGCAGCTTTGCCTTGGCCGCAGGCGATACCCGTAGGTCCAGCTTTACCGTGCGCCGTTCCGTCAGAATGGGTTGAGTGGCCATGGAATTCTCCGTCAGAAGTTAAAGAATAACAGAATGTCATGACAATGTCAATACCACTCAAGGCCAGATTCTCCACTTTAGGGGTGTAAGCCGCAAACCTCGATCTGCGGGTCAACAGCCGAAAACTGAATCTTCGCCAGCCAGGTCTTCCATATTTCTGCGCGTTAGCCGCCACTTCGCTCAATACGATAAGCTGGTATTGCCAACCAGCAAGGAGCAAATAAACGATGAACGCAGTTTTGGGAATTGACGGCGGGGGAACGCGTACCCGCGCCTCCATCGTTGAAGGTGAACGAGTTCTGGCCCACGCGGAGAGCGGATCCATCAAGCGGCTGCGTGTAGGCGCAAAGGTATCAGAGGCCAACCTGCGAGCGCTGCTGAAAGAGGTCTACGCCCAGGCCGGCGTGAGCGGCGTGCGCGCTGCTTCGGTCGGTGTGGCCTCTGCCACCATGCCTGGCGTCAAAGAGTGGATTTTGGAGGTATTTCAGGATTTTGGAGTCGAGCGCGCAGAGGTCGTCGGCGATGAGGTAATCGCCCTCGATGCGGCCTTCCGCGGCGGCCCCGGAATCCTGCAGATCGCAGGCACCGGCTCGAACACCGTTGGCCGCGCGCCTGACGGCACCCGCGAGAGCGCTGGCGGCTGGAGTTCGCGGCTAGGTGACGAGGGTTCCGGCTACTGGATCGGCGTCAACAGCATTCGGCGGGCGCTCCATGCGCATGACCGCGAGGAGCCGACGCAAATTCTTGAAAAAGTTGGCGAAATCTGGGGCACGCCCAACCTGGCCGGCTTGATCAATCTGGGCGACAGCACGCCAGGACCGGATTTTGCTGCGCTGGCTCCGGCCATCAGCGAGCTGGCCCTGGCCGGCGACCCGGTTGCGAAAGCAGTTCTGGCGCAGGCAGCGGCCGATCTGGTCGAGTTTGTGCTGCTGGTGCGCGGCAAGCTGCGCCGCAAGCACGCAATTGACGGCGAAGTTCCCGTGACCTGGACCGGCGGCGTCATCGAGCATATGCCCCTGGTCCGCGACGCGTTTTTTGCCGGCCTGAGAGCTGCCGCGCCCCTGATGCCGGTGGCGCAGGAGCCGGTGATCTCTCTCGATGGCGCCGTCTGGCGTGCACAGCGGCTGGCCGAGGCGGCAGGTTAAAGTACCTGCTGCCCGTTCACCACTGACCCAACCAGCTTCCCAGCCCGATCCACGGCAACAAGACTGGCCGGCTGGCCAACCGCGACTGATCCGGCCTGATCGCCCAGGCCGGTCATGGCCGCCGGGTTGACGGTTGCCAGGCGCAGAGCCTGCTCCAACGGCGCGCCGGTGAACTCCACAAAGTTCGCCAGCGCGCGGTCGAGCGTCAACACGCTGCCAGCCAGAGTGTCGCCGACCATGGCTCTACCGTTGGCCACCTGCACCGCAAATCCGCCCAACTGGTACTCGCCGTCAGGCATTCCCGCAGCGCTCATCGCGTCTGTCACCAGAATCGCGCGCTCCGGCCCCTTGGCCCTCCACCACAGTTTCGCCATCTCGCGGGCGGTATGGATGCCGTCGCAAATCATCTCGGCAAAGAGCGTGTCGCAGGTGAGAACCGTGCCCAGAATGCCCGGCTCGCGATGGTCCAGCGGGCGCATGGCGTTGAATGTATGCGTCGCGCTGACGGCTCCGGCGGCAATGGCTGCGCGGGTCTCGGCGGCTGTGGCATTGGAATGGCCCAGGGAGACGCGCACCCCGCGTGCCGTGGCGTGTGCTGCCAGCTCAACCGCGCCGGGCAGTTCGGGCGCCAGCGTCATCAGGCGTATGTGGCCCTCGGCAGCATCGAAGAACCGGTCGAAGGTGGCAATGTCGGGCGCCAGCAGATGTTCCACCGGTTGCACGCCACGCTTGGAGTGCGAAAGAAACGGGCCTTCCAGATGAATGCCGATAGGCCGCGCCTGCCCCGCAACCGCCGGCCGCTCCAGCAATTTTGCCAGCCCGGAGAGCGACCACAAGGTTGTGTTCAGCGGCGCGGTGACCGTCGTGGCCAGATAGCTGCCCGTGCCGCGCGAGGCCAGAAAGCTGCCTATGGCGTCGAGCGCCGCGGGCGTGGCTTCCATCACGTCGTGGCCTTTGGCCCCGTGATTATGCACGTCGAAAAGCGCCGGCCCCAGCGTCGAGCCGGGAAAGTCGATAACCTGCGCATCGCCGGGCGTTTCCTTGGCCGCGCGCGTTGAAATTGAGGCAATCCGCCCGTCTTCGATCACCACCACGGGCATGTCAAGCAGCTTGGTTCCATCCCACAGCCGCTCCGCTGTAAGCATTGTTCGCATATATCTAGATTACTGCAGGCGCCACAGCTTAGTGAATCAGCGTTGTCCGGTCCGGCCCGGACGCGCCCTTCTGCTGTTGCACCGCCTTGAAGATCGCCTGTGCGGCCGCCAGCTCCGCGCGGCAGGCCGTCAACTGCGCCGATAGATGAGCAAGCTGCGATGCCAGATGCAGCCGCAATTCCTCAATCGCGTTCTCCAGCCGGTCGTTGGCGGCAATCTGCTCCGCCTGACTCTGCTGCACGGCCTTCAAATTCGGCAGAATCACATCAGTAAGAATCTGGGTAAGAGGCGCAAAGGTCTCGTTCATAAGAAGATTTTAAGGTGAATCCGTAAAAAGCGCCTGATTACGGCTGCCCCACCTTTGGTAATGCGCGCGTGGTTCCTTTGCTGGCCCCATCCCTCCCGTGATTCCATCTGGCCGCAACATAACTGTAAAGCGCACCCAACACCGGCTTTGCTAAAGTCTGATTATGCACACCATGGCGCGGTTGACGGTTTTTTTTGCGGCACTTGTTCTAGGGGCGGGCGTTCTTGCGGCGCAGACCATCGATCTGCCCAGCAGCAAGCAGTTGGTTGGCGAGATTCCGGGGCATCCGCAGCGGCTGAACAGCCTGCCCATCTCCATGGCAGTTTCTCCAGATGGCCGCTACGTGGTCACGGTGAACGCAGGCTACGGCACTTTTGAATCGCAATATGAGCAGTCGCTGGCTGTGCTGGACACTCAGACCGGCGCGCTCGCCGACTTCCCTGACCCTCGCACGGTGGTGAAAGCCCATCAGACGCTTTACTCCGGCCTGGCGTTCAGCCGCGACGGCAGCCGCATCTACGCCAGTATGGCCTCGCTCACTGACCCCCTCGGCAACGGCAAAGATTCGACCGGCAGCGGCATTCTGGTCTATCGCTTCGCCGAGGGAAAGATCGCGCCAGAGCGCATGATTCGTCTGCCGCTTCAGCAGCTCGCTCCGGGAAGAATGACGCGCCTGCTTGGCGAAGGGTCGGGCGACAAGGGCGTGCCATACCCCGCTGCAATTGCGGTCGTTGGCTCCGCGGGCGCTGAGAAGCTGCTGGTGGCCGACAATCTTTCCGATGACGTTCTGCTCATAGACGCCGCCAGCGGCAAAATCGAAAAGCGGTTCGATCTTTCCGAGAGCGATGCCGTGCCCGGAACCTTCCCCGTTGCCCTGGCCGTCACCGGGGACGGCGCGCGCGCCTTTGTCGCTCTGTGGAACGCTTCGGAAATTGTCGAGCTCGATCTGGCGAAAAAGACCGTCGGGCGCAGGCTGCCCCTGCTCAAACCAGACAGCCCTGTCGCGCCGGGCACGCATCCATGCGCCTTCGAATTCTCCCCCGATGGCCGGACGCTTTACGTTGCTCTCGCCAACCGCGATGCCGTTGCGGCAGTAAACGTGTCTGCCGGCCAGCTCTCCGTGAAAGGCTATTTCGATACACGCCTGCCGGGACAGAGTTACTTTGGCGCCGAGCCGGTGGCGCTGGCCCTGAACGCCGACGGCAGCCGCCTTTATTTGGCCAACATGGGCAGCGACGCCGTTGCCGTCATCGATACGAAAAAACTGACCGCGAAGGCGGTGAAGGAAGGCTTGGTCGAGCCTATCGGGTTTGTGCCTACCGAGTGGATGCCCATGTCGATGGTCTTCATTCCCTCACCCTCCGGCGGCAGGCTCTATCTCGCTACGGATAAAGGCAAGGGCACCGGGCCGAACAATTTCCCCCAGCGCCCCACCGAGGCCTCGAAAAACGCCTCCACGACGAGGCCAACCACGTACATCCCCACGCTTCTCTATGGCTCGCTGGCTACACTCGACGCAGCGGAGATTGACAGAAACCTGCCGCAGTGGACCAGCGTGGTAATCGCCTCCAACCGCATGAAAGCAGCCGAGAAGAAGGTTATCTTCGCCGGCGAAGCGCAAGATCGCATTCACCACGTGATTTACATCATCAAGGAAAACCGCACCTACGATCAGATTCTTGGTGACCTCGAACGGGATGGAAAGCCGGTGGGCAATGGCGATCCTAAAATAACCATGTTCGGCGAAGGCATCACGCCCAACCAGCACAAGCTCGCCCTGCAATTTGGCGTGCTCGACAACTTCTTCGATTCCGGTGAAGTTTCCGGCGACGGGCACGTCTGGTCCACGGCGGGCATCGGTACCGACTATCTGGAAAAGACCTGGCCGCAGAGTTATCGCGGCAGCCAGCGCACCTACGACTACGAGGGCGCAGTCGCCAACAACTATCCGCTGCTGCAAAAGATTCCCGATGTGAACGAGCCGGCCAGCGGTTATCTCTGGGGCAATCTGGCCGCGCACGGCAAGACCTATTACCATTTCGGCGAGTACGTCTCCACCACTTTTTGCAACGAAGCGCGCGTCGCCGATCCGCAGATGGGGCCGTTGATGCAAGGCCGCGATTGCACGCATAAAGCCATTGCGCCGGGCGAAAGATTTCCCGCGGAGTGGGGCGGCGGCGTAAACAAGTGGCCTTGGCCGGTGCCGCTGATTGCCGCCAATGTCGCCACCAAGCCGGAACTCGTCGGCCATTTTGCCGAGGAGACGCCGGACTTCAACCTGATGGTCCCCGACCAGATCAGAGCCGAGATTTTCATCCGCCATCTGCAAGGCTGGGTCGCCGATAAGACTCAGGGCAGAGACACCATGCCCGAGTTCATCCTGATGCGGCTGCCCAACGACCACACCGCCGGAACCCGGCCCGGCGGACCTACGCCGAAGTCATCGGTCGCCGATAACGATCTCGCAGTTGGAAGAGTGGTTGAAGCTGTCTCCCACTCGCCGTTCTGGGACGATACGGCGCTCTTCATCCTCGAAGATGATGCGCAGGCCGGCGCTGATCACGTGGACGCGCACCGCAGCACCGCACTGGTCATCAGCAAATATTCCCCGCGCGGCACTGCCAGCGTGCCGGTTACCGCCGGGGCACCATTTATTGACAGCCGCTTCTACTCCACCGTCAGTGTCATTCGCACCATGGAATCGCTGCTCGGCCTGCCGCCGATGAATAACAACGACGCCTTCAGCTCGCTGATCTCGACTCTCTTCACCGGCTCCGGCGATCAGCCAGCTTATGCCGCCGACTATTCCAACCGTGACAACGGCCTCATCTACACCCCCAACGCGAAAACAGCCGCGGGAGCCAGGGAAAGCATGAAGATGGACTTCACCCACGCCGACCGCGCCCCCACCGAAAAACTCAACATTATTCTGTGGAAAGACGCCATGGGCAACGCGCCGGTCCCAGTCATGCTGAAAGTGCATAACAAGAAAGCCTCCAAGGACGACGACGATTAAGACGTAATTCTTCGTTCCCGATGGGATCGCGAAGATGTAATCCCCGTGGATCGCTCAAGACGGGCGCGGGCTAGGAGTTGAAGGATTCCTGTTCGGGATGAACAAGGGAGGCATTCCTGGATTGGAATAGTGCAAATGCTTGGTCATAGAATGTTCGGCAGCGAATTCACTCACAAAGTACAATAAGGCCATGGGCAAGGTTCTTCGGTTGTTTCCGGATTTCGACGAGGAGTTCCAGCCTGATTGTTCGCCAAATCCCCGTAATCTTTGCGAGGTGCTGGTGGGCGATGCGAGGCGCGTTCTAGCTGGCTTTCCTGATGGTTTATTTCAGGCTGCTGTTACCTCTCCGCCGTACTGGGGTCTCCGCGACTACGGAGTGCAGGGCCAGATCGGCGCGGAGATGGATGTGAATGAGTACATCGCCAACCTTGTTGCTGTTTTCAAGGAAGTGCGCCGGACTCTTGCTGCTGATGGAACATTCTGGCTGAATATTGGCGATAGTTACACAAGTGGTGGGAGAACTTGGCGAGATGATGACGCAAAGAACAAGGGCCGCGGAATGTCTTACCGTGCCCCAACGCCTAACGGGCTCAAGCCAAAGGATCTCATTGGAGTGCCGTGGCAAGTCGCATTCGCCTTACAGGCGGATGGCTGGTATTTGCGGTCGGACCTGGTATGGAATAAGCCCAACTGCCAGCCGGAGTCTGTAAAGGATCGTCCAACTCGGTCGCACGAATATGTTTTTCTTTTTTCAAAGTCAGAAAGGTATTTCTACGACTACGAGTCCGTTCAGGAGCCAGCCCAAGACCATGCTCAGAAGCGAAAGAACAGACGCAGTGTTTGGAATATCAACACTGAGCCGTATGCGGGCTCGCACTTCGCAGTCTTCCCAAGGGCTTTGGTGCGGCTTTGCGTAGCGGCCGGATCAAGAGTTGGCGATCGAGTGCTTGACCCGTTTTTTGGCTCAGGCACAACCGGAGTAGTCTGCAACGAACTTGAACGCCAATGCACTGGAATTGAGATTAGTGAGGAATATGCAACCCTAGCAAGAGATAGGCTTCTCAAGGGGCGCTGACGCGAACCGCCATGTGGCGTGAATTGTGCACAATTCCTTCCTGACCGACTTTATTTGCAACTTGCGCTCTGTTCCGCCATCGAAGTAGAGTGCAAACTTCAATTTCCTATCGGTGTCGTAAACATACCCATAGCCCGGCTTGGGAGTCTGGCGGCTGCCTGCTTGGATCACAAGCTCCGCTACAGCGCCTTCCATGAGGAGTTTTTTGGGAATCTCGACAAGCTCGTAGAGATACGAATTCGGTCCCGGCAGAAGACAACGGAATTGCAAGATTCGCTCGTAGCTGCGCATGTGCTCAAGAAACATATCGCGAAGCAGGGGCAACTCCCATGGCCCTTTTCCGAGTTCCATGAACTTGCTGATGTGCAAGAAATCAGCGCGAATGCCAGCGTCGGCCTGCGTCTTGAGGCTGACCGGGACTCCAAGAATTGTGATATCGTGGCCTCGATTCGTTCTGTTCCCAACCAGTTCTGACTGGATTCCAGCGCGATTCAGCGAACTTTCAAAGGCGAACTCAAAGCGGTCTTTGCTCAATGCCTGTCGGCTGAAAGCATGGTGTACGCATAGAGCATCGCCTAACATGTCGAGAACCGCGGGAGTGACAAGATCCGAATCCTCCTTGCGATGGAACTCGTGTGGGAGATGGAACTGCCGGACTACAGCGCCAACCCAATCAAGCTGCGAAGGCGTGAGCTCCACCAGAGCCTGTGCAAGTGACCTAACCAGATTCAATTGGGCCGTCATTAGAACTGATTGTAGTGTCCAGATATGAGACAGTAGGCACTGATTTGTGTCTTTGAACCGCAAAAGATAACCTCTAAGGTGTGATAGGCGCTAGGTGCTCAGATCCCGATCCTGAGGCCTTTGGGATGACGAGCGTCAATCGGTTCCGCCGTCCGCCGTATACACTATCCGCATGACGAAGCGCATCGGCATCCATCTGGGCACAACGGGCGGCGCATCCAACGCCGTCGAGCGCGCCGCGGAGATTGGCGCCAACACCTTTCAGATTTTTTCCTCCAGCCCGCGTATGTGGCGCGCCCCCAAGATCGACCCCAAACAGGCCGCGCGCATGAAGGAACTGCGCGCCAAGCTCGACGTGGGTCCGCTGGTGATTCATACCAGCTACCTGGTCAACGTCTGCAGCCAAACCGACGAGATTCGCGAGAAAAGCGTCGCGGCCTTTCGCGGCGAAATCGAGCGCGCCCTGGCCCTGGGCGCCGAGTACCTGGTGCTGCATCCCGGCTCGTGGAAGGGGCTCACCCGCGACGAGGGCCTCCGGCTCGCCGCCGACTCCATCACACGCGCCATCGACGGCCTGCCCTGGCAGGGAACTCCGTTTCACATCCTCATTGAAAACACGGCGGGCGCGGAATTTTCCCTGGGCGGCAGCTTCGAGCAGGTTGCCGAGCTGGTCGCGCGGCTCAAGGCCACTGCGCCGGTGGGCGTCTGCCTCGACACCTGCCATACGCACGTAGCCGGCTACGATCTGGTCAGCCCCGAAGGCTACGAGCAAACCATCGCTCAAGCCGCAGCAACCGTCGGGTTGGACGCGGTTCGCGTTTGGCACATGAACGACGCCAAGGCCGCGCGCGGCTCCAAACTCGACCGCCATGAGGAGATCGGCAAGGGAACCATGGGCCTCGAACCCTTCCGCCGCCTGCTCAACGACAAGCGCTTTGCTCACGCCGCTTTTATCGCGGAAACCCCGGTGGACGAGCCCGGCGACGAGGAGCGCAATGTGACCGCGCTCAAGAATCTTGTTGAATCTGCGTAGATTCTCTGGTTGTCTATAGTCTGTTGACGAGGGATGAAAGCGGCCCTCACCCATTTTGCTCGCGGAATCAAATCAAAGGAGATCATCGCATGAAAATCTTGCTCAAGAACCTTTCCCTCTTGCTTGCGGCAGCACTGTTCGTCCCAATGGCACACGCCCAGATGGTGCCAGCCCCACAAGCCGCCCCGAAACCCGCAGCCAGCCCATCGCAATCCCTGCTTGATGCCTGGAACGACATCGGGCGAAAACTGATCGCCATGGCTGAGGATTTTCCCGAAGACAAATACGACTTCAAGCCGAACCCTGCCCAGCGCTCCTTCTCTGAACAGGTTTTGCACGCCGCCGGTGCAGACTACTTCTTCGTCAACCTCGTGACCGGCGCAAAAATGCCGACAGGCGACCCCAATCGCGCGGACTTCAAGACAAAGGCCGATGTGGTTGCGTATGCCAAGAAGGCCTTCGCGGATGGCGCGGCGCTCATCAAGAGCAAGGGCGACAGCGGAATGGGCGAGCTGTTCGCGGATCCCTTCACCAACCAGCAAGCCCGCTTCTCCGATCTCGCCTGGGGCATGATCGAGCACTCCGGCGAGCATTACGGGCAACTGGTCGTCTACTACCGCGTCTCCGGCCTCGTGCCTCCGGAGTCACGCCCGAAAAAGTGAGCCGCGCATGGCGGGTGCGACAAGCTTCCCCCAAGCCAAGCTTGGAGAATAGTAGCTCGATTTGAGCTTCTTCAAGAAACTCGCGAAATAGCTCTTTGGCAAATGTACCATTGCGCGGTACAATAGCTCAAAGAAGAAAGACTGCCGCATGATTCTCGGGTTTCGGGACCGCTGGTTGCAGGAGTTTTTTGTTCACGACCTGCCCAGCCGGAAGATTCCGCCCGGTTTGGAGACGCGGCTATTCAGAAAGTTGCAGTTGCTGGATGATGCAATGTCTGACGCTGACTTGCGCATGCCGCCGAGCAACCATTTTGAGAAGCTGCGAGGGAGTCTGGCGGGGTTGCACTCCATCCGGGTCAACGAGCAGTGGCGGCTGATCTTCCAGTGGAACGGCGGAAAAGGCGAAGCTATTGAGGTTTATCTCGACAATCATAGTTACCGGTGAGGTTTGGTTATGTTGAGCACAGAACGGAAACCAGTTAGCGTAGGCGAAATGCTGGTGGAAGAGTTTCTGACACCCATGAGTCTGACGCAGGGCGCGTTGGCCGAGGCGATGGGTGTGCAGCGGAAGTTGGTGAATGAACTGTGCAACGACCGCCGCGCAGTTACCGCCGACACGGCGCTGATGCTGGCGCGCGTTTTCGGCAATTCCCCGGAATTCTGGCTGAATGTGCAGCGCCGGACAGACCTGTGGGAGGCGCTGCATACGCCCAGGCGCCGCCAGAGGATCGAGCGGGCTAAAGCCTTGCAAGCAGTTGCGTAAATTGAATCTGCCCTGAAGCCGATTCGCCCGCCCGTTTACACTAAATAGGATATGGCGGAAGAAATAGAACTGCGTTACGACCCGGCGACGATTGAACCCAAATGGCGTCAGCGATGGGCTGCGGACCCCGCGCTCTATGCGGCGGAGCCTCCTTCCTGCGGCAAACCCAAGTACTACGTGCTGGAAATGCTGCCCTACCCCAGCGGCCAGTTGCACATGGGACACGTGCGCAACTACGCGATTGGCGACGCTCTGGCGCGCCACATGTGGATGCGCGGTTACAACGTGCTACACCCCATGGGCTGGGACGCCTTCGGCCTTCCGGCGGAGAATGCCGCGCTCAAACACAATACCCCTCCGCGCGAGTGGACGACCGCGAACATCGCGGCCATGAAGCGGCAGTTTGAGCGCCTGGGCATGGGATTTGACTGGGCCACGGAAGTGACCACCTGCCTGCCTGAGTACTACCGCTGGAACCAGTGGTTCTTTCTGCGCATGTATGAGAAAGGCCTTGCTTACCGCAAAAAGAGCAAGGTGAACTGGTGCCCGGAGTGCGCCACGGTGCTGGCCAACGAGCAGGTGGTCGATGGCTGTTGCTGGCGCCACGAAACGACCAAAGTGGACCAGCGCGATCTGGTGCAGTGGTTCTTTCGCATCACCGCCTACGCTCAAGAGCTGCTCGACGACCTGGACAAGCTCGACGGCTGGCCGGAAAAAGTTCGCACCATGCAGCGAAACTGGATTGGCCGCAGCGAAGGCACGGATGTCGACTTTTTCCTCGCGGAGAAAGACGACGAGGGAACAGGGAACAGGGAACAGGGAACAGAGACGCGCATTCGCGTATTCACCACGCGCGTTGACACCATCTTCGGCGCGACCAGCGTGCAACTGGCTCCACAGCACGCATTGGTGGCCGAGTTCACTGCCGCCGACAAAAAGCTGAAGGCGCAGGTTGACGAGCTGATCGATCAGCAGAAGAAGGCGCGCGAGGCCGGCGATCTGGGCGAGATCGAAAAACACGGCGTTCCAACAGGCCGTTTCGCCATCAACCCTTATAACGGTCAGCGTGTGCCCATCTGGGTGGCCAATTACATTTTGGCCGACTACGGCACCGGCGCCATCATGAGCGTCCCCGGCCACGACGAGCGCGACTTCGAGTTCGCCACCAAGTACGGCCTGCCGATTGTTGAAGTGATTAAACCAGCCCAAAACGCTGAAAGCGCGGAGCTGCCGTTCGTCGCGCATGACGGCGTACTTGTGAATTCCGGCGAATTCGATGGGCTAAGCTGCGCCGTGGCACAGAAAAAGCTCCAGGAGATTGCCGCCCGCAAGGGCTTCGGAGAAGCAACCGTCACCTTTCGCCTGAAAGATTGGGGCGTGAGCCGCCAGCGCTATTGGGGCACGCCCATTCCCATGATTCACTGCGAAAAGGACGGCCTGGTGCAGGTGCCCGACGACCAATTGCCTGTCGTGCTGCCCGAGAGGATTGAGATTACCCAGCAGGGCGGTTCACCTTTGAGTCGCGTGCCGGAGTTCGTCAACGTCACCTGCCCCAAATGCGGCGGGCCGGCGCGGCGCGAGACCGACACGATGGACACTTTCGTCGATTCCAGTTGGTACTTCTACCGCTATACCGACGCGAAAAACTCAAGCGCGCCATTCGACTCGAAGATTGCGAAGTACTGGTTCCCCATCGACCAATACATCGGCGGCGTGGAGCACGCCATTCTGCACCTCATCTACTCGCGCTTCTGGACCAAGGTGATGCGCGATCTGGGGCTGATTGAGAACGACGAGCCGGTGCATCGCCTGTTCACGCAGGGCATGGTCATCAAAGACGGCTCCAAGATGTCCAAGTCCAAGGGCAATGTGGTTTCGCCCGACGAGATGGTGGCCCGCTTCGGAGCCGACTCGGCACGCATGTACGCGCTCTTTGCCGCGCCGCCGGACCGCGACCTTGATTGGCAGGAAGACGGCGTCGCTGGGGTGAGCCGCTTTTTGGCGCGCGTTTGGCGGTTGGTCACAAAGTATGCGCCTGTGGCGCGTTCTGGCGCACAAAGCCAGTCAAAGACGCAAAATGACGGAGCGGCGCTGTTGCGCAAGCTGCATCAGACCATCGCCAAAATCACGCTGGACTTTGAAGGCCGCTGGCACTTCAACACCTGCGTGGCAGCCATCATGGAGCTGGTCAACGAGATTCAGGCAGCGGATGCGCAACTCGCTGCGGGCGAGATTCCTGCGCCGGTGGTGCGCGAGTTGCTGCGCACTCTGGTACTTTTGTTGGCGCCGTTTGCCCCTTATCTTGCGTCCGAGCTATGGGAAGAACTGGGCGAAAAGGACGCCATCCTGCGCGCTCCCTGGCCGGTCAGCGACCCCGAATTGGCCAAAGAAAACGAATTGGAAATCCCGGTTCAGATCAACGGAAAGCTTGTAACCGTAGTCCGTGTGGCCGCCGATGCCGACGCCAAAGCGATCGAAGCCGCGGCGTTGGCTGGCGAGAAAGTTCAATTGCGAACCGCAGGAAAGACCGTGGTCAAAATCATTGTGGTTCCCGGCAAACTGGTGAACCTGGTGGTGAAATAGCCGTCGCTCAACGATAGGCCGGGTGGCCCAGGT
>Ga0302197_10000816_pt1 | contig 31103 bp, 19 predicted proteins | sample II_Bog_N2_1_FD_193526 | JGI IMG/M metagenome (GOLD analysis project Ga0302197, IMG submission 193526) | Peat permafrost microbial communities from Stordalen Mire near Abisko, Sweden - II_Bog_N2_1 | ecosystem: Environmental > Terrestrial > Soil > Wetlands > Peat | place: Sweden: Abisko... | reverse complement strand
TCATTATTCCGCGCGGCTCATCTTCAATAATGATGGAACGCTTTCAAGCATTGTCCCTGGACGTGTCCAGGGCTACGGCACATACGTCTGGATTGTTGCGAACGAGTGGCGCGATTGGTTCAGTCAGACGGAAGCAGAACAACTCCGTGATTCGATGCCGGTGTATATACGGGAAGCGCCCGAACGCGTGCGCCGTGCGCGAAGCCATATTGACCACGCATTCCACGCTTACTATCTGGACCAAAGAACGGCTTCTCTGGTTTCAGGATTCGAGAGTCTTTTGAAAATCGAGCGAAACAGAGCAACGGCTCAATTTACATTGCGAGTCCCGGCTTTGGCGTGTGTGGTGGGTGTAACGATCACGTTGGATGAAGCTGAGAGCTTCTATGATGATCGCTCCGTGTACGTACATGGCCGAATGCCAAACTTCACGGATGTGAATGATGAGCTAATCGAGCGATACAACAAATTCGAGACCGTCTTGCGTTGCGCCCTCTTGCGAGCGAGTACAGACGCCGCATTCGGCCAGCTCTTTTCGTCTGACGAGGAAATAACGAAAGCCTTCGGGGCTTTGCCGAAGAAATAGACGGCGCGCCACGGCTAATTCTGGCTACGGGAAGTTACATCGGAGAAGGATTCGACGATGCGCGGCTCGATACGCTTTTTCTGGCAATGCCGATCTTCTGGAAGGGAACTCTCCAGCAGTATGTCGGTCGGCTCCATCGCCTCCTCGACGGAAAACAAGTTGTTCAGGTCTACGACTACGTCGATATTGCTGAGCCGATGCTTGCCCGGATGTATGAACGCCGCCGGAAGGGCTATGCCTCTATTGGGTACGAACTGACGGCTCTATCAACCGGACTCGATCTTGAACTCGATACAACGGCGTGGCCAAGGTCGTAAAGAAACCTTGCTGCTCGGGGGCGCAAATTAAGTCCACGGACCATCCGGAATGCGAGATTCTTAAGTCCGATGGGTTTTTATGTTAAGCAAATAAACAACTTACATGCCCCCCCCGATGGCGCTCTAGCTCCTTGCAAGAACACAAATGCCGAGATCCCGTGTATCGCAAAACGCACCGACGCCAGAAAGGTAGGAAATCTACATGGCGAAATTGAGCCGCTGCTTCTACCGCGCGCTGGCATTCATTGGGCTCAGAATCCGAGTAGGAGCCTGATTCCTGCGGCTTTATCTCAAGGCACGCCATTGTCGTTAAACGGAGCAGGCTGAGCATCGGATAAATTGCTCGTTTTCAATAATTTAGCACGGAGTTGAAAACAAACGGAGCAGGAATGGAGCAGAGAATTAGTGGTCTCTCCGTAAACCATTGATTTTATGGAGCGGGAGACCGGGATCGAACCGGCGACATTCAGCTTGGGAAGCTGACGTTCTGCCACTGAACTACTCCCGCCCTTTAAAGTCAATCACTTACGCGATTGGCTTGGGCTTACTATCCAGGTTACTAACCATACAGGCCGGAACTCGTACAAAAACCGATGCAAAAAGCGGAAACTCCCGGTTAAGCCTGATCCACCAGCATCGAGGACCTTAATCCGTCCAGAAAGCGTGGATAGTAAATGGATGGTAAATCGGTCGGCCGCAAGGCCAACCTGAAACAGTATCGCGCAGTGAATGGCAAATGGCAATTTGTCCCGGTCCTTATGTCCCCGTCGGTAGAGACTGCTTCAACGGCTGACTCGCTGAGCGTGAATCTGGTAACAGCCGGTCACTCCGCGTCGTGGAGCCCGGGTAGAGCGCCTGCGATTGGTCCAGGGGCATGGCTAACTTCCGATCCGCATCGGGTCGCCTGTTGGTTGGGCACATTGACCAGTCCGGGACGAAATGGGCTGATGGCAGAGAGCAAAACTGTCGACAAGGATTCTCGCCGCACATTCTCCGCGACGCTGCAGTACGCGATCTACTTCGATTCCTTGATAATCGCGTCCGCGGCGTTGCCGGCCACAACCCAGTTTGCCGATCCGGCCACAACGGCTTCATCCTCGAACCAGAGGAATCCGAAGTCGTCGATGCACTCCGGAAAATCAGGCTTGATGATGATGTATCCCGGAATCACTGCGCCCGGAATGTAAGAGTTGTCGGCGCGGTTGTTGCTGTAGGTCTTCGTCTTCGAGACCGTTCCGACGCCGGCTACATACGAAGTGCTGGAGACCGGATGAGTGCCGAGGATGTAATTGACGGCGCGAAGTGTGTATTCCGGGCCCACAAGATCAGGAAACGCCTTGTGCAGGAAGTACATCCGGACGGCCATGTCCACCACGGCGCCCGATCCACCCCATGTGCCCAGGCTCGGGGGCACACCGAACGGCGTGGCGCTTAGTTGCTTGTCCAGGCCCGCCATATATGTCTTCACCGCTTCACGCATTTGATCCTTCGCGCTGGGGTCCAGATAAGGCAATGCCCGGACCGCCGTCCAGCCACGAAAACCCATCTGCTGAGGGGTGATCATCTGGGGGAACAACTCCCGGAGACGGGACTTGTAGGGCTCTGCGCCGTGGGTGGCGATGGTGAGTTCCAGAGCCGCAGCCCAGTCCTGTCCGACACCAAACCCGTCACGGCCAAAGGCGGCCGCCGGAGCTGCGGGTGCGCTCGTTGAGGCAGGGCTTGCCGAATTGCCTGAGCTGCCTTGTAACCCAGGACCGCCTGGTGCGCCAGATACCGCGCCCTGAGAGGCAGCCAGCACGCCACCTCCGGGAGCAGCTCCCGTTCCGGCTCCGCCACGCATTGGATTCGGCGTTGGGTGAGCCTTCTCGTCGTTCCATGCCTTGATCGCGGTTTCAAGGCAGTCTTTCGCTAACGGATCGTCCCAGCCTTTCAGCGTATCGGCCGCCGCAGCCAGCGCCGCAATGGCGTTCCACTGGAAGTATGGGTTGTTTGACGTGAAGATCCAGCGGTCGTCCGGCCTGCCGGAGTAGTCGCCCTTCACTTCGTTCGCACCGAGTTTCGGGTCATAGATGCGGCCATCGGTTTTCGACGCACCGTCGCCCAGGTGCGTGTATTGGCGCAGGTCCGGCTCGTGCGTGCCGCGGATGGCGTGACCGATATTGTGAAACTGCGCCAGGATGAGAAGCGCGCCGTGCTTGACCTGCTCGACCGTATCGGGCACGCCATCGGGACGGTGCATCTCGACCGTGCGGGCAACTTCATCCACGGAAAGTTCGTCGTAGTCGAGATGAAACTCGCGATAGGCCAGGGCCAGGCTCTGAATCACGCTCAGTTGCGCAGGCTCCTCGAGGTCGAAGTCGCCGGCGTCATACCAGCCGCCCACGTTCATCCCCGGAATGTGATCGCCGCCTTTATACTTCCCGTCGGTTGCCGTTGCCTGATTCCATCCGTCAAATTGCTCTCCGACCACGGGCGCCATGCGGCCATCATCGAGGTGCGAGGCCCCATGCCAGATGCGATAGCCTTCGCGTACGGAAACGTGATCCATCTGCTCCGCAAGATGATGGTCCAGGCTGTCCTGCCAGATGTGCGCGTAAACATCGTTGGAGATGGGGAACGACGCGGTGCGCTGGTCTGCGTACTCGATGACGTAAAGGCCAGGGTCCTTGACCGGGGTGAAGTCGAACTTTGAATAGACATAACGCAGCCACGGCGTTGAAGGCGTGATCGGGCCTTCAAAAGCCTGCTTGTAGGATCCGTCCTCCATCAGGCGCAGCACTTTGGCAGTCTTCGGACCGTCGTATTTCGGGTCGAGTTCGATTACGGCTACCTTCGAGAAGCCCGGCGCATAACCCACCTGGCTGTGCGCGATCATCGGCGGCCGCGTCCAGTTCGGAATCACATCCGGCCGGATGTGCCATACGATTGCGCCTGTCGTCTTGCCCGCGGGAATCAGCGACCGCAACACAAACCAGCCGTTCTGCGCGCGGTTGCGTCCATCGAACAGCATGAGGTCGGCCGTTTCTGACTTTACGTTGACCCGGGCCAGCGCGTCGTCTACCCCAAGGGTGATGCTCCTGCCCTGGGCAAACGGCAGCGGCTGAGTGTATCCCTTGGCCTTATCCCAGTCCTCCAGGTAGTACGCCTTTTTCGGTTCGTCAGCCAGCGGCAATACCTTGACCATTGGATCGTTCGGCGTTCGCGGGAAGATGCCTGCTCGGTTTCCGTCCACCAGGTAAGCTTTGCCCATGTAGATCGAGGGCAGGAACTCCAGGTTGAAGCCCGCCCGCCCGACCAGTCTCTGCGCCAGCGGCTTGTCCAGATTCACGCTGACCTTCACTCCGCCTGGTTCGGCAGCGACTTCAACGGTGTAGCTCAAATCAAAGGCCGGAAAAGCAAGGTCGGCAGTGAGCCGGTTGTTCTGCTTATCGGCGTGGCGTCCTTTGAGTGTTGCCACCAGGTCCCACTGCTCGGGCGTTGGCATCAGCCGCACGTCGCCGTTGGTGGCGATGCGCTGACCGTGGAGAATCATCTCCATCGCTGTGTTCTTCTGGTCAACGAAAACGGGGTGGTACGTGCTGTCGTAAAGAAATACGCTGAATCCTTGCGTGTCGAGGTAGTTCTTGTCGGTCACCTGCATCTGAAACTGGGCGCGGCAAGCCGGCAGCGAGATGAGCAGAAGGAGAATGAAGGCGACGGAACGGATAGACGTTGCGAAGGAACGAGAGAACATGATGGCTTGAACCTCAAGGGCAGCGCTCGACAGGACATCGAATCGCCCGCGAGTGATCCTGATTTTGTGAAAGGCAGGCAGAGACCGGCAAAGATCTCTGCCCGGATGATAGCTGTTGGTGTCAGATTCGCCGAGCCCGGCGCCTGCTCACTCGGTCAAGGCAAACTGGCCGTCGATGTGAAAATGGCCACTCGCCCCCGGCGCGCCGGTATCCGGCTGGCCGCCGCCGATGCTGACGGAATAATCTCCCGCGGCGACAATGGGATTGCCCTCCTCCGTCACCATGCCCAGATCGCGCGGCTTCAGATCGAAGTGCACCGTCTGGCTGACGCCGGGCTCCAGATGAATACGCTGAAAGCCGCGCAGGGCGGTCAACGGCGCGCCCTTGACCTCCGGGAACTTGAGATACAGTTGCACCACCTCGTCTCCGGCAACCGCGCCCTTGTTGGTGACGGTCACATCGGCGCTGAGATCCTGTCCGGCCGCTACGGGCTTGTTGGGCAGCGTCAGTCCGCTGTAGTCAAACTTTGTATAGCTCAACCCATAGCCGAACGGATAAAGCGGCTTGCCAGTGAAGTAGCGGTAAGTCCGATTGCCCATCCCGTAGTCTTCAAAGTTGGGCAACTGGTCGACTCCCTTGTAGAAGGTCACCGGCAGACGCCCCGCCGGGTTGTTCTTTCCGCTCAGCGTTTCGGCCACCGAGGCGCCGCCCTCTTCGCCCGGATACCAGGCTTCGAGAACCGCGTTGGCGTGGTCGTTGATCCAGTTGACGGCCAGCGCGCTGCCGTTCATCAGCACTACAGCGAGCGGCTTGCCGGTGGCGGCCATCGCCTCCACCAGGTTCTCTTCTGGTTGCGGAAGATCGATGCTGGTGCGGTCTCCACCCAGAAAGCCGGGTTCGGTGACCGGCATCTCTTCACCCTCCAACTGGCTCGTGATGCCAACCACCGCAATCACGACGTCAGCGTCTCTCGCCGCTGCAACCGCCTTGGGTGACACATCGTTCTCGACCTTCGCCCAAATCAACTCAGCGTGGCCCTTGCCGTTGTTGCTGCCGTAGGAGATTTCGAGCGTGACCTTGCGGTCCTTCTCAAGATGAATGCGTCCGACGCCGGATGCCAGCGCTGAACCACCGCCAAAAGCTACCGCTATTTGCTTGCCATCAGCCGTCAACCGGCCGAAACCCATGCAGCGAATCCCCAGCAGATAGTCACCCGATTCAACCGGCGTAAGCGATCCCGACCAGCGCACGCCAAAGGTCTTCCTCGTTGCCACCTCGGGCGGCACACTCTTTTCATCCAGCATCACATTCGGTTCCGTGCGGCTCACCAGCGGCGTCGTGCTCGCCCCTGGGGCGGGGCGTCCGCGCATCATTCCTTCGTTGTATTCGGCCTTCAGTCCAGGCTTTCCGTCCGGCGTGCTGAGCAGCGCGTCGGGCACCGCTACTCCATCGGTCCGCAAGAATTGCGTGCCAGGAACAAACGTAATCGCGGCTCCGGGAAACTGCGCCTTCAGGCCCTCGAGCACCGAAACAATGTGCGTCGGCTGGCCGGCATAGTTGCCAATCAGCGGGCGGGTCTGGTCGGCAAGCGGCCCCACGACCGCAATCTTCTTCACTCCAGCCTTCAGCGGGAGCAGGCCGTCGTTCTTCAGCAGAACCATGGCCTCGTTCGCCAGCCTGCGCGCCTCGGCGCGGTGGGCCGCGCTGTCCAGTTCCTTCTCGTCAATCTTCGTATAGGGAACCATGTCCGGCGGATCGAACATGCCAAGCTTGATGCGCGCGGTGAAGAGTCGAATGAGCGATGTGTCGAGCACGCTCTCAGGCAGATAGCCCTGCTGCACCGCATCGATGTAGGCCTTCTCCACCGGCTCGCCAAAACGCTGGGTGAAGGTGACGCACTCGTTGTCCATGCCGCGCAGCACGGAGATGGCCGCGCCCTGCGCCTGGCTGGCCCGATAACGGTGGTTGGCCGCTACATCCTTCACCGCGTCGCAGTCTGAGACCACATAACCCTGAAAGCCCCATTTTCCACGCAGCAGTTCCTGCAGCAGGAACTCGTTGGCGCAGGCTGGCTCCCCGTTGATGGCGTTGTAGGCGCACATTACCGATCCGGCCTTGCCGTCCACCACGGCGGCGCGGAAGGCCGGCGTGTAGGTGTCCAGTTCGTCGTGCCGGCTCACGTCCACATCGGCAAAGTGGCGCGTCGGCTCGGGGCCGCTGTGCACGGCGAAGTGCTTGGGGGTGGCGATGGCCAGATAGTAGTTGGGGTCCTCACCCTGTAGGCCGGTCACGTAGGCAACGCCCATGCGGCCGGTGAGAAAGGGGTCTTCCCCGTAGGTCTCCTGGCCGCGGCCCCACCGTGGATCGCGGAAGATGTTCAGATTGGGAGACCAGAAATCGAGTCCGCCCATGATTCCCGTGTGGCCCTCGCGCACATTCTGCACGTGCTTGATGCGCCCCTCGATGCCGATCTGCCCCGCCATGGTGTGAATGCCCGGCGCGTCGAACGTCGCAGCCAGGCCGATCGGCTCGGGATACTCGGTGACGCCTTCGTTGATGACCCCATGCAGCGCCTCGCTCCACCACTGGTAGGCGGGAATGTTCAGCCGCGGTACCGCCGCCGAGTTGTTCTGCATCTCCGTGGCCTTCTCCGCAAGGGTCATGCGGTGCACCAGGTCGGTGGCGCGCTGCTCGGCCGGCAGCTTGGGATTCATCCAGGCCTGGCTGGCTCCATCCTGGGCGGAGGTCGGTTGGACAAGGACAACGGCCAGAAGCGCTCCGGTACACGCGACGATGCACTTGACGATGTGCGGCCTGCGGATTTTCATGGGAATCTCCAATGTGAGGTTGAAGGAAGTGCGATGCTTTCGACTGTGGGGGTGAGCCGCGGATTTCCGCTCACAAATAACCAGGCTTGCCTGCCAGTCCCGCGTGCTTTCCGGGGGAACCGCCGATAAATCGATTTGCCCGAAAACCATATCAGCCCCAATCTTGATTCGGCAACTTCGCCGGTTCTACGCCAGGATTCATGCATAAAGAACGCGAGTTTACCCGCCAGCCTGATACCGGAAGCGGTGCCCCGGCCCCAGACCATGTGCGCGCCCCGTCCTTTTTCGTCGACAGATCGAAGAAAAGCGATTTACTATGTTGGCGGTCTTGGATGCGTCAGTTCAGGAAGCTTTACGGAACGGAAGCCGTACAGGGCGAGATGTGGAATCGAACCATTCGCCGCTGACCGTTGACGACCCCACGAAATCTGCCCGTTTCACCCAAACATCCCCGGAGGAGAAAACAATGCCGCAAGGACGAGATCCACTCCATTTCAACCGGCGTGAAGCGATGCTGCTTTCTGTCGCGGCAGGCCGGTCGGTTTGCTTGGCGCCGCCAATTGCCTGCAGTTCAAAAAGACTGGGAGGCTTGCGCCCGCGGCTCTGCTCCACATGGTCTACAACGCTGTCGTTGTCTTGTAGAGAAGGACCGGCAGGAATAAGCATGGCGAAGAGGCAAGTCTTCAAGAGAACTTTTTCTGTTCCGCGGTCGAAGCACTTCCAGGAAGGTCGCCAATCTGGACAGAACCCCTTTTGCCTGCTGGCGGCTCCGGGGAGACCCAAAACCGAGTTCTGTCCCGATGGCCGGTCATCCGGCCGGAACCCCGGAATTTGTGTTCCAGAGGCTCGATGCGCCCCATGGCGATCTAGCTTCAATCCAGAGGCATTCCCGGCGATGACGCCTATCCGGATTAACTCCGGGAGGACTGGAGTACCTGGCGCATGTGGGAAACTTCTTCTTTGGGGTGGTGACAGCGCGGCATCGGATGAGAAAGCGGCTATCAGATTTTAGCTGTCAGCTATCCGCATGGGGCTTTTCGACGCTGGCTGTTGGCGTGAGGGTTGTTTCTTCTTGACAAGGGCAACGGAGCTGGCGATGGTAAAAATCACCGGGTAGCCGCGGTTCCCCACTTCCCCGTCTCAGACGCGATCCACTGTCGCAAATCGCATTCGGAATGGGCACCCAACGCAGGAGGAGGTCGGATCGCCGTGTCGCGCATTGACATTGGAGTTGTGTTCTTCCGCCGATTGCTGGTGCTCGCAGGCGTGGTGTGTGCGCTGGTGGTGGCGCTCGTTCCGGCGAACGGGCAAGAGGCGCGATGGGCGCAACTGGCGCACCAGGTGCACCAATTGCGAACCGAGGGCAGTGATGCTGCCGCATTGCCGTTGGCCCAGCAGGCCGTGAAGGCAGCACAGGTGGCTTGGGGCCCGGAAGATCCGCACGTCGGGTTTTCGCTCGATACGCTGGCCAATATCCAGGCCGATCTTGGCAACTACAGCGGCGCTGAGACCGCCTACCGGCAAGCGCTGGCGATCGATACGAAGGCCCTCACTGCCTCCAACATTCAAACAGCGAATGCGATGGCCCATCTCGCCCAGCTATACGAGACTCACGGGCAATTCGGCCACGCTGAACAGCTATACCACGACGCGCTTCCGGTTTATCTAAAGGAGTACGGACAGGTCGATGAGCGCGTGGCCGAACTCGTCTTCAATGCATCCGATAATCTTCTGGCGGAGGCGCATTTCCCGGGGAGTTACTCTGCGGCGCAGGCGAAGTACAACGCCGCGACGAACGGATTTACATTGGCCGCGACGGTCTATCAGAAGGCGAAGGGCGACTCGAGCGTGGGGTTGGCGCACTGTTACGACAGGCTGGCGGCGATTGCCGAGGATGGCGGCGGACATGCTGTGGCGGAGAAGTTGCACAAACGCGCGCTGGAGATTCTGGAGAAGGCATACGGGCCAGAAAGCGTGCAATTGACCGATTCGCTCGAAGGGCTGGCCAGAGTCTACAAAGATGAAAACCAGTTGGCGGAATCAGAACCGATCTACCAGCGTGTGTTGAAAATCGATCAGGCCCATCTGAAGCCGGACAGTCCGGACCTGCGGAACGCGGAGGCCGACCTGGCTGGTTTGTATTACTTCGGAGGGAAGCCGGTGCAGGCGGCTCCGTACTTTCAGGCCTACCTGGCCAACTTGATGGGCGAGTTTCGCGCTAACGCTGCGACGATGAGTGAGCGGGAACGGCTGATTTACCTTGCGGCATTTCATAATGCGTATCCGCTCTTTTTCAGCTTTGTGCTGAAGTATCACGGCCAGATGCCCGAGTTGGCGGGGCAGATGTACGACGCACTGCTCCAGGAGAAGGGGCTGATTGCCGAGAGTGCGGCGGCGATGCGTGCGGCCGTGGTTGCGAGCGGCGATCAGCAGGCCGTGGCCATGCTCGACAAGCTGGCGAGTGACAAGGCGCAACTGGCGGCGCTGTCGGCGTCGACGGCGGGGAACCCGGGCCAACAGGTTGCGCAGTTGCAGCAGGAGGCAAACACGCTGGAGCAGGGGCTGATGAAACGCTCGGCAGCGATGACCGACCAGAAGGTCCGGAACGCTGCGACGTGGCGCGACGTTCAAAAGGCTCTCAAGCCGGGCGAGTCGGCGGTGGAGGTGATTCGGTTCCAGTACGAGACCGGAATTGCAGTGACTGGAAACCTGATCTATGTCGCGCTCGTGGTGACGCCGGAGAGCAAAGAGCCGGAGTTGGTGGTACAGGGCGCGGCCAAAGATCTGGAAGCGGGACCAATGTTGGCGTATCGCGACAATGTTGCGCAGACGCGCGGATTCAAAGCGGTGGCCGCACCGGCGGGTCAGGCAGGTGCGGTGGCGAACACGAACGCAGCGTATACGGCGTTCTGGAAGCCGCTTGAGCCGGCGCTGGCGGGGGCGAATCGCGTCTATCTATCGCCGGATGGAGTACTCAACACAATTCCGATCGGACTGATGGCCGACAGCGAAGGCAAGATGGTGATGGAGAAATATCAGCTTCGCATTGTGAACAGCACGAAGGATCTGCTGCTGCCAGCGCGTGTTGCGCAGTTGAAGAGCGCGCTTCTGGTTGGGAATCCGAGTTTTGATTTGACGGCGACACAGCAGAGGACAGCGATTGCGGAGTTGAGAGGGAGCGCAACCGGAGTTGGGGTGAGCTTGCAGAGAGCAGCGACTCCGGCCGAGAATGCCGCACAGATGGCATCGCGTGGCGGAGAGCTGAAGGGAGGCAATCTAAATTCGCTGCCTGGAACTCAGGTGGAAGTGGATACCGTAGACAAACTGCTGAAGAGTGTCGGATGGCGGACGAGCGAGTTCTCGGGCCGCCTGGCGCTGAAGGAGACGGTGACACAGGCGCACGGGCCGCGTGTCGTGCACATTGCCACGCACGGATTCTTTTTAACGGACGACGAACTGACGGCGAACGCGGCAGCGCAAGGTCAAGAAGCAAAACTGAATGAAGATCCGATGCTACGCGCGGGGCTGTTTTTTGCGGGAGCCGATCGGGTGCGGCAAGGCGCGGCGCCGGAACAAGGCGTTGACGATGGAGTTTTGACTGCGTTTGAAGCGAGCCAGCTGAATCTCGAAGGGACCGAGCTCGTGGTCCTTAGCGCATGCGAGACCGGACTGGGCAAAGAGTTGAACGGCGAAGGTGTGTTCGGGCTGCGGCGCGGACTGCAGGAGGCAGGAGCCGACGCGGTGATGATGAGCATGTGGTCAGTGCCGGACAAAGAGACGCAGGAACTGATGGCTCTGTTCTACGCGGAATGGCTCGGGGGCTTGGAAAAGCCTGAGGCGCTGCGGCAGGCCCAGCTTAAGGAGCGCGAAACGGTGCGGCAACGCTACGGAAAGGATCTGCCGTTTTATTGGGGCGCGTTTGTGCTGGTGGGGAGGTAGAGAGCCTGAAGATACGTTCGATCCTTTTTTCACCAGGGCGAATCCGCAGGGGTGCGGGGTGCGGCCCCATCTTGCGGTTCCGGATGTATCGTCGCCAATCCGCCAGTCGCCAATCCGCCAGTAACTGGTTGAGCAATAGCCCGCAAGGAAGTGCGAAACAGGCAGCAGGGCGTCGCTTGGCCCCACACGCAAAATCGCCTGCTCTCATCCCGGCCCGCAGGATCAGTCCTCGAAACGCCGCTTTGCTAATCAATCAGTCTCCGTTGATGCTGAATCACCCAAGCGCTCACTGAAACTGGATAGGTGCTGAAGAGTCGCATGGATTTATTGATCCCCCAATCGCTTTAAGGAGCGCTTATTGGGCGTTGGCGTCAGCGAATTGCACAAGGACAGTTAATATCGATAGTTGTCTCTGGTCTGGCATCTGAGAATGTCTAGATATCAGTGGCTAGCAGCGTATCCACCCGACGCCTCGATAATTATCGACGGGATACGCGCATTTCAGATCTCTCGTCCTGGATTTCGGGCACCTGGGGCGCTTTCCATTTCCGATCCTGACCGCTTCACGGAAGACGGATCGATCCCATCGTATCGAGGCGCGAGGACCCTTCCAAGTTCGCCTATTCAAATCCACATTACCGATTTCCAAACCGGAAGACTAGGCCCGCGCCGATACGGAGGTTGTTCTGGTGGTTGTTGGATCCGTTATCGAAGGTGGTGAGCAGGTAGTCGGCCTCGACGAGGCGGCTTGAAAACCGCGAGCCGGTGCGCAGATCGAGGCCGCCGCCGATATTGGCTGCAAATGCAGCATCGGCGTTGGCCGAGCCGGGACTCGACCCCGCAACCAGGGCTCCGCTTGCATGAGCGAATCCGAGCAGCACCTGACCGAAAGGCTGCCAGGCCGAGTGGCCGAGATGCGGCAGATAACGTCCTCCGGCGGTGAAGGTGCTCAGCGTGAGGCCGTCTCCAGTGCTGGATGCGGAGCCCGCATGGGCGATGGTGATGTCTCCGGCAAGGGCAAGTCCGCTCGACTTGATTGGCCAGGCAAAGGTTGCGTTGCCGCCGTTCAGGTTGAAGCAGCCGCAGCCGCCCGGCGGCACGTTGCTGTGCACATAGCTGTAGCCCAGGGCGAGCTCAGCGCTTGGCGGCTCTTGCTGTACGGGTGGCGTCTGCGCCGCAGAGACGATCGGCAGAGCGGAGACCGCAGCGACGGCCAGCAACAGAACGATGGAGGGATTGCCCGTGAGTCGCATGTTGGTCTCCTTTACTGCACTGTGAGCTGGACGGTGGTGGTCTGGACTTCCGTTCCGCTGGTTCCGGTGACGGTGATGGAGTAGGACTGGGGCGGGGGCGTGTAACCGAAGCCGCCGCCACAAGCGGTGAAGGCGCCGAGAGACGCAAACAGCAACAGAGCGAGCGTGATCCAGCGGCGACGGTGTTTGCCTGGCACCAGGCACAGCCCGATAAGCGCGAACGCCGAGGTGGCGAAGGGCCAGGTCGAGCCGTGGCCGGCGACTGCTGCTGTTGTCGACGCTGTTTGGATGCTGAGCGTGGAGTTGGCCGATGAGCCGCCCGGCGTTATGGAGCCCGGATTGAACGTAGCGATGGCGCTGGTGGTAGTGAGTCGCATCCGCATTGGCGCAAGTGGGACTTCACTGCATGCCTCTCACCTGCAGGACCTATCAGAAGAGAGAAGGAACGCGTTACGTGGCGCTGTCGAAATAAGCAACTTCCCTGCTTGAAATCATCCTGATTGTGCCAGAAGGGATGCGAACGGGCTCGCCGCAAATCTCCGCCAGAACCCCTGCCTGCAAAGATCTATTTGTATCCGTTGCCATTGAACGGTGGTCAAACGATTCCGGCGAACTGTCGTTCCGCCATCGCACCCATCGATCAATGGTTACATCGATCGGTATTGTGAAGTTGTCTTCCGGCGTGGATGAACTGCTTTTCTGCCGCGCCCTGCTAGTCCGAGCAAACCTGTCGCCAATAGCAGCAGCGCGGATGGTTCCGGCGTGACAACAACGTTGAAGTCAGCCTCGCCGACAATATCCTGCGAGGAATTGGTGGCACCGCCGACAATGTCGAAGTATCCCGCGTAATCGCCTACCGGTGTGCCGGCGGGCAGGTCCACATTGAAAAGCGCACCCGAATCGGAGTCGCCGGGCCCGAGTGACAAGGGGTAGTTGTTGTTGTAGGGGCTGTCATCCACAGCCAGGGGCGAATCCACATAGGTGTTGTCGCCGTTCAAATACACAGTTGCGCCTTCGTTATTGGTTACAGTTGCATCGAAGGAGACAACCTCACCGCTGCTACCGTTTTGCACGGGAGAGCTAAGGGTGATTGTGAAGGAGTCTGCCTTGGCCGCAGTCCCCGCCACCATCAAGCACACCGTTGTCAGGGACAATATCAGCCGATTGTTGAGAGTCTTCACTGTTTCCTCCAGGATTCTCATGCTTCACATCGCAAAGGTTTTGCCTGCATGCCACAAATACTGCCGAGGACCTAGCCCCCGACTTCAGGCTGCTGGAATTGCGTTTCGAATGCTGCCGCTGAATGAGCCGCCAGTGCATGTGCCGGAATAATTCAGAGGGATAAAGGCGCCAGCGGCGCCCGCAACCCCTGGGAAATTGACCGTGAAGGTTCCCGACGCGCCGGCGGCCAGCGACCCCAGCGTTTGCGGCAACGGCGTGCCTGAGAATGCGCGCAGTGTAGCTGTGGTCAGTATCAGGCCGTTCACGGTGCTTGTGCCAAAGTTGGTCACGGTGATGACGACGGTGTAACCGTTGGCGACTGAGCCGCTGATGGCTGCGGTCGTAAACAAAGACACCGGCGTTGCCGGGCCGGTTGAGATGACGAGGTTAACCGCCGAGCCGATATTCACACTTAAACCAGCCATCGGGCTTTCGCTGATCACATCGCCACTTGCAACAACGGCGCTCGACTGAGACGTTACCGAGCCGACCACGAGTCCAGCTTCAGTGATGGCAGTCGTCGCTGCTGCCTGGGTATCCGGGACCACGTTGGGTACGTAGGTCTTTGTCGGTGCCGGACCGGTCGAGACGACCAGGTTAACCGCCGAGCCAACATTCACGCTCGTTCCAGCGCCCGGAGCCTCGCTGATTACGTTGTCGGATGCGACGGTCGGACTGCTCGCCGTCGTCACCGTACCGACCGTAAGGCCAGCCTCGAAGATCGCTGTCGTCGCGTCAGTCTGAATGTCTCCAACCAGGTTGGGTACGGCGACTTTCACCGGGCCTGTCGAGACGACGAGGTTAACCGCCGAGCCGGAGTTGACGCTTGTTCCGGCGCTCGGTGCCTCGCTGATCACATTGCCGCTCGCTACAACGGCGCTCGCCTGAGACGTTACCGCGCCGAGCGTAAGTCCGGCGCCGGTGATGGCTGTGGTCGCGGCTGCTTGTGTATCGCCTACCACTTCCGGTACCAGAATCTTCGCTGGACCGGTTGAGACAAGCAGGAGCACCCCGTTAAAGCAAATATTCACGCTTGTTCCCGCGCTCGGGCTCTCGCTGATCACATCTCCCGCCGGAACTACGTTGCTTGCTGTTGTCGACACCAGTCCAACCAGCAGCACCGCATTTGTGATCGCTGTCGTTGCGGCTGCCTGGGTGTCGCCAACCACGTTGGGTACCGCAACCTTCCCAACGGTTGGGAGGACGAGATTCACTGCCGAGCCGACAGCCACGCTTGTGCCCGCAGTGGGGTTCTCGCTAATCACATCTCCCGGCGGAACTGCGCAGCTTGCCGCTGTGGTTACCGAGCCGACCGTCAGGCCAGCACCGGTGATGGCTGTCGTTGCGGCTGCCTGAGTGTCGCCGACCACGCTGGGTACCGCGACCTTCGCAGGACCTGTTGACACGACGACGTTCACCGCCGAGCCGGGATTCACGCTTGCTCCAGCGCTCGGAGTCTGGCTGATGACAGCGCCGGACGCGACGATATTGCTTGCCACTTGCGTTACCGTGCCAAGCACGAGTCCAGCGCCGGTCAGGGCTGTCGTCGCGGGTACCCGGGTGTCTCCAACCACGTTGGGCACGATGACCTTCGCCGGACCGGTTGAGACAACGAGGTTCACCGCCGAGCCGGAGTTGACGCTTGTTCCCGCGCTCGGAGTCTCGCTGATCACATCGCCATTCGCTACAGCAGCGCTCGACTGGGAAGTCACGGTGCCGACCGTAAGTCCAGCGCCGGTTAGGGCTGTCGTTGCGGCTGCTTGTGTATCGCCAACCACGTTGGGTATGCTGACCTTCGCCGGGCCAGTTGAGACGACCAGGTTAACCGCCGAGCCAACGTTGACACTTGTTCCCGCGCTCGGGGTCTCGCTGATCACATCGCCCGACGCTACCGCGCCGCTTGGCTGAGAAGTTACCGTGCCAACCGTAAGGCCTGCACCTGTGATCGCTGTCGTTGCGGCTGCCTGCGTGTCGCCAACCACGTTGGGTACGCTGACTTTCGCCGGACCGGTTGAGACGAAGAGGTTAACCGCCGAGCCAACGTTGACGTTTGTTCCCGCGCTCGGGATCTCGCTGATCACGTCGCCGGATGCGACGGTGGGGCTCGAGACGAGCGTCTCCGTGCCAACATCGAGTCCAACTCCGGTGATGGCTGTCGCTGCGGCTGCTTCGGTGTCACCGACCACATTGGGCACAGCAACCTGCGGCGCATTTATAGTGAGGCTTTGCGCAACGGAGGTGCTGAGGCCGTAGTTGCCGTCACTGCCATAGCTGGCTGTGACCGAATAGTCGCCCGGCGCCAGCGACGCGGTGCTGAACATCCCGACGCCCGAAGAGTTAAGCGTTGTAGTGCCCAGCACAGTTGCGCCGTTGTAGAACGTCACCGTTCCCGTGGGCGTCGGTGAATCGGCGGCTCCAGTGACTGTGCCGGTGAAAGTGACGGTCTGGCCTACAGTCGCCGTCGAGGGTGAAACCTCGAGGTCGATCGTGCTGGGCAAGAAACCAATCTTGGCGACCCAGCCGTCCCACTGTCCGCCGCCGAAGGTCGGCTGAAAAGCCCCAGCGGTGACAGGAATCCCGGTGCCGTTCCCCACGCCTCCACCCACATACACGTTGCCGAGCGCGTCAACGGCGACGCCGTTGACCCAGGTTCCTGTTGCGGGATCGCCTAACATGGACGAAAACAGGAGGGTGCTGCCGGTGGGGTCGATCTTCGTGATGAATCCGGAGGCGTCGGTGTTTAAGTTAGGTTGCACGGGGTTCACGCTCGGGAACCCCCCTGCAGCCTGTCCCGCAACATAGACATTTCCCAGCACATCGACCGCAATGGACACGGCGGATTGGTCCACGGACCCACATCCGCTGTCGGTGCAGGTGGCTCCTGACAAGAGAGTGGACCAGACAAGCGCCGTACCGGTGGGATTCAGCTTGGTCACGAAGGCACAATACAAAACAGTGTCAGGACAAGTGGTTTGGTAAGCGCCCGCTGTCGCCGGAAACGTTGTGGACAAGGTATAGCCCGCCATATAGGCATTGCCTTCGCTGTCCGCGGTGATGGCTGTGCCGTAATCCGCATAGTGTGTGGGTGTTCCTTCGAGATAGGTGAGGTAGGTCAGCAGATTTCCAGTCCCACTCACTGGTCCGAATTTGGCCGCGAACGCGGCCGGTCCCAGGTAGCCTGGGTTGGTTAGCGGCGTCATGGTCGTTTGGAAGGCCCCCGAAGTTACGGGCATGTTTGGAGACTGTGTCATTCCGGTAACGTAGAAGTTTCCGCCGGGGTCCACCGCGACCCCCTCCGTATTGGTCCAGTTTTGCTGGGCCTGGTCATCCCCAATCAGACTCGAGTAAAGCAGCGACGTGCCCGCCGCGTTGAAGACAGTAATGAACCCGCTGTAAGAGAAGTTATTCGCCGTACTCAACAGCGCATTCGATGTAACTGGAAACGGCGTCCCGCTGCTCGGCGGGGCGCAATTGCAGTTGACACCCCCGGTAACGTAAGCCTGATCGTTGGCGTCCAGCGCTATGCCGAAGGCCCCCTGGGTTCCTGATCCGCCGAGAAAAGTCGAGTAAACAAGCCCGTTGCCGGCGGGGTTGAGCTTCGTTACGAACGCCGAATAGCTGCCAGGCAGATGAGTCTGGAACGCGCCGGTGGTCACGGGAAAGTCTTGGGACTGGGTCTGACCCACCACGTAGGCATCTCCCGATGCATCCACCGCAATCGCGTTCGCAAATTCCTGGTCGGTTGCGGCGACGGAGCCTCCCAGGTAGGTTGAATACACCAATCCCGTTCCGGTCGGGTTGATCTTGGAGACAAATGCAGTCCAATTATTGCCATTGGACCCTGTCCAGGCATCCTCATATCCGTCCTGAGTGGGGAAGTTCGCGGATAATGTGATACCGGCGACGTAGGTGTTCCCCGATGCGTCGATCACCAGGGCGTTGGTATAGGGTCCATACCCTGTGTATCCCGAATAAATCGATCCGACCATGTCGCTGCCGGAACCACCCAGGTAGGTCATGTAATCGAATTTGGGATCGATGACCAGCGGCTGTGTCGGGTCATACTTGCCCACCTTGAATCGAACCTGGCTGCCGGAAACGACGTAGCTGGCCTCGACGACCTTTTTGTTGTCCTCCGCGCCCTGGTAGACCACCGGCTTGCACAGCAGCAGATCGCCGCCGGCCGTCGCCAGCACCACGTTCCCGCTCGGGTCCAGCGCCGGCGCGACACCCGAGAGCCCAAGAGCAATTTGGCTGGGATCGGCGCCGGGAGCAACCACAAAGTCGTACTCCAGTTGCGTCTGATTGCCATAAAATACGGCGTCTACACCGGGATAAATGCTCCGGTATTTGACCTTTGCGTAGGTTTCGATGTTTGCGTGCCAACGCTTCGGGTCGTTGCCGATGAAGTAATTGACCACGCCGGGGAGTTGATCCACTCCGTTCATTTGCGCATCGGAAGCGGCCCCCAGCAGCTCCATCCGCAAGAAGGACGGCGCGGCATCCAGTCCCGCCGGAGTCCGTAGCTTCAGGACGGCCGCATTCGAAGTGAGAAACAGCGAATATCCATCGCCCCGCGACAGGAACTTCACCTGAGGATCCGTCTGGCCTTGGTTGGCCTCAAAGCTGAGCGGAATACCGGCAAATTTGGCCGTTGCTCGCTTGCCAATCGGGTCCACACTCTTCTGCGCCACAGCCGCGCAAGCGCCAAACCCGAGAAGGACCGTCGCCATCGCCGTCAATACTCTTCCAACATGCTTCATATCAACCCTCACATGGAGCCTCGTAAGGTGCATTTCCTCTGCGGGGCTCGGGGAGCCGAGTTCGATTCGGGAGGCGCAGAGCCTCGTCAGGTTGTGAATTCTCACTAAGTGTCAGGCTGAGCCGTTCAGGTGCGAGGATCAAACCTTGTGTTTCCAATACCTTCGAACAAAGGGCCGCGGCATCGGTTCCAGCCAAAATGGCTTTGCGGCCTTCTCAGTAAGTGCGATAATGAGTGCTATCTGGCCATGGATCAAGTGCTGTGACCGGACTTGAACGGTCATCATCCGTCAACAGCCACATTTGGAGGCCTTCTTTGGCCCAGACTGCACCGGACTGGGACAGCCTCGGAGACCGGGCTCGAGGAAAGCGCCTCGACTGCTGGAAGGAAATCGCTGCCTACCTGGGCCGGAGTGAGAAAACGCTGAGGCGCTGGGAAACGGAGCGGGGCCTGCCCACCCATCGCGCGCCGGGCGCTGGCCGCACTGCGGTCTATGCCTTCACCGCCGAACTGGACGAATGGCTCAAGTCGCGCCGCGCTCGAGACCTCGAAGCGGCCGAATCCGCCCAGGAAGCGACCCGGGCTGAAGAAAGCGAAATACCCAGTACAGCCGCCCCTGCCTTTTCGATCTCCCAGCCGGTTGCCGCGCTAGCCGACACTCAGCCAATCGCAATAGCCAACAACCTGCAATCTGACCGTCGCGGCTTCAGGCCGGGCTGGAGGCCGGTGCTGGCGTTGATCCTTGCAGCGGCAGCGGTAGGCGTAGCCGCTTACGAAGTGGTTCTTCGTTCAGCCGGTGGCGGAGTGCGAGACAGGAACTCGTCGTTGTCTGGCAAGGCGCTGGCAGCGACCCCTCATCCTGCTTCAGGGGCTGGTTCAGCCTCCGTTTCCGATGCTGACAAGGCCCGTGCGCACGATCTCTACCTGAAAGGCCGATATGAATGGAGTCAAAGAACGCCTGACAGCCTCAATCAGGCTTTGGATTCCTTCACTCAGGCGATTGTGGACGACCCCAACGATGCCAAATCCTATGTAGGGATGGCCGATACATACAATCTGTTGCAGATCTATTCGACCCTGCCGCTTGCCGATTCTTACCCCAGAGCGATTGCCGCGGCCAGGAGGGCACTGGCCTTGGATGATTCGCTGGCCGAGGCCCATCGTGCTCTGGCTTTTTCTGAGTTTTACGGTCTAGGTGATTGGAGAGAGTCGGAAAAAGAGTTCGTCCGCGCCATCCAATTAGACCCCGAAGATCCCATCACTCGACGCTGGTACGCCGAAGCCTTCGACCAGCCAGGCAGATATGAAGAGGCCCAGGAGCAGTTCGACAAGGCCCAGGAACTCGATCCCACCTCGCACTCCACCCTCTCCGACAAAGGCATTGGCTTATACGACTCGGGGCGAAGGGCGGAAGGCATCGCGCTTCTTAGAAACGTCGAACGCACCAATCCCGAGTTCTTCTCGCCCCACCTTTACTTGATGGAAATCAGTTTTGACTCGCACGATTTTCGCACCTTCCTCGACGAGGGACAAAAGGCCGCCGAGACCCGTAACGATCCCGTGCAGGGCGATGTCATTGCGTCGGCTCGGAAGGGGTACGCAGGGGCCGGCGATAAAGGATTCTTGAAGAGTCTTTATACGAAACAAAAAGAATATTACGATATCGGAAAATACTCTCCCGGTATGTTCGCCATGACTTGCGTCGCTCTGGGCAAGCGGCAGGAAGCCTTGGACGTGCTCGAAGCCGCCTATGCCCGTCATCAACCGGACGCACTCTGGGTTTTGGCGGAACCGACGCTGACTATCTTGAAAGACGAACCAAGATACAAGGCGCTCGTGAAGAAGATCAACTTTCCCCCTCCACGATCGGATGACCGGTCTCTGCCCCTGGGGAAGGATAAGTCACCACTTCGGGCTTCGTTCTAGAACGGTTCCAGGGATTCCCGGCCCTACGGTGTGGGTTTGGAGATTCCGGCACCCCGGAATGAGCGTTCATTTGGGGTTGGGCGTCCCCGAATTGCTCGAAGCCGGCGCCCATCGATGGCTACTTCCGCTCTAGCTTCCGAGAAGGTCTACTTCTCGGAAGCTTGGAAATGCCGCGTTCGTTCAATGGACCAACATGATTCTCCAGCCGCCGCGCATTCCGGCCTTGGCGCGTGTGCGCAGGAGTCTTGCGTTGAGCGGTGCCCCCTGTTGCCATGTCGTAGACCGTTCCTGAGCTCTCGGCAACTGGGCCGGTAAGATCCCTGTCAGTCATCTTGATGCCCGATTAGCGCGGCTGGCGCACCATCGGTGCGCGATGATCTGGAGGTCGATTTTGCCGTTGCGCAGGGTTGTGAGAGTGTATGCGCAACGCGCAACGGGAGATTTGAGTTGTTGCGCAGCTGCACAGTGGGTTTGGCGAGCGGCAGATCGGAGCGTCGGCGCGACAGGAAGGGGAAGTTGGCCGGGTAGGCTCATTCTCTCGTGCTGATCAATGCCGGATTGAGATTGGAAGTAGGGTTGGGGGGAGAGTACCAAGTTTACTACTTGGTAACTACGTAATCATCGCATTTCACCATGTTGACCCATACTAGAGCGGGGAATTCGATGCTCCAAACTGGATCTCATGGGCCAAGAGTGTCAATGCTAAGTGGGGGAATGCAGGATCCCCCACCCTCGCATCGATAAAACTGTACATCGAAATGGATCGACAATTCGGAGTCAAAATCAACTGTTTTTGTTGTCGAGGAAGGTACTGGTTTTAGGGCGTGGCGGAGCGCTTTTTGAAGCCGGCCGTGGCGAGAAAACAGGCACGGTCCAGTTTCACGGAGAGTGCATGACGAAGCCAGAAATAGACTGCCGCCCAAATCAGAGAACATCTTCTGGGATCAATAATCTGCTGTGAACCTCCTGTTGAGCAGACTTGTAAGCGAGAGCATCCGCACGTGTTTGCACTGGGTGGCCCCTGTGGTCTCTGATCCATTGCCAGTGAATGTTCAGCTGCTCGTTCCTGGCAAGCAATTCTTCCCATAGCGCCTGGTGCTGCAATGGTGCGCCGCGGCTGTTGCGCCACTCGATAGCCTGCCAACGCCGAATGTGGAAGAGCATTCCTCTGATCAGCAGTTCAGAGTCAGAGAAAAGCTGGACGGAGGACCCGGTCGGGATCGAGCGCAAGGCCTCGACGGCCGCCGTCAGCTCCATCTCCGAGATTGTCGTCCATGGGCTTGATCCCGACATCTCCCAACTTTTGTTGTCGCTCATCATGATTGCCGCCCAGGCGTTGGCATCCGAGGTGGCGTCGGCGGTGTGCAGCAGGTCAGGCTTGAAGAGCAGGAATGCAATGATTTCAGGACGAACTCCGGCGCCGACTGCCCACTTGCACCAGTCGCTCAAGTCAGCTTCGAGGTCGAGATGAACAAACCGGTTGCGCAACGGCCGCGGCATCGAGAAATGCACACCCCGTTCAGAGGCTGGGTTCCCGGCGGCGATGACCACCCATCCGTCCGGCAGCACATACTCACCCAACTTGCGGTCAAGGACCAGTTGGTAGCAGTCGGCCTGTGTCATCTGTGGCGCCGAGGTCAGCTCATCGAGGAACAGGATGCCTTTCCCAGTGCTGGGAAGGAACCTGGGCGGCACCCACTCGGTCTGGTCTTCCTTGATCCGTGGCAGTCCCCGCAGATCGACTGGATCGAGTTGGACGGCGCGGATGTCAATGAAGTCGAAGTCAAGATCGTCCGCGACCTGCGCAACAATTTGCGACTTGCCGACTCCGCATGCGCCCCAGATGTGCAGGGGCACACGCTCACCGATCGGCGCATGGAGCGCCTTGTACTGTTTGGATGGTTTCATAGATTTTCCTCGTTGGTGCGAGCGGGATCCCGCCTCCGGATGAGTTGGCAACGATGGGAGCATCATCCGCGCCAAGTGAGTCCAGATGCACAGATGTCACTCAAATGGCAGGTAACGGGTGGCCGGTCGTACGTCCGCGGCCACGGTCAGTAGCTGGTCAAGCGGGAGTAATCTTCAAAGGTGGGTATCTTCTTCATTCACCCGACCATCATAGATCAGGCAGAGACGATCTTCAGCCGCTATTTACGGCGAGACAAACATGATTCCGCGCATGCTTACTGCCCATGATGCTCCTTCGCGACAGCATCATGGGCAGCATTGAACAGGAGTTCGGGATCGCGCTATGTATTAAAGATTACGGTTTTCTTGGAGGGACCACCGATGTCGATTGGCAAGACCTTACAAGCTCTCAATCAGATGGTTGCCGATGGCATCGTCGAACAATATGCCATCGCCGGCGCTGTTGCGGCGCTCAACTACATCGAGCCGTCAGTCACCGAAGACCTTGACATCTTGATATCTTTCGAGATTCAGCCTGCCTCCTCTTTGGTGACCATTGGCCCGATCGTCGGATATATGGCTTCTAAGGGCTACACGGAATGGCGGAAAGAAGGGTTGATGATTGAAGGGTGGCCTGTCCAGTTTCTTCCCGTGGCTGACTCGCTTGACCGAGATGCTCTCAATTCAGCCGTTGCCGTTGAAGACAATTTCGGAGGCGATGTTCTGGTGTCGACTCGAGTGCTGTCGGCGGAGCATGTGGTTGCGGCAGCGGTGCGGACGGCCAGGCCTAAGGATTTCATTCGAATTGCCGCGTTTCTTGATGAAGAGGCTGTCGATCTGGATGCGCTGAACTCCCTCCTTCGTCGTTTTGACCTGTACCACGAATGGTCGGAATTCTGCCGGAAAACTGGACTTCCCGATCCCTTAGGCGGAAGATGAAAGCTGTGAAGCGCATAGAAGACCTGACAAGAGACGATATCTTGGCGCGTAAGAAAGAGGGGCGCCACGATTTGGCGAGTCTGTCTTTCGGCAAGAAGGTGCTGATCGTCGAGCGGATGCGCGAGGAACTCGCCCCATTTCGTGCTATGCGTACAAAACGGCGAGAGGACGCGGCAGTCGCTGCAAGGCGGACTCCGCCGACCCATCGTAGCTGATTCCCGTTCGCTGCCGACATCAGCGAATTTGACGCTCCATCAATTGCGCTCTTTCTGAATGCTCCCCGGAGACAAGCGCGCCATCTCAAAGCCATGCGGCGGTTGGCGGCACAACGTTGTAGCAACTGGCGGCATTTCATTTTATCCAGCACCTTCCCTCTCCGAAGCGATAAGGCGCACTTTCGAGCGAAGAAAAACTTCGCTGCCCACGGAAGCTCATCCGACCGCTCTCACTCCTGAGTTTTACGACCACGCCACCAAGCAGAAGCAATGGGAAGCGTTCGTCCCAAAGAACAAGCACTATATCGCACCGGTTACTCTTAGACAGGTGACCGATTGCATTCGGGACTTTGTCATCCCTGTGCTGCCCTGCTCGGTATCAGAGAACGCACCAGATCTCAAGTGGAAGCCGGGCGGTCCTTGGCTGCAAGTCTGAAACTCAGGCCGCGTCATCGAGTTCTTCGGCATGATCCGCCGCGTCGTCATCTTCATTTTCGATGAAGGGTTCCAAGTCCTCTTCCGGCTCGGCTGCTGCGACGCTTGCTATGCCCGCCGGTGGCGCCACATCGAATACACAAGCAATAAGAAGGTCGGGAGAGGCGTCATTGAGCCGATCGAGCGTCCGTTCATTGAAATTCGCCGGCTCGGCCCTCCACAGCGTACCCAAGGGAAGAAGGGCACACTCTCTTGAACTGCAGCATGAGCGGGGCCGTTATTCCGATTCTTTGGATCGATGCGCTTGCCTGGAAATCCCCAAAGAATACTGCAAGAACTTGCGCATCGCAGCGCAAACAATTGTTCCTTAGGATGGCTCCTCAACTACTCAACAATCCTTCGAGCATTGCCACGAAAGGACGCGTTCGAGGTGAGTCTCCGTCCCGCATGGGTTTGCCGCTCGTGACCTTGGGTGCAGGGATAAATACAGCGGCGAGAGGAAGTGTTGACACACTTTGGCTTCGAAGGGCGCGTACCGGACAAGAGATGAATCGCGATCCAGTAGCAAGTCCGCGGAGGTGTTGGTATGACGACAAAAGGGCGGTTGGCAGCAATTCTGCTGGCGCCCACGTTTTTCGGGTGCAAAGGGCCTGTTCAGACGTCCGCGGCGGGTGCCGGCGACGGCGCAGGAGCGTCGAGTCCTATTGAAGGTTCCAGCGGCGACGCCTCGGCGGGCGGGACCCGTGTGGAGTCCATCACAGATTCCACGCTGAACAACATGAAGGTCATGCCGATTGAGATTCCGGCATCCTGGCGTTTTTGGGGTGTGCTGGCGCCAAAGGGCCCCTGCACCGACGATGTCTCTGAGGTATTTCGCGCGACCAGCCCGGATGGGCACAGCCGTGCGGGAGTGATGCCGCGGGTGGGTTGGAGGTGGGGAAACGTGCCCGGATTTCCATAGACGATGCTGGAGGGGACTGACAGATCGATGGAAAATTTGGCCCGGATCGCGAACAGTAACCACACGATGGCTTCCGACATGGTGGATTACACGCTCGATCGACAGACGGTGCGGGACGTGAACACCGGAGAAACGGGAAAGATTTCGAACCAGGCAACGCCGGGCGGATCTCTGCAGAAAGTACATGGGGACGGAACGCCGATTCAGTAAGGTTTGCTGGGAAGAGCGGTCTTTCCGACGGAGAACTTGGAGTCGCCAACAAATGAAAAGAACAGCGGAGGTTTGAGAGATGAGCATGAAGAGCAAACTGGCAATGATCCTGGTAGTAATCGGCGTATTCGGATGCAAGGGTCCCTTGCAATCGTCGGCGGCCAGCGCAGCAGAGGGTGCCAACGGCGCATCGAGCGGCGAAGGTGCGAGCAGTGGCGGCGGGATACGCACCGAAAACGTAACCGACCCAACGATGAACAACATTCCCGCTTTTTACGTGAAGGTTCCTGCATCGTGGAAATTCCAAGGCGCACTTTTGCAAGGCGGTCCGGCGACGTGCGACTCCTATGCCATGTTGACATGGAAGACGACGAGTCCAGATGGCTTGAGCAAGATGGAACAGATGCCACAGATGCTGTGGGTCTATGGGAATGGTCCGAAGCCCGCGCACGGATGTTTGCCGATCAACAATGCGATGAGCGCCCAGGATTTTCTTAAGACTCTCTCTGCCATGATGGGCCTTGTCTACGAATCGGACGAGCCGCTTCCAGAAGTGAATGCGAAATATCAGCAAGGATGGCGGGATACAGATGCCAAGGGCTCGGCATTTTATGCCGCGCACAATTTGCCAGCGCCCAAAGATACGGCCGAAGTGAGGGCGGCAATTGTTCAGTCGAAGATCGGATCGGTGACCATCAAGGGCAAGCTCACGGCGTACATTCACTGCTCTGAGACAACGCGTCCGGGATTCCATTCGATCCTGCAGGGAATGCCCAGTACTCCTGCCGCTGTAACTGGCAAATGTACGGCGGATGTAGTGTATCTATCCGCGCCTGAAGCCCAGTTTGCCGGTCTCTCACACCTTTGGGATTCGCCTGAGATGGCGGCCGTGCAAAATCATGAATGGGGCGACGCGTGGGTAAAGCGCTATGCCCAACAAGGCGACATTATGACCAAGAAAATCATTGCGCAGACCGACGCGCAGTTCGCCGCCCAACGCCAGGAGGTTGCGCACACCATGGCTGTGCAGCAGCAGGTGCACGACCAGTTTCTGGCGACCATGCAGCGGGGAACTGACATTTCGATGGCCCGTGCGGCGGACAGCATGAATGCGCGCTCAACGGCGGCCTCAGATATGGTGGACTACTCGCTCGACCGCCAAACTGTAATGGATACAAACACTGGAGTGATCTATAAGGTGACCAACCAACTGACGCCGGGTGGGTCGCTCGTGAAGGTGCATGGGAACGGAACACCTTAATTGGGGGCACCTTCAGAACAGGTGGTGGATCGGATCGGAAGAACGGAGATCATGATGGCTTCAAGATAGAGACTTGCGGTATTGCAGATAGCGGTAGCGTCTTTCAGCTGCGTCGCTATGCCGCAAGAGGCCCCCGTCAACCCGGCAGAAAAGCAATTGTCCGATGCGCCGGCGAATACTGAGAAGCAGCCGGCCTGCGTCATCTGTGGCGCCGAGGTCAGCTCGTCGAGAAAGAGGATGACCTTCCCGTTGGATGGAAGGAACTTCGGCGGGATCCACTCGGCCTGGTCTGCCTTGATCCGTGGCAGTCCCCGCAGATCGACCGGATCGAGTTGCACCGCGCGGACGTCGAGGAACTCATAGTCGAGATCGTCCGCAACCTGCGCGACGATCTGCGACTTGCCGACGCCGCATGCGCCCCAGATATGCAGGGGCACACGCTCACCGATCAGCGCATGAAGCGCCTCGTACAGCCTGGATGGTTTCATTTGGATTTGCCTCAGTGTGAAATGCTGATTGGTCTGAGAAGGTGCGCTGCGGGACATCGGAAGGAATGGAGACCGTGTCTTCGGAACTAGCGAATCAGGAAGCGTGCCTAGGCGGAAATGCGTGAACTGAAATGGTCAACTGCAAGCCGCACATGGAACGCGAACGGCGAACGCAAAGCACTGTAGCCCGCACCTACCGCCAATTCCCCATCAACACAAACGGTGCCCAGTAATAAGGATGCGCATACCCCTTCGGCGCTTCGCTCCCCGTCTTGGCACGCGCAAACCCTCGTCCATCCGCGCCGGCCGCCGCCGTTACCCTCCCCAGCAGCAGGTCGAGCTGCGCCTCCCGAAGTGCCTCCACCTTGGTTACCTTCCCTGCGCCGTCCACCCATCGCTTGTAGAAGTCACCCATCAGTTGGCCCGTGCTTGCGTCGTTCACCGACCACAGCGACGAGATCACCGCCCGGGCTCCCTTCAGTTGCGCCATCGTACCCAGTCCATCTACCTCGCGCCCGTTGCTCGCGCTCCCGCTCATTCCTGTTTCGCACGCTGAAAGCGTCAGCAGGTCGGTGTGGCGCAGCGCCAGATTCTTGTTGTCGCGGAAATCCGCCACCGTCAAATGAAATCCCGCCCCCGCCTCGTCCTTGCCCGCCAGCAAAAGGTACGATTGGCTGTCGTCGCCCGGCTTGAAGACAAAGTGGCTTGCAATATGCACTACATTCGGTCGACCGTCGAGCTGCTTTTCCATCGCCAATTCGGTGAACTGTCCATCAAGCAGAATCGTGCCCGGTAACGCACCGTTTGCTCTCTGCACGTTGGCGTCCTTTACCACATCGCCGAGCTCGACTGCCACTGCCGGCAGGGCTGGCAGTCCCGCTTCGTACTGGTGCGAAATCCCCATCGCCGCCGCGCTCAGATTGCTCACATCCGGCTTCTCCGACAGGTGCGCGATGCTCGCCGGCGTAATGGTCACCGTGTTGTAGTTCTCCACCACGTATTGATTGCCGTCGTAGAGCGCGGCAACCGGCACATAGCGTAAAACCCCGTCCAGCGACCACACCAGCGTCTCCGCCTTCGCCTGGTCGAGATCGGCCTTCACTGGACCGATAAGAATCGTGTACAGCTCCTGCGCCAGTGGCTTCGGGTCCTGGCCGGGGTTGCGCAAAACCTGCTCGAAGTCAGCGACCTTCTTGTTCAGTTCCATGCCGGTGATGGCATACTCGCGCGCCACTGTCGCTGTCGCGGTAATCACAATCACACGGTAGTGATCGGCTGTGACCATGGTGTAGAGAGCCGCAGTGTGGGACGTCTCCGCAATCTGATCTTCAAGAGCACTCACGTCGCCCTTTACGTCGGCCACCTGTTTGTTCGCTGCACTGTCCTTTCCAAACAATACGTAGAGACGGGCGTAAAAGGCGTCGAGCCCCTTGCTAGCCGCGTCGAGCTGATTCGAGAGATCCCTGAATTGCTTTTCCTCCTCGGGCGTGCGGGTAGCGATCTTCTTCAGCCGGGCCCATTGCTCACCCAGCGAAACAAGTTGCGCGGTGGACTTCTGGTAGTCTGCTTCCGCCCGCTCCTCTGCCGGAGTCAGCGTCAGCGGGCTCAGCGTGTCCCCGGCCCCGCCGCGCACATAGTCGGAGTACTCCTGCTGCTTCAGCAGGTCCAGCGCCTGCTGCGCTTCGGGGAGGCGCCCCTGGTCGATGAGGAGATCGGCCAGACCGCGATAATAGTCGTTCTTTGAAGCAAGGAAACTCTTCTGAAGTTCCTTGTCGAGGCCCTGGATGTTGCCACGTACTTGTTGCAGAAGATTCACCGCTTGCTTGCCGTAGAAGATAGCAAGAGCTGGCTGCGGGGTCCTTTGACTGACCATTAGATTGTAAGAGATGCCAGATTCCAGAATGGGGTCATTGACTGCAGTCGCCAGCGGCAGGGCCTGGGTGTAGTACTCCAGCGCCTTCTGCTTCTCCCCAAGAGCGGAGTAGACTGCACCGATGTTGTTCAGCGTCGCCGCCTCGCCCGCACGGTCCCCCACGGCGCGTGAGAGCGGCAGGACCTGGCTGTAGTACTCCAGCGCCTTCTGCTTCTCCCCAAGAGCGGAGTAGACTGCACCGATGTTGTTCAGCGTCGCCGCCTCGCCCTCGCGGTCCCCCACGACGCGTGAGAGCGGCAGGGCCTGGGTGTAGAAGTCCAGCGCCTTCTGCTTCTCGCCGAGGTCGGCGTAGACCTTGCCAATGTTGCTCAGCGTCCTCGCCTCGCCCGCACGGTCCCCCACGGCGCGCAAGATCGGCAGAACTTGGTTGTAAGATTCCAGCGCTTTCTGCTTTTCGCCCAGATCGGAGTAGACCTTACCGATGTTGATCAGAGTAATGGCCTCGCCAGCGCGATTGCCCGTGTCTCGTAGGATTGGCAGGGCTAGTTCGTAGGATTCCAGCGCCTTCTGCTTCTCGCCCAGAGCGTCGTAAACCTTGCCGACGACGTACCGCGAGTTGGCCTCACCGGCACGGTCACCCACCGCGCGATAAACGGGCAGCGACTGGTTGTAGTAATCCAGTGTCTTTTGGTTCTCCCCAAGGTTGGAGTAAACCGCACCAATGTTGGTCAGCGTCGCCGCCTCTCCGTCGCGGTCACCCACTGCGTGCAGGAGCAGCTGGGCCTGGTTGAAATAGTCCAGAGCTTTCTTGTACTCCTTCGTCCCATCCAAAGCAGCAGCCAAGCTGTAGAGAGAAATGGCCTGGCCGTACTTGTCATCCAGCGACTGCCACAGATCGAAGCTCTGCTGCCACTTTCCAGCAGCCGCGGCAAAGGATGATGCATCCCCCCGGGCGTAGAGGTCTGCTCCCGCCATGTAGACCCGTTCCGCCTCCATGCGTGTGCGGTCTGCTTGCGTCGGTGCACGCAGGTCCGCCAACTGCACCTGGTAGCGCCCCGGAGCTGCCTCCCCGGCAACGACCTTGAGTTGAAAGTCACCGGAAACGTCGGCAATTGCGGATACGGGTTCCGGGCCATAGGCGCCGTTGAGGGAATCCATCTTGATAAGTTCCTTCCCGCCCGGATCCAGAAGGGAGACAGCAACATCGATTCCCTCTTGCAGAACCACCATGTGGACGAACTGTCCGGCCTCGACATGAATTCCGTACGAATGCGTTTCCCCGCCCCGCATCTCGCGTTCGATCGGCTTACCCACGCCTAGCAATATGGCTTCGCTCTGCGCCGGCGCGGCTGACTGGGTGCCGGGAGTCGCGGCTGGGTTTGTACTCTGTCCCCTGAGGGCGGGAGGATAGGGGGCAAGAGCGGATGCCATTCCTGCAAGGATGCAAATCTGCGGCAGTCCACGGGTAAAGCGATAGGAGGAGAAACGTACATTCATTATGGCGAAACCTCAAACAACAGGAAGGTCGGGCCCAATTGAATGCCAGATACTCTACTCCTGAGCAGCGGAGAGAGGCTGTGGGCCCGCGTTGCCTTAGGGGAACGGAAGTCAGCGATCAGATACACCTCCCGTCCGGATTACGGGCGACCCTGAAACACCGCTGAAGTGGTTCTTTCGGTGAATCTGGCTCTCAGTTCGCGCAAACAGTAGGATAACCGGCCAATGCGCGCATCAACTCCAGCAGCGCTACGTCTCCTCAATGATGAATATCCTCCGTGCGTATCAGGACGGTTCCGTCCGGTTCGACATGGTCGGAGAGGTATTTGCTTCGCGCGATGTCTTCAATGGCCGGTCGATTTTCGCGGAACACTTCGAGCTTGTTTTTGTTGTCGCCGTGGAAATGGTCATCGAGCGCTTCTCGGCTGATGGCGCATCGTATCCGCTGCGCCCTGTCCTGACCCCAGAACACGATTGCGTCACGACTGGCGTCATGCCGTTCTTCCGGTGCAGGGAAGATCAATTCCTTGTTTTCCCACGCGATCTGCCAGGCCGCGAATTCACTCGGCCGAACTTGCAGACGCGCGAAATTTCCCTCATGCAGGCTGAGAAGATCGGACTCGGCCGTCTCCCTGAATCGCCCTTGCTCATCCGCTGCAATGTTGCTCTTCACCCACTCGGCGATATGCGCGCCTGCCTCTTTCCTATCCATGCGCCGCCGCACCACGTCCCCCACGAGCTGACGCAGCG
>Ga0302197_10000815_pt1 | contig 31111 bp, 13 predicted proteins | sample II_Bog_N2_1_FD_193526 | JGI IMG/M metagenome (GOLD analysis project Ga0302197, IMG submission 193526) | Peat permafrost microbial communities from Stordalen Mire near Abisko, Sweden - II_Bog_N2_1 | ecosystem: Environmental > Terrestrial > Soil > Wetlands > Peat | place: Sweden: Abisko... | reverse complement strand
CCACCGTCTTCCTTCTAGTCCCCTTATCGAAAATGCCTCGGGGCAGCAACAGGCGCACATAATGACCTCGCGTGGAATCGCCCCGACGCATTTCCGATCAAGGCTAACGACTATTCAGCCACGTGGATTGAAGGTGCGAAATGTGCCCCTTGCTATTCCTATACCCTGATCCGTTCTTCGTTACTCTTCACGGCCTCGTAACTGATGTAACGGACCTCTACTTGAGCGAATGGCGTGAGAGCAGGATTTCGTTGATAACGGTTGTAGTGCATGGAGGCGCCGAACGGGAAGTTTCTACCCCATTTCTCCAGGCGGAGCCGGTAGGATTCAGTCCGGACAAGCAACATGTTCTTGTGCTGGCTGGTAATGGACAGGAAACGGAACGCGAGTACTGGACCGTGCCAGGGCGGCCGGCCTCGTCGCGTGGGATCCATGTTCTGCCACTCAGCGGCATGGTCCCCCGATGGTAAATTGCTGGCGTTCGCCTTCGGTAATTCCATCTATTTGACCCCGGATGAGGGAGACAATCAGCATCTTCTCAATACATTCGCTGGCGTTGCCGATCATGTTAGATGGTCTCAAGGTGGCCAGCGAATTTTGATTCATCTGCGGGATATGAGAAGCAAGGGTGAGATGACAAATCTGATGTTCCGGCGGATCAATCTGCTTCCAGATGCGAACCTTACCAAGTTTTCTTGATGATTGTATCGAGGGCGACGCCTCCGTTGGGGTCGCGCGTGACGCTGACATAGACGCGTGGCGAAACTTCGTATTGGCCCTGGATCGTCTGGCCTTGCGTTGTTGAGACGTTGCTTGAGAAGGTGACGAACAGATTGCTCGTGACGCGCTGCTGAACGGTTATGTTAGCTCCGGCCGGGCCCTGGGAATTGCTGCCGGCAAGCACAGGGTTGATGGAAAGCTGCGAAATCCCGGCGACTTTTGAGATGCGTCCTGTAACTTGACTCGAAACCTCGTTGGCCACGAGGGATTCAGCCTCCTGGTTGGTCGGCGTTGCATTGGCCGCGCTGGCTTCAGTGGTCGAGCCTAAGGCGAGCAGATGAATGATGTCGACCGACGGTAGCGATGGGTCGGATGTGTATTGCGCATGCAACTGGTCAACCGGTCCGACGAATCGAAGGCTGATGTTGTACTGCTGAATTGTAGTGGTGAGAGTGAGATTGACAACAGGTTGAGTCATCGAAGGGTTCACAAATTGAATGGTGCCGCCGGTGAGCACATAGCGATTGCCATTAAGAATGATGTCGCCACCTGAGAGATTGGCGCGACCCAGAATGACGGGCTCCGCAGCCGTTCCGCGCACCTGGAGGTTGGCCGATCCGCCGACGCTGAGTGTGCGACTGACCAGGTTCACGTTGCTTGAGGACCGCACCGTGAGATTGAGCGCGACATTGTTGCTGAAGCCCTGAGAGGGGGGAGACTCTACACCGCCGGCGAATTGATCAATGAAGTTGTTGAGATCGAATGCATTTGTGAAGGAGAGATCCGTCAGATTGACGTTCCCGCCCAGGAGCGCGTTCGTAGTGGAGCCGGTGAGCCGGATATTGGCGTCGATGGACTCGCGCACGCCCTGCGGATACAGCATACGAACATCTTTGGCGTCGAGGCCTAAATCGAATTGGAGGGATGGACGAAGTGTTACGCCGCCTTGCGCGGTGAGCGTGCCTCCGCCGATGTTGCCTTTGAATTGTGTGATGTTGATGCGGTCTTTGCTCAGTGCGAATGCGCCGTTGCAGTGCTCGAGGGCTACAGGCAAGTCGGAGGAAGCCATTGAAGCATCCACCAAGTCGATGGTGCCGGCGATTTCTGGTCCTTGAGCCGCGCCGTAAGAGTTCACGTTGAACTTGATTTGACCGGATGTGCGCAGGTCAGGATTAAAGAGTTGCACAAGTTGAAGATCGACGGTGCCGAGGAGAAGCACAGACATCGACCCGCTGCCCGCAATGGGAATGGTTCCCTGGAATTGCAGATTCGTGCTGGTCCCAGTAATGGACGAGCGCTGCACGTTAATTGAGCCGTCTTTGTAGTCGACGTGGATGGGAGCGGCGGCGGAAAGCTGCACAGTGCTGCCATATGCGATCTTGAGCATCGGGATCGTGATGTGAGCCTCGAGCTGTTGTTTGTTGTTGAGCGGGCCGTGAAGAGTGGCATGCAGCTCGGTCTGTCCGGAGATACCGTTCGCTTCACCGGGCGCATACGCGGCGAGCAAGGGACCCAGCGGGATGTTCTGAGTATCGAGGGTCGCGTCGGCGAGATAATCGCCAGTAAGTGCCACCTTCGCATTGGCCTTGAGGACGGTGCCAACTGCGGAGGATGAGAGCTGGAATGTTGCCTGGTGGTCGGCGACGTTGGCTTGCAGACGAATGTCTGAGATGGTCTGCTGCTCGACTACAAGGCTGGGGATTTGGATAGTCGCGTCGAGTTGCGGATTGTCGAATGTGCCCTGGCCTTTGGCGCTGATGTTGACCGTGCCGCTGGGACGGCTCACGCTTGTTCCAAGACTCTGTAACTTGTCGAGATGGATGCCGGGTGAAGTTAGCTCGGCGGAGTAAGTCTTGTTATTAAGGCTGGCAGTCAACTTGGCTTCGATATCCCCAGCCGGAGCGTTGATGGATAACATGGTGCCGGCCTGGTCGCCGCTGCCATTGAATGAGATCTTTACCGATGAGATCGGTTCACCGTAGGCCACAGCTTTGGTCAGGGTAACGGAACCATTGCCTCTTGGGGCCTTTGCACTTCCGCTGATCGCGATGTCTGCGGAGAGACTTCCAGTAACGGGTATTTGCTGACCTGCCAACTTGGTGAGTTGGGCGATGTCAAGCTGCGACGCGCTGAGTTGAAGCTGTATGGGACTTGTCTTCGAGAAGGTCCATTTACTCAATTCGGCTGTGACGTTGAATGTTAGCCGGCCTTGTGCGGCGGGGTCGAGTTCCGCGTGCCGCAGGCTCAAGTTTGATGGATTGGCATCGACTGCGGTCCTAAGCAGCTTCCACGAGGATCCCTGGAACTGAAGATCCTGGGCGTCCAGTTGACCCGTAAGATGTGGCGCTGCGGTTGAGCCGCGCACAACGCCGTTGAACTTGGCAGTTCCGGCGAGGCCGAGCGGCTGCAGATTTTGGCCCGGAGCGGGTGAGCGGAAGAGATCAGCGATTGTTTCCAATTCGTGAAGATCATTGACCTGAAGTTGAACCGCGAGACTCGAGTTCTTGCTCACTGTCCCGTTCAGAGTCAGGCTGGTCTGCGGTGTGCGGAAGTAACTGCGATCAACAGCAAGTTGTTGGGTTGTGCCTGTATAAGTGGCATGCAGCGCGCCTTCAATCGGGATGGCCCCTGCAGTTGGCGTGACATTCACTGCAGTCTTTTGCGGCACTGCTGGTGCCGAGATCAAGCGTGCGTGCTGCCCCCTAACCACGTTCGCGCCATTGGCCAGGTCAGCATTGACGGTTCCGTCGGTATGGGCCACGAGGTCGGCAAAGGTCCTTCCCCACGTAGCCGTGGCTGTCGCATTAAGTGTGCCGGCGATTGCGACGGTTCCAGTGGATGAGGGAGAACGCATCATGCTCTTTGCGTTTGCCAGTGAAATACCGCGCAGGACAGCATTGAACTGCGAGTGCGAGTCTCCGCCGATGCGCTTCATCGTGCCCTGGACCGTGACCTCTCCGCCCAGAAAACCGGCGCGGAAATCGCGTAGAGTTACGTCACCGTTGACCAGGGAATAGTGGGCGGCGATGTCTGTAACTTCGGCGCGGAGCGTCGGAGTTGCTACGATGAGTTTGTGACTGGTGAGGTCGCCATTTACCACAAGGCTTTGAAGTATCGTGCGGCCCGCGAAGGATCGATATTGCGCGCTCCCCGAAGCCGAGACAAGACCGTCAGGGATAGACGGGTCGTGCAGGATGCCTGCCAACTGCTGGCCGTTAATGGTCACATCGTATTGAGCCTGTACGATCGGCGCGTTGTAATTGTTGAGCGTTGCGTTGAGCATAAGCTGCGAGCTGCCGCTTTGAATCTTCGCCGGGGATACATTGAAGGTGTTTGGAGTGGCATCGAAATGAACATTTAGGGAGTGGGGAGGCGCCTGGTTGCCGGCATAGTTGAGGCGTCCATCTGAGTAGGCGAGTGTGCCGGAATACTTCTGAATAAGGCTGTTGAAGGCCGCGTTGAACTGGACATCACGAAGGTCGACTGCAAGCGAGCTGGGCCGGTCGTTGTAAAGGAGCGCACCATTGGATAGAACGGCATGGCGGATGCCGAGGTCAAAGATGGTAGTGTTGCTGCCGTTGTTACTGCTGCTCTTGAGGGTGGGGATGTTGTAGACGCCATTCTTATCCACGAAGATCTGTGCGACGGGGTTATCGATGCGAATGCTGTCGAAGTACCACTCACGCCCGAATACAGAGACGATGCGCACGCCCGCCTCGGCATGCTGCACCTGGAGCAGTGGAGGATTGCGATGCGGACCAGCTCCGTCGACGGTCAGCCCATAGAGATCGAGGCTCAGCGTGGAAAGGTGGAGGCTGAAATTCTCGAGATGCACATCAACTCCCAGGCTCTCTGCGGCTTTTTGCTGGAACAGGCGGATGAGACACGCATGCCCGCGTGAACTATCGACGAAGCTCGTTGCGACAACAGCGCCCAGCAGGATCGGCAGAACGATGAATGCGGCGATTACCCTGGCTATGGCAAGCAATCTGCGCCTGGTCAGCCAGTGCCGAGGAACGGAAGTCGGCGTCTCTTTGTCCATGGCGGGTCTCCTCAGAATGCCTGGCCGATGCTGATGAAATAGTTCGTTGAAGTTACGCCCGGGACCGGGTTAAGGTTGTGTCCGACGTCAATGCGGATGGGCCCAACCGGTGTCAAGTAACGCAGGCCAAGACCGATATTGTTCGAATAGAGCGAAGTGAAATCATGAAATCCGATTCTGGGAAAAACGTTACCGCCGTCGTAAAACGGGACGATGCCCAGCCCCTTCTTGATGGGAAGCGGAATGCGCGCTTCGGCGTTGATCACCAGTAATTCGTTGCCACCGCTAGGCACGTTGATCTGCGGACAATTGGGAGCGGTCTGGCCGGAACTGCAGACGTAAATGTTGCGCTGCGGTCCTGCGCCGTCGAGCGGGAAGCCGCGCAGCGAGTCGCCGCCTCCGGTAAAGAAGGCCTCGCTCAGCGGGACGCGGCTATTTGCATATGGCTGCGCGAGACCAATGCGGATGCTGCCGGCCCACACAATGTGATGGAGTTTTTCCCTATAAAGGGCGGCTTGCGACGAAAGTTTTGCAAAATCGACGCTGCCGCCGAGTTTGCTTGAATAGACATCGACCTCGAGAGAACCGAGCACGCCTTTGTGTTCATCGATAACGCTATCGCGCGTGTCGTGAGTGAGGTTTGCTCCAAAGCCGGAGATGCGGACGTGCTGATCCGCGGTTGGCACCAGCAGGGGTATCTCGATGCGGGTAAGATCGGTTTTGCCGTAACTGTATTTGACGAAGAAAAGGTTCCTTTTTGCGCGGTCAATGAATCGCTGGAACTGATAGCTGCCAATTTCCTGCTGCGATGAGAAGATCGGATTCTCTTCGTCGCGCTCATAAGAAAACGAAGAGGTGGTTTTCCAGTGCGACCACCGAAATGTCGGGGCGATGTAATAGATGGCCGCGCGCTGATCGAGGCGGCCGGCGAATGCAGTCAGCGAAAGCGACTCATCTTTGCCGCGCAGATTGTTGCGGGTGTACTGCACCGAGCCGCGGGGGCCATAGAAAGTGACTTGGCTGGTCTTGAAATTAGAGGGGAGGCCGACTGGAGGAAGATTTGGCAGTGTAACGGTACCGCTGGGAACGCTGCCTCCGCGGTTGATTACCTCAAAGCCAAACCCATAAAGGAACTCATTGCGCTTTGCTTCATGCACCTTCACCAGGACGTCTTCGCTGGTCTGAGTTGAGATCTGGCTTTTAGGACCGACCTCGGACCAGTCGAAGACGCCTGTATGGTTGTAGAGATTGCTGCCTGCAGTAAGCAGATTTGTTTCGGTAAGCGGCTGGTCGGGTTTAATGGCTGCGATGTCGTTGTTGATCAGACGTTGCTGGGTATGCACGCGGCCCAGCGTCAGAATCTCGCCGGTAAAAACGCGCGGGCCTTCATAAATGCGGTAGACAACATTGATATGATGCGGGTCGTCTTTCGAGACTTGCGACGCCGTCTCGCGAAAGCTTGAAGTGAGGTAGCCGGCCATCAGGTAGTTGGCAACGATCGAGGCGCGGTCGGCTTCAACATTTGCCTGCGAATACGGCTGGCCCACGGCGACCTTCAACCCTTTCGGTGCGAAGTGCGATTCGAGAAATGTGTTGGCGCCTTCGATGGTGAGGGCATTAACTATGTCGCGCGGCCCTTCGGCGATATGAAACTCAACCTGGATATTGCCGCCTTGGTTGATGACTGATGAAGTGACCTGAACATTGCTGAATCCTTGTGACTTGTAGACCGCTGTGAGATTCTTCACGCTGGTGCGCACGAGTTGATCGCTGAATTGTCCATGCGAAAGCAAATGCTTTTGTACGGCTATGTGAGGCTCAAGCTCCACTGCCTTCAGCTCCGATTCGCCGGTTAAACGAACATCGGTGAGCTTGTGCTTTTTCTCTTTAGTCACGTGATAGCTCACCGTGCGAAGTCTTTCGTCTCCACTCATGTCTGACGTGACTTTCGCGTCGAAGTAGCCCTTCGCCTGGTAATAGGAGACGAGCGCCTGCTCGCCTTCCTGCACGGTCTCTTCATCCACGCCCACCCCCTGGTACTCGGGCAGCAGGGTCTTCTTCGTCCACTGCCAAAGATGCGCGCCGGCAATCTGCACCTGTGTTTTAGCGCCTGCCTTCACGCTGAAATGAATGTCGGCGTGATTGGTATCGGCGTGATATTCAGCGCCCTCAAGTTTCACCTGCGCCGAAAGAAGCCCCTCTTTCTGCAAGCTGGATTGGATATAGTTGGTCGCTTTATTCAGCGTTGAAAGGTTGTAGGCTTTGCCGTTGCGAACAGCCGCTCCGTGTACCCGTGCGAGCAAAGTTGTAAGGCGATGTTGCAGATCGGCGGACTTTGCAGGGGGAAGGCCGGCGATGTCGATGTCGCCGAACTTCGCCTTGCGGCCAAGATCGGAGTGGAAAATAACATTCACAATTCCATGTTTCGAGTCGATCTGGAGTTCGGTAGAGACCTGTGCCTGAAAATAGCCGCTCTGTTGAAAAAAAGCAGTCAGCAGCTGGCGGTCGTGCTCAATTTCAGTCGCGCTGTACGGCGACTGGCTTTCGTAGTTGGCTACCTGCATCAGGCGAGAATACGTAAACCGTTCCGCTCCGGGGAACTCAAAAATGCCGTAATAGGCAGCCGGTTCGACCACGAACAAGACGCGGAGTCCATTGGCCTCAGGATCTACCTGCACTCGGATGCCTTGGAAATTGCCGGCGGCTCTAAGGGCGGCTGCCGCACTTTTGACCTTTTGGGTATCGAAGGGCTGATCGGACTGTTGTGCAAGTATCGACGAGAAGTCGGAAACTTTCAGGCCCGGACGTCCTGCGATGTCGACGGTCGTAACCGCTTGACCCTCATACGAAGCCAGAATCTGGTCGGGGGCGGGAAGGTTGGTGTCCTGCGGAACTTGTGCTTCAAGTTTCGCCATCGCGGAAACAAGCAGGGGGATGCAAAGCCAAACCAAAAGCCGTATGGCGCTTCGCGCATTTCTCGGAGCAGTCTTCCGGGCAGTTTCGGCTTGGGACACCATCTGCCTCTTTCGATGCGGCCGATTGGATCTCGTTTGCTCAGCTCTTCATTCGGGATTGCTTGTCCCGGTTTTCAGGGATGGCCGGCTCAGGCTCCATAGTTTGCGGCGGAACCGAAGCTGTCGAAGTTGTCCGGTCCAGCATCTAACGCAACTGTGCATCGCCGGCTAGATCGCAACAAGGTGGTTGAATCACTGCCCAAGGGCCCATCGTCGATCCGCAACTGAAGCGCCGGGAACGGCGAATCTGGGAGCGTGTGTCCCTTTTTCCGCTTGAATCGCTCTGGAGTCTTCAGGGAGCGCAACTGAGACAGGTCGCGGCTCGTACCTGGAGATCTCTGATTGAAGATCGCGTATTCGGCCACGCGGCTGAGTTGGGATTCTATTTTCTCTTCGCTTTATTTCCCACGCTGGTGTGTGCCAGCTCGATCCTGGGCCTGGCTGCCCGGTCCGCCTATCAGTTCTATGACAAGCTGCTCGATTACCTGGCCATCGTCATTCCAACGACGGCTCTAGGAACGGTGCTGAGGACGTTCAATGAGACCACGGCTGCGGCAAGTCCAGGAAGAGTCACATTCGGATTAATTGCAGCAATCTGGTCTGCTTCGGTGGGGATATCGGCGATCCAGGACACGCTGAACGCGGTGTACAAGATTCAGGATTCGCGCTCGTATTTCGTTGCGCGGATTCAGGCGATTGGGCTAACGATCCTGCTCACCATTGTCGTAACGCTCGGCTTGGCTTCAATGCTGTTGGGCGATTATTTCGCGCGGCTGACAGAACTTCGTATCTCGGATTTCATCCTGCGCTATGCAGCAGCGAATTCCATCCGGCTAACGAGCTGGGTAATCGCCAGCCTGTTGCTGGTGCTGATCTTTGCGATGCTCTACTACTGGGCGCCCGATTGCAAGGCAAGACGCTGGCACTGGCTCACACCAGGTGGGGCAATCGGAATTGCCGGTTGGTTACTGGCATCTTTTGGCTTGCGCATCTACTTGCACTTCTTCAACACCTACACTGTCGCGTACGGATCGCTGGGAGCGGTCATCATTCTGCTCATATGGTTCTATATCACCGGGCTGATGCTGCTGCTTGGAGCCGAGATTAACAGTCAGATCGAAGCCGCCGCTGCAGAGAGGGCTCTGCGGCAACGGGCAGCGAGTGCACAACCCGGCCAGCTCGTACCGTTGCCGCGTGCGGGCGCGGATGCCTAGGGCGGAAACGGTGTTGCGCCAGTGACCGGGGCCCAATACTGCTTTTGCTGTGTTGCAATTCCCTGGACGGGATCGATCCGTTGCGCGAAACTTGCGTCGACAGCTTTTCGCCATTCTGTCTGCGTTTTCCGACTCAGGTTGGGAAATCGAATCTCACCCCAAAATGTCAAGCTTCAATCGCTTTAATTCATTTGTATTGTGTTAGCTACGGCTCCGCATCGAATTAAGTCCTCGAATGTAGGCGAGAGTTCACTGATCCAATTTACCTGCATGTAAAGTCGGCTATACGGACCGTCTGAAATCTCGCGTCGAGTTGCTGAGTAGCCAACAATTCGGCCTAGTGGATTGCGGCAGCGAAATGCACGCAATGGCATTCCTAAACCCTGGGGCGTTTGGTTAGTGATCGACTCTCCCCGTCAGTAACTCCACTTCAATGAGCGCTTTGGCCTGTTGTCGTCAATCGAAGGCCATACTCATTCAGAATAGAGGACACTCGCAGACGTTTCGGTGGCAAGAAGATATCGTAACTTCGTCCCCGAAATCGTTTTGCGCGCCGCCCAGAATTCCCGTCAGTGTGACTGGTTGGTCGGGCGGGGAGATGTCATTTCCCGAAAGTGATTCGAGGGCTATTTCTGATGCCGTATGACATGCGCGGAAGTCGAATATTCACCATTGAACCGATATGCTAACTTGGTCTTACACCCCAGCTTGCATTATTGGTTTGTCGTCGTGAAGACTCAGCTCAGGTGCCAGGAGAAGTGAACGTGGCTGTAAGCGGGAGCCGCATGAGGGCGGATGGGAATTCAGGTTGCACTGAGGCATCGGACAAACTATCGATACGAGAAGGCGGTGTCACTCGGTCCGCAGATCATACGATTGCGACCGGCAGCGCATTGTCGAACACCTATTCTCAGCTACTCACTCAATGTCCTCCCCGCTGAGCACTTCATAAGCTGGCAGCTAGATCCTTCGTCAAATCAGCAGGCTCGGGTTGTTTTCTCGACGAAGACAGAACAGTTTGCGGTCGAAGTGAATATGGTCGCGGACTTAATCCCTGTTAACCCCTTTGACTTCCTGTTGGACCCTGCAGCGGAGCAATATCCCTTCCAGTACGGGCCAGAACAAGCAGTGGATCTCCATCCTTATTTGTTGTCGGGCTCTCCTGGTCCTCTGCTTCGGGAATTCATTGAGAGCTTCCGAAGCTATCGGACTGGAACGATCGAATTATTGTTGCTGCTGAATCGCACGATAAGAGATCAGGTTGATTACGTCACCAGGTTGGAACCCGGGATTCAGACTTCCGAGGAGACTCTGGAGAAGCGGTCGGGATCTTGTCGCGACTCTGGATGGCTGCTGGTCGAGGTCCTTCGAAACCTGGGAATCGCGGCACGTTTCGTTTCGGGTTACCTGATCCAACTTGCCGAAGCGGACCCGGACTTGAACGGCTCGGATGGAGGGACGGACACTGCAGCATTGCATGCATGGGCAGAGGCATTTCTGCCGGGCGCCGGATGGATTGGATTAGATCCCACGTCGGGCCTTCTCGCCGGTGAAGGACACATTCCGCTTGCGTGCACCTCCAACGCCTCTCAAGCCGCTCCGATTTCGGGCACCTCTGAGCTTGCGAGCACCACTTTCACCTACGAGATGTCTGTTCGCCGCTTGAACGATCCCCGACAGGTTCCTGAGAGCGCTGTTGACGACCAGTGGCCCCGCATCAGTCAGGTTGCAAATCGCATTGAGGCAGATCTTGAAGCACAGGATGTCCGAATGACCATGGGTGGCGAGCCCACATATGTCGGCATTGATGAGCCTGAAAGCGCTGAATGGAATATCGATGCGCTCGGCGAAAACAAGCGGAGCCGGGGTCTGGCGCTCATTCAGGATATTCGCGAGAAGATAGCGCCGGGTGGGCTTCTGCATTACGGCCAGGGAAACTGGTATCCGGGTGAGCCTCTGCCCCGGTGGGCTCTCAGTTGTTTTTGGCGCGCGGATGGCGTTGCAGTGTGGGAGGATGAAACGCTGATCGCGCGCGAGGATCATGATTACTGCTTCAATGCGGCGGACGCATTAAGGTTTTTGCAGGCTCTCACACGGCGATTGCAGGTCAGGGCAGAAGATATTTTGCCGGCATTTGAGCAGGGAACAGCAACTCCTCAGCCGGTGGGCTACATCTTGCCTATTCGCCGGCGGCAACCTCACGGAGATCTGCGCTGGTCAAGTCAGTGGTGGTTTCCGCGCGTAGAATCGATCGTGCTGTTCGCCGGCGATTCGCCGATCAGCTATCGCATTCCCACCGAACCGATGCCTTGGGTCGCACCTGACGAACTTGAATATCCATTCGATGAGGAGCCCTTCGCTGATCGCATCAAGCTGTCATCATCGAAGCTGCAGCGTTTAGATCTCTTCAATCACGAGCCGGAGCCAGATCCGCTGCCGCCGGTGCTGCGATCCAACGAAAGCGCAAGTGAGCTCATACGGCCGGCCCTATGCGTGCAGACCCGCGATGGCCGCCTTCACGTCTCGTTGCCCTATACGCCTGTCCTCGCGGACTACCTCGATCTGGTTGCCGCGATCGAAGACACGTGCCGATACCTTCAAATGCCCATTTGGATCGAGGGCTATGCTCCGGCTGCCGATCCGCGGCTGCATAAGTTCAGCGTTACCCCTGATCCTGGCGTGCTGGAAATTAACCTGCCGCCGGCCAAAAATTGGCTCGAGCTCGAACGGATTAACGTGATAGTCGACGAGGCGGCCCGTCGCAACCGATTGACCAGTGAAAAATTCAGCTTCGGCGGCGACCGCAATGCAACGGGAGGAGGCAGTCACATCGTAATTGGGGCCGCCACAATCGAGGAAAGCCCGATTCTGCGTCGCCCGGATCTGCTTCGGAGCATGATTGCATTCTGGCAAAACCACCCGTCGCTTTCCTATCTTTTCTCTGGAATGTACGTTGGACCTACGAGTCAATATCCGCGCGTGGATGAAGCGCGAACAGACTCGCTGTATGAGCTCGAACTGGCTTTCCGCCATCTCCCCTCGGCAGGTTGCCCCCCGTACATCATCGATGGACTTTTTCGAAACTTGCTCGCCGATGTGACCGGAAATACCCATCGCACGGAGTTTTGCCTCGACAAGTTGTTTCCTCCCAAGGGGCTTGGACTCCAACTTGGCCTGCTCGAACTGCGCGCATTCGAGATGCCGCCCAATGTGCGCATGGGGCTTCTGCAACTACTACTTGTCCGCGCGCTGGTTTGTGCATTCTGGAGGGCTCCGTTCAATGGTGCGCTCGTTCGATGGGGAACAAAGCTCCACGACCGTTTTATGCTCCCTCATTTTGTCGAGCAGGATTTCATTGCGGTGCTCGCTCACTTACGCCAGTCCGGATTTGAATTTGAAGCCGAGTGGTTTGCTGCACACTTTGAGTTTCGCTTTCCACTGATCGGCTCAATCTGCGCAGACGGAGTGCAAGTGGAACTGCGGCGGGCGCTCGAGCCATGGAACGTATTGGCAGAGGAGACTTCTTCCGGTCGGACTGTTCGCAATGTTGACTCCTCCGTTGAACGCATACAAATCAAGGTCTCGGGAATGCCCGTGGACGCCCGGTATATGGTGGCTTGCAATGGAAGGCACGTGCCCCTGCAACCAGCCGCCGAACCCGGTGTTGCTGTGGCTGGCGTGCGATTCCGTGCACGCAGGCTTTCGGCCACCATGCACCCTACAATACCTGTGCATTCGCCGCTCACGTTTACGCTCATTGATCGCCGCAACGGCCGCTCGCTTGCCCAATGCATTTACCGCATTGAGCCGCCTGAGGGGCGCGTATACGAGAGCCGCCCCGCCGATGCCGCTGCCGCCCTCGCACGACGTCTTGAACGCTTTGCCGTGATTGAATCTATCGTGACGGTCACTGTGCCACAAGAAGAGATCAACCCCAGTTTCCCTGGAACGCTCGATATGCGCATTCCGCCGCCCAGCCCCAACCTCCGCCTTGAGACGCGGGAGCCTATGTCATGACGGTCGATCTCTATCAGACTCCGCTGCGCTACGGTGAAGCGTATGACGAACTGTCCGCCGACGGCCTGAACCCACGTCCTCACTGGGCACCTCTGATGGAATCGCTGCGCGCCATCGGGCCCGAGGAATTGGGGCGACGTTGTGTTCGAGCGGAGCGCCGGATTCGCGAAAATGGCATTACCTATAACATTTATAGTGACCCCCTCGGTGTAAACCGCCCGTGGGAGATTGACATTGTCCCCTTCATGATTGCAGCCGATGAATGGCGCTACATTGAGCAGGGCATCATTCAGCGCGCAAAGTTGCTGGGCCTGATTCTTGAGGATCTCTACGGAAGTCAGTCGCTCCTTGCGAGTGGGCATTTTCCCGCCGAGCTTCTCTATGCCAATCCTGCATTTCTGCGTCCCATGGTCGGTGTGCGTGTGCCGACGCACTCTTATCTCCATCTACTCGCCGTGGATCTTGCACGGTCGCCTAACGGGCAATGGTGGGTGCTTGCAGATCGTACACAAGCGCCATCAGGAAGTGGTTATGCGCTGGAAAACCGCACCATCGTCTCCGACGTCTTGCCGAGAATTTTCCGCAGTTCGAATATCCTGAGGCTCGCGCCATTCTTTCGCGCCCAGCGGGATGCGCTAACTTCGCTGGCCTCATGCAGCAATCCGCGCATCGTGCTGCTCACCCCGGGCCCGCACAACGAGACTTACTTTGAGCACTCATACCTCGCGCGTTATCTTGGACTCGCCCTCGTCGAGGGAGCCGACCTCACCGTGCGCGACCGCTCGGTCTATCTCAAGACTGTAGAGGGACTGGAACAGGTTGATGTGATCCTGCGCCGCGTAGACGACAGCTTTTGCGATCCGCTCGAGTTGAACAGCGCTTCTCTCCTCGGTGTGCCCGGCCTGGTCGACGCTGTCGTGGCCGGCAATGTAAAGATCGCGAACGCATTAGGGAGCGGCGTGATTGAAACGGCGGCGATTATGCCATTCCTTCCCGGGCTTTCCAGGCACCTCATGGGAGAAACGCTCACACTTCCCTCCGTTGCCACCTGGTGGTGCGGACAATCCTATGCGCTTGACTGGGTGCTCAACCACCTTGATTCGGTCGTGCTGAAGCCAGCCTTCCCCTCTCGCGGAATGGAACCGGTGTTTGGCGCAAAACTGGAGCCCCACGAAATAGCAAAACTCATCGCGCAATTGACTGCATCTCCTCATGAATTTGTGGCTCAGGAGCAGGTAGCTTTATCGAATGCCCCCGTCTGGGGAAACAGTCACCTTTATGCGCGGAGCGTCGTACTGCGGGCCTATGTAGTCAACACCGGCACTGGATGGACGGCAATTCCCGGAGGGCTGGTGCGTGTCGCTGAGACTGAAGGCTCTGTGGTGTCGATGCAGCGCGGCGGTCACAGCAAGGACGCGTGGGTACTCTCGGACAGCCCCGTAGACACCTTCAGCATGCTGCACCCGCGTAATCAGCCGGTTGCACTGCATCGCGGATCGCCGGACGTGCCAAGCAGCGTAGCCGATCGAGTTTTTTGGTTGGGACGATATGTCGAGCGTGCCGAAAACACGGCCCGAATTGTGCGGTCAATGATTTCTCGTGCACGGGGGGCCGAGCCGGATGAGATTAGTGTGCTGGTTCGCCTGCATAAATGCTTAAACTCCCGGCACAGCAAGTTATCGAAGGCAAAAAAGCACCGGCCCACGCCGTTGGAGTTCGAGCGAGAATTAATCTCTGTGATCTCTGACGTCAAAAGGACGGATAGCCTGGCCTTCATCCTGTCAGAGGTATCTCGAGTCGGAAACAGCGTTCGCGAGCGATTGTCGTCCGATATGATGATCCTCATCGCCCAACTGCGAACGTCTGTTGAGGCACCCCCTGACACGCAGATTCTCGAGTATCCGGCATTACTGACGCTCAGCCTGGAGTTTCTCTCTGCGTTCTCGGGGATGGAAAGGGAGAATATCAATAGGGGTATAGGCTGGTTGTTCATGAGCATCGGCCGGCGACTGGAGCGCGCTATCTATCTGACGCGGATGCTGCGGCAGATAACACTGCCCCTTGGAGAAAAAGACTGGCCCCTTCTCGAATGTCTGCTCGAAGTTGCAGACAGCTCGATGACCTATCGGAGCCGATATTACACAACGCTTCAGCCCATGGCCGTGCTCGATATTCTCATGGCAGACGGGAGCAATCCCAGGTCACTGGATTTCCAGCTTGCGCATCTCGCTGACCAATATCAGAGGTTGCCGAGACACATGACGGATGATCTCGAAGCCATGCGGGACGCATTGAGAATGTTGCGCGGCTTCGATTTGCACACCCTAAGCTACAGCTTGCCCTCCGATACTTCCGCGGCAAAGGACACCGAAGGCCTGGCTCGACTCGAAAATTTCCTGGCAGGATTGGAACGCCTGCTGCCATCATGGTCAGATAATTTATCGAGCCGTTACTTCAGCCACGCTCGGACGCTTCCCATCAGCATAGGCCTATGATCTATAAAATCGTTCATCGAACCACATATAAATATAAGTACCCCGTCTCCGTCGGCAGCCACGTTGCATGTATCAAGCCGCGCTCTTTGCCTCGCCACCGTTTGGAGGAAAGCGTTCTGCAGGTTCTTCCAGGTCCGGCCACCCTGACCGAACGAATCGATTATTTCGGCAACCACCAATACTTTTTCACGATTGAGGAACCCCACGACGAACTGGTCGTTGAAGCGCGAAGTCGAGTCGTCATGAACGAGATCCCGGCAGACCTGAACCTGCTCTCTCGGGCCTGGGAGGGAGTGGTCAGGGCATTGCCCGCGGATCACAGTCCTGAGGCCCTTGACGCTTTTCAGTTCCGATTTGAATCGCCGCGCATCAGACTTCGGCCGGAGTTTCAAAAATATGCACAGAAGTCATTTACGTCGGGGCGACCTTTAGTTGAGGGTCTTCTGGATCTTACGTCGCGAATTCATCGTGACTTCCGCTTCGATGCAAAAGTCACGACAGTCCGGACTACAGTTGAAGAGGTCTTTCGGAAAAAGCGGGGCGTTTGTCAGGACTTTGCGCACATTCAAATCGCTTGCCTCCGCTCTATCGGCTTATCCGCGCGATATGTAAGCGGGTATCTGCGGACCTACCCGCCTCCCGGCCAGCCGCGCATGGTGGGAGCAGATGCCTCCCATGCGTGGGTCTCTGCCTATTGCCCCGAAATCGGCTGGATTGACGTGGATCCGACGAACGACGTTGTCCCCTCCACCGGCCATGTCACCATAGCCTGGGGTCGGGACTTCAGCGATGTGAGCCCTCTGCACGGCCTGATCCTCGGAGGGGGCGCTCATACGCTGAAAGTCGGAGTTGACCTCGAAACAATCGAGGAGTGACCGTTTGCGTCACTCGGAGTCGCAGCTTCCTCCACCTCCGATACCACGAAGAAGCTGGACAAAAAGGCTTGACCGAATGACGTCGTCAAGGCCACATCAGACGCATCCCTGCCAATCGCCATCAAGACGCGTCCGAGCCTCGGCTGATTGTTCCTCGCGTCAAATGTCCACCAACGATCATCGAGATAGACCTCGAACCACGCACTGAAATCCATGGGCAAACGTAATGGCACTCCGATATCGCCTAAATATCCCGTCGCATATCGGGCAGGAATGTTCAAGGCCCTGCAGAAGGTAATCGCGAGATGTTGAAAGTCGCGGCACACGCCAACGCAGCCGGTATAGACATCAAGTGCGGTCATGATGGGGCTGGCACGTTGATAGTCGAACGAAATTCGATTGTGCACCCAGTCGCAGATTGCCTGCACCCGGTCCCACCCTGGCTGAATATTTCCGAAGAGGTCACAAGCAATACCCGAAAGGCGATCCACTTCGCAATATCGGCTATTGAGCAGATACGAAAGCACCTCGTCCGGCAGGTCGCCTACGGGGATCTCTTGCGCGGCCAGGTTGACCTCATCCGGACTGTCCGAATTATGAATCAAGGTTGAACCCAAAAGCCTCAGTGGCCCCGGGGACGCAACGAACCTCGAGCAGCGATTTCCAAAGCTGTCGATATAGTTGGTAACCTTGAGCTTCGGTTCAGTCTTCAATTCGTCCGGTTCCCGCAGATCGCAAGCACGGGTGGGATGGACACTAAGGAGCGCCACCACGGCGACACTGGCCGGAATCTGAAACTGAAGGTCGTATCCAAGCCGGATTAACATTGTGAGCCTCATGCCTTGGCATTTATTGGTTATTGTCGGTAGGAACGGATGATGACACGTTAATGATCTCAGGGGATTGGATGCGTAATGTCGGGGCAAAGGCCATTAAATGGTTAGAGATCGCAAGACTTTGCCGACTCTAAGCCGACTCTCGTTTGGTCTCCGTCTAATACTTGAACAACGCCCAGTATTTCGCAGTATTCTGCGATCACGTCAACTCGCTGAGTCACTCGACGACAACGGATCAGTATTCATAAGACTGCCAGTGTTTGCAAATCCAATCCACCTGGACGTAAACCGGCTACCCGTCAATAAGCACTTGTTAAAGACCCACCCAGCTCAGTCGTGCGCATCGCACTACCTGCCACGGCTGTGTTGGTGGCGGCATTCTCATCGACGGACAGGAAGATTGATTGCAGCCAGAATCTCGCAGCAAGAAATGGGGCTTAACGAAAAGCCTAATAGCTATTTTGTTTTCTGCTCGCTCATAGTCTGCCTATGATTATTCTCGAAATGTCGGCATGGCGACACGGATCTATTGGGCGGCCCGTTTTGGAGAAACGGCGATGCTATCGGCATGTTCAAGGGTCGATCCTGCGCAGCGGCTGAGAACTGACGATTCCGTGGGTCAGGAGGAGCAGTGTCTGATCTGCGCCGTCAGCGTGACTGACTTCGCTGGAGCGCAGATGGCAGGGCGGACTACGACATGGAGAGATTGAGAATACGGTTCAGTCGATGGACGAAGGCAGCTGGGTCCTTGAGCGTCTCGCCCTCCATCAGCAGCGCCTGGTCGAGCAGCATCCAGGCGGCATCCTCTGCTACTGCGTCATTGCCCTGAGCCAAGAGTTTTTTCACAATCTCGTGGTCAGGGTTGATTTCCAGTGTCGGCTTCGCAGTTGGGATGTTCGTCTGGCCCATGGCACGCATCATCTGCTGCATCTGGAGAGATGGTTCCTCTTCGTCGCTCACGATGCATGAAGGACTCTCAGCAAGCCGCACTGAAACACGAACATCCTTTACATTCTCGCCAAGCGTGGCTTTGAGTTTCTCGAGCAACGGCTTTAGACCTTCTGTCTTATCCGCTTCCGATTCATCCTTCAAGTCTTCGGCGGTGGTTGTCTTATTGACCGATTTGAGGTCCACGTCGCCATACTTTTCGACTCCTGCAAAGATTACCTCATCGAAATCGTCGTCGAGTATCAGGACCTCAATGTCTTTCTTTCTGTAAATCTCCAGCAGCGGCGAACTGCCCAGGAGGGCCGCAGTTCCCCCTGTGATGTAATAGATGCCTTTCTGACCCTCCTTCATCCGTGACTTGACGTCTGCCAGGCTGGTGAATCCTTCAGCCTTTGTCGACTTGAAGCGAATCAGTTCGACCAGTGTTTCGCGATTGGCGAAGTCGCTGTACAGCCCTTCCTTTAGCGGACGATTGAACTCGGCAATAAACTTTGAATATTGCTCGGGCTGACTCGCGGCAACATTCTTCAACTCGGAAAGAATCTTCTTCACGCTTGCTGTGCGAATGCTCGTCAGCACGCGATTCTGTTGGAGCAGTTCGCGGCTTACGTTGAGGGGCAGGTCCTCGCTGTCAATAATCCCGCAAACAAAGCGCAGGTACTGCGGCAGCAACTCCCGAGAGTCGTCCATGATAAAGACACGCTTGACATAGAGTTTGATGCCGCCCTTGTATTCGGCTTGGTAGAGGTCTATCGGGGCCTTCGAAGGCATGTAGAAGAGAGTTGTGTACTCCAGGCTCCCTTCAGCCTTGGTGTGAAACCAGAAAAGAGGGTCCTGCCAATCGCCCGAGATCGATTTGTAGAGTTCCTTGTAGTCTTCGTCGGTCAACTCGCTCTTCGGCCGGCGCCACAAAGCGCTTGCCGAATTCACCTGATCGGTAGTGCGCGTCTTGATCGACTTCATTTCGGTTTCGTTCCACTCGCTCTTGTCGTAAGTAAGGAAGATGGGGAAGGCGATGTGATTCGAGTATTTCTTGACGATTTCCTGCAGCCGCCAACTGTTGGAGTAGGGCTTGCCTTCGTCATTGAAGTGGATAATGACCGTGGTGCCGGCAACTTCGCGCTCCGCCGGTTCAATCTCGAATCCGCTCTTGCCATCGCTTATCCAGCGCCAGGCCTTCTCTTCGCCGGCCTTACGCGAAATCACTTCCGCCCGATCTGCAACCATGAAGACACTGTAGAACCCAACCCCAAACTGGCCGATCAGGTTCGAATCCTTCTTTGCGTCGCCGGACAGTTGAGCCAGGAAGTTTTTCGTCCCTGAGCGTGCGATCGTACCCAGGTTCGAGACCAGGTCCTCCTCATTCATGCCAATTCCCGTGTCGGCAATCGTCAGGGTTTGCTTCTCTTCGTCCAGTTCCAGATCGATCCGTGGGGTGAACGCAAACGACTTGAAGTTGTCGTCAACCAGAGTCAGATGGCGCAGCTTGTCGAGCGCATCGGAGGCATTAGAGATAAGTTCCCGCAGGAAGATTTCGGGATGCGAATAGAGCGAGTGAACGATCAGGTGGAGCAGCTGATTGACTTCTGTTTGAAATTCGCGCTTCGACATGTTTCAGGTTCCTTCATGGATATTAAGGTTGGAGATTTTATGCGCTCCGCAAACTGGCCGGCCAAACGCCGGTTCACGGGCATGCTCATTCCATTTTATATAGAGTCGACTTGGCTCAGGAGAATGACGACGACGCGGGTTCCGGCGCCGGTGTGGGATCCGGGCTGCAATGAGTGGCCCGCAACGGAAGCGCGACCGAAACAGTACACTCACATCTAATAGACGATGGATTCTCCCAGCAACTCCCTCACCGCTCTGCCGAACAGCGCCGCTCCCACTGGCCATCAGGTGTGTTTCGCCTTCGACAACACATATGCGCGGCTTCCGGAGCACTTTTACGCACGTTTGAACCCAACACCAGTCGCGGCGCCGCGCATCGTGAAAGTCAATGTGGAACTGGCCCGTGAACTGGGACTCGATGCGGAAGCGCTTACCAGCGAGCATGGTGTTGAAGTTCTCGCCGGCAACCGAGTGGCCGTCGGCGCAGAGCCGATCGCACTGGCTTATGCCGGGCATCAGTTTGGGCACTTTGTGCCTCTACTCGGCGACGGGCGCGCCAACCTCCTCGGCGAACTGGTAGCACGCGACGGCCAACGCTACGACATCCAGCTCAAGGGCTCCGGCCGAACACCTTTCTCACGCGGCGGCGACGGCAGGGCTGCACTTGGGCCAGTGTTGCGTGAGTACATTGTGAGCGAGGCCATGGCCGCGCTGGGCGTACCCACCACACGAGCCCTTGCAGCAGTGACCACCGGCGAACCGGCGCTGCGGGATACCGTCTTGCCCGGAGCTGTGCTGACACGGGTAGCGGCAAGCCATCTGCGTGTGGGAACTTTCCAGTACTTCGCGGCACGGGGCGATGTGGAGGGCTTGCGCATGCTTGCCGACTTTGCAATCGCCCGGCATTATCCTGAGGCTGCGCAAGCGAAAGAGCCATACCGGGCGCTGTTTGAAGGCGTAATTGCACGACAGGCGCGGCTGATTGCGCAATGGATGCTGCTCGGTTTCATTCATGGCGTGATGAACACTGACAACACATCTATATCCGGTGAGACCATCGATTACGGTCCTTGCGCCTTCATGGAGGCATACGAGCCGGCCAAGGTATATAGCTCAATTGACCACGGCGGCCGCTATGCCTTTGGCAACCAGCCTCGTGTCGCGCTGTGGAACCTGGCGCGGCTGGCCGAATCATTGCTGCCCGTTCTTGCGCAGGAGTCAGGCAGCGAAGAAGCAGCGTTGGTCGCTGCAAACCAAGCCCTCTCAGCCTTCGAGCCTCAGTTTGAAGCAGCACGCGGAACAGGAATGCGCCGCAAGCTTGGCCTCGTTCTTGAGCGCGAAGGCGATGCGGCACTGGCCGAAAACCTACTCCAGTGCATGGCAGTCAACGGCGCGGACTTCACCCTGACCTTCAGGATATTGTGCGATGCTGCAGCCGGACCGGAGGGCGACGCGGGAGTTCGTGCGTTATTTGCCGACCCTGCCGCATATGACGGCTGGGCTGCTGGATGGCACCGTCGTCTCGAAGAAGAGTCCGCCGATGGGCAGGCGCGCGCTGCAGCTATGCGCAGAGTGAATCCGGCGTACATACCTCGCAACCATCTTGTGGAAGCGGCGCTCAATGCCGCCAATATGCGCCAGGATTTGCAGCCCTTCGAGGATCTGCTCGCCGTTATCTCGCGTCCATATGACGAGCGGCCAGAGCTTGAGAGGTATTTGATGCCCGCCCGTCCCGATGAGTGTGTCCTGCAAACTTTTTGCGGGACGTAGATTGCTGGACAGTCTCATTGATTTGGGATGTGCCTTTCAAACCGCTTTGACCTGCATTGGGTTCGCGGACCAACATCAACAACGTACCATCGTCTCAGGGAGCCAGGGACAAATGTTTACCGTAGAAATGAATCCTTCCCGCAAACACGCATACACAGATTCCGGTGCTGCTGTGCCGTAGACTGTGCCATGCATTGCGTTCCCAGATTCGTTAAATCAATGTCTTAGGCAACCAGACTAGAGTGCTTCCGTGCGGGCTTATTCTAAGGTAAGTGCTTGATTCTATAGTCGTGGTCCCCGGCGATCCAAGCTCCGATATGCTGATCCGGCATCAGCAAACGCTTGCCCCCTGAACCACGAATGCCTTCACGTTGCGTCGAGTCCAGTGTGCGAAACATGTGCCGAGAATTGGGAAAGGTTGCCCAAATCCAGAGCAGAATCGAGGCAAGTGAGCCTGCCAACCCCCGGACCGTATGAATATGCAATTCTTAGCAACTGAATTAAGCGATCTGCTGCCACCTAAAATCGTTGAATACTGCCACTGACGATTTTGATGAAGGGCTGAAGTCGACGCCAACGCACCTAGCCCCCAAAACCGACTCAGAGGTATTTACCAATTAATAAAACTTTGCCATCACGAGCATGTCTTCCACGCATGATTCGGCAATAGCCGAAGCGGGTAATGCCACACAATCGGAGCAAAAGGGTGGATTTTCGAGCCAAGAAGTTTCAAAGATCACACTTGCAGACCATACATCCGGAGCCCCAGACACTTAAAGCTAAAAGCTGCAAGATCAATATTTTAATGCCATTCTTCCGATCTCGCTGGCGATTCGTCCAAGACGAGAATTTTCAGATGTGACTTCTCGTTCCAAAAGGGTTCTCAAAAACGGTCTGCTAACTTCCTCAAAGAAAATGACTGGAACTCGCAAATCCCGTCGTCTCAAAACCTATTGTTAAATACAGCCCAACCATTCCAGTCCCCACCCCGACATCGCCATTTGCCATATTCCGCAAAACCCATGCCATGGTAGACTGCGTGCGTTTCCAATCTGCCATTTTCCAAGCTGTCTATGCTTCCTCGCTGGCATCCCGCGATGACGTATGTGGAGTCCGGTTCGGCGGCACTGAAACTCGCTACCGCTATCGCAGTGCCGATTTCGAGGTATCTCAATGTTTCGTGACTTTAAGCTTGCCTATCCGTTGAACTTGATCTTCAGCGTTCATCCATCCAAAAGCAATCCTCAGCAGCGGAGCAGACTTGCCGCGTGGTGCGCGATGTGGGCTGTGGCGCTGTTTAGCTCCTGGAATCTGGCCTATGCGCAGACCAAGATGTCAACCACGACCACGTTGGCCGTATCTTCGGCATCTGGCCCGGTAACGACTGTACCGTTTGGGACCGTTGTCACGCTCACAGCCTCGGTCAAGGCCGGAGCTACAGCGATCACGGTCGGCCAAGTGAATTTCTGCGACGCTTCGGTGACCTACTGCACCGACATTCATCTGCTTGGAACTTCGCAGCTAACCAGCGCAGGTACGGCGACCATCAAGTTCCGCCCGGGCGTAGGCAGCCATGGCTATAAGGCAGTTTTTGTGGGGGCCAACACGGATGCCGGCAGCGAGTCGAGTACGTCCGCGCTGACGGTGACGGGCAGTGCCGGACCATTTGCGAGCGCGGCGGCCATTTCGGAGAGCGGGAGTTTTGGCACGTACACACTGGGTGCGACCGTAACTGAAGCAGGGCAGAAAAAGCCGCCCACCAGGACTGTCTCGTTTCTGGATTCGAGCAATGGAAATTCGGTCCTGGCGACCGGAACGCTGGGAGCGGCAGTAGCCGGGATCGGCTGGCCAACCCCTGGGTCAATAGCAGCTTTCGGCACCCGCTTTGTTCTCGTGGCCGACCTCAATGGTGACGGCATTCCTGACCTGGTGGTGAATAACGTAGTCTATTTGGGCAACGCAAACGGGACCTATACTGCCCTCTCGCCACTTTCTGTGACAGGCTCAGGCCCGATGGTCGTCGCCGACTTAAACGGAGATGGCATTCCGGATCTGGTCCTCGCCATGTACGCGTCATCCACCGTTTCGATCCTGCTCGGAAATGGCGACGGAACTTTTGCCGCGCCCCTCGTAGCCAACCTGCCGCCCAACGTCACAGACGTCTCCCAATTTTTAACCGCGGACTTCAATGGAGACGGGATTACCGATCTCGCCGTCGTCGACACTTATGACTCGGCGTTGGCAATTCTCCTTGGTAATGGAGACGGCACGTTTACGATAGGGACCAATCCTCCGTTCCTGGTCGATCCTTCCAGCGTAGCGACGGGAGATTTCAACGGGGACGGCAAGGCCGATCTGGCCGTTGCGGATTCCCATTCCGACGCCATCGCCATTCTTCTCGGCAACGGAGATGGAACTTTTACGGCAGCATCCAGCACGGCGCATTCCGGAACCCAAGATGCGCAGGTTGCGGCGGCCGATTTCAATGGCGACGGCAAGCTGGATCTCGCGGTGGCTGCGGGGGGCAACTCCGGAACCGCTGAGTCAGTCACGATACTCACCGGAAACGGGGACGGAACCTTCAATTCGTCAACAAACCAGAGCCCGACTACATCGAGTGTCACTTGGATCCAGGTTGCGGATTTTAATCAGGATGGCGCTCCAGATGTGGTTGTTGCGGATTCAACGGGCAGCGCAACCGTTTTCCTGAACGGCGGCGGTAGCTCGTTCAGCGAGAGTTATCCGGTCTTCTCGGATCTCAGCGTTCCTTACTATCTGATGGTTGGTGTGGGCGACCTGAACGGCGATGGATACCCGGACATTGTTGCTGGAGGCTATTACAACAATACGGTGGGGCTATATCTGACGGAGCCGACGGAGACAGCGACCGCAACAGCCAACGTCACAATTGCCGATGCTGGCCAGCACCTGGTGGATGCGAGTTATGGCGGAGACGGCAACTACAATTCCAGCGTTTCGGGCACAACCCCTCTTTGGGGCGTCCCGGCGACCACCACGACCTCCCTTACCTTGACTTCGGGCGGCTCGCCGGTTACTTCGGTCGCGCCTGGCACCGTTGTCACTCTAACTGCAACCGTGAAGGCCGGGACCAGCCTGGTGACGTCCGGGCAGGTGAACTTCTGCGACGCGACGGCGAGCCATTGCACTGACATTCACATCGTGGGCACGGCGTCGCTCACGGGCAACGGAACGGCAACACTCAAGTTTGTTCCGGGCCCCGGAACGCACAGCTATTTTGCTGAATACATCGAGAACGGACAGGGAGCAGCAAGTGATTCATCAGCGGTAAATCTCACGGTGGGCCCAGCGCCTGCCCCTATGTACGCCGACACAACTTCAATCACGGTTCCTGGCGCGGCTACTGGGAATTACACATTGACCGCGACCGTGGCTGGATTCGGTGGGCCGGCTGCGCCAACTGGAACTGTGTCATTCCTCGATACGAGCTTTTCCAACACCGTGCTGGCTACGGCGCAGCTGGGAGGGAGCACTGCGGGATTGGGTTGGTTGATCTCGCAGACGCCGGCTCTAAGCAGCAGTCCGATTTCTGAGGTGACCGGCGATTTCAACGGAGACGGAAAACAGGATTTGGCTCTTCTTACGGGCTCGGCCGGCCAATATACGATCACCGTGCTACTGGGGAATGGAGACGGGACCTTCTCACTCGGGCCAGTAACGCAAGCTACAGGCGTGCAGCAATTTCAGTCAATGGTCGCCGGCGAATTCAATGGCGATGGACATCTCGATCTGGCAATTACAAGCAATGGTTATTACGGGACCTTTGTGACGACTTTGCTCGGCAGTGGAGATGGCAGCTTCGGAACAAATAAAACGATCACATTATTCGACCCGCAATCATCCCTGGGCAACCAGGGTCCCGAATCAATGGTCACCGCCGACTTCAATGGCGATGGCATACTCGATCTCGCCTTCATGGGCCCAGACGAAGTTGTTGTTGCTCTAGGGGTGGGTGACGGAACATTCACATTGTCAGGAACACTCTCCGGCGGCGGTCAAGGATTTGAGGCGATTGCATCGGGCGATTTCAATGGGGATGGGATTCCGGACTTAGTCGCGATAGACGGCCTGTCCGGCGATGCGACGGTATTCCTTGGAAAGGGGGACGGCACATTTTCTGCTCCCGCGACGTTGGTTGTGGACAGTCGCGCGGATGCATTCCTCAAGTCAGTCGTGGTCGGCGATTTCAACGGAGATGGGGTCCCTGATCTGGCATTTTCTGACTACTACGGCATCTCGACTTGCCTCGGAAATGGCGACGGGACCTTCAAGCAGGCAGTGCCGACGCAAAACAACAACGGGGTCTGGTACCTGGTGACAGGTGATTTCAACCAGGACGGCAAACTCGATGTGGCCGGCTTCGATGACTACACTTTGCAGATCGATCTCTTTCAAGGTGCGGGCGACGGCACATTCACCATGGCGGTGCCCACGCCCAGCGTAACTCCTGAATCAACTAACGATGTTCCACTTATGACAGCGGACTTTAACGGCGACGGCGTGCCAGACCTGGCGCTGTTTGGCTCATTGACCAATGTAATGGCAATCTTTTTGACTGAGCCGGCCGAGGTGGCGACTGCAACCGTGAGTGGGATTGCTCCCGTTGGCGCAGGCACTCATAACGTCGAAGCGAGCTACGCGGGTGACAGCAATTACCCGGCGAGTGTCTCCGGTACGGTCCCGCTCACGGCCGGGCTTGCGCCGCTGGTCATTAAGCCTGCTTCCGGCATTTACAACACCGCACAAACAGTCACTATCACCGAGTCGATCCCGGGGTCCACGATTTATTATCAGGCTTCCGGAATCTTGAATACCAACGGCTATGTCCAGTACACAGGGCCGATTCAGCTTAACGAAGGGGGAAGCGAATCTATCACGGCGTACGCGTCTGAGGCTGGATACAATGAGACCAGCTCCGCCAACGTGACTTACACAATCAATTTGCCGGCAGCGCCCGCCCCCACGTTTTCGCCGGCTCCAGGCAGTTTTGCCGGCTCGCAGCAAGTCACAATATCTGATACTGCGAATCACGCCACTATTTATTACACGACCGACGGCTCTACTCCGAATTTCAACTCAGCGGTTTATTCGGGCAGCATTTCGGTCACCAACTCAGAGGCGCTGGTGGCGATCGCGATTGCGCCGGGTTACTCGGCAAGCGCGCCAGCCACTGCTTCGTATTACATTGACTCAGCCGCCACTCGATTTATCTACTCGGTTGCAGGCGACGGTGCCGAGGGCTATAGCGGAGACGGCGGCCCGGCTACCTTCGCCGACCTCGACAACCCGAAATCAGCGGCTATTGACTCTGCCGGTAACATTTACATCTCGGACACCTACAACAACGTGGTGAGGAAGGTCGCCGCGGGCACCGGGATTATCACCACAATTGCTGGAAATACCATCGCTGGATATACCGGCGACAGCGGCCCGGCTACAAGCGCTGAGCTCAACGAGCCCGGCGCCATTGCCCTGGACGCAGCCGGAAACCTGTATATCGCGGATTTGAATAATTCTGCAATTCGGAAGATCGAGGCGAGCACAGGGGTTATTACCACTTTCGCCACAAACGTCACCCAACCCGGAGCCATGGCTGTCGACAGCCATGGCAACCTCTATTTTTCCGCCCCGTTTGCAGAAACGATTCGGGAAGTTTCAGCATCCACTGGAGCCATTACCACCGTTGCCGGCAGTGGCGGCTATGGATACTCAGGGGATGGCGGGCCTGCGCTCAGCGCGGATTTCATCGAACCTAGCGGGATTGCCCTTGACGCCAACGATAATCTTTACATCGCAGACACCTATGACAACGTGATTCGTGAAGTGAACAGTTCCACCAAGATCATTTCGACCGTGGCAGGAAACGGGCATGACGCCGGCTACTATACGGGCGCATTCAGCGGAGATGGCGGTCCGGCTACCAGCGCTGAACTCTATTGGCCCTCGTCTGTGGCAGTCGATGGAAGTGGCAATCTCTACATCGCCGATTTCTACAACCAACGAATTCGAGAGGTGAACGCAGCAACGAAAGTCATCAATACAATCGCCGGCGATGCGAGCGGATTCTCGTGCTATTCGCCGGGAGGAGGCGATGGTGGGGCGGCAACAAGCAGCGCTCTTTGCTTCCCAAATTTCGTGTCAGTAGACGGCAGCGGTAACGTGTTTGTATTGGCTAGTACCGGCCGAGTGCAAGAAATCACTGCGCCGCGAACCCCTTTGACGACAGCAACTGCCGCTCCCACATTCTCGATTGCGCCCGGGACTTACGCTGGCGCACAGACCGTGACCGTGAGCGACAGTACGCCGGGAGCTGAAATCTATATCCTCCTGGGCGGAGGAACCGCTACGACCGCGGGCGAAGGGTATAACGGCCCAATTAACGTTACCGGCAGCGTGACAATCAGCGCGATTGCCGCCGCGCCAGGATATTTACGCAGCGCAGCGACCTCGGCCGCCTACACCATCACCACGCCGCCGACCACCGTGATCAACTCCGTGGCCGGTAATGGGAAATCCGGATTCAGCGGTGTGGGTGGTCCCGCCCTCAGTGCAGAGTTGGATGCACCGGCGGACGTCGCGCTGGATAGCGCCGGCGATCTCTACATTGCAGACCCGCTCAACTACGTTGTCTGGAAGGTTGCCGCCGGTACAGGAACCATCAGTCTAGCCGCAGGCACGGGGATTATAGGAGCAACCGGTAACGGGGGCCTCGCAATAGACGCTCAACTCTACACCCCCCAGAGAATCGCGGTCGACAGCGCCGGCAATCTGTACATCGCTGACAGCTATAACTACGTCGTTCGCAAGGTCGATGCAATAACGGGAATCATCACGGTTTACGCAGGTAACGGCACACCCGGATATAAAAGCGGGATTGGAGATGGAGGCCCGGCTACCCAGGCTCAGTTAGGCGCGCCAGCGGGTTTGGCATTTGATTCCGCTGGTGATCTTTACATCTCCGACTCGACTAACAACTCAGTGCGGATGGTTTCGGCGACAACTGGCATTATTACTACTGTTGCAGGCAATGGAGCCACGAGCCCGCTCGGCGACGGAGGGCCAGCCCTCAGTGCCGCTGTCCCGTACCCGGGTGCATTGGCGCTCGATAGCGCCGGTGATTTATTCATCGCGACTCCGAATAACGGGCGGGTACGCAAGGTTGCAGCCGGAACAGGTATCATTTCGACCGCGGCCGGCAACGGAAACCTGTACGGTGGGACCGGCGACGGCGGGCTCGCGACCGACGCCGATGTTACCGCGGAGGGTTTAGCCGTTGACGCCGCCGGCAACCTCTACATAGCGAGTTCGCCCGACGCAATTCGCAAAGTGGATGCAACAACCGGCTTGATTACGAGGTTCGCCGGTGATGGCTATGAGGGATACTCGGCATCGAGTGGTGATGGCGGTGCGGCAACCGTCGCGAGCATCTGCTATCCGGAAGGAATGGCTTTCGATGCATCTGGCAATCTATATTTTGCGGCGAATTGCGATGCCAGCGTTCGCGAAGTGAGTCCTTCCAATCCGGCGGCAACGCCCACATTCAGCCCTGTGGCGGGAACTTACACAGGCGCGCAGAGCGTCAAGATTATGGACGGGACCACGAATTCCAATATCTACTACACCACCGACGGCAGCATACCAACGACAAGATCGACCCAGTATGCGGGGGCGATCTCGGTGTCGGCGTCGGAAACAATCAACGCGATTGCGGTAGCGCCGGGATATACGGAGAGTGCGGTAGCATCGGCGGCATATGTAATCAATCAGCCAGTCACGCCCACCATAACCTGGCCTGCGCCCGCAGCAATGACTTACGGCACTGCGCTGAGCGCAACTCAGCTTGACGCAACCGCGTCAATACCGGGAACCTTCGTATACTCCCCTGCAGCCGGAACGTTGCTGTCGGCAGGACAGCAGGCACTCAATGTGACATTCACGCCGACTGACGCCGTCGACTACACAATTGCGACTGCAACTGTGACGCTCCAGGTGAATCAGGCGACACCGACGATCACTTGGTCAGCGCCTGCCGCAATCACTTACGGCGAGGCGCTGAGCGCAAGTCAGCTTGACGCGACCTCGTCAGTGCCAGGAACCTTCGTTTACTCCCCCGCGGCCGGAACGTTGCTGACAGCGGGACAGCAGACGCTCAGTGTTACTTTCACGCCGAATGACGCCGTTGACTACACAACTGCGACTGCGAGCGTGACGCTCCAAGTGAATCAGGCGACTCCGGCGATTACATGGTCCACACCCGCGCCAATCAACTACGGCACAGCGCTCACCTCAACGCAACTCGATGCGACCGCATCGGTGCCTGGGAGCTTCGTCTACTCGCCCGCTGTCGGTGCTGTACCTCCGGCGGGCAGCGACACGCTGTCGGTGGCATTCACCCCGACAGACGCTCTTAATTACACGAAGTCGACTGCGACCGTAACGCTGGTTGTCAACCCGTTCAACCCGACTCCTGGCATCGGCACGCTCTCACCTGCATTCGCCGGTGCGGGCGGCGCAGCATTTACATTGACCGTAAACGGCACTGGCTTTGTGCCTTCATCAATCATCAATTGGGGAACAACTGCACTTACAACTCAATACGTAAACGCAACGCAATTGACGGCCGAGATTTCGGCCACGTCGATTGCTTCTACTGGAGTCTACACGGTTACAGTTGAAACTCCCTCGCCCGGAGGCGGCACGTCGAATTCGTTTGAGTTCGATGTCGACACCGCTGGCTCCACGCCACCAAGCTTCACAACCACCACGGTGACAGTCTCGGCCGGTTCCTCAGCCAGCTACTCGGTAACGCTTCCTTCGTCAGCAACCAATGTGTCGGTACAGTGCCTTAACCTTCCCAGTGGGACGGCCTGCAGTTACTCGGCGTCCACGGGCGCGGTGACGATCACAACATCGTCGAGCACCCCGGCAGGTACTTACCAGATTGTTGTTGTCTTCACCGAGACACTGCCCGGAGCAGCAACAGCAATGATATTTCTGCCCATCCTCTTGTTGCCTTTGCTGTTCATGCGGAGAAGGCTGGCAGCCAAAGGGTTCTGGTTCGCGGCGAGTCTTCTGCTGGTGGTATCGGTGGCCGCGGTTGCGACCGGATGTGGCGGGGGAGGGAACAGTACGCCGCCACCACCGCAGACTCACCAGGTTACAAGCTCCGGAACGGTGACCTTGACGGTACAGTGAGTAGACACCAGGCAATCAATAGATGAGGGGCAACACATATCGAGATGGTTCGTATGCTTGCGGTAGTTGCACCTGAGCTGAAACTCGACCAGAATCGAACGGCGTTGCGCATTTCACCTGAGCTAGAATCGGCTCATTTCGAGGCGCCTTCGATTCGTAGATCGGGTGCGGGACACATGCAATCGCCTTGGGTCTTTCACTTGCAGAGTAGGCCCGAAAACACCGACTTCTCCCCCAAGCTACTGCAATCTTTTTCAATGTCAGGGTGGGGACTGGAACGGTTGGGCTGAATTTAAACGTATAGGTTTTGGAGCATGGTTTTGCGCGTCGATTTG
>Ga0302197_10000809_pt1 | contig 31319 bp, 23 predicted proteins | sample II_Bog_N2_1_FD_193526 | JGI IMG/M metagenome (GOLD analysis project Ga0302197, IMG submission 193526) | Peat permafrost microbial communities from Stordalen Mire near Abisko, Sweden - II_Bog_N2_1 | ecosystem: Environmental > Terrestrial > Soil > Wetlands > Peat | place: Sweden: Abisko... | reverse complement strand
TTCCATATCGTCGAGCAGGCGGTGGCAGGCGAGCAGCTCTTCTTCGGTGCAGTCGGTGCGGAGGGGTGGGGGTGGTGCTTCGGTTTTGAAGTGCGGGGTGGAGGGGTGGGCGCTGGTGGCGCGGTCGAGGGCGAAATGCGGGGTGGAGGGGTGGGCGCTGGTGGCGCTAGCGAGGGCGAAATGCGGGGATTCTTCACTGCGTTCAGAATGACAAGCGTTGGTGATGGGATGGTCAGGGGCAGAATGACAAGCGTTGGTGATGGGATGACAAGCATCGTCTTCCGAAGGGCAAGCGGCGGGTCGAGAAGGGCGATTCTCCTCGGCTTGGGCGGGGGCGGGGTCTTCGATTTCGATGGTGCGGCCGGGTGGGGCGATGTCGACGCGGACGGCTTCGATGATATCCGGAGCGCGGTCGCAGTCGCGGACGACGGCGGTGGGGTTGGGGATGGTCTCCAGGCCCTTGCAGTTGGCGGAGGCGAGCTGGAGGCCGTAGAAGAAGGCATTGGCGCGTTTGGCGTCGATGAAGTTGCAGGCGAGGGCGTTGAGGACCTCGGAGATGGCGAGCTGGACGGAGAGGCGGTCCTCCATGGCGGGGAGGGGGATGATGAAGCCGCGCTCGGTGAGGCCTTTGGCGCCGACCATGCGGAGGCGGTAGAGGCGGTGGCCCTCGTTGAGGCGGTGGTGGAAGCAGCAGAAGTGGTTGTCGCGGAGGGCGACGGCGTGGCACTGGATGCCATTGGACTTGATGTGGCGGCAGAGGTTGACGCGCATGGTGGTTCTCCCTGGGGTACCCCCCCTGGGGGGGGTAGGCTATACGTCGAATGGATGCATATAGTTAGCGAAAATATGACTCGCTAAATATAAGCATCCATGGTGGTTACGGGTAAATATAAGAAAACAAAAGGAAAGCCCCGGTGGTTGGCCGGGGCTGGTTGGTGTGGCTTGACTCTACTTCTTAATGATAGCAGGTTGGGCATAACTAGTATGCCAACTCTATTTCACGTGGAATGAGGGAGATGAGGGATTTTGGGGGTTGACGACTTTGCGGAAGAACAAAGCGAATCACAGAGGACACAGAGGAAAGGAGAGCGCACAGAGAGGAACGATCGCAATCCCAACATCTCGAAATCGAGGGGTGGAGCACCCGGGCAGAGGGGCATGTCCCAGGGGCTAAGCCCGCATTGATTTTGCGACGGTGGATGCCGGCACTGAAGTGCCGGCCTATCTGATTCCTGTGTTTTTCAGCAGCGTCTCAAGCACGCGGATCATCCGAAACGCGCACGGACTGGAATTTTTCAGCGTCTTCTAAAGCTTGCTGCTAGTCCTGGCAGGGCTCTGCATTGAGTTTCGCTGGCAATTGGCGTATCTTGAAACAGCAGGCGATTTATCCAGGCGTGCTAGATTGATGTTTGGGCCAGTTATTTCCCCCAGCGAGAAGAAGACCACTCGCCGGGACCCCGGATTTGTTCCGTCGTTCAGTAAGAAGCCGTGAGCGCACCGGCAGAAATGGCGGAAGAGATGAGTGGGCGAGAGCCCACTTTTTGTTGCTCCAAAGGCACTTCGTGCGGTGCTGGACGTGCTTCACACGTGAAGGCGCCGTCTCCCGGAAATGTTCGCGCAGCGGGTTAGCAAGTGAGTCGAGATGATAGGCGGGGCCGTTTGACGGGCTACCGGATCAGGGATTTATGGCATTGCAGATGGATGAAATTCGGCGGCTGGCGGAGCGGGTTGCGGGGTCGCACCATCTGGAGGTTGTGGATGTGGAGTTTGGCGGCGGCGGGAAGACCCGGGCGCTGCGGGTTTTTGTCGAGAAGGATGCGGCCGAGCGGGCGAAGTTGAAGGAGTATGCGGCGAAGGCCGCTGAGGGCGAAGAGCGGATCGTAGAGCTGCCGAAGGGCGTTCCGGTGGAGTTGCTGAGCGGCGTGACGCACGAGGATTGTGCGGCGTTTGCGACGGACTTTGGCACGCTGCTGGATGTAGAGGATGTGGTTCCGGGAAGTGAGTACACGCTGGAAGTCTCGTCGCCGGGGCTGGAACGGTCGTTGAAGAAGGCGGAGGAGTTTGCCCGGTTTGCGGGGAGCCTGGTGAAGGTGAAGTTGTTTGCGCCGGTGAACAACAGCCGCATGTGGACAGGGCGGCTGATGGGAATTGCAGACGGTGTGGTGAAGATCGATGTGGCCGCGGTGAAGCAGAAGGGCAAGGCGAAGAAGGCGGCTGCGGTTGAGGTGTTGGAGATCGCGCTGAAGGATGTGGAGAAGGCGAATTTAGTGGTGGAGATTTAGGTTCGAGGAATTGGACGTATAGGTTGGACCGGGGCAATGGGCGGGGGCAAATGCGGGGATTCTTCGCATTCGCTCAGAATGACAAACCCTCGTTTATGACAAGGCCTCGTTTATGACAACGCCTCGTTTGGACGTTGACAACAGGATTTTGAAGGTGAGTGAAGATGGCGAGTGTACTGTATCAGTCGATTGAGACGTTGAGCCGGGATAAGGGCATTGAGCCCGCGGTGGTGGTGGGCGCGGTGGAGGATGCGATCGCCCTGGCGACGCGGAAGTACTACAAGACGCAGGAAAATATGCGCGCCGAGATGGACAAAGAGACGGGCGAGATTCGCGCGTACGTCTTCAAGACCGTGGTGGAAGGGCCGGAGCAGGTTGAGGACGAGATCAACCAGATGACGCTGGAGCAGGCGCGCGAACTGGCACCCGAGGTAGAGGTGGGCGGAGAACTGCGTTTCTACAAGGACACCAGCCCGCTGGGACGCATTGCGGCGCAGATGGCGAAGCAGGTGATCTTCCAGAAGGTGCGCGAAGCGGAGCGGGACACCGTGTTTCTGGAGTACAACCACCGCGCGGGCGAGGTGCTGAACGCGACGGTGAAGCGGCTGGAGCCGATGGACGTGATCTTCGACCTGGGCAAGGCGGAGGCGAGGATGCCGAAGCGCGAGCAGAGCCGGCTGGAGCAGTTTGCGGTGGGCGAGCGGGTGCGGGTCGTCCTGCTGCGGGTTGATCGAGCTGCGAAAGGCCCACAGGTGATTGTGAGCCGTGCGGCTCCGGCGCTGGTGCAGAACCTGTTTCAGAGCGAGGTTCCGGAGATCTATGACGGAACCGTGACGATCCGGGCGATTGCGCGCGAGGCGGGCGAGCGGACGAAGATTGCGGTGATGAGCCGGGACAAGGATGTGGATCCGGTGGGCGCGTGCGTGGGCATGAAGGGTATGCGCGTGCAGTCGATTATCCGCGAGTTGCGCGGAGAGAAGATCGACATTATTGAGTACTCGGAAGAGATTACGACGTTTGCGGAGAAGGCGCTGCAGCCGGCGAAGGTGAGCCGGGTGTCGATTGTGGACCTGGCGGACAAGCAGATTGAAGTGATTGTGGACGACACGCAGCTGAGCCTGGCGATTGGGAAAAAGGGACAGAATGTGCGGCTGGCGGCGAAGCTGCTGGGCTGGAAGATCGACATCAAGAGCGAGGAAGAGAAGCGCCAGGAAGTGGAACAGCAGATGCAGGCGATGGGCGGCGGCCCGACGACTCCGGTGGAGCAGATTACGGAGCTGGGCGAGGCTGTGCTGGAGAAGCTGATAACGGCGGGCATTACGACGGTGGAAGAGCTGGCGGACATGACGCCAGAGCAGTTGGAAGAGATTCCGGGCATTGGCGAGAAGACGCTGGAGAAGATTTCAGTGGCGGTGCGGCACTACTTTGGCCAGTACGAAGAGGGCGAAGTGCGGCCGGAGCCGGCGGAGCCGAAGTCCGAGGAGAAGACGCCGGAGGAGATTCTGGCGGCGGAGGCGGTTTCGGTGGGCGCGGTTGAGGAAGTGCGCGGCGTATCTGCCGAGGACCTTGCGGACGTGGAGGAAGCCGGGTCGGTGAGCGATGGGTTCTCCGAGGCGGATGTTCGGGAAGAAAAGATTGAGCAGGACAACGATGCGGTAGACGGCCTGGTGAACGAGAGCCAGGAGGTTTCCGACGAAGGCATCGACGACGGGGACGATCGTGGTTAGTGTTAGGAGCCGCGCAAACATTGGCTGGGTCACAATCTTCGGTTTCGGAGAAGGTGATTTCAGGGATAATAAAGTTGGACCGGATTCCTTGTTCGATGAGGCTGATATGAACAGCTAACGGCGCAGGGGAACACAAAAAGGGACGGATGAGCAAAGTTCGAATCAACGATCTGGCGCGGGAACTGGAAGTCAAGAGCAAGCCGATTCTGGATGCTCTGATTGCGGTTGGCGTGACGGAACCCAAGACGCACTCCAGCTCGATCGAGGCCGACGAGGCCGAGAAGGTGCGCAACTATTTCAAGAACCAGCGGCGCGGCGGCGCGGCGGCGAAGCCTGCGGCGGAAGCGCGGCCGGCCTTCGATCTCTCTCACATCTCCAAGCCGGGCGACGCGATGAAGGCGATTCTGGCGCGGAAGCAGGCCGAAGAGGATGCGCGGCGGTATCCGCAGCGTGCCATGGCGGTTGCGCCTCCTGCTGCTGTTGCAGCGAGTGCGGCTGCGCCGGTGGTGGCGAAGGTTGCCGCGGCGCCTGTGGCGGCAGCCGTGGTAGCTCCGGCTCCGCGGCGCATTGTGCCGCAGCCGCGACAAGCTCCGATGGTAACTATGGCGCCAACGCCCGCGATTGCGAGCAAGCCTCCGCTGGGCACGGTGATTGTGCGCCCTCCGGTGGTAGTGGCTGCGCCGCCGGTAACGCATGCGGCGCCTGTGGCACAGACGCCGGTTACGGCGCACGCGCACGCAGCGCCGGTGGTAGTGGCCCCGCCAGTGGTGGCGAAGGCTCCCGTGGCTGCGCCGGTGGTGGCGCCTGCGCCTCCTGTGGCGGCAGCGGCACCAGTTGCTGCGCCGGTGGTTCCGGTGGTGGAGACACCTGTGGTTGCGCCGGTGGTGGAAGAGAAGGCTCCGGAGACGGTGGCGGCGGCAGCTGCGCCGGTGGTTCCGGCGGTTCCTGTGCGTCGCGTGGTGATGCCGCAGACGGGTCCGCGGCCGATTTATACGGCTCCTGCGGGAGGCCTGCCTGGCGGAATCCAGCGTGGCCGGCCGATCTTCGAGCGTCCGCGGCCGCAGACCCCGGGAGCACCGGGATCTCGTCCTCCGTCGACGATGGCACCGGGCGCACGGCGGCCGATGCATCCGACGCGGACTTATCCGGCGGGTACGCCGGGCGGGCCGGGCGGGCCACCGCGTCCTGGGTTTACGCCGGGAGCGCGGCCGGGAATGGGCGCGCGTCCGGGAGGGTTGGGAGTTGCGCCTGGACCGGGCGAGTCGCCGACTGGAATGCGTCCGGCGGCAAGGCCGGGACAGCGGCGCGGCGGGCAGCGCTACGAGAAGGTGAAGGAAGGCCCGATGAAGGGCTTCCAGCCGCCGCCGCGGTATGGCGGCGTTCAAATGTCGCGCGAGCCGCTGCCGATTACGAAGACGATTACCGTGACCGAAGGCATCAGCGTCAAGGATCTCGCAGAGCAGCTGGACGTTCGCGGCAAGGACCTGATTGCGACGCTGCTGATGAAGGGCGTGTTTGTGACGGTGAACCAGTCGCTGGACGGCGAGCTGGTGAAGGACGTAGCGCGACAGTTTGGCGCGGACGCTACGGTGATCTCCGTCGAAGAGCAGCTGGAGAACGAGGCGATCGAGGGCTTCCTGGAAGATACGACCGGGATGCAGGAGATTACGCGTTCGCCGGTGGTGACGGTGATGGGCCACGTCGATCACGGTAAGACTTCCCTGCTGGATGCGATTCGTTCGACGGATGTAGCGGCGGGCGAGGCGGGCGGGATCACGCAGCACATTGGCGCGTACAAGGTGAAGATCACCAAGCCGGATTCTCCTGCCTTTGGCAGGGAGATTGTGTTCCTGGATACTCCGGGTCACGAGGCGTTTACGCGGATGCGTGCGCGCGGCGCGAAGATCACGGACATTGTGGTGATTGTGGTGGCGGCGGACGATGGTGTGATGCCGCAGACGCTGGAGGCGATCGACCACGCGCGCGCGGCGAAGGTCCCGATCATCGTGGCGGTGAACAAGATCGACAAGCCGGATGCGAACCCATCGAAGGTGATACAGCAACTTGCGGCACGTGGTCTTTTGCCGTCGAGCCAGGGCGGGGACACGGAATTTGTCGAGGTCTCTGCGAAGAAGCGCATTGGTCTGGACTTGCTGGAAGAGATGATCTGCCTGGTTGCGGACGTTGCGACGCTGAAGGCAATTCTCGATCGTCCGGCTGTGGGAACGGTGATCGAAGCGAAGCTGGATCGTGGACGCGGTGCGGTTGCCAGTGTGCTGGTGCAGAACGGGACTTTACGTACTGGCGATAGTTACGTCGTGGGCAATACGTTCGGCAAGATTCGCGCGATGTTCGATGATCGCGGGCGGCCGATTACGGAAGCTGGACCTTCGACTCCGGTAGAGATCCTGGGACTGGAAGGAATGCCAGATGCTGGGGATACGTTCCTGGTGATGGCGGACCGCGACAAGGCCAAGGGCATTGCGCAGTACCGCAAGATGAAGGAACGCGAATCGCAGTTGGCGAAGAGCTCGCGCGTGTCTCTGGAAGGCCTGGCGGAACAGATCAAGCACGCCGGCATGAAGGACCTGAACCTGATCGTCAAGGGCGACGTGCAGGGTTCGGTGGAAGTGATCGCCGAGGACCTGCAGCGGATGTCGACCGAGAAGGTTCGGGTTCGTGTGCTGCACTCTGGTGTGGGCGCGATTACGGAGTCGGACGTGCTGCTGGCGTCGGCGTCGAACGCGGTCATTATCGGGTTCAACGTGCGGCCTGATCGCAAGTCGCAAGAGGTTGCGGAGCGCGAGAACGTGGAGATCCGGCTGCACTCGATCATCTACGAACTGCGCGACGAGATCGAAAAGGCGATGTACGGGATGCTCGATCCGGTGTTCAAGGAGAACTACGCGGGCCGGGCCGAGGTGGTCAACGTCTTCAAGATCACGAAGGTTGGCCAGATTGCCGGCTGCCGCGTGACCGATGGTCTGATTACGCGGACCGCTCAGGTACGCGTGATGCGCGAGGGCAACGAGGTTTGGCGCGGCAAGATCGGGTCGCTGAAGCGCTTCAAGGACGATGTGTCCGAGGTGCGGCAGGGCGTGGAGTGCGGTATCGACCTGAACGGCTTCAAGGACATCCGCGTGGGCGACTTTATCGAGTCGTTTACGACGGAGAAGCTGGCCGATGAGCTGGGGCAGAACTCGATTGCAGCACGCAAGCAGGAGAAGGCGGAGAAGGAAGCAGCGGCTGCGAGTGCCGCGGCTGAGGCTGCCGAGACGGCGAATGCGTAGTTAGCTTCGAGGAGTTGGATGTGAGGAGAGGCCGGGAGCGATCCCGGCCTCTTTCGTTCTGACGAGGCCATTGGCGCTGCTCTATGGGGTTTGCGGAGGCGGGTGCGGTATTCTGCGAAGTAGATGTTTTCGACTTTCAAGATGGTGCTGGTGTATGTGACCCTGGGGACTTTGGCAGGGGTGATTGGGATTCCGTACTCGGTGGCGGTGGGCGACGTAAGCCGGCTGTACCGGGCGGTAATGGGGATTCTGCGGACAGGGGTGCGGGCGGGCGGGATTCGGGTGGAGGTGACGGGGCAGGAGCATGTGCCTGCGGGGGTGAGCTGCATCTTCCTGTCGAACCATGTATCGAACCTGGACCCGCCAATTATTTTTCCCGCGCTGCCTGGGCAGAGCTCCGTGCTGCTGAAGAAGAGCCTGATGCGGATTCCGATTCTGGGCACGGCGATGAAGATGGCGAAGTTTGTGCCGGTGGAGCGCGGGAATGTGCGCGAGGCGGCGCAGCGGAGTGTAAACGATGCCGCGGCGGCGCTGCGGAGCGGCCTGCACATCCTGATCTTTGCCGAGGGGACGCGGTCGAAGGACGGGCGGCTGGCGGCGTTCAAGCGCGGTCCATTCTACCTGGCTATGGAGACGGGCGCTCCGATTGTGCCGATGACGATCCAGGGCACAGAGAAGATGATGCGGAAGCATAGCGCGGCGGTGTATCCGGGAGTGGCGAAGATCGAATTTTTGCCGGCGATTTATCCGCAGGGGTTTGCGACGCGGGAGGAGTTGATGGGGGCGGTGCGGGAAGCGATGGTGGAGGCGCTGCCGGTAGAGATGAGGCCGGCGGCCGGCTGAGCTACTTGACGATGGCGTTGAAGCCGTCGGCGAGGACGCGCTGGCGCATGGCTTCCGCGGCGGCGCGGGTGGCGAAGGGGCCGATCTGGATGTGGAGGAGCTGGTCCTGGGGCTCGTGGTGGACGGCTACGTTGTAGCCCTTCTTCTGGAGGGCGGCGAGCTCGATGTCGGCTACGTCCTGGCTGGAGACGGCGGCGACCTGGACCATGAAGACGGTTCCGGATTGCGGGCTGCCGGTAGCCGGTTGGGGTGTAGGGGCCGGGGGCGTGGCAGCGGGTGTGGGAGCGGCGGCGGGAGTTGGTGCGGGAGTGGCTGCGGTGGGAGCAGAGGTGGCGGGATTGGGTGTAGCGTCTGGCGGCGTGGGAGCCGGGGTATAGGGCTGGTTGGCGGGGCTGCCGGCGGCAGGCTTGGCGGCGGTGCCGATGGTGACGGCGGGGTCTACGAGCGCGGTGGCCGGCTGAGCGGACTTGCGGCCCATGGTGTAGCCGATGCCGAAGATGCAGGCGCAGAGAATGGCGAGCGCGAAGAAGATGCCGAGGATGGTGGGGGTGCCGAGAGAGATCTCGCGATCATGCGGTGGGGCGTCGTCTTGGAGATCGTCGTCGGTGTAGGGAGAGCGGTTCATGGGTGAGGGGGTTCCGGCAGAGGGCGCATTCCAGGGCGGCCATGCGTGGGGAAACGGTAAGGGCAAAGGCAAAGACAAAGGCAACTACGGAGATTCTGACTCTTCGAGTCAGAATGACGGGCTAAGGGCAACGACAACGGCAACCGCAAGGGCAACGGCAAGGGCAACGGCAGCGGCACGGCAACGGCAACGGCAGGAGCAACGGCAACGGCAGCGGCAACCGCAAGGGCAACGGCGCAATGCGGGGATTCTTCGCTGCGCTCAGAATGACAAGCTAAATTTCTGAGGACCGAGTTAATTTTAGAGCAGTTTCGATCCGCGGCGGGTTACTCCTTGGGGTCGGCGGCGGGTGGTGGGACGGCGGGGGCGCCGATGGTTTTGTTGAACAGGTTGATGAGTTCCATGGGCAGGGGGAAGACGATGGTGGTGTTCTTTTCGACGCCGATCTCGGTGAGGGTTTGCAGGTAGCGGAGTTGCAGGGTCATGGGCTGGGTGGCCATCAGGGCTGCGGCTTCGACCAGCTTGGCGGCGGCGTTGAACTCGCCCTCGGCGTGGATGATCTTGGCGCGGCGTTCGCGCTCGGCCTCGGCCTGCTTGGCCATGGCGCGGAGCATGTTCTCCGGCATGTCGACCTGCTTGACCTCGACGGCGACGACTTTGACGCCGAAGGGGGCGGTATGCGCGTCGATGATGGTCTGGATGCGCTGGTTGAGCTGGTCGCGGTGGGAGAGGACCTGGTCGAGGTCGACCTCGCCGAGGACGGAGCGGAGGGTGGTCTGGGCGAACTGCGAGGTCTGGTAGACGTAGTTGGAGACCTCGATGACGGCCTTGATGGGTTCGACGACGCGCAGGGTGATGACGGCGTTGACCTTGAGGGTGACGTTGTCGCGGGTGATGATGTCCTGCGAGGGGACTTCCATGGCCTCCTGGCGGAGAGAGACGCGGACGATGGTGTCGATGGGGCGGAAGACCAGGATGATGCCGGGGCCGGAGGCGTCGTGCCGGACGCGGCCGAGACGGAAGACGACGGCGCGCTCGTACTCCTTGAGGATCTTGATGGAGTTGAGGACGTAGAGCAGCACGATGGCGATGGCGATGAGGAAGGGCATGGAGGACGGCATAAAGGGGCGCGGCTTTCCGGCTGAATGAGAATGCGCAGCCGCGATGATTGTAAATGGTGGCGGGGAATTGTGAGCGAACGAAGGAGTCGAATATGGAGAGACGATTCCCCATGTCGTTCCTGCGAACGGGATGGCAATGCAAGAGCCAAGTCCCGTTCGAGAGCTATAAGTCGATTCGCTGTAAGCTGACAGCTTGTACGGCGAACGAGGCAGATCGCATGGATTCGGGGTGGGTTAGATGCCGACGGGGTAGGGTTTCTCGTGGGCGGCGGAGCCGGTGGTGTCCTTGCCGGAGCGCTCGAACCGGCCTTGCAGCAGGCTGAGCAGCCCGGTGTACCAGTATCCGAAGACAAAGAGCAGCAGGAACGGCACGGTGAAGTAGTTCTCCGTGGTGACGGCGTACCAGACCGTCCAGGCGAAGTAGGTCCCCACGGCGAGCTCGATGAACGGGATGACGCCGAGGCGCTTGCGATAGACCTTGGCCTGGCTGGCTTCGCCCTTCTTGTTGACGCGGTACTTTGGCGTGCGGGCAAACGGCGTCTTGTAGCCCACGAGGGCCTGCATGACCGCCCAGGAGTTGGAGAAGGTGAGTCCGACGCCGCCGAGCGCCATGAGGAATGGCACGTACAGGAACGTCTTGTACCAGGTCTTGGGGTGCAGCTCCTTCTGGCTGACCAGGTAGAACGTGGAGACCGACATGGTGCTGGCGATGAACAGCGGCAGGTCGATGAGGAGCATCTGGATGTAGCCCTGCCAACTGCGGATGATCATGGCCGGCATGAGCAGGACGCTGAGGACGATCATGAGCGGATAACTGATGTTGGCGGTGAGGTGGTACCAGGCCTCGAGCTTGGTGTGCCAGGGCGCGTCGCTCTTCATGACCTGCGGCAGAATCTTTTTGCCGGTCTGGATGAGTCCCTTGGCCCAGCGTGCCTGCTGGGTTTTGAACGCCGTCATCTCGATGGGCAGCTCGGCCGGGCACTCGACGTCCTGGAGGTACTTGAACTTCCAGCCGACGAGCTGTGCGCGGTAGCTGAGGTCGGTGTCTTCCGTGAGGGTGTCGTGCTGCCATCCGCCGGCGTCGGAGATGGCCTTGCGCCGCCAGACGCCGGCGGTGCCGTTGAAGTTGAAGAAGACGCCTGCGCGCGAGCGTCCGCCATGCTCCAGCACGAAGTGGCCGTCGAGCAGGATGGCTTCCACCTGGGTCATGAAGTTGTAGTTCCGGTTGAGGTGGGTCCAGCGCGTCTGCACCATGCCGATGCCGGGTTCGGCGAAGTGGTGTACCACCTTCATCAGCCAGTCCGGGGGCGGCACGAAGTCCGCATCGAAGATGGCGATGAGCTCGCCGCGCGCGGTTCGCAGGCCCTCGTCCAGAGCGCCTGCCTTGTAGCCATGGCGGTTGGTGCGGTGGAGATGCGTGATGGGCTGGGGATCGAGGCCGGCGAATCCGCGGGCGTAGCGATCGACGATCTCCTGCGCGACGCCCACGGTCTCGTCGGTGGAGTCGTCCAGCAACTGGATCTCGAAGCGGTCGCGGGGATAGTCCAGGCGGCAGATGGCGTCGATGAGGCGGTCTACGACAAACTGCTCGTTGAAGATGGGGAGCTGTATGGTGACGAAGGGCAGCTCACCCTCTGCATAGCGCGCGCCGGGCTCGTCCCATTTGGCCGCATTCTTTTTGTTGCGGAAGTAGAGCCAGACCAACTGGTAGCGATGGATTCCGTAGAACGCCAGGATGACCATGACGACGAAGTACGGAATCAGCATGGAGATGTCGAATGCGTTCCAGCGGTAGAGGCCGCGAAAGGTGTGGTCGCCGTAGTGGGTGTGGAGGTAGTGGCCAAAGCCCTTGTTTGCCAGAAACATGGCTAGCGGAGCGTGCAGGTTGTAGGAAAAGGAAGCCAGGGGGACACTCCGAAGCAGGGGTTGACGCTGGTGACGATTCTACGCGAAGCCGCTGCTGGAGGAGATGAGATGCGGGCCGCAGGAAACTGCTCTAGCCGGAGCGGGTTGGATTCATCCGCTTGTCTTGATCTCGTCGATGCCGGCGGGGACGGCGATGGGCTGCCGGCTGCGGATGGGGACGGCGGGGACGCCGGCTACGGTGGCGCCGGCGGGGACGTCGTGGGTGACGACGGCGTTGGCGCCGATGGTGGCTCCGTCGCCGATGGTGATGCCGCCGATGACGATTGAGCCGCGGCCGATCCACACCTCTTTGCCGATGACGATGGGGCCGCCACGGTAGCCGGCATGGCGCATGGGGACGCCGGGCAGGCGGCAGTGGTTGGAGTCGCGGATGCTGGCGTATTCGCCGATCATGGTGCCGGAACCGATGGTGATGCCGGACATGGCGACAAGATGCACGCCGCGCGAGATGACGACGCCATCGCCGATGACGATGGTTGCGGGCGACTGCGTCTCCAGATGCAGATACGGATAGAGGAGCGCATCTTCCCCGAATTGAACTGCGCGGGAACCGTAGACGATGGCCCGGCCGAGCACGACCACGGAGGCGGGCAGCGGGAGGGCGAGGTCCGCGGCCAGCGAGGCGTGGGCGTGCAGGCGCCGCAACGACTCGCGCGCCTGGGCTGTCGCCCGGAGCAAAGAGCGGAGGGGAGCGACAAGGAACGATTTGGTGTAAGACGCCATCGCGACTCCGCTACCACGGCCTGGGTGGAGAGATGGTACCTCCGCGGGTGTCTTCCCAGGCTTGATGCATCAATTGAATCAGAGTACGACTGTTATGGCCACGCTCTTGTCGCCGGGGATCTCTGCTGAAGCGATTGCGGGCGATCCGAAGGGAATAAATAGCAAGTTCCGTCCACTTGACGGTATACACCAACCATCCGTAGTACATCCGATAGTAAAGCAACTCACTGCGCATCCTCCAGCGAACCACTTGCGCGGAGGTGGAGGATACCTCCATCTGCTTGAGCTGGCGCGAGGACTCTCCCCCGATGTGGACGACGGAGACATCGGGCCAGTACCAGACGGTGTAGCCGGACTGTTGGATGCGGCGGCAGAGGTCCACCTCTTCCCAGTAGAGAAAGAAGGCCGGGTTGAAGAGCCCGGAGCGGACCAGCGCCTGGGGTCGAATGATGCAGAATGCGCCGGGCACCCAATCGACCTGGGCGGGCTGCCTGTCGTCGGCCCAGGTACGGTCGAAGCGTCCGAAGAAGCGGGATTTGGGGTAGCGGGCCGCGAGGCCGCTGAGGACGATGAGTTCATCGAGGGGGGTGGCGAACATGCGGCTGGAGGGCTGCAGACGGCCATCGCGACCCGTGAGCCGGGCGCCGGCGAGTCCGCAGGCGGGATCCTCGTCCATATGCCGGATGGAGGTTTGGAGCGCGCCGGGCTGGAGGAATGCGTCGGAGTTAAGCAGGACGAAGTAGCGCCCGCGCGCCTGCAGGAGTGCGACGTTGTTGGCGACGCCAAAGCCAAGGTTGCCGCCGGCGCGGAAGAGGCGGACCTGCGGGAAGCACTGCTCGACCATCTCCGGCGAGCCGTCGGAGGAGTTGTTATCGACGACGAGGATCTCGACGGTGAGGCCTTTGGATTCCGCAAGGACGCTGTGCAGGCAATCGCGCAGGGTTTCCCGGGTGTTGAAGGAGACGATGGCGATCGACACCTCGTACGCTGGCGGCGCGGCGAGGACGAGCTGCGGGATGGGGTCTAACAAGCTCACGCGGATGGGTCCAATCGGTGTGCCAGCTCGTTGCAAGCCGCGAATACGCCCGTGAACACCGGAGATGCTACGGGGTGAAAGACAGATTGCACAACCACTCACTTGCCTCCGCGAACAGTATAAGGATCCGACTTGAACTTCCGATGTTAACCGGGCACTCCACGCGTCTGCGGAGAGAACCCGGAGGATGGACGACACCAGCTCCCGATATGCGTTCGCACGCGGGGTGGAATCAGGATGCTCCGAACAACTTGTAGTATCCAAAACTGCGGAGAACGCTCTTGGCCTTCTGCTGTCGGCCGAACCTGGACGGAGTGAATTCGACGAAGGGAAGGGTGGGGCTGGGCTGGAGCCGGTCCGGCCCGCGCTGGAGGACGCCTGTGGATTCGAGTTCCGGCAGCCAGTATTTGGCGTCGCCACCGCCGTGGAAGCACTTCATCCGTTCCCATGGCTCCGACTTGAGGATGCTGACTCCGGAGACGCCGATCCTGCGCTTGAGCCGGACTGGCTGGGTCCTGTGCCAGCAGACCCAGCGCTCCGGGTCGAGATGGCCGCCGCCGCCATGCATTGCGACCGCAGCCCAGACAATGGCTTCGACGTGCATGATGCGCGGGAGCGACGCGCCTCCCAGCTTTCCGATGAGCCAGTCGATCCATTCCAGATCGACTCCGGCGCGCCAGTGAGCGACGCCGATGTCGACGTGGTCCGCAAGTGGAATGCGCAGGCTCATGGCCTGGCGAACAATCTCCGGTGGGAACAGGCAGTTGGGCCGCTGCCACATGAGCAGCAGGCCAGCGTCCGGAGTTGGTTCGAACTGAAACAGGTTTGGGAAGTAGAGATCGGGGTCCAGCAGGACCAGCTCCTGGCCCGGCTCGCTGAGCAACAAGGGGTCTGTGATCTTGCGCCAGCAAGGATGGCCGCCGCGAAAGGCGCGGAGGTTGGCGAAGCCGTGGAAGACGGTCGCCTCGGAGTCCAGCATCTCGTCCTCGGCAAAGACGGCCCAGCGATGGCGGGCCTCCGGCTGGAGCGATTCCATGGTTTCGGACAGTTGCAGCTTATCGGCGTGGCTATCGGTGATGAGGTGCAGATGGAGCGGCTGGTGGCTGTTGCGCAGCAGGCTCTGGAGCGCGAGGGTGGCGTACGGAAGCGCGCGCGGGGAAAGGACCATGTAGACTTGGCGCTGCGACACCGAGGTCTGACGTTCCACGTCCATTTCCTGCCCCTCCACACGGAATTGATGCAATCAGAATGCTATAGCACGGCCCAGGCGGCATTGCCGCTGGTGGACCGCGGAATCAACGATCAGCCTCCATCTTCGTCTGCCTGAGGGCTGGGCACAAGAACAAAGATTCCTTGGCACTGCGGCGACGGGACGCCGTACATCCCATTGGAAGCTCTCATGGTGTGTGAGTTGCAAGGATACCATGGACGTTTGCCGGCAGACGGGCTAGGAGAGCCTACCTGGGGCGCTGCCCCAGGCTAGGATAGCCCGCGCCTTCAGCGCGGTCTGTATGTATGCTGAGAGTATTCGAGCAATGGACGGTTAGGGTTTGAGCGCAACGGTTGCGGCCGGAAGGCTCTGGCTACGAGTGTATTCGAGGGGAAGAAGCCAAATTTGGATACGGAACGACAGGTGGGGCCGCGGGTTGCCATTGTTGCGGAGAACGCGTCCTTCCGCTTTGGCGGAGAGTCGTCGCTGCCGCTGCACTACTTCTTTCGCCTGAGGAGGCGCGGAGCGGAGGCGTGGCTGATTGTGCATGGACGCACGCGGCCGGAGCTGGACCTGCTGTTTCCGGAGGACGGTGCCCGGATTATCACCATTCCCGATATGTGGATACACAAGCTGCTGTGGAGGTTGAGCAGGCTGCTGCCGCGAAGAGTATCGGAAGCTACATTCGGCACGGCAATGGGTCTGTTCAACCAGGTGCTGCAGCGGCAGATTGTGCGGCGGCTGGTTCGGGAACAGGGCATCCAGGTGGTGCACCAGCCGACGCCGGTGTCTCCGAAGGCGCCGTCCTTTCTGTACGGCCTGGGGGTGCCCGTGCTGATTGGCCCGATGAACGGCGGGATGCAGTATCCGCATGCCTTCCGGAAGGATGAATCCGCGTTTACACGGGCCTTTGTGGCTGCGGGTCGCGGGGCGGCGAACGCGATCAATCGCCTGATTCCGGGGAAGAGGGATGCGCGGCTGTTGCTGGTGGCGAACCGGCGGACGAAAGAGGCGTTGCCCTCGTGTGTGCGGGGGGAGGTGGTGGTGGTGCCGGAGAACGGTGTGGATCTGGAGATCTGGACGCCCGGCATGGGTACGGCGAAGGATGAGGCGGACGCCGGCGCGCGGTTTCTATTTCTGGGCCGGCTGGTGGACTGGAAGAGGCTGGACATTGCGCTGCATGCGCTGGCGCAGACTCCGGGGGCGACGCTGAAGGTGATTGGCGATGGCCCCATGCGCGGCGAGTGGGCTGCCCTGGCGGAGACGCTGAAGCTGGGGGAACGGGTGCAGTTTGTGGGCTGGCTGCCGCAGAAGGAGTCTGCGGAGCACCTGCGGGAGGCGACTGCGCTGTTGCTGCCGAGCATCTTTGAATGCGGTGGGGCGGTGGTTCTGGAGGCGATGGCGATGGGGATTCCGGTGATTGCAACCGCGTGGGGAGGCCCGGAGGACTATCTGGACGAGAGCTGCGGGATCCTGGTGGCGCCAACCAGCGAAGCGGATCTGGTGGCAGGATTTGCCAGGGGGATGCAGGCGTTGGGTGCAGACCGGGAGCTGTGTGGGCGACTGGGCCGGGCGGGCCGGGACCGCGTGGTGGCGCAGTATGACTGGGACAAGAAGATCGATGCGATGATTGCCGTCTATCGGGGTCTATTGCCGTGAGGGCGCGATTCGCTGGAGACCTCTCTCCAGTCCGGGTGGTATGATTGCCTTTAACTCTTTATGGTCGATTGGAATTTTCTGAACGCCATGAACGGGGGCCTTTAACGCTGTATTGCAAGGAATACTGTGGTTGTCGAGTCGAGCGCGATTGCAGCCATTGCGTCCAGGCAGCGGAATGAACGAACTCGGGCATACAAGGAGTTCTCAGCACAATGAGCATGGTTCCTGATTCGCCTTTGACGGGTACACCTCCGGCCCTCGGTGCAACGCAGTCCCAGCAAGAGCAGGGGCTGGATCTGAATCTTGATGTGGCGCGCAGCCTGCGGATGCGGCGCTGGTGGGCGATTGGTGTGGGCCTGGTGGTGTTGCTTGGGCTGGCGGGGTTCGGGGTGACCCGCAAGCCCATGTACGAAGCGACGAGCGTGATCTATGTGCAACCGCTTTCTGCCCACAGCGCCACGGACGCGACGAGCGGGTTTTACGATGCCGGGCGTTACGACCTATACATTCAGCAGCAGTTGTTGACGGTGCAGCGGCCGGACATTCTGGCGCACGCCGTGGACGCGTTGCCGGCGCAGGTGCGGTCGATGCTGAGCCCGAATGCGGATGTGGCGGCGGCCCAACTGGCGGGCGGCCTGAAGGCTGAAAGGGTGGTTGGGGCGTACGAGTTCACGATCAGCGCGGACCGTGCCGATGCGGCCTCCGCGGCGCCGATTGCGAATGCAATTGCCGAGGCGTATCTGCAGAGCGGTCAGCAGGACGACCTGGCGCTGCTGCACCAGCAGATGGATTCCCTGACGCAGGAGCGGCAGCGTATCCAGGACGAACTGGACAAGGACCGCGCGCAGCAGGCCCAGTTGAGCGACGCGCTGGGCGTGGCCGATACGGCGAGCGAGAACGGCAACCCATTCGATGTGGGGCTGGCCGATCTGCGCGCGCAGGTGGCGGATGCCCGCAACGCGCACTCCGTGGCGGAGGCTCAACTGGCTTCGGTGAACGGGAAGCCGACCCAGTTGGATTCTGCCGCGGATACGGCTGCGCGAGGCGATGTGGAATTGTCGGCCCTGCGCTCCAATCTGGGAAACCGGCGCGCCACTCTGCTGGCGGAGATGAATGGGCTGACGCCGCAGAATCCGCTGTACAAGAAGGACCAGGCGGAGCTGGACCAGTTGAGCCAGTCGATCAACGACGTCAGCAAGGAAGTGACCCACAAGACGGGTCAGACCCTGAAGGCGCAACTGACCCTGGAGGCCAGCCGCACGGGCGACGTGCAGGCGCGCCTGGAAGCCGAGCTGGCCCGGCGGACGGCGACTGCCACGGCCGATACGCCCAAGCTGCAGCAGGCGCAGGACCTGGCGGCCTCGATCCGGGCGCTGCAGGCGCGTTATACCGATGTGGACAATGCCATCCACTCGCAAGTGCTGAACCAGAGTGCGACTTTTGCTGCACATATGTCTATTCCTGCCGAGCCGCCGACGGCGCCTATGGCGAGCAAGAAACTCCTGTTCCTGGCGCTGGCTGCGCCGGTCGGGCTGATCTTTGCGGTGATTGCTGCGGTGATACGGCAGAAGTTGGATTCGCGGATTTACATTGGGCATGACGTGGATCGCATTTTGGAGTTCCCGCCCATGGCGGTGACTCCCCACTCCGACGAGGTGAGTCCGCGGGTGAAGGAGGAGTTTCTGTTTCGGCTGGTGGCGGGGCTGGATCAGGCTCACCGTGTGAGCGGGGCAAACACAATTGTCTTTACGGCAGCTTCGCAGGATACACCGATCGAGGAGATGGTTGCTTCGATCACGTCCGAGCTGGAGACGCTGGGTTATCGCACCATGACTTTGTCGGCGGCGGAGACATTGAGTCCGGTGGAGTCGACCCGTAGGGACACAAGTTCGGATTGGCAACACAAGGCGGAGATGACGGTTTCTGGCAAGAGTACGGCCTTGCGGCTGAAGCGCGAGAGTCTGATCGATGAGCACCTGGAGCGGCTGAAGGAGAAGGTGGACTTTCTCTTTATCAAGGCACAGCCGCTGCGGTCCTCCGCCGAGACGGAGTTTGTGGCCCGGCTGGCCGACGTGACGTTGCTGGTGGTGGAGTCTGGCACGACCACCCGCAAGGAGTTACGGAACTGCCTAGCGTTGGCGCGCCGGCTGAGGACACGCGGCCTGGCCGCCGTTGTGAGTGAGCTGAAGCTGCGCAATGCGGACAATGAGTTTATCGAGTCGGTACGCATCGCGGAGCGTCACCCGAGCCCTGGCCGCGCCGTTCAGTCCTCCGACGAGCTGCTGACCATTGGCCGGATATAAGCCCCTCTGCGGAGGAGGCGCGACATATATCCGTTGCCGGGGCCAACGCGCGAATCATCTTCGAGTAAACTGAACCATCAAGGGATTCATTGGGTCAGCGATTTCAAGGCCTTCCATGCCGCATTGGCCGATGTGGTAGCGGGGCTAGTGTGGGATGTTGTGAGCGTGGCTGGAGCCTGGAATACGGGGATTCTTCGCTGCGCTCAGAATGACAAGCAACAGCAGGGACGAAGGCAAGAACACAGGCAACTGCAACTACGGAGATTCTGGACTGCGGCCAGAATGACGAGCATCAGCAGAAACAAAAGCAACCGCAGAAGCTAAAGCAACGGCATAAGCAAAAGCAACCGCAGAGGCGAAAGCAACCGCAGAGGCTAAAGCAACCGCAGAGGCTAAAGCACTGGCAGAGGCAAAAGCATCAGCAGAGACAAAAGCATCAGCAGAGACAAGATCCTCGCGCGATAACGATAGCGTTGGAGATGGAAAGTGGACGAGCAGGCCGGATATTTCAGGGTTCCCGGAGCGCATCTCTATACGGTTCTCCATCGTGTCGAGGACCCGGTGGCCCGGATTTTGCTCGTGGGGCCTTTTGCCTCGGAGCGGCATAATTCGTACATCCCGTGGGTTCGGTGGGCACGCTACCTGGCGGCGCATGGGATTGAGGCGCTGCGCTACGACTATCGGGGTGTGGGAGAGAGCACCGGCGTCTTTGAGCAGATGACGTTTGACGACTGGTGCGACGATGTGAGGGTGCTGACCGAATGGCTCAAGAATCAGTCGCCGGAGGTGCCCTTTGCCGTGCATGGCCTGGAGCTTGGCGGAATTCTTGCGGCCAGGGCGTTTGCGGCCGGCGCGGGTAACGCCTTGATTCTGTGGTCCGCTCCCTCCAATGCGAACCAGGTGCTGAAGTCGACCCTGATGCGCTGGGCGAGGCTGGAGCAGTTACTGCTGAAGGGCGGAGACGAGCGGAAGTCTTCCGCGGACTACATTCGGCAGTTGGAGGCGGGGGGTCGCGTGGAGGTGGAGGGGTACGAATGGTCGAGCGAGTTGTGGCGCGCCTCCTTCAACTTTGGATTGCCGGGGGGATTTACGGATGAGGCTGCGGCGGCCGACCACTGCTTGAGGCCGGTAAGGATTGTCGAACTCAGCAAGAATGCAGCGCCCCTGGTGAAGGGAGGGGCCGCGGGGTCGGATGAGTTGCGCGACCTGAGCTGGTTGTATGCTGAGAACTTCGGTTGGCTTGTGCGCAAACTTGCTGGCCGCAAAGGGAACCCCGGTGATTGAAACCCTGGAATCGCGTCAACTGATTGCACTGGATGGCGGCGACCCTGTTGTACGGGGAACGTACCACCGGGCTCCGGATGGCTGCCCGGCCTGCGTCGGCGAGGCCGAGGGGAGTTCGCGCGTCGGGATCCTGTTCCTGAACTCGCTTACGTTACCGCGTGCGGCGACGGGAGACTCCTCCGTGTATTGGGCCGATGCGTTCGCACGGTGCGGGTATCCCTCGTTTCGTATCGATTTGCCGGGGCTGGGAGATACCGAGGGCGAACTGCCGCTGGATGTGCTCCACTTTATCAATTCGGGGGAGTTTGCGTCGGTGATTGCGCGAGTTGTCGCAGAGCTTGGCAAACGATTCGACCTTGCAGGGGTGGTGATTGTGGGACACTGTGCCGGCGCTGTCTCCGCGATCTACGCGGCTGCAGCAACCCCCGGTTGCCAGGGCCTGGTGCTGATGGACCCATACTTTCATCTGCGGCAGGCGGTGAGACCGTGGATACGAGAACAGATGAGCGCGTGGGCGCGGCGAAGCAGCGTGGGCCGGACGTGCGGCAAAGTCTATGACCGGCTGGGAGATCTCTGGCTGCGTATGCAGGGCAACCAGGTGCCGCGCAATGCGAACTCTCCGCTGTTGCGAGCGTGGAAGCAGGTGGCCGAGTCGGGCCTGCCCATCCTGCTGCTGAAGGCGCCGGGGCTGAAAGCTCCAGGCGTGAAGCCGAGGCCGGGCGAGTTCGATTATGTTCGCTATGTGGTGGGCCTGGCCAAGCGAAAGAGCCGCGTCTCCGTGATTGCGGTGGAAGGCACCGACCATTCCTTTGCCAACCGGACCGGGCGCGAGGCAATTTGCCGACACACTGAGACGTGGCTTGCAACTCACTTTCCGGTAGCAAGCTCTGTGCCGCGATAACGTACTTCCCTACTCAACCACTGTGCTGTTGCTGAGAAAGGTTATTCCCGGATATGGATATCAAGTCAGAAGTCATCGCTCAATTCACGCAGGTTGCGCGCGAGCAGGATATTCGTCTGCCGCCTCTGACGGACGATCTGCCGCTGGGGAGTTCAGGGCTGGACTCGTTGTCCCTGGCGATCCTGGTGACGCGGATGGAGACGGCGCTGGGGGTGGATCCGTTCAGCAGCGATGAGGACATTCGCGTGCCGGTGACGTTTGGGGATTTTGTAAAGCTGTATGAGGATGCGGCGGCATAGGAGCGTATCGGGGGATGATCGAGCTTGCATGGCGTTCGAGAAATTTAGAGCAGATTTCCTGTTGCTGTGCAGACGTTCGATGGATCGGGCTTTCAGCCCTTGGATTTTCGGGTGGCTTCCAACCTGGGTCTGCGGGCCAGGCTGGTACATCGTCGGGTCTTCGGCCCCGTGAAAGACAATCTGCACATCATCTAGGGGATTTTGCTCTTGCTGGAGTTGCGTGCATTATTAAGGTCTGGAGTTGAGCGTTGGCTGAAGCGAAATACGGGGATTCTTCGCTACGCTCAGAATGACAAGCAGTAGGCGAATGATAAGCAGTAGGCGATGATAAGCAGTAGGCGAATGACAAGCAGTGAGCGATGGATAACCCAGGGACCGATGGCGCAACTTGGAAGCGGGCTCGAGTATAAGGTCTACGATGAAGGGGATGCGCGGGTACTGAAGGTCCGGCGGAGCCTGCCGAATCGTCTGTTTGCGTCCTTCCGTTACGCGGTGCGGGCGCGCTCCTTTACCCACAGCCTGGGGATTGCGCGCATCTTGATGCCCAAGATCAATGGGGTACCGGGGCTGCTGGCTTCGCTGGCGAATGAGTCGCGTGAAACGAAGCGGTGGTTCGCCAATATCGAATCGGCCGGCGGCAACGACTATACCCAGGACCGCATTCTGCCGCTCCGTGACTACTTTGTGACCCACTCGCTGGAGGAGAACATTGCGATCGCAGAGCGGTACGTAGGTCTTATCCGGTCGATGTGGACGGTGGGCGTGGGGGATCCGTATTACAACTTCCAGTTCAATGCCGGGGTGTACCCGGACGGTTCGGTTGCGCAGATGGATGTGGCCGATCTGGTGACCGATGGCGAGTTCCTGGCATCGACCGTGCAACGCCAGGTGTGGCTGGAGACGGGGATTCCCGGAGTGGCGGACGAGGAGTTGCGGGAGGCATGCATCCGACTGTTCGACGCGGGCTTTACTGCGCGGTCGTTTGCGGAAGGATGGGCTGGGGCGCGGAGATAGAGCAGTTGGCCGACTCTATTTGGGCGTGACGGCGATGCTGACGGGGGCGCTGGACCCGGCGCCGGAGTAGGGCGAGCCGGTCAACCTGGCGCCGCCGCTGGTAAAGGCGCTGACGGTGCTGGTATCGGTGGAGTTTGCGATCCAGACGTTGCCGGAACCGTCGATGGCGATGCTGCTGGGAGCGCTGAGCCCGTTGCTGCCGAGAGCAGTTCCACTGATGCCGGTTGAACTCAACTGGGTGATGGTGTTGTTGCCGTTTGCGACCCAGGCGTTGCCTCCGCTGTCGACGGCGATGGCCGTGGGCGAGTTGATGCCGCCGAGGGTGAACCCGCTGGCGGTGGAGACGGCGGCGCCGGAGTAGTCGAGCTTGGTGACGCTGGAGTTGCCCTTGTTGGTGACCCAGACGGAACCGGCCGCGTCGACTGCGATCGAACTGGGCGTACTAAGGCCGCCACCGACGTAGGTGATGGCGATGGTCCAGTCGGTTGGGGGGAAGTTGACGTTGAGGGCGGGCTGAAAAACCGGTGAGGAGGAGCGGAGCCGGTCAAGCGCGGTCACGTTGCGGCCGGGCGACTGCGCCATGTTCATCATGGCGGTGATGGTGTCTGTGGGATAGACGTTGCCGGCTGCGTTGGGCGTGAGATTGAACAGATTGCCGCAGCTACTGCCGTCTCCCTGGACGCCGCCACCGGAGTTGATGCACTGCTCCAGGATGTCTGCCAGTGTATTGATCTCCGTGATGGGTAGGGTTGCCCCGGTGGGCAGGGTTGGCCCGGGAAGTTGCCCGGTAGAGATGGTGACGATCTGATTGATGGCGGCGAAGGCGTTGGCCAGGCCGGTTGCATTGGTGGAGCTGGAACCAATATTGCCGATGCCGCTCATGAAGGGGGCGAGTGCCCACACGGACGCGACCGTGGTGAGCTCGTTCACGTTGATGAAGCCATTGGGGTTGAGATTGGCACCGCCGCAGAGGCCGAGCCCCACCATGAGCGCGAGGTTGTTGTTGGTGACCGCCGGCGCAGTGCCGGTGGCGGCAATTGGCTGGCCGCCGGTACCCACCAGGTAGACCTGAGACCCAGCGGTGCATGTGTAGCTGGGCAGGGTGAAGTTGCCGTTGCTGTTGGTGAGCACCGTGGAGCCGAGCTTGGTTGCCAACGAACCGTAGCCGGTGGCGCCCGCCTGATAGAGCTGCATGGTGACACCGGCGACAGGCTGTTGTCCTCCCATGACGAGTCCGGTGGCTGCGCCGACCGAAACCGTGACGGGGGCGCGCTCGATGGGCGAGACACCGGTGCCGCACCCACTGAGCAAGAGCGCCGCAGACCCGGCGCACGCGAGGACGCCTGCGATTCGCAGGGACGGATGCATCATGGTTTGACTCCTGCCCCCGAGCCTGCCCCGGTGGCAAGCGGGACGACTGGCGCCGCCGCTCCTAGAATTCTGGTGACTGTATTGGCCGTTTTGCCTGGGATCCAGACATTGCCGGATATGTCGATTGCGATTCCGGCGGGCGCGCTGCCGGGGGAAGCATAGCCGGTGGAAGGCGAGATGGCCGTACCCGTGTTGTTGAGCACGCTGATGGTGCCATTGGCGTTGGCGACCCAGACCTGGCCGGCGCCGTCCACGGCAATGGCCTGCGGATCGTCGATGCCGCCGATGGTGTATGCAGACGGCGTGATGGCGACGCCCTGCTGGCTGAACTCGCTGACTCCGTTGCTGCTGGCGATCCACGCGTCGCCCGACGCATCGAATGCGATGCCCAGGCCGCTTGCGATGGTGCCCACCCCAGCTCCCGTGAAGCCGCTGGAGCCGGTGACGGGCTCGCCGGCGAGGGTGAAGGCGCTGAGGCTGCCAGTGGTATTGCCAAGCCAGACGGCGGGGCTGGCGGAGGTGAGCAGCACGTTCAGGTTGTTGGTGCCCATGGCGGTTGTATAGTTGGCGTCCGCAACCAGCGTTGCCGTAATGGTGTGGGTGCCGATGGCCAGCGCCGCGGTTGCGTAACTGGCGTAGGTGCAGGTGCGCGGGCTGGACGAACCGGAGCAGCTGGCCGTGACCACGGCGCCGGAGTCAACCTGAAAATTGAGGGCGCCGGATGGGGGCGTGCCGCCGGTGTAGGCGACGAGAGCGGAGAGGGATGCCGTTGCGGTTCCCGGTGCGATGCTGACCGCGCTGACGGTGATGGTGGCGGTATGGGGGCCGGCGACGGAGGTGCCGCTGAGCGCGATGGTCTGGGAGGCGTAGGCCGGAGCGGGCAGATTGAGGTTATTGTCCGTGAGCACCAGGGAGCCGCTGAGACTGCCCACGGTGAGCGGCGAAAAGCTGACGGGCAACAGGCAGAATGCGCTGGGGGCCAGCGAGCCTGGCGTCGAGGAGCCAGAGGAGACGAGCGGGCAGGCCGAGCCTCCGCTGCTGTTGAGCGTGAAGGGGGCGGTGATGGAGGGGTCGTTGCCGATTGCGGGGATGGGAAAGCTCAACGCGGCGTTGCCGATGTTCTCGACCGTGAGGGTTTTGGGACTGTCGGAGCTGGTGGAGCCCTCCGTGGTGCTGGCGAAGCTGAGGCTGGGCGCGTCCGCAAAGTCCATGAGCGTGATGGAGTCGTTTCCGGTATTCGCAACCAACAGGTTGCCCGACCCGGTGATGGCCAAACCAAATGGCTGGCTGAAGGTTCCCGGCACGGTGTTGACGGTGGTGTAGCCGCCCGCCTTCAAGATCTCAAGCACGTTGTTGTTGACCGTGTCGGAGGCGAATACGTCGGCTTGCGCGTCCACTGCGACGCCGCCTAGAAACGAGATTCCTGTGAGCAAGGTGTTGATGGTGGCATAGCCGCCGGCGGCCACAATCTGCTTGACCGCCTGATTGTTGGTATCGGCGACATAGACGTTCTCTGCTCCGTCCACGGCGACGGCGATGGGACTGCTGAAGCCCTGGCCCACGGTGCTGACACAGGAAGCGAGGATGCAGCCGGGAGGAATCTCCTTGACGGCGTTGTTGCCGTAATCGGCGACGAAGACATTGCCCCTTGCGTCCACTGCGATGCCAGAGGGACTGCTGAATCCGCCGCCGAGTGTGACGTTGGTGGTGTACCCGCCGGCCTTGAGGATTTCGTACACGATGTTGCTGAAGGAATCCGCGATGTAGACGTTGCCGGCTCCGTCGACCGCGACCCGGGCCGGATTGCCTCCGGAGATGCCGATGACGTTGATGGTGGGCGAGGCGGGGATGCTTCCATTGACGGCAACCAGCTCCTCTACCTGGTGGTTGTTGGTGTCGGCGACGAAGACGTTTCCGCTGCCATCGACGGCGACACCCCAGGGCTGGAAGAAGCCGCTGCCGAGGGAACTTTGCGTGCCGGGAAGGAAGTTGACCTGGGGGCCGACGCCGTTGCCGTACAGATTGCCCGTGGCGAATACGTTGCCGCTGCCGTCCTTGAGCACCGCCGCCCCATAGCGCGCTCCAGAGAACTGCGGGGCGAAGGTGACATTGAAGGTGCAGGTTTGGCCGGCGGTAAAGGCGGTGTTGGCCGTGCAGGTTCCGGTGACCGCGTCGGCAAAGTCCAGGCTGGCTGCGCCCTGGGTGAGGACTGCGGTGGAACCGATCATCCCAGCGGTATCGAAGGTGAAGAGCAGCGGGAGGGCCGCGCCGGTGCTGCGGACGTTGACAGAACCGAAGGCGGCGTCGGACGGAGAGATCAATTCGACGCGGTTGTTCGACACGTCCGCGACATAGAGATTTCCATTGCCGTCCACGGCTAAACCGCCGGGTAAGCTGAAGCCCGTGCCGAGGGTGCGGATGAGGTTGGCGGGAATCGTGGACGGGATGCTGCCGTTGACTGCGGTGAACTCCGTGACCAGATTGCTTCCGGAGTCCGACACAAACACGTCGCCGCGGCTATCCACCGCGACCCCGGCGGGACCGATTGGGCCTGAAAAGGTGGTGACGATCCGGGTGGACGAACTGGCGGAGACGGCGCCGTTGACGGCGAGAACCTCTTCCACGCGGTTGTTGCCGATGTCGACCAAGTACACATTTCCGCTGTTGTCCAGGGCTACGCCGCCAGGACCGCTGGGGGAGAGTGGAAGCACGACGATGGTGGGGTTGGAGGGTACGACCCCGCTAACGGCGACCAACTGTTCCAGGTTGCCGCAGGGAGTTCCGTTGATGGGACCGTTGCAGCCTCCGGTGACATACACGTCGCCGGCGGCGTCGAGAGCGACTCCCTGGGGATTGGCGATGGTGGTGAGGGTATTGATGGTAGGCGAAGCGGGAATGCTGCCGCTGACGGCCAACATCTCCTTGATCGATCCATGGCCTTCGTCGGCGACGAAGACGTCTCCCTTGGCATCCACGGCGACGGCGGATGGATGACTGAACCCGCTGCCCAGGGTCTGGATGGTGGGCGACGCGGGAATGGTGCCACCCACCGCCAGCATCTCTTTGACGGCATTGTTGAGGAAATCGGCGACAAACACGTTGCCATTGCTGTCGACGGCAGTGGCTGCGGGGTTCGAAAATCCGCTGCCGAGCGTGGTTTGAACGCCGCTGAAGTGGGCGGTCTGCGCGCCGGCGGCGTGGCCCGCGCCTACGGCCAGAAGTGCCATTCCAGCCCACGCAGCAGTATTCTTCCGCAGGAGCCGTCGGAAGCAATCTCCAATGGACGCAGGAGAGCGGCTGGCGATGCAATGTGGGGAGGTCAAAGCCGTAACTCCATGTGAGACGTGGTTTCAGATTGCGCGTGCCGGTTGAGTGACGCCTATGCTTCTGCCAGTCAACAAATCCCAGGGGTCTGTTTCGTTCGCTCAATTCCCATTTTTACAGGTGTGCGACCAAGGTAGCATACAACGTAACCGCGCGCATGCGGTTCTGCGGGCGGGGACTCAGGCGACACAATAAGCGGCATCGAATCCCCGGGTTTATATCGACATTGTGTAGATATAGGCCATGACGACGAAGACATCCGTTGCCCGAAAAGGGGCAACCGTCTCCGCTTGGCAAGCTGGGTGGCAGGTTCCTTCGGCAGGCTCCGGACAGGCTCTTCGACTGCGGCTCCTCGCGATGAAACCACGAGAGCCTCCGCTCAGGATGACTGTCCCTATATTTTCCAAGATTTGACTTTCGGCTCTATGTCAATACAGCTTAGCTCGGTGTGCTTAAGTAGCTGAGCAGGGTGAGCGGTACGACCTTGGACGCGGCGGCGAGCGCTGCGCTGTTTGCGGTCTCTGCCTGGGTGAGGTTGGTGGCTGCGGTGGCCATATCGACGCCGACGAGCGAGGTGGCCTGCGAGGCGAGGTTGACCGTATCCTGCTGCAGGTATGTGGTCTGGGCGTTCAACTGGCTCTCCGTGTTGCCGTAGATGACGCGCTGCTGGCTGACATAGTTGAGTGCGGCGCTGATATTGGTTGTGGCGGTGGAGATGGCCGCCGTGTTGCCGGACTGCAACGCCGTGACCAGCGAGCTGAGCGATCCGAGCACGTCGGTGCTGGAGTTGGAGAAGATCTGGCTGCCGGGGACGTTGACCTGCACGCTCATGTGGTCGCCTACGGGGACGGAGTTGACGCCGTTGTTGCCGTTGTAGGTGTAACCGGAAGGCGAGGTGGAATCCGCCGTATATGGGGGTTGGGTGCTGGCTGTTCCGCCGAACACATACGAACCCTGGTAGGAGAGGTTGGCCTGGGAGACGACGCTGGACAGGATGCCCTTGACCTGGGTGGCGATGGCCTGCTGATTGGAGGCAGAATCCGAGCCATTTGCGCCCTCGATGCCGAGCGATACCGCCTGGGTGAGCGAGCTGACGACCGAACTGAGCGCGGAGTCCGCGGTTTGCACGGTGGACAGTACGCTGCTGACGTTCTGCGTGTACTGGTCCACGTCTGCGGTCTCGATGGTGTTCTGCACCATGTCCGCGGATGCGGATGGGTTGTCGGAGGGAACGATGACGCTCTTGCCGGTGGACACCTGTTGCAACGCTGTTTGCAGCGTCGATTGGCTCTGCTGGATGGCGGAGAGCATGTCCGGAACCATGTTTGGATTGATGCGCATAGGGGTCAGTAGCCTCCCGACGTGCCCATGTTGAGGGTCACGGTACTGAGTTGCTGGATGGTGCTGATGATGCGGGCCGCGGCCTCGTACGCCGTCTGGTAGCGCATGAGGTTGGTCGCTTCTTCGTTGGTGTTGACGGCGGAGATGGAACCCTGCTGGTCTGTGAGTTGCTGCAGGTTGAGGCCGATCGCGGTGGACTGCGCCGTGGCATTGGAGGCGGAGTTTCCCACCTGGAAGACCAGACTGGCGAAGGCGGCCGCTGGGGTTTGCCCGGACGGAAGGCTGTTGGTGAGCGTAGCCGAAAGATTTGCGAGGTTGCCGTTGCTGCCGGCAGAGCCGTCGGAACTGGCGGCGACCAGAGCGGGGTTCGTAAGGGCGACGCTCATGGTTGCGGCCGCGTTGGACGGGTTGGTGGAGATGGAAAAGAGATCCTGGCCGGCGTTGCCGTTGGAGTCGAAACCCTTGGCCTGGGCGGCGTTGACACTGGCGGTCAACTGACTGGCGAGGGTGTTGAGCTGGGAGAGGAAGCCGGGGATGACCTGGTCGCGGATCTGGATCGCCCCACCCAACTGACCGCCTTGCAGCGAGGAGGTGATGTTGGCTCCGGTGGAGTTCAACACCTGCTGCATGCCATTGGTTCCGGTGGCGGTTTGCAGAGTGAAGCTTTGGTTTCCCATCACGAGGGGAGAGCCATTGCCGGTGGTGATGGTCTCTCCACTGCTGCTCTGGGTGATGGCGACTCCGGTGAGGGTTGACAGCTGCTGTACCAGCTCATCGCGCTGGTCCTGGACGGTGCCGCCATCCTCGCCTGTGGCCGTCATCTGGGAGAGTTGTCCGTTGAGCTGCGCGATCTGGCTGGTGAGGGTGTTGATCTGGGCCACGGTCTGGGTGACCTGGCCGTCCGCGTCCGACTGCGCGCTGGTAAGGCCGCTGGACGTGTTGTTGAACGCATTGGCGAGGTCCTGGGCAGACGAGAGCACGCCCTGCCTGGCTCCGGAATCCGCGGGCGTGGCGGATAGCTGGGACAGGTTGGTGGAGAACGAGGACAACGCCGTGGCAATGTCGCCTCCGCCGGTGGAGGAGAAGTAGGACTGGAGCTGCTGCAGCGTGGAGGATTGGGTGTCGACGCTGCTCTGGAGCGAGGTCTGCTGCTGAATCTGCAGGTTGAGCAACTCATCGCGGACGCTTTGCAGGCCGCTGAGCGTGACTCCGCCGCCGTTCACTCCGGAGCTGGACACGGATTCCTGGTTCTCGCTGAACTGCGCGACTTCGCGGGTGTATCCCGGCGTGTCTGCATTCGCAATGTTATTGCTGGTGGCGCTAAGCGCACCCTGGGTGGCTTCGAGCGCCTGCATTCCGATGGAGAGCGATGCGTTGATGGATGACATGGCAGTTACATCTGGCAAGACCAGGTTTGATGTTTCAACCTGGGGCCGGAAGCCTCCTGAAGATGTCCTTGGAATGAGCTGAAGAGCGAAGCCATGAGGGCGACGGAACGGCTGGAATGCTGGAGGAGCGCCGCATATTTGCGGTTGAGGGTCTGCAATGTGTCGGAAGCAGTACGGAGCTGATGGGCCAGGTCTGGGTCCAGAGGCGGGGCAGGGATGGCAGGCTCGACGCCGAGGGGGAGGCAGAGGTCATCGGCCAAGCCGCAGAGCCGCTCGCTCAGGGTTTGCTGGGCGGCGATGCTCTGTTCCAGCTCCGGCAGCGCGTTGCGCGCGATGGCCTGCATGGCTGTTTCCAGCTCACTGGTGAGAGAATGCAGCGAGTTGAGATACTCCGAGGCCGTGAGGTTGCGGTCTCGACTGCCTGCCGATGTCATCTGTGGCACTTTCTGTAGCTAGTCCTGGCCAAGGACTAACTGAGTGAATTCGATATCAAGCTTGCTCGTCGACGATCGACGCGGCGATCTTGGTTGGGTCCAACTGATAGGTTCCGTTGTTGACGGCTTCGCGAAGGCTATCGACTTTGCTTTGACGGATTTCGGGCGAGTTGAGCGCCGTGGCAGTGAGCGATCGGACAGAGGCCGTATCCGAAGAGAGGGTAGCGCGATCTCCCCCATCTGTCTGACTGGACTGCGCGGCTTTCTGAGCGGTGACCTTCTGTGCGCTCTGCTCGAGGGCGAGCTCTGCGGCTGCGGTGTTCGACGGATTGATTCTCATTTTGCCTCCTTGAATCGAATTCCATACCACTATCGGTACATTGATCCAAAAAATCTAATTCTTTCTTAAGACTTTTCGCTGGTTTTGTTGGGCGGGGCCGAATCTGCTGGCGGCTGGGCCTGCGCAGCGGCCTTATCCGCGTTGACATGCATGGCTTTAGCAACCATCTTAGCGATTCCGATACCCCCCGACGCTGCCATGGAGGTGGACAAAGATTGGACCCCGAAGCTCATCATCTGGCCGCGCCCGACGTCCTGGTCCTCGTCTGCTCCGGGTACCGTGCCAAAGGACTCCTCGGCCTGCTGCAACCAGGTTCCGATGAGAACAGCTTCAAAATCCTTCGCGCCCTTGTCGATTTTGGCGGCATCTGTGGGGGTCCTGGAGGCGGCGCCCTGGAGGATGCGATCTTCGCTGGCCTGGAGCGCGCCGGATTGGGTGCTAAGCGAGCCGAGAGCCATACTGGTTGCCATTATTGGACCTCCAATTCTGCCTGCATACCACCCTCGGCGCGAATGGCCTGGAGAATGGCAACGACATCGTGGGCGGTGGTGCCGATGGCGTGCAGGCCTTTGACCAGCTCGTCCACGTTGGCTCCTTCGTCCATGCGAATGGACTGGGCTGACTCGTCGGTAGCGCTGAGTTGAGTTTCCGGCACGACGACGGCCTGGGGCTGTTCCGGAGGAGCGTCCTTCTTCCGGTCTGCCTCGGGTCTCTGGGTGGGTGCGACTCCTACGACATCGTACGACGTTGCCACCTGGATGGAGAGGTTGCCGTGGATGACGGAGACGGGGGAAAGCTTGACATCGCCGCCCATGACGATGGTGCCGGTTCGTTCGTTGATGATGATCTTGGCCGGGGTGTGGACCTGGAGCGTCAGG
>Ga0302197_10000797_pt1 | contig 31667 bp, 31 predicted proteins | sample II_Bog_N2_1_FD_193526 | JGI IMG/M metagenome (GOLD analysis project Ga0302197, IMG submission 193526) | Peat permafrost microbial communities from Stordalen Mire near Abisko, Sweden - II_Bog_N2_1 | ecosystem: Environmental > Terrestrial > Soil > Wetlands > Peat | place: Sweden: Abisko... | reverse complement strand
TGAGTATCTGCGGCGTATATACCCTGGGGTAGGCATTAAAGTTCTTCATCAGCCGCTCGAAGTCCGCCGCTTTGCCGCCGGCAATAAACGCCGTGCCGCGCCAATCGTGCAGCAGCGCGCCGGGCAACTCCGTGCCTGCCCCACTCGTCAGTTGGTCGATGATCAATTCGCCCCGGCGCAACCGCGCAAAGTCCACGGGAGCGAGAAAGCTGCTGGCTGACCGATGCTGCGCGTTCAGTTGGCCCTCCACGCGCTCAACATAGGAGTTGAAGGCGGTCGTCGCTTCGGGCGTGGGCTGCGCTGCAACCCGTATAGGCGCGGCCAGGAGGAGCAGCAGTCCAGCCGCCGCCCAACTTCCGCATCCGAATTTCTTGCGTTCGTTCATGCTTCGCACCTTAATCGCTCAGACGTTCGGGTGCAATGCAAGTTGTCTCATTTGCGAGCCGAAGGTTTCTCACCGTGCAAGTGCCTCCATCGGCGCGACTTGGAAAAAGTCCTCCATCGCTTGGGAGTGGCCCCGGTCCAAATCTCCATCGGCTACACTGGTCTGAAAGCCATGACGGAAGACAGCACCGGCCCGCAGTCCGCCCCGCGCTATCGCTTCGGAGTCTTTGAGGTAGACGCCGCCACGGGAGAGCTTCGCCGCCAGGGCCTGCGCGTCAAGTTGAACACTCAGCCTTTCCAGGTTCTTCTAATGCTCCTCGACCGGGCCGGCCAGCTTCTTACGCGCGAAGAGATTTCCCGCGAGCTTTGGCCCGACGGTACTTTTGTTGATTATGAGCACGGCGTCAACTCGGCCATCAATCGCATTCGCGAAGCCCTCGGCGACACGGCGGCGAGTCCTCGCTTCCTTGAAACCCTCGCGCGCCGCGGCTATCGATTTATCGCACCGGTCGAACGCGTCGATTTGCAGAAAGAATGGTCGCGCAAAGACCGCACGACCGAAGAAGGCCAGTCGCCCTCGGACTCCGAATCTCCGGCACCGGCAGACGAGGAGCTATCCACCGGCTCGCCCTCATCCCGGTTGCGCATCCAAATTCTCGCCACGCCCGAGGATCTCCCCAATGTTTCCTATCGGGTCGCGCAAACCCTCTTCATCCTCTTTCAGTTGATGTACCTGGGATTTTATGTGGGTGCGCTGGCCAATCTGGCTGAGATTGAGGACCTGTTTTCGCCGCTGCCAAATGCGGCCGCAGTGTATCGCGTGCTCATTTTTACGGCCGCCATCCTCATCCCCGTCCGCGCTTTCGTGCTTTGCGCCGCGCTCTTCCACGCTCCGGGATTCCGCGAGAAGTTCCGGAAGATCTGGCCGGTTCTGCTGCTCTTCGATGAGATCTGGTCGCTCGCGCCCTTCCTGCTTCTGCACCACATCAACTTTGGACTGGCGCTGGCCTGCACTACGTTGCTCGTCTACTCGCCCTTCGCGCAGCGCTCGCTGGTGCTGATGGGCGCGGGTACGAAAAGCAGGGAACACGGAGTAGCCGATAGGGAGTAGGAGCCAGTTCTAATCCCGCAGTCCCGATTTATTTTTGCGGCGGCGCGGGGGTCTGCGGTTGCTGATTCTGCGGCGGGCCCGGGTTCGGGACCTCCTGATCGCCGTAAAACACTTTGGAGGTTGAGCCGAAGCGCTTGTAGTCGGAGTATTTGATGGTGTCGCGGATGTGCACATCCTGCGCCATGTATCCGTAGCCGCCGCTGAAGTGCAGATAGCCCTCGCCCTTGGTGTAAATGGGAAACCAAAAGTGCCCGTCAACCTGTTGCCGCCAGGTCATGAAAGGCGGATGCAGGTCCTCGTGATTCTTGCGCGTGTCGTCGGGCACCATGCGGCCGTTGGTCACCACGATCTGAAGGTCCGTCGCATCCACCCAGATGCGCCCGTCCAGGTAGCGCTTGTTCTTCTCAATGGTTTTGGGGCTCACATCGAAGACGTAGCACTCGATCTCGTCCACCTTTTGCCGCCCCACATATTTAACGTCGTACTGGGGAAGATCCTCCTTGGTCAGCACGAACGGATAGCCGTGCTGGATGTCGTGGAGGTCGGAAGGCGACATCATAATCCCGGCCTGATCGAGCGTGCTCTGCGGTGCAAACACCACGTGCTCGGTACGGCGGCCGTCGGTGTCGAAAATCACGTCGTCCACTTCGTAATACTCACCGAGGGTTTTATTGTCGTCGTCGAGCACCTGCACGCGCGCGGTGCGGCGATAGGTGTAGTGGTTGAGCGCATCCTGAAATTCGGATTCTTTGGCGGCCAGGCGCTGGATGATCTGCTCCGGGGGAATCGTGGGATCGGAGAGGTCCATGCGCCCGAATCCGGAGTCGAGCGGCATGGCTGTAAAGCTGTCCTTATCCTGTGCTGCCGCCACCAATCCCAGCGATGAAGATGTGCTCCCGGAGACGCCGGCCAAAGCACCCGCGGTGACAGCAACCGCTGCAATCCATGGATACAGTTGCACCTTCATTGACCCCCCCGTTCCGATTCTCGCGCATTTTTGCGCCCGGCGCATTCGGTGGCCGGCTCTCTAAACCTTAGACGCAAATACTCGCCTGGCGGAAGGTTTCCATCCGGGCTGGGAGCGGTTTAGCGCCGTCGGTGGGGCCCTGAGTGCCGCGGCGCCAGGCGTCCGCGTCGATCAGCTCACCTGGGGCGCAGCTCAGAAGATCTTGAATGAGTTCAGGAAATCCGAAGTCTGCGCGGCAGGATTGGCGCTATTCGACACGACAATCAACTGGTAGAGGCGCGTGCCATGCAGGAACTGGCGCACCGTGTAATTCCAGGTATCTTCTTTGGCTGTAAACTCCCGCCCCGGAACGCCATTCAGGCTGATCGCGATGTCCGACAACAGTGTCTTGCCTCTCACCGCGCCGTCCCGCGTAGTCGCCAGCACGGTCTGCGGATCGCCGTTGGCGTAGTTTGCCGGGTAATCGTTGTACATCACCAGGTAGCTAACGTTGTTGTCGGCTATTTCCACCCAGAACTGGTACAGCGTGGTGGTCGCACCGCTCTTTAGGTTGACTGCCTGGGAGCTTTGCTTGACCTCCGCTTGCGGGAAACTTACGGTGAAACGCCCGTCGGTCGACGTGTACGGCTGCAACTGCTGCCCGCCTGCCGCCACCACGCCCGCCAACATCGCCACAGCCACTGCCATCCGTGCGTACAGCTCTCGCATATTCATCCTCTTTCTGCTCTGAGTTAGTTTTTCCGCGATAGTCATCAGACGCTTCCGGTCAGGGATTGGCCGCGGGGAAACAAATATATTCCATCGGAGCCATCTGAGCGCGTCAATAACACTTTGAGTCCAGGCCCCGCGAGGCATCGAAAAAGGCGCAAATCCGCCCGGCGAACAAGCTTCCAACCCAATGAATCCGTAGAATGGAACCAGATGGCATTTACGGAACAATACGACGTCGCCGTGGTGGGCGCGGGACACGCCGGTTGCGAGGCCGCCATGGCCGCGGCGCGCATGGGACTGAAAACCGCCCTCATTACCATGAACCTCGACCTCATCGCCCAGATGAGCTGCAACCCTGCCGTGGGCGGCGTGGCCAAGGGCCATCTGGTCCGCGAAGTCGACGCTCTCGGCGGCATTATGGGCGAGGTGGCCGACGCCGTTGGCATCCAGTTCCGGCTGCTGAACTCGTCACGAGGTCCCGCGGTTTGGAGCCCGCGCGCCCAGTGCGACAAGCAGCTTTACCGCGTCAAGATGCGCGAGGTGCTGGAATCACAGCCCGGCGTCCACATCCGGCAGGCGGAGGTCGTGGATCTGGTGATCGAAGAAGCCGTCCCTCCCACGGAACTCGGTGCCCCCGGTCCCTCGCATTTGGGGACCGGGGAGACCATCTTCCCCGATCCATCGGAACTACCACGTCCCGCGAGACGAAGAGGCCGCGTCGTTGGTCTCAAGCTCCGCGATGGCCGCAATCTTCTCGCCGGCGCGACGATCATCACCACCGGAACTTTTCTCAACGGCCTCATCCACTGCGGCGAAGAGCGCTACCCGGCGGGCCGTTCGGGCGAGCCCGCATCGGTTCTTCTTGGTGAAGCGCTGCGCTCGCTGGGCCTTCGGACTTGCCGGCTCAAGACGGGGACGCCGCCGCGGCTCGATGGCCGAACGATCGATTGGAAGGCGTTCGAAGAACAGCCGGGCGACGCCGATCCCACGCCTTTCAGCTTCCGGACAAAGCGAATTGTGCAGCCGCAGATCAGTTGCCACATCGCTTTCACCACGCCGGAAACGCTGCGCCTGATTCGCGAGAACGTGCATCGCTCGGCGATGTATTCGGGGCGCATCGAGGGCATTGGGCCGCGCTACTGCCCATCCATTGAAGATAAAGTCGTCAAGTTTCCTGACAAGACGCAGCACCAGTTCTTTCTCGAACCCGAGGGCCTGAACACCCACGAGGTTTACGTGAACGGCATGTCGACCTCGCTGCCGATGGAGGTGCAGTGGCAGATCGTCCACTCCATCCCCGGCCTCGACCAGGCCGAGATGCTGCGCCCCGGCTACGCGATCGAGTACGACTCCGTCGATCCCACGGAGCTTGACCGTTCGCTGCGCGTGAAGACCTTCACAGGGCTTTATCTTGCCGGGCAGATCAACGGGACAAGTGGATATGAGGAAGCCGCATGCCAGGGCATCATGGCGGGCATCAACGCCGCGCTGTGGCTCAAAGGTGAGCCGGCATTCACCATGGATCGGACAGAGGGCTACACGGGCATCCTGATTGACGATCTGATTTCAAAGGGGACTAACGAACCGTATAGGATGTTCACTTCGCGCGCCGAGTTCCGGCTGCACCTGCGCATCGACAACGCCGATCGCCGGCTCACGCCGCACGGCCGTCGCCTGGGCCTCATCAACGACGCGGCCTGGGCCGAATACGAGCAGAAGCAGGCGCGCATGGCCGCGCTTGAGCGCTTCTTGACGACCGGCAAGGTGAATTCTGAAAAGCTGCTGGCCGCGGGCTTTGGCGATTTGCCAGCCACCGCCGGCCAAACCTGGGCGCAACTGCTGAAGCGGCCTGAAGTCACAATTGAACCGCTTCTCGCGGTGCTTCGCGAGGACTTCGTCCGCGACCCGTTGCTGGCTGAGTTTGCGGCTGCGCGCGAGAGTCTTGACGGAGTGCAGCGGAGCGGGATGCGCAACGAGGCCCGCGCGGTCGAAACCGAGATCAAGTTTGCCGGCTACCTTGAGCAGCAGAAAAAGTCCATCGCGCGTCTCAAGGCGGCCGAGTCCGTCGCCATCCCTGAGTGGCTGGAGTACGGCGTCATCAGCGGCCTGTCGCGCGAGATGCGCGAAACGCTGGAGCGGGTGCGGCCGCAGACGCTCGGACAGGCCAGCCGCATTCCGGGTGTTACGCCGGCGGCTCTCTCGCTGGTTCACGTTTCGATACGGATTCAGGGCAAGCAGCAGGACAATCGGCAGGACGCAGGGCGCCGCGCCACGGCCTAACTCCGCTAACCCCGCTAACCCCGCTAACTCCGCCAACTCCGCTATCTCCGCTACCCGACCCGCGTATTATGGACCCGTATGAATCTCGACCAAATCCAATCCGCTCTGCGCGAATCCTCCCTTGACGGCTGGCTCTTCTACGACCATCACCATCGCGATCCCATCGCCGCGCGCATCCTTGGCCTCGACCCTCAGGCCCACGTCACGCGCCGCTGGTACTACTTCATTCCCGCGTCGGGCGAGCCGCGTAAGCTCGTGCACCGCATCGAGCAGGGCCGCCTGGACGCGCTGCCCGGCAGCAAAGCTCAGTATTCGAGTTGGCAGGAACTGCATGCCGGTCTCGAGGCCATGCTCGCCGGCTATCGTCGCGTTGCTATGCAGTACTCGCCCGCGAACGACATCATGTATGTGTCGATGGTCGATGCGGGAACTGTGGAGTTCCTCCGTTCGCTGGGCAAGGAGATTGTTACTTCTGCCGATCTCGTCAGCCAGTTTGAAGCGGTGCTGAGCGAGGAGCAGGTGGCGAGCCACCAGGCCGCGCAAGGCGTCATCGACGCCGTTGTTGCCGAAGCGTGGCTTGAGATCGGCCGCCGCTTGCGTCCAGGTTCTGGCAGCACGGGCGCAGTGACGGAGTGGGATATGGTTGTCTGGCTTGGCGAAGCCATGCGCCGCGAAGGTCTGATTTGGGAAAACGGCCCCGACGTGAGCGTGAACGCCAACACCTCCGACTCGCACTACGAGCCCACGGCCGAGCGCTCTGCGCCGATTCGCGAAGGCGACTTCCTGCTCATCGACATCTGGGGACGCCAGGACATTCCGGGATCGATCTTCTACGACATCACCTGGACCGGCGTGATCGGCCGCGAGCCGAGCGCCAAAGAGCAACTGGTGTTTGAGACCGTTCGCAATGCGCGCGACGCAGCCATCTCTACGGTCGAATCGGCATTTGCCGCAGGGCGCGAGATCCGCGGCTTCGAGGCCGACGATGCGGCGCGCGGCGTGATTCGCGCGGCGGGTTTTGGTGAGTACTTCACGCATCGCACCGGACACAACATCGCGATCGAACTGCACGGTTCCGGAGCGCATCTCGATAATCTCGAAACTCACGATGTGCGCCGCATTCTGCCGCACACGTGCTTCTCGGTCGAGCCGGGAATTTATCTGCCCGAGTTCGGCGTGCGCAGCGAAGTGAACATGCTGACCGCACCGGGAAAAGCGTGGGTGACAGGCCGCATCCAGCAGGAATTGGTGCGAATCTGATTGGTCCGCCCGCGTTCTTGCTCCCTTCTACTGCGCCAAAGCGCCAGCGCGGCGAGCGCTCCCTTGTTCCCTCGCTCCCTCGCTCTGTATAGTCAATAAGGAATGTCGACCACGCCGAATAAGCCTGTTGCGGGCAAGAAATCAGATCAGGGATTCGTGTATCTGCCGCTCATCGTTGGATGGCTGGTTCCCGGCGGCGGTCACTTCCTTCAGGGCAAATGGGTGCGCGGCACGCTGCTGGCGGTCTCAATTGTTGCCATGTTCGTGCTGGGACTGGCCATGCAAGGCAAGCTCTACACCAGCGCGCAGGATATCCTCGGCATCCTCGGTATGGCCGGTGATATGGGCACCGGCTTACTTTATTTAGTCAGCCGTGCCCTCGGCCTCGGCTCCCAGCCCACCCAAACCACGTTCGCCGACTATGGCAAGGTCTTCATCGTGGTGGCGGGCCTCTTGAACATTATTGCCGCCGTGGACGCGCACAACCTGCGCACGGGGAGGAAGCAGTAATGTTTCAGCCCTCCCATTTTGCCGCGGTTCTGCTGTTTGCGCTGTTCGCGTCGACGGTGTTCGGCATTACCATGCGCGACACGCCGCAGCGCATGTTCCGCTACGGCGCCTACTGCTTCATCCTGTTTGTGGGCTCGGCGATTGTGCTGAGCTGGTTGATGCTGCTGATCGCGCGGTAGTTCGGTGCTACAATTCCTCCCGATTGCCTGCGAGAAAAAATCCGCTTCGATCGCAAAGGAAAACCCCATGAATCTTCGTTTCTGCCAAATTGCGGCGCGCGTTGCCGCGTTGCCCTGTCTTGCTGTTCTGCTGGCGGCGCTGCCCGCGGCGGCGCAAAACGTGAACCTGTTCCCGGCAAGCGGGACCGGTAGCGGGATCGACGGCGCACAGGTACCTTGGACGCGCGTGGCCATTCCGCCCGACCATCCCGTGAGCCAGATTCCGCAGTGGCACATCGATTACGCGAACAAGCAGATTGTGTGCGATGGGAACGGTGGGCACGAGTGGCTGCGCTTCAATCGCGAGCTGACGAATTTTACCTTTCACGTGAAGTGGCGCTTTACGCCGGTGACGACGCCGAATCCCAAGTACAACTCGGGCGTGTTCTTCAGGAACAACCTGGACGGCTCCATCTGGCACCAGGCGCAGACCACGCAAGCCGGCGGCTACGTTTTTGGACTGACACCGATGGACGGCAAGCCGACGCGCTTCAATTTGCAAAAAGACATGACGGAGAATCGCGTGAAGCCGGCAGGGGAGTGGAACACCTTCGACATCCGCTGCGTGGGCGATACGTGCACGCTGGCTGTGAATGGCAAGGTGGTGAACACGGCTAAAGTGGGGCAGGCGACGGGCTACGTCGGGCTCGAGTCCGAGGGCTACCAGATTACGTTCAAGGATCTGCGGCTGCGGGAGCTCAAGTAGAGCGATTTTCCATATCTCAAAAGCGAGATGTGGGGCACCAGATCTCGTGCAGCGTAAAAGTTTGGGGCGCGGCCAAGGCCGCGCCCCTTCAGGTTGCAGTGCCCCGGTAAATCAGATGTTCGGCCCGATTGGGGTTCCGGGAGCTGGCCCCTCCACCACTGGGACCAGAGTCAATACTCCATTGCTGTTAAACAGGAAGCCGTTGAAGCGCACCACACTGCTGGTCGCGGCAGTGGCGCCCGGAAGCGCCTGAAGGCCGGCAGTGGGAACAATCACGTTCACGGTGGTTTGTCCCGTCACCGTGGCCAGCCAACTGTCGGCGGGCAGCGTGAGCGTGAGTTGACCCCAGCACGGAATGCAAGTGGGCATGACGCCGCCGGTGATGGTTCCAGAGACGGTTTGCGGCGCAAGGAAAACGGTTTGCGCGGTTGCCGCGTTGTTGGATACGCCACCGGTTTGGACGGCCACGACCTGGCCGGCAAAGAGCGTTGAGGCGTTGAAGGTGGGTTTAAACGGCAAACCGGCCGCCAGCAGATTCTGCCAAACCCCTGGCATGACCCACTGCGTCTGGCTGTTCACAGTAATCGTGTCTTTCTGGATGGGCGTGGCGGACGCCGCCGGGCCAACCTGCTGGCGCACGACTTGAGTAAACGAAGTCGCGGGCGAGCCGGTAACGGCCGTCACAGGCCCGATGAGCAACTCAGCCGTCGCAGTGGGCAGCACCTGCTGCTCGACGCGCAAGGCCAGCAAAGTGGCGTTGCTCTGCACCGCGGCATCGACCTCAACCAGCGCGCCAACGGCGAGCGCCGAGAACCCGCTGAGCCCCTGGTACTGGGTGCTCGAGTTCACGTCGATCTTCACCGACAGGCCCTCGGGAGTGGTGAGCGTGAATTGATTTGTACCCAGCGCCGAGACCTTGCCCCGGATGCCGGTCAACAGGCCGTTGGCGCTGTTGGTGGGCGTGGCGGCAATGGGCGCGGGGGCGATGTGGAACTGCGGCGTAACAGTTACGGTCGATCCCGAGATGGAGACCGAGGGAGCCACCAGGAAGTCGATGATCAGCGAGGTGGCGGTGTTGTTCACGACCAGCGGGGTGGGGAACGTGAACACTTGCGAGGTATTGGCGAGCGTGGCCGTGGCCAGCACCAACTGCTTCGTCGCGGGATCGATATAGGCCACCTGCGCGCTGGAATAGGCAACGGTGACGCTGGTGTAGGTGTCCTGAGGAACGGCGGGAGTGAAGAGCGGCTCCTGCACGGCGTCCAGGTGGGCAGCTTCAAAGGTGAGCGGGGCGGCGAGAATGTTGGCCGTCTGGCCCTTCTGGTCGGTGAGCACTACCGAGTTGAGCGTGAGGCTGACGGCAACGATCCGGTCGCCGGGAGCGTCAGTAATAGAAACCGGAATCGACGTTGTGGCGGAAGTGATGGTAGTTCCACCGCCGGTGAAGTTATTTGAGGCTGTGCATCCGGCTACGATGAATGCGGCTGTGATGAGCACGGCTCCGATGGCCGTACCAATTCCCTTGGCAACTCCTGCGTTGCTGGCTTGCATTGGGTTTCTCCTTGCATCGCAATAACGGAGGTCGCGCCTGGAATGGGTCGGCGCGTAACAACTTTCCAACCGGCTCCGGAGCGGCGAGACAGCACACTCCCAAGCGTCCTGTTTAGACGGGAAATGCGGGCGGGGGATGACGTGGCAGGGACAAAAAAAGCCGCCGATCCCGAGGGAACGGCGGCGCAGGTTTCGGCGGGAGTGCCGAAAAAGTGAGGTCGCCTCGCAGGGCTACCAGCAAATTCAACCCGCTGCACTAGAGAAAGTTGCGGCGATCGAGCGGGTTTTGTCGTAAGAACTGTGCGTTTTCGGGGAACTGCGAGGTTCCATGCATCCTTGGATGCGGTTTTTGCAGAGCGGAGCGGTTCGCAAGCAGGGAATCGCCGGCAATGGGCGGGTTCGGGGCAGTGGGTGGCGTGCGGCGGCTTACAATGGACTCTCCTTTGGGAGGGATCAATGCAACGACGCCAGTTTCTCGCCGCTACGCTCGCCGCTTCTGCCCTGACCGCTGCCCGGCGGGCACCCGCCCAGGCTCCGGTGCCTGGGACCCGCGAGTTCTACCTGTTGCGCCGCTATCAGCTCAAGAGCGGGCCCGAGTTGAAGCTGACGGAAAACTATTTTGCCGCGGCTTTGATTCCGGCGCTGGGGCGCATGGGCTTGGGACCCGCAGGCGCGTTCAAACTCGACATTGGTCCGGAGACGCCCGCGTATTACCTGCTGATCCCCGGCGCGTCTGGAGAGATGCTGGCCGGGTTGGACCTGCGGCTGGCGCGCGATGCGGAGTTTCTTGCGGCGGCTGCGCCTTTCTGGAATGCTACGGCCGGGGCGCCGGCGTTCGAGCGCGTGGAGTCGTGGCTGCTGGCCGCATTTGAGGGCTGGCCGCGGGTGACGCCGCCGGCTTCCAAAGCAAAGCGCATGTTTCAGCTCCGAACGTACGAGAGCCCGTCGAACGGCGAGCACGTGCGCAAGGTGGAAATGTTCCACTCCGGCGAGTTCGAGATCTTCAAGGCCGCGGGGTTCCATCCCGTGTTCTTTGGCGACACGCTGGTGGGTTCGCGCATGCCCAGCCTGACCTACATGCTGACCTTTGCCGATACAGCGGAGCTCGAAGCCAAGTGGGACGTTTTCCGCAACGATCCGGCGTGGAAGAAGCTGTCGGCCGATCCGCGGTTCGCGTTCGATCCGATCGTGATGAACATCGGCAACCTGATGCTGAGCCCGCTGGACTGTTCGCAAATCTAAACAGCGGCCACGGGGCGGGGCGAAGATTTCTGTTGACAATAGTATCTAATAGACATATATCTACTAGAACTATGGCGCGCCGCTCCAGCTCCAGCCAGGAAGTGCTCCTGGGACTCTTGACCGTGGAACCCATGTCGGGCTACGACCTGGGACAATCCATCCGCACATCGATCGGCTTCTTCTGGAATGAGAGTTACGGACAGATCTATCCGAATCTGAAGCAGCTGGCGGCCGCAGGGCTGGTGACCGCGAAGACGGAAAAGCAAAAGGGCAAACCCGATCGTCAGATCTACTCCATTACGCCCAGCGGAAGGGCCCACCTGGAAAAGTGGCTTGCCGTGGAGCCGCAGCCCGAGGTGCCGCGCAATGAATTGCTCCTGAAGCTGTTCTTCGGCGCGCAGGCGGGACCGGAGACGGTGATCGGTTATGTCGAGCGCATGGCGAATCGCGAAGGGGCATACCTCGAAAAGTTCAGGCAGATAGAGCGCGAACTGCTGTCGCAGATGCGGCTCTATCCTGACGCGCCGTACTGGCGGATGGCGCTGCGCTTCGGGCAACTGGAGCTGGAAGCACATTTGCGCTGGGCGGAAGAAACCCTGAAGGCGCTGCGCAAGATGGAAGCAGGCCGGCAACGCCGGGCAATCGGAAAGGAAAAACGCCATGCAGGCAAATAGTATGTTGGCAGCCAAAGGCGCCAGGCCGGCGCAGATTGCATCGTGGAAACACCTCGCGGGCTTTATCGCCATCATGGCTGCGCTGCTGGTTCTGGGGCTCTACCAGCAGCGCGCGGGCAGCGGCACAGGATCAAATCAGGGGTCGGGACAACTCGCCAGCCACACCTACGCGATTCCGATCTATCTCACGGCTCTCGGGATGGACTGGGCGCTTTTGTATTTCTGCTGGGCGGGCGTGCGCGGCCACGGCGGCAACCTGTGGGATCTGGCGGGCGGGCGTTGGAAGAGTTGGCGCGATGTGTTGACCGATCTCGCCATTCTGCTGCCATTCTGGGCGGTCTGGGAAGGTGCTGCCTACGGCGTTCATTTGCTTTTGGGGTCCGGCAGCGCGAAGTCGGTCGATAGTCTGCTGCCGAAAAGTATGGTCGAAGTTCTCGTCTGGATTGCCACGTGCATCACTGCGGGCATCTGCGAAGAGATGGCATTCCGCGGTTACCTACAGCGGCAATTTCACGCGCTCACGGGCAATATCGCATGGGCCGTCGTTCTACAGGCACTGGTTTTCGGCATTGCGCACGGATATCAGGGTTGGCGCAACGTCGTGGTCATCAGCGTGCTTGGCGTTCTTTATGGCGCACTCGCCGCGTGGCGCAAGAACCTCCGCGTCAACATCGTCTCTCACGCCGGGTCGGACATCTGGGAGGGCTGGCTGAAGTTTGTGGTTTTCAGGTAGTGTTTTGACCTCTTGATTTCGCAACGATCCTTGTGCTGAAGCTGGTCAGGAGACCGGTGGTACCTGTTCGCCGCCACTGCCCCGCACTATAATCGCCCCATGCGTTTCCTGGCCGACTCGCGGCACCGCTCCATCGCCCTGCTTACCGGTGGCGCTCTTCTGATCTTTGTTTTGCTGGGAACGCTTAACTGGTTCAACACCTCCAAAGTAGATTTCCTCAATCCAGAGACTTACGGGGAGACCATGGCCCTGGTGGCCCTGGAGGTTCTGCTCTTTCTCCTCTTACTTCTCCTGCTCTTGCTGTTGTTGCGCACCGTCTTGAAGGTCTACGTGGGCCAGGGCAGCAGCGGCGTGGGCGCGCGGCTCCGCTCGCGCATGGTGCTGGGCACAGTCCTGATTACCGTTACGCCCGCGGCCCTGATGTATCTGTTCAGCTATTTTCTCCTGAATCGTTCGCTGGAGCGGTGGTTTTCGCCTGACGCTTCGCAGTTGCGCGACGAATCGACCAGCGTGGTCAAAGGCCTGGTCGAATATGTGGCCGGCAATGCAAGAAGCGAGGCAGAATCTGTAGTCGAAAGCGGCGCCACGGAAAGTGACGCGCAGACGCTTCAGCAGGTCCTGAGCTCGCGCCGCACTACCCTCGAGGGCGGCTTTCTCCTTGTTTACGACAAGGACGGCCGATTCCTCGCGAGCTTTCAAGCGCCCGCCGAATCGACTCCGGCGATCCTGCGCACGTCAATGAATGAGATGGAGCATGGGGGAACTCCGCTGCACGGACCGCTCTCGTCCATTTTGCTTTCCGTTGCGCGCAGAGCCGCCCTTCCCGTGGTGAATGTGGCGGGCCAGGAATACGCGCTGGGTATGGCGGTCACAGCTTCGGGCAAGTTTGTGGTAGCGGTGCTGCCCGTGCCGCAAGGTCTTAACGAGGCTACCGCGCACATCCGCTCCGGCGCGGACGAGTATTGGCGGCTCTACAACTCCCGCAGAGCCATTCGCCATACCTTGTCTCTGACTCTGATGCTGGTCACGGTCTTCGTCTTCTTTTGCAGCGTGTGGCTGGCCTTGTTCCTTTCGAAGCAAATCACGCGCCCCGTGGAAGCACTGGCCGATGCCATGAACGAGATTGCGGCAGGCAAGTACGAGCAACGCGTGCCGGCGCTGGCGACCGGTGAAATGGCCGACCTGGTGCGCTCCTTCAATCACATGGCCGGGGATCTCGAAACCAGCCGCCAACTGGCGGAGAGCGCACAGGCACAACTGACCGCGGCCAACCTTGCCGTGGAAGAACGCCGGCGCGAGCTGGAAACCATCGTGGAGACCATTCCCTCAGGGGTAGTCACGCTGGACAGCGCAGGCGTGGTACTGCAAGCCAACCGCGCTTTTGCCTCTCTGATGGGACTGAAGCAGGATGCCTTGCTGGCCGGAGAGAGGATTGAAGAGCTGCTGCCTGCGGAATGCGCCGAGGATCTGGCCGGTGTGATCCGTCGCGGCCATCGCATGGGCGCCGCAGCAACGGAAGTGGAATTTCATGCCCGCGGCCGCATCGTGCATTTAGCCATCACCAGCGCGCGGCTGGAACTTGCGCCTGGGCACATCGGATCGGTGCTGGTGATGGAAGACACCACGGAGCTGCTGCGCGCGCAACGGCAACTGGCGTGGAAAGAAGTAGCGCAGCAGGTGGCGCACGAGATCAAGAACCCGCTGACGCCGATCGCTCTGAGCGCGGAGCGCATCGGCAGGCATCTGGAGCGCGGCAATCCGGATTCGCCGAGCATTATCCGCAAGTGCAGCGAGGTGATTCTGGGTTGCGTGGGCACGTTGCGCACGCTGGTCGATCAGTTCTCGTCGCTGGCGCAGTTTCCCGCGCCGCAGCCGCGCGCCTGTAGCATGAATCAGATTGTCGAAGAGGCGCTGGCGCTGTTCGGCGGCAGGCTCGAGGGCATTACGGTGCAGCGCGATCTCGAGCCCGACCTGCCCGCGGTGATGGCTGATCCAGAGGCCATCCGCCGGGCGGTGGCAAACCTGATCGACAACGGGGCGGAAGCCATGCAGGGCAGTTTGCTGCGTGTGCTCGGGCTTCGCACCGGGCTGGTGGAAGACGGCTCGGCCGTCGAGGTTACCGTCTCCGACACCGGCCACGGCCTGACCGAAGAGATTCGCGAACGCCTCTTCCTGCCTTATTACTCCACCAAGCATCGCGGCACGGGCCTGGGACTGTCGATTGCGGCCAAGATCGTGCAGGAGCACGGCGGCACCATCAGCGCCGAGGCCAATGCGCCCAAGGGCGCGCGCTTCATGCTGCGCTTGCCGGTGGCGGAGCCCAACGCCGAGCCTGCATCCGCCGTGAACGGCGGGCAAAGGGTGAAAAGGCTCGCCTCATGAACCACATTCTGGTAGTCGACGACGAAACGGAGATTCGCAGCTCGCTCGAAGAGATTTTGCGCGAGGAAGGCTACGGCGTGGCCGGCGCTGCCGATGCCGAGGAAGCCATAACCCTGCTGCGCGACGTGCCCTACGACGTGGTTCTGCTCGATATCTGGCTGCCCGGTCGCGATGGACTCGAGCTACTGGCGGAGATTCGCACATGGCCCGCAGAGACGCGGCCGGAAGTGGTGATGATCAGCGGTCACGGCACCATTGAGACTGCGGTAAAAGCCACCAAGCTGGGCGCGTACGACTTTCTCGAGAAGCCGCTCTCGCTGGAGCGCACGCTCATCGTGGTGAAGAACGCCGTGGAGGCGCGGCGGCTGCGCGCGGAGAACGTGGAATTCAAGCGCCAGTTCAGCGCCGCGTCCGTGCTGACCGGCGAAAGCGTGCCGGTGAAGGCCCTGCGCCAACAGATCCGGCTGATGGCGCCGACCAATGGACGCGTGCTTATCTACGGCGAATCGGGCACCGGAAAAGAACTGATTGCGCGCTCCATTCACGCGGAAAGCTTGCGCCGCGACGGCATCTTCGTGGAGTTGAACTGCGCGGCGATTCCCGAGGCGCACATTGAGGCGGAACTTTTTGGGGTTCGTCATGGCGCACAGCTTGGTGCGAGTCCCCAGGGTATGAGTATTGACCAGCGCGGGACGCTGGAACGCGCCGATGGCGGCACGCTCTTCCTCGACGAAGTAGGCGACATGAGCCTGAAGACACAGGCCAAAGTTCTGAGCGCTCTCGACGACCAGATGTTTACGCCCGTGGGCGGCACCCAACCTTTGCGTGTCGACGTGCGGCTGATCGCGTCGACGAACAAAGACCTTGAAGAGGAGATTGCCAAAGGCAATTTCCGCGAAGATCTTTTCTACCGGCTCAACGTGGTGCCATTTTTCGTACCGCCGCTGCGCGAGCGCAAGCAGGACATTCCGCTGCTGGCGCGCGAGTTTCTGGCGGAGTTCGGCCGCCAGTACGGCCGCCCGCGCATCGAAATCAACGAAGAAGCGCTGGAGACGTTGGACCGGTACCACTGGCCGGGCAACGTGCGCGAACTGAAGAACGTGATGGAGCGCGTGCTCATCCTCAATCCCCGTGTGCTGCGCATCGAGCGCAAGCATCTGCCGCCGCTCACGCACAAGACCGGCGCCCGCTCCACGGAAGAGTTCTCGAGCCTGCAACAGGCGCGCGACGCCTACGAGCGCGAATACATTCAGAAAAAGATCGAAGAGGCGCGCAACAACATCAGCCACGCTGCTGAACTGCTGGGCCTGGAGCGCAGCCATCTCTATCGGAAGATGAAGGCCTTGGGAATCGCAGTGCGCGAGTAAGGGCGTTCCGGACGTCTGCTAGGCTGTCGATTCTTCTCGCCACTCCTGCTGGCGAATGCGCCGTTCCACTTTGTTGTCGCGCAGATCGGGTTCACCTACGCGGCGGTCTGGTCTGCCCAGGCGCCGGTCCTTCTGCTCGCTCATCGACGCAGGCAGCACAATCGGTCCGGAACCGCGTCCCGGATGATCTCTCACGGGCTGTCTTGGCTTGGACGGGACAGCAGTGGGCCCGGACGCGGCGGCGGGCGCCTCCCCATGTTGTGGCCGCGCCGTGTCCTCCACAGTGGATTTCGAACCATTGGTAAGCAGTTTGTTCAGGGTCGGCATATTCGCGCGCTGTGTTTCCACAAAGTCCACGCCATCGACAGAAAGCGTGTACTGCGCATTGTCTGACTTGGCCACGTAACCCTTTTTCTGCAAGTACCACAGCGTAAAGTCCAGGTAATCGCGCGGGAAACCCATCCGCTCTTCAATCTCGGAGAGGGGAACCTGAGGAAAAGTCGGGTTTGTGCGCCGCTTGTAGTAAAGAACCGCCAGCACCGCCAGCCGCCGATTCAACTCGCCTTCCAGCTCGTCCATGAAGTCTACGGTTGCGGCAAGCGGCTCCGGCGGCGTCTGGCTGACTGCACGGGCCGCATCGTATTCTTTGCGGCGGTGCGGATCCGACAAAACATCGTAGGCAGCCTTCAGCAGGCGGAAATTTTCTTCGTGGCCGGTTTCGTTGTTATCCGGGTGCAACCGCGCCGCCAGGAATCGATAGACACGGTGGATGGTCTCAGCGTCGGCATTGGGGCTGATTTGGAGAAACTCGTAGTAGTCGTGCGCCGGCGTGTCCATGGTGCTAGAGCTTAGCCCTCGTCTGAATGGTCCGGGTATCCCGCATTGGTGGGAGTATGCAGCGGCGCTCGGGCCGGCATGGCCGCCTTTTGATTCCCCGATTGCTCCTAAGGTCTTTTTGTCGAGTCATTTGGTCCAAATTGAGGGGGTACGTAGGATCGTCTCTCAACTACGCCGGATTGTGCAGGCGCAGTGACAAACCGCTGTTCACTTTCCGGGCCGAGATCACGGCCGGGCAAGTCGAGACGCGTCGCGCGTCATGCTACGCTAACCCTCATGCCACCAGCGGTACAGCCGGAGGTCAAGACCCAATCCCCCGCGGCGCCGCACGAGCGCCCTTGGCTTTTCAGCCTTCTCATCGCGCCCGACGCGGTGATTTCGCTGGGCCTTGCCAGCGGAGCGCTGACTTTTCTTTTGCGCGATCAGGGAGTGACGCCGGGACGCGCGGCCAGCATCGCTGCGCTGATCCAGCTACCCCATGCCATCTATTTCTTATGGGGTCCGGTGACGGATTTCTGGATGCGGCGCCGCACCTGGCTTATGGTTGGGGCCGCCGCGGCAGCCGTCGCGTTCCTGGGGGCATTTCACCAGCGCACGCTCGCCACACCACGGGCCGTGGGATTGATGTTCCTCGGTGCGTGCTTCGGCGTGATCGTTGCGGCTGCCTGCGGCGGCATGATGGGGACGTTAAAGAGCGAGGCCAACAAGCGCCGCGCATCGAGCGCTTACCAGGCGGGATCGCTGGCCGTGGGCGCGATCTCTGTGTTCCTGCTGCTCAAGTTCGCGGAACGATTGACTCTCGGCGAACTGGGATTGATTACAGCGGTCCTAATCGTGGCGCCCGCGCTGTTCGCTTTTGCCGCGCCGCCGCAGTCGATGGTCCGCGAACATGGATTGGAAGAGACCGTAGTGCGGATCGGTCGCGAATTCAAATCCACCTTCCTACGCTGGGAAGCGATTCCTTATACGCTTCTGATCGTTGCGCCGTGCGCCAGCGGCGCCATGATCGGCCTGTTGCCGGAGTTGGCGCGCGACTACGGAGTGAGCGGCGAGCAGGTGGCGTGGATCAACGGCGTGGCCGGCGCGCTGCTAACTACGGCCGGCGCGCTTTCGGCATCGCTGATTCCGGTTCGCGTGCGCGCGACGATCGCCTATCTGCTGGTGGGGCTGGCGAATGCGGCCACACTGGCCTTGCTCTGCCTGGGGCCGCAACGGCCGGCGATTTATTTCGCGAGCACGGTGCTTTTTCTCTTCACCGTCGGCGCCGGTTATGCGTTGTTCACTGCGGTCTCACTCGAATTCCTTGGCGGCTCAGGCAAAAGCGGCAGCGCACGTTATGCCATCATCAACTCGCTGGGCAATTTCCCGGTGTCGTACATGACGTGGCTCGACGGCCGCGGGTACGCGCATTGGGGACCGCGCGGCATGCCCGGCGTCGATGCATTGGTGACCACAGTGCTGGTTTTGGCTCTGCTGGGGCATTTCGTATTCAGCAGGCGCAGAAAACAGGGAGTAGGCAGTAGGGAATAGGAATCTGCCTTCGTGACCTGCATAGAATTTAGTGAGGCGCGAATACGCCCGAGTTCTATGCGGCCGCGCGGAGCCGCCTGACTTTCGTCCGCCGTTTCCGCGACGCGACCCACAGATCGCGCTGTGCCTGAAGGCGCAGCCAGAACTCTGCGTCGGTGTTGAACGCTTCCGAGATGCGCAAAGCCATATCCGCCGAGATTCCCGCTTTTCCGTTCAACACGCGAGACAATGCCGGCCGGGTAACGCCAAGATGCCGTGCGACCTCCGTCACCGACCGGCCTTGCAAGTAGTTCACCAGAATCCTTCCCGGATGCGCGGGATTGTACATCTGCATGACGTATTCCTTTCAGTGGTAGTCCTGATAATCGACGAGAATTGCGTCCTCGCCGTCGAAAGCAAATGTCAGCCTCCAATTCCCATCCACGCGAACCGCCCAATGACCAGCCAGATCGCGACTTAGCTTGTGGAGCCGCCAACCTGGCACATTCATATGTTCTGGCCTCGTTGCGGTATTCAAGACCGTGAGTTGCTCATTGAGTTTCGAAGCATGGTCCGGCCGAATTCCAGCCTTGGAACCGGTTAGAAAGAACTTCTCGATTCCCTTGTGCCGGAAGCTCCGTATCATGGATTCAAATTGTACAGCGTAACGCTACGCTGCACAAGAGGCAAGATCCCCCCGTCGCTACTCGCGCGGCTGTTTCAGAATCGGCCCGATCGACTTGGGATTGTCGCCCTGCCGCGGATCCACGCGGAAATCCCACACCGACTCGTTGATGTCGGACGGGGAGATGATCTCCACCAGCGCGTACTCGCCGATCAAGAGCTTCTGCTGCGGCGTGACGCGCAACCAGCGCTTGCCGGGCATGGTTTCCACTTTTGTCGGGATGGTGTCCTCATCCTGCGAGACGTTCCCGGTAGGTCCGACCTTGATGGCGCCCACAACGCGCACCGCCTGGCGCTCGTCCACGCGCACAATCACGAACCCCGACTGCGGCGAGTGCGCGCCATGCTTGCCGTTCACGGCTTTGGAGCCGCCGGTGTCCACGGTGATGGGGTGGGTGAGCACGGGCTCCGTCCCCTCTTCAACGCCGAGAGAAAGATAGAGGACTGGATCGTTGACATGGAGGTGCACTTTGGCGTGCGCGCCTTGCAACTCGAGGCTGGCTTTCTGCGTGGCCAGCGGATTCAGCACGGCGACGCCCTTGCGGCTCTTCGCGTTCATCGAAAGATCGCTCGAGATCAATTCCACCAGCTCCGGCGTGCCCTCAAAGGTATCGAGGACGAATACGCCATCTTCATCGGGCAGCTCGAGACCCTCCGCCACCAGCGGCATGCGCGCGCTTTGCTCGTTGCGCTCCTGGGATTCCTCCTTGTCGAGTTCCTCTGCCTCTTTCATCGCGGGCGAAGCATCTTCTTCGACCAGGTCGGCGTGTTCCTTTTCCCACTTGTGCGTAGCATCCCAGTCCACGAGATTCGCGGGCAGCTCCTCCCATTCGCCGCGCTCCTGCGAGAGATAACGCACGCGGTCGCCGACGATCTGGTAATCGCGGACCAACTGGTAGTTACCGTCTTTGAGGATGAGCCGGTGGTTTCTCCCCATGCCGGGAGCGCTCGGCTTCAAGGGAACGGGCTGTGAGTTCTGGCCCTGGGGATTCTGGCTCGACGAGTTTTGGCTCGACCTCTGACTCGACGAGCTTGGGGCCGGAGGCGCGGCCTGCCCGGCGCCGCTTTGCGCGAGCGCGACCGTCCCCGCCAGCAAAAGAGACGCGAGGCCAAGCGCGCCCAAGCGGCGCATTTCCTTGAAGATCACCATGGCAACACAGTTTAGACGCATAGAGCCCCGGTTGGCGGCACGATCGACTGAAAAACCGCAACGAAGGCAACCTCTCCCCTGCCAAATCGTCCAATTCTGTGTACTGTTCTGTAAAATGGTAAGGGAAGGCACTGCTTTGCAGAGATTCAGGTCACAGTGGTTCGGGAAACGCGGTCGCGCCACCGGCTTTCTGCCGGTAGTCGCCACAGTGTGTCTTGTCCTGCTGGCGCTTCTGGCCGTAGCCCAGGTTGCGCACCTGCACGCCGACCAGACCGACGCGGATCACTGCCAATTGTGCATCGTCATGCACACGGTGGTGCCGGTAGCCGCAACTGCGGCTGTGATTGTGATCGTGCAATTGGGAGCCTCCGCGCCCCAGGCCGAACCTGTCCTCATTGCCCGCCAGCGGCAAATCCGCCTCTTCATTCGCCCACCTCCCGCCTCCTGTTAGGGCATCCCTCCGTTTTCATGCAGTACTCCACGTCATTCGCCGTTGCTTGACCGCGGCGACGCTTTGGCGCATTCCACCAAGATGCCAAAATCGGAGCGCAAGAACCGGATCGATGCCCACTGAATGCACCGAGGATGTCGCGGCGGCACGTCCCGCGGCCTGATTTTCACCTTACCGGGCCATTATTCAGGAGACTTTTCATGCTGTTTCACCGTAGCCGAAAGCTACACATTCTTCCCCTTCTCGCCTTCGCCTTAATTGCGGTTTGCGCGGCAGTTTCGGCGCACGCGCAAAGCGGCGGCGCAGCCACCGTTCGCGGCACCGTCACCGATCCCAGCGGAGCCGTGATTCCCGGCGCCTCCGTGCATCTCACCAACGACGTCAGCAGATTCGATCGCACCGCAACCAGCGACGCGACCGGCCAATTCAGCATCTCAAACGTGCCTTTCAATCCGTACAGAATCGAAGTGTCCGCCACAGGCTTTGCCAAGCTGAGCCAGACCGTTCTGATCCGCTCCTCGGTGGGAACCAGCTTGAAGCTGGTGCTACAAGTGGAGGGCGCCAGCCAGACCGTGACCGTCGAATCCGGCGGTGACCTGATTGAGGATGACCCGACCTTCCACACCGACGTGGATCGCGACGAATTCACCAAGGTTCCGTTGGAAAGCCAGTCCTCCACGCTCAGCTCGCTGGTGACGGAAACCACCCCCGGCGTCTCCGCTGACTCGAACGGTCTCTTTCACGGCCTGGGCGATCACGCGTCCAACTCGTTCTCCATCGACGGGCAGTCCATTACCGACCAGCAAAGCAAAGTTTTCTCCAACCAGATTCCCGCCGAATCGATTCAGTCCATCGAAGTGATCAGCGGTGCACCGCCGGCCGAGTTTGGCGGCAAGACCAGCCTGGTCATTGTGGCCACTACCCGCTCAGGGCAGGGAGTCACCAAGCCGACAGGCAACATCAACGCCTCCTATGGATCATTCGGATCGGCCACGGAAGGCTTCGATCTTTCCTACGGCGGCAAAAGCTGGGGCAACTTCATCGAGGTCGACGGGCTCAACACCGGACGCTTCCTCGATCCGCCGGAGTTCACCGTCTTCCACGACAAGGGCAACGAGGAAAACATCTTCGACCGCGTGGACTATAGCTTTACGCCAGCCGACTCCATGCATCTTGACCTGAACTACAGCCGCTCCTGGTTCCAAACGCCGAATTCTTTCGACGACCTGAATGTGCAGAATGTGATCGCCGGCGGCGCCAGCGCAAGCCCAACCTTCGGCAACGTGGGCAACACCGATCAGGATTCGAAGATCAACACCTTCAATATCTCGCCCACTTACACGCGCGTTATCAGCAACAACTCGCTCTTCAACCTGGGCGCATTCGTCCGCAAAGACATCTACGACTATTTCCCCAGCGCCAATCCGCTCGCCGATCTGGGGCCAATCCAAACCTCGTCCATTTCCCAGTACCGAACGCTGACCAATGCCGGCGTGCATTCCGATTACTCCTACGCCAAAGGCGCGCACAACATCAAAGCCGGCGTCCAATACGGTCAGACCTTTCTCCGCGAGCACGACTCTCTGGGCGTCGTCGGGAGCACGTACAACGCGCCTTGCACCAACGCGGGGGGTACCCCCCTGCCGGGATATGCAAGTCCGTCGCAATGCAACGGCGTTACCAGTTTCACGAATCCGAATTACCTCAAGGTTCTTGCGCCTTACGACCTGACGCGCGGCGGCAGCGAGTACGTCTCGTTTGGCCATGCGGATGTGAAAGAGCTGGCGCTCTATCTCGAAGATCAGATCAAGGCAGGGAATTGGAACTTCAACGTGGGCTTGCGCGGCGATCTCTACAACGGCCTGACCGCGGCCAGCCAGGTGGAACCACGCGTGGGCGTCGCCTACAACATCAAGCGCACCAGCACGGTTCCGAGCGTCTCCTACGCGCGCACGCTGGAAACGCCTTTCAACGAGAATCTCGTACTTTCCAGCATCGGTTGCGACAACCCGGTGCTGGCGCCGCTGCTTGCGTGCACTGCGGGCGTTGAGGGCAGGCTGCAACCCGGCTTCCGCAACGAGTTCCACGCCAGCTTACAACAGGCCCTGGGAAAACACGCCGTGATCAGCGGCGAATACATCTGGAAGTACACGCACAACGCCTTCGACTTCAGCGTGCTGGGCAATACGCCCATCACGTTCCCCATCGACTGGCACAACTCCAAGATTCCCGGCTACGCCCTCCGCGCGGACTTCCCTGAGCTGCACGGCTTCAGCGCCTATTTCGTTGCGTCCTCGGTGGCGGCGCGATTCTTCCCGCCGCAAGTGGCCGGCGCGGGCGCAACCGTGGGCCACGCCGGCCTGCCCTTCCGCATCGATCACGATGAAAAGTTCAACCAGACCAGTCACGTGCAATACACGGTTTCACGCGACGGCTGGTGGAACGGCCTGTGGGGCGGCTTCAACTGGCGGTACGATAGCGGCCAGGTGGCCGGAAATGCGCCCTGCTATGGGACCACGGATCCCAATAGCCCCTGCCTGCTGTCTTCAACTACGCTCGGCGGCCAGCCGGCCATCAGTATGGTCGATGCCTCTGGCGCGCCGCTCACGGCGGACGAGGAGTTCGAGGCAGGATTCATGTGCAATGGCCAGTCGGCGACTCCGTTCGTAGCTCTGCCCAGCGTTTGCCTGGCCTCGAAGTTCTCCTCCAGCCTCATCAACATTCCCGCTCCCAACACCGGCGACAACGACAAGAATCCGCAACGCGTTGCGCCGCGCAGCTTTTTCGATGCATCCCTTGGCAAGAGCAACATCTTCCACCGCGAGCATTACAAGACGGATCTTGACCTGACGGCGATCAACGTGACCAACAAGTACGCGCTGTATAACTTCCTGTCGACGTTCAGCGGCACGCACTACGTGACGCCACGGGCGTTGACGGCGAAGATTACGCTGAATTTTTAAAAACAGGGAGCGAGGGAGCAAGCGGTTGTCCTGGCCTTCCCGCATTTCGCGCATCTTGTCCCCGCACGAAATCTCCGTGCCCCATCCTTTCGCGCCCTTTGCGAAAGGGTGGGATAGCACGAACCCGCCGGCACAAATTCATGCGGTTGGAAACCTAGGACAGCTTGTCCACCTCGCGCAGGTACGCGTTGTAAATCTCGTCGCCGAAGCACGCAAAAATCACCTTCTGCACCGCGTCGCTTGAGATCAGCTCCGCCACGGTCTCGGCCACGGCGATCTTCACCGCGCGATCGACCGGAAAGCGATAAACTCCACAACTGATGGCGGGAAATGCCAGCGACCGGATCCCCTTTTCGCGGGCAATCCCGAAAACCGAGCGATAGCAATTCGCGAGCAGTTCCGGTTCGCCGCGCTCTCCGCTGCTCCACACCGGGCCGACGGTATGAATCACGAATTTCGCGGGCAGCCGGTAAGCTTTGGTGAGCCGCGCTTCGCCCGTGGGGCAGCCGCCGATCTGGTAGCACTCGTCGAACAGCTCCGGCCCAGCCGCACGATGAATCGCCCCGTCAACGCCGCCGCCGCCCAGCAGCGACGTGTTGGCCGCGTTGACGATGGCGTCGACGGCCAGAGTGGTGATGTCGGCCTTCAGAACCTCGATCTTGCTTGTCATGCTTCGCGATAGCGCTCGTTCTTGCTGCAAATAGAAACGAAAAAGCTACTTCGACCAAAGTTTCCAGAAAATGAGTGACGCGAGGAAGACGCGCGCATCGTCGGTGTCCCGAACCCGGTCCCAGAGCCGGAATACCTGTTCGGCCTCGTTGACCAGAGCTTGAACTCTGGTGCGGTCGAACTGCTCGGTAAGGTCGTAGTCTGCCCTGTGCCGTGCCTCTTGGAGCAGGACAAAGGAAGTCGCAATCGCAACGATCTCTTGAGGAACTGGGGTTGGTGCGACCGATGCAACATGCCGAGGTAGATTGGCAGCCTGGAAAGCGTTGGCCGCCTGCTTCATAGTTTCGTGCGCCAATGCGCGCTGCACACGTTCCCGAAGACCCCGAGGACTCCCGGGACTCGCCTGAGAGGCCGCTTCTCCCGCGAGAAGATGAAACACAGCATAGTACGCAGTCGATGCTGCTCGCCGGAGGCTCGCTTGCCGAGGTCTTCCACGGCCCACTTCCCGAAGGGAGAGAAACTTAGCCTGCTCCAGGAGGTCGCTTGCCAGAGCCACTGTTACGCTGCTCCTAGAAACACGTACGGCTGGCGTGGCAGCCGAAGCTGAAGAAGCCGATCCTGCACGAGGTGGGCAAATTCATTCCAACGGGAAACCGTTGAGTCTCGCGCCGCTCCCTTAGGGGAGTCAACGAACAGCTTTACATAGACCGCCGGGTCACCCGTGGAGTCATCTCCGGTTGCAATGCTGATTCCCTTATAGAACCTAGGCAACCTACCTTCTTCACCCAATTTTTCCATGAGTTCGTCAGCCAGCATTTTCCAAAAACGCTGATTGTCTTCCGGGCTTAGCGGGCTGATCATTCTCAGTGGTACGGAGGTCTCGGGCCCGATGGGGCCCTCGGGGGATGTCGCGCGGAATTTGGCGACCCTCGTGTCCAGGTCAACCTGTACCACTTCCAACGGACCGTAGTGCCCCTGTGTCGCAATCCGAGGACCCGGCTGAAGCCGAGCTATCCGATTTGTCGCCGCGCGCGCCATAGGTCCAGTTTAATACGTTTTTGCAATGAGCCAGACTCCAGAAACAACCAATTTTTACTTCCAATAGCTCTCGGATTCTGCCATACTTGAATGTGCCCACCAGGTACGTCCAAATCAAACAATTAAAAATGAGGTTGCACTGATGTCGGCAAAGTACGTCTTTGTGACGGGCGGAGTTGTGTCCAGTCTCGGCAAGGGTCTCGCGGCCGCTTCCATCGGCTGCCTGCTTGAAAGCCGCGGCCTGCGCGTAAATTTGATGAAGTTCGACCCCTACTTAAACGTCGATCCCGGCACCATGTCGCCCTTCCAGCACGGCGAGGTGTTTGTAACCGACGACGGCGCCGAAACCGACCTCGATCTGGGCCACTACGAGCGCTTCACGCACGCGCCGCTTTCGCGCGACAACAACTACACCACCGGCCGCATCTACGAGCAGATCATTTTGAAAGAACGCCGCGGCGACTACCTGGGCAAAACCGTCCAGGTGATTCCCCACGTGACCAACGAGATCAAGAACGCCATGCGCAAGGTGGCCGCAAATGGCGCCGACGTTACGATTGTGGAGATTGGCGGCACGGTGGGCGACATCGAATCGCTGCCGTTTCTTGAAGCCATCCGCCAGATGCGCCAGGAACTGGGACGCGAGAACACGGTCTTCGTGCACGTCACGCTCGTCCCCTGGATCGCCGCCGCCCAGGAGCTGAAGACCAAGCCCACGCAGCACTCGGTGAAAGAACTGCTTTCGATCGGCATCCAGGCCGATGTGCTGCTGTGCCGCTCGGAGCGCCCGCTGAGCCGCGAGATCAAGCAAAAAATCGCCGCCTTCTGCAACGTGGAAGAGAAGGCCGTGATCGGCGCGAAAACTGTGCCTTCCATCTACGAGGTGCCGCTGAATTTTGCGCATGAAGGCGTCGACGAGCTCATCCTCAAATATCTTCACAAAGACGCGCCGGAAGCCGATCTCGCCCGGTGGCGCGATCTGGTGGACCGCTGCTACCACCCCAAAGATGAAGTCTCGATCGCCATTGTGGGCAAGTATGTGGAGTACGAGGACAGCTACAAGTCGCTCAAAGAGGCGTTGACCCACGGCGCGGTGGCGCAGAATCTCAAACTCAAAGTTACCTGGATCGAGGCCGAGGGCCTGGAATCGTCCGGCCCCGAAGACCGTGCATACGAAGCGCAATTGGCGGACTTCGACGGCATCCTGGTTCCCGGCGGCTTTGGCAAGCGCGGCATCGATGGCATGTTGAATGCGATCCGTTACGCGCGCGAGAAAAGTGTGCCCTATTTTGGGATTTGTTTGGGCATGCAAACCGCGTGCATCGAATACGCGCGCAACGTGTGCGGCCTGAAGGACGCGAACTCAAGCGAATTCGATCCCGCCACCGAGCACCGCATCATCTACAAGCTGCGCGAACTGCTGGGCGTGGAAGAGATGGGCGGGACGATGAGATTGGGCGCATGGGCGTGCGTGCTGCAAGAGGATTCATTGGCCAGCCGCGCCTACGGCGGAGCCAAAGAGATCAGCGAGCGCCATCGCCACCGCTACGAGTTTAACCGCGAGTACGAGGCGCTGCTCACCGGCGCAGGTCTGCGCATCTCGGGGTCGACACCCGACCAGACCTACGTCGAGATCGTGGAGATCCCCGGCCATCCGTATTTTCTAGGCTGCCAGTTCCATCCCGAGTTCAAATCCAAGCCGCTGGAGCCGCACCCGCTGTTCCACGCGTTCATTGAGGCGAGCTATAAGAACCGGGTGAAGCGGGTTGGACCTGCAACGCAGGAGACCGCAACGCTTGCCAACACACTGTCATCCTGAGCGACCTAGGCGGAGCGGACTACTAAACGTCGGGTCCCAGCCAGCTATCCAGTGGTGCGAAAGGGAAGAGTTAGATAAATGCGCCCGCCTTCGGTTCGATTCAAGCGGCAGATTGTGAGTCTCGCCGTCGTTTTCCCATTCATCGTCTTCTACCTTCCATTCGAAGATGAATCGTGGTCGCTCTATGTGGCGCTCTGCGTCAGCTACACGATTCTTGTCTTCGGGCTGCTTTGGAGCGATGGCAAATGGCGCAAGTACATTGACGTTCATCAACGAAAGGCGCGTGATCTGATGCAAGGCCACGCGGTCTTTCTTCTCGTCATGATTCTCTGGGTCTGGGTATGTAGATCTTCAAGGCCCTGGCTGCCCGAATGGATGTTCGACGGGATTGACCACGAACTCAATTACTTCCTTGTCTTCAGCGGTCTTGGAATTGTCGCGATCTGGTGGGTGGAACAGAGTTGGCTAGCAAAGCCGCCGAAGAAAGACGAGCGATTGGGCGTTTCAACCCAATAGCACCGCGCCCTCAGCTTTCGCCGCCAGCGCACGGTCGAATGTGACGAGCGTCAATTCCGCGCGTTCGGCAAATGCGGTCAGATAGGCATCCATCCACGCTTTGGGTGATGAAGCGGTTCCGGCGGTCAATCTCCGCAGCGGGATTTCCAGGTTTCCTGGTTCGTCCGCCCATGCCACCTGGCCGGTTGAAGCCCACTGGTCGAAGATCTCCCAGCAGCCGCGTTGAGTCACGATCTCTGCGCCCATCACCGCGATGGTTGTCAGTATGCGGAAGAGTCCGAGCTGCGTCTGCCTGCAAAAGACCAGACTTGCACTGTCTGGGATTGCCGCGTACCATCGCAGCGCCGCCGCATGGTGCTGATGCTGCCCATGATTCAGCGCAACCCAGACATTTACGTCAGGAAAAAGCGGTGAGTTCATCGATCTGCTCGTTGGTCAGGTGCAGCGTACCCGGTCGGGAAGAGCGAATCAGTGGAAGTTGCAGCTTACGCACCGGCTTCTCCCCGGCTCCTTCCAACTCCCGCTGAATGCCGCGCAGGACAATCTGGCGCAAAGGCGTTCCTTCCTGCGCGGCTTTGATCTTCAGATCGCGGTACGTCTCATCCGGAATGTCTATAGTCGTCCGCATATTTCCATATTAGCATATTTATGTATTTATGCACAGACAAAGTAACTACTTTGTTTTCAGTAAATCGAGTTCGCGTTTGCCAACTTCCGCCCCGAATCCAGATTTTTCACCGAAGATTCTTCTCCGCGCACTCTCTTTTTCAAACAGAATTGCCTGCCATCCCGTCTACTTGGTTTGGAGAGGTTTCCCCTTTGCCGCAGGCACACCACGAGTCCTCTCGACCCGCCCAGAAAACGCGTGGCTGCCTCTCTGCATCTATCTTTTGGACCAGTCCGGTACTTCGCGGTCAAATTCCCGGTACGGGTTATTGACAATGAGTTCGTCGCGGGCCTATCGTGGCTAGGTTTTGGGGTAATAACAAAAAAGGAAGGACTTGGAAACATGGTTGCTTACTTTCAGCTTCAGCCTGCTGAAGCGGAGTTGCAGCAGTTGGCAGAGCAGTATTGGCAGACGACCGGCGAAAAGGAGCATGAGCTCGAAAAAGCAGCCTTCGAAGCCGGCGAAGCGATCCGCAATGGCGAAACCACCCTGGCGAATCTCGAAGCGATCGTGCGCTGGAAGTCGGAGCGCGCGGTGCAATACCTGATCGGGAACAGCAGCGAGAAGATCCGGCAGGTGCTGGCCACCGCCGGCGCGCCCGATGCGACGACGGAAACGGCGGTGAAGGCCCTGCTCGAGTTGCATGGCGTAGATCTTCCCGTGGCGTCGGCGATTCTGGCGGCAATCTACCCGGAGCGCTACACGGTGCTGGATTTCCGCGCCCTGGAAGCGCTGGGACATGCTCGCCACGACGTGCACTTTTACGAGGAGTATCTGGCCTTTTGCAAGCGCCTGGCCGAAAGCAACATCGTGAGCCCGCAGAGCGATCTGCCCGCCCCCACGCCGTTGCGCACCATCGATCGCGCCCTGTTTGAGTGGACGCGCAGCCACACGGGCTGATTGCCGGACGAGTCTGCATGAACCTGTCTATCGCGTGCTCTGCCTCTCGCAATAGCCGTTGAGGGGAGCACGCTGCCGGCAGTCTCTGGCTCCGATCACGGGTCACGATTCACGGTCGATTCACGGTCCGGGCCTTACGGCAGACCGTTCGCTGTAGAATCACCTTGGTGAGCGCTTCGTTCGAAATCGGACCGGTTGCAGTGGGCGCGGGCCAGCTCTTCCTGATTGCCGGTCCCTGCGTCATCGAGTCTGAGCACCATGCGCGCAGCATGGCCGAGGCCATCCAGCGCATTACTGCCGATCTCGGCGTTCCCTATATCTTCAAAGCCAGCTACGACAAGGCCAATCGCACCAGCGTGAAGAGCTTTCGCGGCCCCGGCCTCGCGGAGGGCGTGCGCATTCTCGGCCGCATTGCGAAAGACACGGGCCTGCCGGTGCTGACCGACGTGCATGAGCCTGCACACTGCGAAGTGGCCGCCGAGGCCGTGGATGTGCTGCAGATTCCCGCGTTCCTTTGCCGCCAGACCGATCTGCTGGTGGCGGCCGGACGCACGGGGCGCGCAGTCAACATCAAGAAAGGCCAGTTTGTGGCGCCGTGGGATATGAGCCATGGTCTCGAAAAAGTCCGCTCCACGGGCAACGAGCGCGTCTTCCTTACCGAGCGCGGTTCGAGCTTCGGCTACAACAATCTCGTGGTGGATTTTCGCTCGCTGGCCATCCTACGCAATCTCGCGCCAGTGGTCTTTGACGGCACACACTCGGTGCAGCAGCCCTCGGCGGCCAACGGCGTGAGCGGAGGGCAACCGGAGTTCATTCCCCTGCTGGCGCGCGCAGCGGTCGCTGCGGGGATCGACGGGCTGTTTCTTGAGGTCCACGACGATCCGGCGAACGCGAAATCGGACGGCGCCAACGCCCTCGATCTCAAACTGCTGAAGCCGCTGCTGGAAACGTTGCTGGCGATTCACACGGCGGCTGGAGCTTGAGTGCGAGTGCCAACAGCTAACTCTTCGCTGGCTCCGCAATCACAATCGTCTCCGCAATCCGGTCGTGCAGGCAACGGTGATTCGGATAGAGGAAGTATTGCAGGAATCCGAAGCCCGCTTCGAGCAGGCTGGCGCCGTAGCCCAGCGCCCGCTCCGCCGATTGCCAGAACGTGATGCGCTGGTGCGTGAGCGAGACGACGCGGATGCGCAGCAGGCGTTTCCCCAGCGTCAATCCATTCGTCCGCCAAACGCAGAGGCCAAAGTAGAGCACCAGCCATAGCACCCAGGCCACTTCCACAAGCACGTCGAAATGGAATTCTGCGTGCACGTGCGCCGAGTGATACAGCTCTTCGCGCATGCCCAACACATTGAAGAGCAGATAATGCAACCCGTCCATTGCCGGCTTGTATGTGCCAAAAACCAGCACGATGTCGATGAGGTACGCGGCCAAGCGCCGGCCAAAGGCAGCAAGCGGCATGCCCGCCAGCGATTCGGCGCGTGCCGTCTCATGTGGGTTGAAGACTCCTGGCTTTCTCATGAATTGCATAAACACACTATATCTTTGCCGCCGCTAGTGGTCACCGCACCCCACGTCGGCCGCAACAGTTTTTCCGTCGAGGCGGAAGCAGGTGATTCCGTTGGTGTCGGTCTGGTAGGTGCGGACGTGCGCCTGCTCGAGCGCCTCCAGCACCTCTTCGCGCGGGTGACCGTAGCGGTTGTGCAGTCCGCACGAGATCACCGCCCACTGCGGCGCTACGCGCGCCAGAAACTCCGGTCGCGTGGAAGTGATGCTGCCGTGATGGCCGACCTTGAGCAGAGTGCTCGCGAGTCCCGGCTCGGCAAGCATGGCCTGTTCGACCGGCGCTTCGGCGTCGCCCTCCAGCATGACAGAGGTTGCGCCGTAGGCCACATGCAGCACCAGCGAATCGTTGTTGGTGGGCTCCGCCTCGGGTTGATATTCGCGAAACGGCGCGAGAACATTGACCTGCGTGGTACCGAAAGTGAAAGCGTCGCCGGCGCGAAAGCTGCGCACGCGTACATGCAGCGCGGCGGCTTCATCCAGAAGTGCAACGTAGTTTGCGATGCGCGGATTGTTGCCCACCCACAGTTCGTCGGGATGGAAATTTCTGAGGATGGCGGGCAGTCCGCCCATGTGGTCGGAGTGCGCGTGGGTGAGCGCCACGGCGTCGAGATGCCGGATGCCGCGCGCCCACAGAGCCGGCGAGACGACCTCTTCGCCGATGTCGAAATCCTGCGGCGCCTGGCGCGGGCCGCCGCCGAAGCCCCCGCCATCGATGAGCAGAGTCTTTCCATCGGGCGTGATCAGGAGCAGCGAGTCGCCCTGGCCCACGTCGATGGCCTCCATGAGCATTGCGCCGTGGGGT
>Ga0302197_10000794_pt1 | contig 31692 bp, 30 predicted proteins | sample II_Bog_N2_1_FD_193526 | JGI IMG/M metagenome (GOLD analysis project Ga0302197, IMG submission 193526) | Peat permafrost microbial communities from Stordalen Mire near Abisko, Sweden - II_Bog_N2_1 | ecosystem: Environmental > Terrestrial > Soil > Wetlands > Peat | place: Sweden: Abisko... | reverse complement strand
CAGGAAGAGGAAGTTGGGGAAGACGAAGTCGGTGAGGGTGAAGCCGTTCCACGCGGCGTGATCGAGCTGCGAGTAGACGTGGTCCCAGTCGCCGGGATCGTTGACCAGAATCATGAGGGCGATGGTGAGGCCGCGCAGGACGTCGATGGCGAGTACGCGCTGGGGTGCTTTGAAAACGGTGGCCGGGGCAGCTTGCATGTCGGAACCATGATAGGCGAGGTTCGCGCTGCGGGTTCGGGTTTGAGGGAGAACATGCGCGCGGGAACATTTGGCGGGCGCGGGTGTCTAAGGTAGTAACGTACGCATTCCTCGCAGATGCGCACCGATCCGGATGTTCTGGAGGTGCCTGATGTTTGAGCGAAGCCTGGTGGAATCTCAAGGAGTAGCCATTACACAGACGCAGCGCTGGACGGCGCTGGGGTCTCTTACCGTGCAGTGCGCCGTTGCTGGACTGCTGATCGCGATCCCGCTGCTGCGGCCGCAGGTGCTGCCGCTGATCGCGGAGGGGCCGCGGCTGACGGCGCCATTTCTCTCCAAGCAGCCTGCGCAGCCGGTGCGGGTCAAGACGAGCACGACAGCATCGTCGGAGGCGATGAGCGCTCCGACGACGAGTGCGCCGGCCGCGGCGAGTGGCCGCGGGATCTCGCTGCTGCCGCATCCGGGCGTGGTGACGGAAGGCGCGCCAACGCTGGTGACTGACTTGCGGATGGGGTCGGGCACGGGGCTTCCGGGAGTGTTTAGCGACAGCACGGGCGGGCCAGCGACCCGTGTGTCCGTGGCGCGCACAGGACCGATTGGGCCGGTGCGGGTGTCGCAGGGTGTGTCGCAGGGGATGCTGCTGACGACCATCCAGCCGCTGTATCCGACGATTGCGAAGGTCGCCGGGATACAAGGCGCGGTGGTGATGGAGGCAGTGATCTCAAAGGCGGGGCGGATCGAGAGCCTGCGCGTGGTCAGCGGTCCGCCGATGCTGCAGCACGCTGCGCTGGAGGCGGTGCAGGGCGCGCGCTATGCGCCGTACAAGCTGAGCGGCGAGCCGGTGGACGTGCAGACGACGATCACCGTGGTGTTCCAACTGCGGAGCTAGGCGGATTTGAGAGAGGGAGCCGTAACGTTGGGCGCAGGCAACTCGGAGTCTTCCGCATAGTCGAGCAGAGGGTAGCCGGCCTGCTTCCAGCCGTCGAAGCCTCCTCGCAGCGGGCGGACGCGGTTGATGCCGAGGCGATGGAGTTGCAGCGCGACCTTGGCGGAGGTCTCCTCCGACGGGCAGGTGCAGTAGAGGATGATGTCGCGATCGCGGGGGATCTGTGCGGCGAACTGGGCGATCTGCGACGGGCCGATGCGGACGGCGCCGGGCAGCACGCGGGGGTCGGGCAGGTAGTCCAGCGGGTGGCGCAGGTCCACGATGTAGGGCTGCTGGCCTTCGTCGAGTGTGGCCTGGTCGATCATGTCCTTCACCTGGGAGGGATCGATGCGCAGCTCACGGACCTGGGCCATGAACCGCTTCTGCTTGATGACGCGCCAGGCGAAGAAGCCGATCACCATCAGGACGAAGACGGCGGCCGCAAAGTGGCTGAGCAGGCCGAAGAAGGCCTGGCTGCGCTTGGCGACGTCGCCGAAGAAGCGGCCGGCGAGCAGGAACGAGAGCGACCAGAGCAATGTGCCGGAGAGATCGAAGAGCAGAAAGCGTGGGTAGCTCATGCCGGTTTGGCCGGCGATCGGAGCGGATACGGTGGAGAGGCCGGGGACAAACTTGGCGAAGAGCAGCGTCTCCGCGCCGCGCCGTGTGAAGTAGCCCTCGGTCTTGGCGACGCAGGTGCTTGCCTCGAGCGACATCTTGCACAGCACGCGGATGACGCGGCTGCCATAGCGGCGGCCGAGCGCGTACCAGGTGGAGTCCGACACGATGCAGGCGGCTACGACCGAAAGCAGCGCAGAGAACGCGCTGACGCGGTGGGTGGCGCTGAGCGTGCCCGCGGTGAGCAACAGCGGAATGCTGGGGACGGGTATCCCCAACTGCTCGACCAGCACCCAGAGGAAGAGGATGGCATAGGCGTGGCCGACGAAGAACTCTATCGCGATCGGCATGGAGAAGGCTCCTGCTGGATAGATGAGAGTCGCGGGCGATTGGATGTGAATTCTGGAGCCCGGCGAACGACTCCGGACGCGCGCATGGCTGAACTGGCCGCGCAACCGCTACATCGCGGGCGGATGATGTGGGTCGATGCCCTCTGCCGGCTTGCCGGCGATGCTCTTGAGCCCGCCGGGATTGACGGAATCGCGCAGCTCCTTGGACGGCTTGAAGAACGGAACTCGCTTGGCCGGCACGTCAACACGCTCACCCGTCTTTGGGTTGCGGCCAATGCGGGAGTTGCGCTGCCGGGTGCGGAAACTGCCGAAGCCGCGGATCTCGATCTTGTCCCCAGACTTCAGCGCACCGATGACCGACTCAAATAGGGTATCGACGATGATCTCGCCGTCCCGTCGGGTGAGGTCACCAAGTGCGGTTACGCGATCGACCAGGTCGGCTTTCGTCATCGTGGTGTCTCCTTGGATCGTTGTGGTCAGAGTAGCTTATCGCTGATTGTAGACGGGATGCCGGATATTCGTCAGGGAGGAGGCAAAAAAATCTGTGGGAGCCGCCCTGGGTACCGGGGAGGTCACGGGGATGTACGGATCGGTTTGGGGGCGGGTCAGGGGCGGCGTGCGTCCAGAATCCTGGTTTCGGGGTGCGCCATGGGGGTGAAGATTCCGCCCAACTGGTCCCAGGGCTGCTCGTGGGCGTCATGGGCGTCGCCGGAGAGTTGGAAGCCATTGCGGGTGAGAGATTGGGCCAGCCAGCCGTTGGGGCGGGCGATCACGGTGAAGGATGGCGAGGCGAGGAGTGTGGAGTCGTAGGGGACGATGGGGAACGGGAACAGCCCGTCGCGGCCGGCCCAGAGGTTCTGCTCGCCGGAGTCGTCGGCCTCCAGCGCGTGGATGGCGGCGAAGTCGATGGGGAAGACGATGCGGGCGCGCACGGGCTCACTGGAGTAGTGGGCGAGGGGCAGGACGAAGAGCGAGTCCGCCACCAGAATAGGCTGGGTCGCGGGCCGGGCGGCGACCGCGTTGCGCAAGGCGAAGAAGGCGGTCCGCTGCCGGGCCAGGATGAAGGCGCAGGCGGACTCGCGTGCGGCGACCCAGACCAGCGCAGAACACAGCAGGATGAGCCCTGCGCGGGGGCTGGCTGCGAAGAGCCTGGCGCCCAGCAACGCCGCTGCCATGCCGAAGCCGCAGCAGACAGGGACCACGCAGCGCGGGCTGATCATGCCATGGCCGGCGAGCGCGATGAGGTAGCCAAGGATGGGATAGAGCAGCAGGACAAGAAGTGCGGAGGACTCGTGGGGCTGGGGACCACCCGGCGGTGTCGATGGGGCACGCGGCGCAGCGGAAGGTGCAGCCGGTTCGATGCTGCGGGCGCGGCGATACTTCCACACGGCGTAGAAGGCGAAGCCCAGGACCGGCCAGAAGACCCCTTCCACCAGTTCCAGGTAGCTGGATACGATCATGCCTGGTTGGGGCCGGTTCCAGGCGTGGGGGCCGAACTCTGCCAGGTTATGGCGGATGAGCGGGCGGAACGCCAGCAGCGGGAGAGCAGCGGCGACCATCGCCAGCCAGGTTCCGGGCTCGATGCGGCGCATGCGGGCGGTGCGGACGATCTCTCCGGCGGCGATGGGGAGGAATGCGAGCACACCGTAATAGTTGGACGAGAGCCCCAGGGCCAGCGCCGCAGCCATGCCGGCGAGGGCGGTCAGCCGCGGCAGGTTCTGCGGAGGCCAGTCGCGCGGGCTCTCCTGGTGATCGCAGGCCGTGAGCCAGCACGCCAGGCTGGCCATGGTGAAGCCCATCAGGGGAGCGTAGGAGCGGGCGTCGTAGGCGTAGTCGAAGCCGCGCGTGGCCATGAAGGCGAGGCAGCCGGCGGCGGCGAATCCGGGCGCAACCCAGCGGCGCAGGATCGCCCACACGCAGACGAGGGCCAACAGCACGCCCAGGATGGCGGGAAGGCGCACCGCAAGCGCGCTTTGGCCCAAGGCGCAGATGGACTGGAGGACCAGCCAATGGGTCAGCGGAGGATTGGGATCAGCGCCGGCGGCCAGCGCGCGCCAGATGGCAGCGAGGCTCCCCTGCCGTGCAATGGCGAGGGTGATGAGCTCGTCCGTCCACAGAAGTTTGGTGGCGGCCTGCGCGCAGGCGATGGCCAGGTAGAAGCCGGCCACGCCGAGCAGAGTGGCTCCGGGGCGGCGGTTGATTGCGGACCAGAGACGTATGGCAATGGATGCGGGAGCGGACGGCGAGGGCGTTTGGGGCTGTGCGTGGTTGACCGTTGCGCCGTGCAATTCGTCCATAGAGAGTGACTGCCTGGGGGAAGCTGCCTGCCGGCTCAAAAAAAAAGGCGGCACGAACGGTCGATTGTCCGTGCCGGGAGGCCAGTGACGCAACTTGTATCGGCGCGCGGCGACAAACAGGAGACGCCTGCCGAAAACTGTGGAGCGCAAACCGCTCTGCTCTTTCAGCCTATCACGCGGTCAACCGGATGTCTCTTTTTGCTCAGGTTTTGTGCTGACAGCGCCTGGGTCGATACGGTTCTTCCGGGGGTTGTCGGCGCGCGGCCCAGAGAAATGCCGCCGCACCGAGAATGCACATACCCCAAGGTATGAATGAATTGGCTCGTCTCAAGTGAACCAAAGGATGAGCTGTGCTGGCAGCACGGGAGCAGTGCGAGTTATGAACCGGGGGCTACAGGCAGCGCGCTGAGTTGCCGTGCCATCGCTGCGTCGCGCGCCGTGATGCCTCCGGCATCGTGCGAGACGAGCGCGAGTTTGACGCGGTTGTAGCGGATATCGATGTCGGGATGATGCCCGGCGGCCTCGGCGAGTTCCGCCACGCGATGGACGAAGGCCATGGCCTGCACAAAGTCGGCAAAGGTCCAGAAGCGTGCGAGCTTGCCGTCGTCGACAGCCCACTCCGGCAGTTCGTGAACCAACACGCTGAGTTCTTCCTGAGACAGTGTGGCTTTTGCAGATTCCATAGGAAGGCCTCCTGGCCGCGTAGCAGCTTGGCTCCACGCCGGAAAGAGTGTCTGCGCCGACGCAAAGCAGCGATGAGCCAACACGATGGTAAGCCGGACCGAAGCCGGTTGCAAACGATCCCTATTGCCAGTCTGGGCCGAAGGCGAAGCGGCCCTACTCCGCCTTCTCCGGCGGCGGGGTGAACCGGTACGGCCCCGGTGCGATGGTCCGGGGCGGAGTCTGCTCGCCCTGCTCCGGTTGCGTCCCGACCAGATCGACGCGCGCGCGATCCAGGTGGGCTCCGGTGAGCCGGAGGATGCGGCTGAAGTTGCTCTTGCGGCTCGCGTACCGCGGAACAATCACGCTGAATAGCCTATCCACGGCCGCGGGATTCTTCAGCACGTCCAGGGCTTCGCGGTGTGCCTGCGGAGAGTCTCGCTTGGCGTGCTGGATCAGGTCCTCCACCAGCGGCTGCACTATCTCGCACTCGTGCCGGTCTGCCTCGATCCGGTCCTTCAGGATCAGGTTGGTGACCAGCGCCCGTGCTCTGCGCTTCGCAGCCCAGCCCTCCCTGGTGCTCTGGTGGGCGCGGCCAATGGCCAGCGCGCCGGCGGGCACCGGGTGGGTGATGCAGGAGCCTGCGCCGACGTAGGCGCCGTCGCCCAGGCGGATGGGCGCGACCAGCGTGGAATCCGAACCGACGAAGACGCCATCGCCGATGGTGGTGGTGTGCTTGTGTACGCCGTCGTAGTTGCAGGTGATGACGCCCGCGCCGATGTTGACGCCTGCGCCGATGACGGCGTCGCCGAGGTAGCTGAGGTGGTTTGCCTTGGAGCCGCGGCCCAGCGTGACCTTCTTGGTCTCGCAGAAGTTGCCGACGTGCGCCTGCTCGCCGATGTTGCTCTCCGGACGCAGATGCGCGTAGGGGCCGAGGATAGCGCCAGCGCCAACCTGCGCGCCGTCCAGGATGCAGCCGTTGCGGACGGTGACATTGTCCGCCAGGGTGGAGTTCTGGATGACGGAGTGGGAGCGGATGCGGCAGTCCGAGCCAATCTGCGTGGCGCCCAACAGCTGAACGTAGGGCTCCAGGATCGTGTCGGGGCCCACGGTAACCGCGGCATCGATGACACAGGTGTCTGGGCGAAAGATCGTGACGCCCTGCGCCATCAGGCGATTGGCGGCCTCGGCGCGCATGGCCTGGTCCAGGTGCATCATCTCCGCGATGGTGTTGGCGCCGAGCACCTGATTCACGCTGGCAGCCTGCAGCGCGACCACCCGCTTGCCATCCGCGACCAGCATGGCGGCAACGTCCGTCAGGTAGAACTCGCCGTGCGCGTTCTCCGTGGAGAGCAGGTCAAGCTTGGCAAACAGCGCCGCAGCCTCAAAGCAGTAGATGCCGGAGTTGATCTCCGGCGCATGGAGCTGCTCGGGCGTCAGTGCCTTCTGCTCCACGATGGCCGTCACCTCCGGCGAGTGCGGCGCGACGCGCAGCACTCGGCCATAGCCGGTGGGATCGGGCGGCACCGCGGTCAGGATAGTCATGGCGGCCTGCTCCGCGAGGTGAAGCGCGCGCAGCGACGCGAGCGTTTCCGGCTGGATCAGCGGCACGTCGCCGGAGAGCACCAGCAGGTGCTGGGGAACGGGCGCGCCGCTCAACTCGAACGAGGCCTTCAGCACCTGCATGGCGTGGCCGGTGCCGCGCTGCTCTTCCTGCAGCACAAAGTTGACGCCGGTGGGCTCGACCGCCGCACGGACGCGATCGGCCTCGTGCCCGATGATGCAATAGATCTCCGTGGCGGGGACGAGGGTTTTGGCGGCTGCAATCACATGCAGCAACAGGGCGCGTCCGCCAACCTCGTGCAGGACCTTGGGGCGCTTGCTCTTGAGCCGCGTGCCCTTGCCCGCGGCCATAATGGCGACTGCAAATCCACTTGCTTCCATAGGGGGATAGTTTCTCATGGCAGCGGTATCCGCTCCACATTCCCGGCAAAACTGCTGGAACTAAGGAGCGCGCTGGGCTTCCCTCACCCGTCGCACCACGGCTCCCCAGTACTCCTCCGTCGGCCGCAGGTACGGCTCGCTGTGCCCCATCCCGCGCACCACCACCAGCTCGCCCCACTTCCCTGCCGCCTCGGCCAGCCTTCTCCCCATCGCCACCGGAAACAGCCGGTCGCCATCGCTGTGGATCACGCACACCGGCATGGCGATGGTGCGCATCGCATCCTCCGTCCGCCACACATCCGGACCCAGCCGCGTCGCCCACTGCGGCACCCACGCCGCCCGCGCCGCCTCGCGAAACGACGGGAACGCCTCGCACAGGAACAGCCCCGCCGCCGCCGGTCGCAGCGCCGCCACTCCACTGCCCGCAACCCCGCTGCCCATGGAGAAGCCCAGCACCCACACCGGCCGCTCTGCGCCGACCCGCCGCCGCACCTCCGCATAGGCGGCCACCAGGTCCTGGTCGCAATGCTCCGCGCGGATACGCCCGGTACTGCTGCCATAGCCCGAGTAGTTGAAGATCATCGAACTCACGCCGCGCTCCTCCAGCCATGCCTGGGTCGCGCTCCAGTGCCCCACGCCCTCGCCAATGCCATGGCAGATGAGCACCACCGGCGCGCTGTCCCCGCCCGACACCCATACCGCAGCCAGCTTCCGCCCTCCGATGGCAAAGAAAAAGTGCTCCGCGCCCGCCGGCTGCCGCAGCTTCCGCACCGCGCCCACCACGGCGTCGTGCAGCACAATGACCGGCCGCAGCAGCGTCAGTGCCCAGGAGAAAACATCCAATTGCAACCGCCGCCTCCACCCATCCCCGGAAGCCGTCACCGCCCCACCCCGCACACCCTCTCCACGCGCCCCGCCATTCGGAGTCATTCTATTCGCTTGCCATTCTGATGAAGAGATTGGCTTGCCATTCTGATGAAGAGATTGGCTTGTCATTCTGATGAAGAGATTGGCTTGTCATTCTGACCCTGAGCATCGCTCAGGGGAAGAATCCCCGCATTTTGCCTTTGCCTTTGCATTCGCCCCACCGTCAGCCGCTGGAGCAGATTTCCTGCACAGGCGTAGGCGGGCCGCAGAGTCTATGTTCGTTCTCTCTCAAGGAAAACGATACTCTGCTCAATTCTCCACGCCACAGCAACAGGAAATCTGCTCTAAAATCCAGGCATGCCCGAAGGCATCCGCACCCTCCTCAGCCGCCACTCCGTCGATGAGACCGTCGCCCGCCTGCAAACCCTCCTTCAGCAAAAGGGAGTAAAGCTCTTCGTCCTCATCGACCACTCCGGCGAAGCCGCCGCCGCCGGCCTCGCCATGCCGCCCACCAAGCTCCTCATCTTCGGCAACCCCAAAGCCGGCACGCCGCTCATGGTGGCATCACCCAGCGCTGCCCTCGACCTGCCGCTCAAGATCCTCGTCGCCGAATCCCCCACCGGCGAGGTCACCCTCTCGTGGAACGATCCCGCCTGGCTCCAACTCCGCCACGGCTTCCCCGCCGAACTCACTGGCAACCTCGCCGCCGCAGAACTCTTCGCCCACGCCGCAGCCGATGAGCAGGGTGCGGGCAATGAAGCTGCGCTCGTCTCAAGGAGTCAGGCCAGCCGCCAGATCCCGTGAGTCGGTTAGCTGTGAGCGAGGCTGGGAGCGTCGGTTGCGGCATTGATGGTGAAGGATATGGTAGGTGGGTGCAGCAGCGTGTTGTGGATGAGGCAGTGGTGGACGGCGGTTTCCAGGCCAGCGCGGTGCTCGTCGGTAAGTTCGATGGGGACTGAGACGGCTATCTGGAAGTTGTCCACGCGGGCGGGGTTTGGGACCTTGTCTGCGGTGATATCGACGCGGGTGCCGGGGGCGGTAATGCCTTTCTTCTTGAGGTAGGCGACGGCATAGTACGCGGCGCAGGAGCCGAGGGAGGCGAGCAGGAGTTCAGGAGGGGTCATGCCTTCGTCGAAGCCTCCCATCGCTTCCGGTTGGTCGCAGGCGATGGAATGCTGGCGCGCTTTAATCTCAAACTGGACTTCGCCCAGGTGTTCGACGTGGACTTCCATTGTGTTTCTCCCGTGGTCTGTTTCGAGGTGCATATTGTGCTGCGTTGGCTAGAGCGGCTTCCATGTGCTCGCGCAAAAGCGAGCGAGCGCGATGCAAGCGAGACTTCATGGCCCGCAGCGAGAGACCGAGCCGGACGGCAACTTCTTCGCCGGGCAGTTCGTCGATATCGCGCAGTTCATATACGGCGCGAAACTCCGGCTTGAGGGTTGCTACAGCATTGCGGAGCAACTGCCTCATCTGTGCTGCGGCGGCAAGCTCCTCCGGAGCGGCTGCCAGGTCTCGTAGATCCAGGCCATCGGCTTCCAGTTCGGACAACTGCAGCAGCGGGAGCAGCGATTCGTGCTCCTTCAGTTGCCAGCAGACACGGCGGGCGATCTGGGCGAGCCAGGCGCGGAAGGAGGCTGAGTCACGGAGCTGGCCCATGCTGCAGTAGGCCTTCAGCAGGGCCTCGATGAGGACATCTTCGGCGTCCTCGCGATTGCCGCAGACGCGCAGCATCTGCCGGTAGATCGCGTCCTTGTGCTCGTTGGCGAGGGCCTCGAAATCCACTGCTGTGCGTACCGCCGTTTCCGTTCGATGCGTGTCGATCTGCGCTGAGGGAAGTCACTTCATCCTGCTCTCGCGCTGGTTCCATGGCAAGAGCGCGAGCGAATGAGCCATTGCACAAAAGTTGGTGGTCCCGGCAAAGATGAGGCCGCCGCCGACAAAGCCCGCGAGCCAGAACCACTCTCGGTTCACGAGGAACCCAAGCAAAACTCCAGCAAGAACCAGAAGCCCCGCGGCGAGACGCACCTGCCGCTCCAACGCCCAGCGGGTGCGCGTGGAAGCCACCAGCGGAAGGCCAGCGTCTTTCCACGCGTCGGTGCCTCCGGTCAGAACAGACAGGTCATGGACGCGGCCGGCGAGAAGGGCGCGCGTCATGGAGGCGCGCTTGCCCGCCTGGCAGATAAGGACAATAGGGCGCTGCTGCCCCAGGTCCGCCAAGCGACTCTCGATCTCGTCCATGGGAATGTTAATGGCGCCGGGAATATGGCCCGCAGCGAACTCCGTCGCAGAACGGACATCGATGCATTGGGAGGAGTCGCTGGAATTGCGCAGTTCCTGAACGTCGATGTTGGATTCACAAAGCGCAACTGTCATGGGGCCCATTTGTCCTCTATATGGGAAGAGGGCTGGTGCGAGAAAAGGATTCATTTGAGTTATGCCCCAACGCATATCATTAAATCAGGGGGTACAGTGGACTTCGGAATGTGCATTGCGTAGCGATGGGCATCCCATCCGGACGGGGTCCAGTCGCGACAGACCGAAAGCAGACCCCGGTCCGGGTAGAAACGCTGCAAATGCAATATCTTGAGGCCAGGAGTAGGGGGGAGGGTAGCTCCCCCCAGGGAAAGGAAAGCAAGCCATGCCCGCCGATCCAAACCGCGTTCTCGCCAACCTTCGCGAACTCGCCGCGCTTACCTCCGACGCCAACGGAGCCCAGCGGCTCGCCTTTACGCCCACCTGGCAGCGCGCTCGCGACTGGTTCGCCGGGAAGCTCAGCGGCCTCCCTGGCGGCTCCAGCATCACCCGCCACCTGGACGCCGCCGGCAACGCCTGGGTCACCCTGCCCGGCGCGTCGCCCAAATCCCTCGTCCTGGGTAGCCATCTGGACTCTGTCCCCAACGGCGGCTGGCTCGACGGCGCACTCGGCGTCGTCACCGCGCTTGAAGTTCTGACCGCTGCCGCCGAGGACCACAACGGCCGTCCGCCCTTCACCCTCCGCCTGGTCGACTGGGCCGACGAGGAAGGCGCGCGCTTCGGCCGCTCCCTCTTCGGCTCCTCCGCCTTCGCCGGCACCCACTCCATCGCCGCCGACCGCGCCCGCACCGACCGCGACGGCATCACGCTGGAAGCCGCGCTGCGCGCCTGCGACATCGACATCGACCGCATCGGCGACGCGGCCGCGGAGCGCGAGCACATCGCCGCTTACCTCGAACTCCACATCGAGCAGGGGCCCATCCTGGAGCGGCTCGGTCTGCCGCTGGCCGCCGTCCTGGGCACCAAGGGCGTCGAGCGCCACACGATCACCTTCCACGGGCAGGAGGCCCACTCCGGCTCAACCCCCATGGCCGACCGCCGCGACGCGCTGGCCGCCGCAGCCCGCCTGGCGCTCGAAATCCGCACCATCGCCGGCCGCCACTCCGACTCCGTCTGCACCATGGGCTCGGTCAAAACCTTCCCCGGCATCGTGACCGCCGTCGTCGGCCGCTGCGAGTGTACGCTAGACCAGCGCGACCTGGACGCCGAGGTCCTCGCCACCATGTACCGCGAGGCCCAGGCCGCGAGTCTCGCCTTTGCCGAGCAGGAACGCTGCACCGTGGAGTGGTCGCGCATCTGGTCGATCGAGCCGATACCCTTCCACCCGGACCTGATCCGGCTCTGCCAGGAGTGCATCCTCGATGTGGCGGGAGAGGTCGTCAGCCTGCCCTCCGGCCCGCTCCACGACGCCGCCGAGGTCGCCCGCGCCGGCATCCCCACGGTGATGATGTTTGTGCAGTCGCTGCGCGGCATCAGTCACAATAAGATCGAAGACACCGCCGAGGACCACCTCCGCCTCGCCGTCGCAGCCTTCGACCGCCTGGCCGCCAAGACCCTTGCCTGGCTGGCCACGCAATGATCTTTAGTTGTCGGCCTGTGGCCGCTTGTACGGCGTCTGCATGCGCGCCCGCGCTTCGTTGATCGCGCCCTGGGTGTTGTCGTTGGTCTGCACTGCCAGCCGATACTCGTTCACCGCGCGCTCCCGCTGGCCGGTCACATCGAAGATGTACCCCAGATGGATGTGCGCCCAAACCTCCGTCCAGCGCGGGTCGCCGTCGCCGCGCAGCGCATCGCGAAAGCTGTTCGCCGCCGACTGGTAGTTGCGCTGGGTAAAGAACACCTCGCCGATCCGGTACGCGGCCAGCGAACTCGATTTGTTCTCGTCCAGCGCCTTCTGGTACTCGGCCAGCGCGCCGGTCAGATCGCCCTGCATCACCAGTTGCTGCCCGCGCAGCACGGCCACGCGCACCGCCAGATCCGGAGTGCTCTTCAGCAGCCAGTTCTCCGGATCGATCTGGATTCGCCGCGGCCGCCCGAACGTCTCGACTGTGTAGGTCGAGTCCGTCCCCGACACGTCGATCCGCTTGTCCTCCGTCTTGCCGTCCGTCTCAATCCGGAGTTCGACAGGCATGCGGAACAGGTCCAGGTCTTCGCCGATCGCACCCACCGTGCGGAAGCCCTTATTGCTGCCGAGCCGGTAGACCGAGTACTTGTCCGTAAACGACGGAGCGCCGGTTCCATCCAGCCACTGGGCAAAGAACGCCGTCAGTTCCAGATGGCTCTGCGCCTCGGCCACGTCCTCAAACTGTTGGCTGCGGATGCCCTTGTCCGTGTACTCCGACAGCAGCCCACGCAGGAACTTCTGGAAGCCGTCGTCGCCCATCTCCCAGCGGAGCATGTGGAAGACCATCGCGCCCTTCTCCAGCGTCATCGACTGGAACTGCGGCGAGAACGGGTCCAGCCGCCCCAGCGTCGTCAAGGGCTCGGTATCGTACGCCAGCGCGCCGGCAGAGACATCGCTGACCGCCGTCTGGAACGCATTCTTGCCCGCCGAATCTTCCAGGTACATCAGCTCGCCATAGCGCGACATCCCGTTCGTAATCCATGCATCGTTCAGCGTCGCCGGCGACACCTCCGAACCCCACCACTGATGCGCCAGCGTGTTCGCCAGCAGGCGCTGCGAGTTGTGGTCCACAATGCGGTTGCCCGCAATGGCCGCCATCTCCGGCGCCCACGCCGCGGAGACAGCGTCCTCCGGCAGCTCCACAATGTTGATACGCCCGGACTCCGGCTGGCCGAACACGCTGGTCATGTACTCGAACTCGCGCCCCGCCAGCGCCGCAAACTCCGCCGCGCCCGCCTTGCGCTTGTCCGTCACGTACACGTGAATGTTGCTGTATCCCGAGCCGCCAATCGCCGGCAGGAACTTGCCCGCTACAATCGTGCCCGGAAATCCCGGCTTCGACCAGGTAAAGCCAAACTCACTTCGCCCATCCGGCAAGGTCTTGCGCGTCGTCGTCCCGCTGCCGACCGCCGTGTATTCCGCCGGCACGCGGATGTGCATCTCCGCGGTAAAGCGGTCGGTGAACAGGCCGGTCATGGGGAACCACCGCCCCGCATACAGCAGGATGCTGATGGGGTCGTTGACGGATGCCAGCTTGATGCCTTCCACCGGGCTGGTATCCGATCCGTTCAGCAGCCCCGAATACTCGAAGTGAAACGTGGTCGCCGTGCCCTTGGCAATCGGCGCCGGCAGCGTAATCCGCACCGTGGAGTTCTGCGTCAGCCGCTCGGAGTTCAACGCGGCGCCGGTCTTGTCCGTCAGCCTGGTAATGCTGAGCCCGTTGTTCAGCTCGAATGTGGCCGTAGTCAGGTCTTCGATGGCCGTAAAGGTCACGTCGGCACTGGCCGCCAGCTTGTTGTTCGCCGGGTCCAACTCCGCCGTAATGACGTAGCCGGTAACGTTCAACTGCGGCCGTACCGGAGCGGCTACAGCGCTGTGCCAGGCCAGAGCCGCCACGGTGCAGGCGGCAAGCGATACAAAAGTCATGCGGCGAACTCGTGGTGGAGAAGACATGCGTTCCTGGGTCCTCAAATGCGGTGCAACGATCCTCAAATGCAGTGCAACCTTGACTGTATGCTAAAACACCTCAGCGCTTGCCCTTGCGAAAGGATTGCTCCGATTCGTCGTTCCGGATTGCGTCGAGCTTTCTGCTGCACATTGGACGCGCCAATCCGCCAACCGTTGGGGCCTATAGATGTTAGACGCTTCCACCCGCGGTTTGGCCTACGCCGTGCAACTGCAGGATCGCATCGCACACCCGCCCAATCGGGTCGGAGCCACCCTCCGGCATCAGCCGCGCCCGCGCGTCCGCCAGGTCGGCCACCATATGCGCCCGCTCCGGCCCATCCTCCAGCAGCGGGCGGAGCGCCGCCGCCAGGTTAGCCGCGGTGAAGCGCTCGTTCAGCAACTCGGGCACAATCCGCCGGCCTGCAATCAGGTTCACCATGCCCACCGGCAGGTTGCCGTCCGCGTCGGCCGCGGCCGGAATCTCCTTGGGATACCGCACCATCCGCTTCACCACCGCAAAGGTCAGTTTCGACACCCGGTAGACCACCACAAACGGGTTCCCAATTGTCAGCGCCTGCACCGTCGCCGTCCCACTGGCCACCACCGCCGCCCGCGCATGGAACAGCGCCTCCCGCGCATCGGAAACCAGGTGGATGTTTTCCCCCAACCGGTCTGCATGCTCCTTCAGCCACTCCGGTCGGATCGTCGATGCGATGGGAATCAGAATCTCCAGCGAGTACTGCCGGCTGAGCAGTTGCAGCGCCCCCAGCATCTCCGGCAGGTTCGCGTCGACCTCCTTCCTTCGGCTGCCTGGCAGCAACGCAACCCATCGCTTTGCCGATCCAAGCCCGTTCCGAAGCGCATAGTCCTGGCGCGTGCTCTGCGGCATTCCCAGCGTCGCCAGCGGATGCCCGACGAACTCCGCATCCACGCCGCGCGCCCGGTAGAACGGCTCCTCGAACGGAAAGATGGTCAGCATCCGGTCCACGCGCTGCTGTACCCAGCGCAGCCGACGCCGCTTCCACGCCCAAAGCTGCGGACTCACGAACCAGACGACTGGAACACCGAGCCGACGCAGGTGTTTGGCCAGCCGGAAGTTCACGTCGGGGAAGTCGATCAGCACCGCCACATCCGGGCGGTCGTGCTTGATGGAGCGCACCAGCCGGTGGTACTGCGCGTAGATATAGGGCGCATGGCGCAGCACCTCGGTGAGCCCCATGTGCGCGACGTCCTCTGCCCGCACCACCCGGAGCTGGCCTGCCGTCTCCATCGCGGTGCCGCCCAGCCCTACAAACGTCGCCCCGGGCAGGCGCGTCCGCAAGCAGGCTATGATGGCCGCCCCATAGTGGTCGCCCGAAGCCTCGCCAGCGGAGAGGAAGATGCGCGGATTGGAGATGCCAGCGATGCTACCCAGTGTAACTTCGAGCGAGGAAATTGCTTTGCTGCGATCAGAAGCCTCGTGAGGCACCCACGGTTCCGCCTTTGAGGTTAGAAGCATCTCTTGGATGCCTGAAATGAAGAGTGGGCGGGAGCGAAATGCGGGAATTCTTCCCCTGAGCCAAGCTCAGGGTCAGAATGACGAGCAAAAACAATCTCTCAGGTTGCGGCTAAAGTTGCGGCGGATGGCTGCCTGGCCGACGAACCGATGGCGGGCCGGAGGATTCCCCAGCACGCAATGATGGTCAGCAGCATGCCAGGATACACCTCGAGGAACACCCGCCATTCCATGGGCCAGCCCCACATGATATGCATGAATATCCAGAGCGGAACAAACCATTGCACGGCTTTGAGCACAGGTGGCAGTGACGTCCAGCAACGCACCACGGCGTAGGTGTATGCGGCCAGCGAGAGAATGGCCGCTACGGCATATTTTGCATTCTTGTGGATGTAGGTGTGAACCAGGTATGCGCGGTTGTTCTCTGCCAGCGATCCGAGGTTGTGGTGGTAATGGAAGGCAAGGCTGCAGGCAATCGCAAAATACAGAGCACTGAGGATCGCAGCCTGTTGCACTGCGGTCCCATATCGCTGGCGATGGACCCACGTAAAGAAAGTGAGCCCGGGGATGAGAAACGCCGTCTCGCGATTGAAGGAAAACAGGATCGTTAACAACACAAGCTCGAAGAAGCGCTCCCGGCGGAGTGCGCGCAGCGTGAGGATGGAGAAGCAGACGGTCGGGGGATCGTAGATGTAATTGTTATGCAGCAACGGGATGAGCATCAAGCAGGCGGCGACGGTGTACACAATCGCCAGTCCGCGGAACGGACCGCTGCCGGGGTTCGATAGCCGCGCATACACCGCAGCCTCGGTTTCAAAGGCCCAGGCGAAGACGGTGAAGCAGACAAACCAAACGATGAGACAGATGAAGCTATCGAAGGACTCGCCTTCGCTAGCGTCGAACAGGAAAGGGTGGATGAGCTTGCTTGCTTCGAGATGCCCGGTTATGGCTGATCGGAACTGCTCGGAGGTCACGGCATCCACGGAGCGCAGTATGGACGGAACCAACTGACGCCGGACAAACGGCTGGTGTGCCGTGCCGAGCTTCATGTCGAGCAATTTTGCAGGAGATGGGAAGGAAAACGTTCCAGGGACCGGAGGATGCGACCGTGCGAGCAGGCCCAACGCGAGTGTCAGGAGAAAGCCGAGCAGGGCAGCTCGTAGCAATCGAGTCACGGGTAGCCTCTGGACGCGAGGATATCACAGCCCTATGCTTCGCTTAGAATTGTGCCCAGGGTTGCGCCCCCCCTCTGAAAGCGGGCGAATTTGCTGCGTGCAGGGCTTGTGGAGGTGGATTTTGGCTACGGCTGAACGGGGGTTTCGCGCTGTACTCCAGAAGGACGACCGGATGCTCGGCTGGACCATCGCGCACGTCCCGTTTGAGCCTGCCAAGGTCTGGAAGCAGAGGGTACGTCTCCGCGTCCGTGGGGAGATCAACGACTTCCCTTTCCGCACATCCTTGTTCCCCGCCAGAGCCGGCGGCTTCTTTCTGCTGGTCAATCGCGCCATGCAGGCAGGCGCGGGCGCTGGCCCTGGAGACACCGCCGACTTCCGCCTGGAACCTGACCTGGACCCGCGCGAAGCCGAGCTGCCCGACGAGCTTGCCGTCCTACTGGACGAAGAGCGTGGCCTGCGCGAATGGTACGACGCCCTGACCGAATCCATGCGGCGCGAGATCGGCAAGTGGGTCCTGGGCGTCAAGACCGACGAAGCCCGTCTGCGCCGCGCGGAGCAGATGGCGGAGCGCCTGCTGGCCACCATGGACGGCGAGCGCGAACTGCCCCCGGCCGTTGCCGCCGCCTTCCGTATTCGGCCGAAAGCCAGCGCCGGCTGGCAGCGCATGACCGCCACGCAGCGCCGCAGCGAACTGATGGCCGTCTTTTACTACCAGACCGTTGAAGCCCGCCAGCGCAGAATCGAGAAACTCTGCGACGCAGCGGAGAAGCGCCAGACATGATCCAGCCAACCAGCCCCCAATTCGTCGAATCGAATCCCCAATACCGGAAGTCCAATTCAGAGCGCATGACCCGATCCCTGGCATCTTTCGCTGTCTTCCATCCCCGCCGCCGGTCGCTGCTGCGCGCCAACCTGCTAGTGCTGGGCAGTTGTGCCGCCTGCTTTCCGCTCTCTGGGTTCCCCGAGACTCGCCCGTCCCTGTGGCTCACCGTCCCGGCTGTGCTGGCGACGCTCGGCATGCTGGACACAGTCCGCTGCATTCAGCCGCGCTGGAACCTGTATCACGGCGGCATCGTCCTGCTGCTGCTGATGGACACGCTGGCTGTTTCGCTGGTCTTCTTCTTCCTGCTGTTCCCGTATCTCTTTTAGACAGTTCTCTTTCGCGCCCCACATGGACGCGCTTGCGATATACTCAGCCACTGTGATTCCGAGTTCTAAGGAGTTGTCCATGTTCAAGGGATTTCGCGACTTCATTCTCCGTGGCAACGTCATGGATCTGGCCGTCGCGGTCATCATCGGCGCTGCCTTCACTGCCATTGTCACCGCTTTTACGGCCGACATCATCAATCCCTTACTCGGCGCGTTCCTTGGCAAACCGAGCTTCGATTGGATCGTCGACATCCATGGTGGAAAGGTCCTGCTCGGGGCTTTTGTCAATGCGGCCATCACCTTCCTGATCCTTGCCGGAGTCGTCTACTTTTTCCTCGTCACTCCCACGCAGTACCTGCTGAAGAAGTTCAATCCACCTGCCGCCGAGCCCCCTGCCACGAAGGCCTGCCGACAGTGCCTGGGGGACATTCCGGTGGCTGCGACCCGTTGCAAATTCTGCACTCAGCCCGTGGTTTAGATAATTCGCGCAAGCAGGGTAAGGGACAATAAAGATCGGCAGTCAGTTGCTTCCCTGCTTGCCCGAATTCGACCCAGGCTAAGATATTGACAGGTCTCCGCTCTCTCGCATTCGCACCTTCGTTCGCCCTCCTCCTGCTCGCCGCCGGACACTCGCTCCGGCCCGCAGTGGAATTGGCTGGCGCGCAAACTCGCCCTCCGGCTGCTGCCCCCACGATACCCGCGCCTTCGCGTGTCTTTGGCTTTCGCGATTTCAGCCGCCAGGCCGCGCTGGACGTGCAGTTCCTCGCCGTGCCTGATCCGAAGCTGGCGCAACAGCACCTGCAGAGGCTGACGGCTGTGCCGCATTGGGCCAGTTCGCCGGCAGACCACGCCACCGCGCTCTATGTCGCCGCACGCTTCCGCGCCGCCGGGCTCCAGACGGAGATCGTACCCTACAGGGTGCTGCTGACCAAGCCGGTCTCAATCCTGGTTGAGGCGTTCGATGCCACTGGCAAAAAGGTCTTCAGCGGCCCTACCCGCGACCATGTCGGGCGTGCGGCAAACGGCATGGTCGACCACTTTCAGGACGATCCCGGCGTGCTGCCAGCCTTCAACAGCGACTCGCCATCGGGCGACGTGACCGCACCGGTCGTCTACGCCAACTACGGCACGCTCCAGGACTTCCAGCGGCTGGCGGAGCTCGGCGTGAGCGTGAAGGGGAAGATCGCGTTGGTGCGATACGGCAACAACTTCCGTGGCGTCAAGGTCTACATCGCGCAGCAGTTCGGCGCCAAGGGCATGCTGATCTATTCCGACCCGGCCGACGACGGACCGCGATCGGCCGCGCTTTATCCGGGCGGTCCGCTGCGGCCCGATTCCGCGGCGCAGCTTGGCTCCGTGCAGTTCCTGCCGATCTATCCCGGCGACCCAACCACGCCCGGCATCGCCTCGGTGCCCAATCTGCCGGCGTCGCAGCGTATACCGGTGGACAAGCTCCAGAACGACCTGCCGAGCATCCCAGTGAATCCGCTCTCCGCGGCAGACGCTGCGCCCATCCTGCGTGCGCTGGGCGGTGTGGCCGTGCCGCACGACTGGCAAGGCCGCCTACCGTTCGTCTATCACCTGGGCGGCAGCACGACCGCTCCCGTGACGGTCCACATGCGGCTGGTGCTGGATGCGCACCTGCGTACCATCTGGGACGTCATGGGCAAGATTCCCGGCACGGTCGAGCCGCGCCAGTGGGTCATCGCCGGCAACCACCGCGATGCGTGGAACTTTGGCGCAGCCGACCCAGGCAGCGGCACCGCCGCCATGCTGGAGACGGTCCACGGCCTGGGCGTGCTGCTGCAGCACGGCTGGCGGCCGCGGCGCACCATTGTGCTAGGCAGTTGGGACGGCGAAGAGGAAGGCCTGATCGGCTCGACGGAGTGGGTGGAGGGGCACTCTGCCGAACTCGGCCAGGCAGTCGCGTACCTGAACCTCGACGAAGCGGTCACCGGCCCGGACTTCGACGCCGCGGCGGTGCCCTCGCTGCGCCAGTTCCTGCGCGAGATTGCCATGGAGGTGCCGTCGGCGGCGGGAGGAACGGTCCTCGATCAGTGGAAGAAGGCGACGGGCCAGGACCAATCTGCGGCAGGATCGTTGAGGGCAGCGCGCAACGATGGCGCTCCAGTCGGCGACCTCGGATCCGGCTCCGACTACACGCCGTTTCTTCAGCACGCCGGTGTGCCCTCCACCGATATCGGCTCCGATGGTCCGTTTGGCGTGTACCATACCCCCTTCGATGACTACGACTGGTTCGTCCGCTTTGCCGATCCGACGTTCGCCTATGTCCAGCAGCAGGCACGGTTCTTCGGCCTGGAGATTCTGCACATTGCGGACGCCGACGTGCTTCCGTACGACTACCGGGTGTATGCGGACGCGATCCACGGCGCCCTGGATCGCGCGCGCATCCGCTCGGAGGCGCGCGGCATGAAGCTCGACTGGACCAGCGCCCGGGCCTCGCAGCAGCGGTTCGCTACCGTAGCGCAGCAAGCCTATGGACTCCAACTGGCGCCTATGCCCGATACGGCCGCCTTCAATCGGTCCCTCGCCCAGGCGGAACATGCACTGCTGCTGCCCGGCGGCCTTCCGCATCGGCCCTGGTATCGGCACAGTATCTATGCTCCCGGAGAATGGACCGGCTACGAAGCCGTAGAAATTCCGGGCGTGAACGACGCAATCGAAGCGCCGGACGCAGCACGCGCCCAGGCGCAACTGGAGGCGCTGGCCGCCGCCCTGGACCGAGCCGCAACCGCTCTCAATGCGCCGGAACCATAGTTTCCCACCCGTCCTACAACTTGCGCTGTATTCCCTGATGCCCTGGTGCTATTCTCCCGGCCCACAATGCGCTGGATGATGGCACGAGAAGCGAGAGAAACAGTCTCCCAGTGGATGGCCGGTGTCGGCTTCCACAGGGCAATCCACTCTCTACGATTTCCCCCGGCCCAGACGCGGAAAAGCCGCTCCGGGTTCGAGAAGGAGCACCACCATGGTCCACGAACTCATATTCGCACTCCTGTTTCTGGCGATGATCGCAGCCCCCGCCATCATCACGATTCCCGAGAAGGATGAGCGGGATTCGCTATGATCCAGCCACGCGCATTGGTTTCCTCCCCAGACCTCTGCTGCCTGCCCTCGCCACACCGGATCCACCAATACGTCGCCGGTATGGCGTTCAACTTCAGCAAGATCGAGATCTCGAGCTACACCTCGCAGCGCAAGTCGCCGCTGCGAGCACGGCCGCAGAAGCAGCCCCCTGCCCGGATTGCCGGACGGAGTTAGAGCCGCTTCGCGTTGCGAGCCCGCTTGCAAAAGGATTTCCCCGATGTTCGCCGCAGCTCTATTGCGGTGGTTGCAAAAGCGAAGGGCCGCATCGTTATCGATGCGGCCCTTCGTCTTGAAGCGATGTGCTTTGGCGTTGCTAACTCCGCAATGCCATCTGGTCCGTCATAATCTGCGTCAGGTCCGGTTTCTTCAAGCCGTGCTCGTGCTCGTTGAACTTGTCCACCTTGCTGGACCAGTTCATGCTGCAGAATTTGGGCCCGCACATGCTGCAGAACGCTGCTTCCTTGTAGTAATCGTCCGGTAGCGTCTCGTCATGCATCGCCCGCGCCGTCTCCGGATCGAGCGACAGCGCAAACTGCTTGTCCCAGTCGAACGTGTAGCGCGCATGGCTGATCGCATCGTCACGGTCGCGCGCGCCGGGCCGCTGTCGAGCCACATCCGCAGCATGCGCCGCAATCTTATATGCGATGATGCCGTCCTTCACGTCCTTCTCGTTGGGCAGGCCGAGATGCTCCTTGGGAGTGACGTAGCAGAGCATCGCCGCCCCGTGCCAGCCGATCATGGCCGCACCGATTGCCGAGGTGATGTGGTCATATCCCGGCGCGATGTCCGTGACCAGCGGGCCCAGCACATAGAAGGGCGCTCCGTCGCACAGCTCCACTTCCTTGTCCACTTGCAGCTTGATCTGGTCCATCGGGATGTGTCCCGGCCCCTCGATCATCACCTGCACATCGCTCTTCCACGCCTGCCGGGTGAGTTCACCCAGCGTCTTCAACTCCGCAAACTGGGCCTCGTCGCTCGCGTCCGCGAGACACCCCGGCCGCAATCCATCTCCCAGCGAGTAGCTTACGTCGTACTTCGCCATCACCTTGGTAATGCGATCGAAGTTCTCGTACAGGAAATTCTGCTTATGGTGCGAGGTCATCCACTGGGCCAGAATCGCACCACCGCGGCTCACAATGCCGGTAATCCGCTTGGCCACCATCGGGATGTACTGGATCAGTACACCCGCATGGATGGTGAAGTAGTCCACACCCTGCTGCGCCTGCTCTTCGATCACTTCGAGGTACAGATCGATGTTCAGGTCTTCCAGCTTCTTCACCCTTGCCAGAGCCTCATACAGCGGCACTGTGCCGATGGGCACCGGTGAATGCCGCAGAATCGCTTCGCGGATCATGGGAATATCGCCGCCGGTGGAGAGGTCCATCACCGTGTCCGCGCCGTAGTGCACCGCCGTGTGCAGCTTGCGCAGTTCCTCATCCACATTCGAAACCATCGCCGAGTTGCCGATGTTGGCGTTGATCTTGCAGAGTGAGCCCACGCCAATCGCCATCGGCTCCAGCTCGGGGTGGTTGATGTTTGCCGGGATGATCATGCGGCCAATGGCAACTTCGTCGCGGATAAACTCCGGAGCCACCTTCTCCACTTGCGCCACATAGGCTATCTCTTCGGTAATCAGACCCTTGCGGGCAAAGTGCATCTGGCTCATGTTGCCGTCGCCGGTGCGTGCGGCCTCTTCACGACGCTTCACAACCCAGTCTGCCCGCGGCGCCGGCACCTTGTAATCGTTGCCCACAGCCTGCGCTCCATTGCGGCCGGAGCCTGCGCCGATGCCATTGGTTCCATGCCCATTACCGTTTCCGTTCATTCCTGTCCCCCGACCTAACCATTCCACGCGACCAGCCGATACAGATTCAAAGTATACCCTTCCCTCCCCGGGATTCACCCCGGAGAGAGCGTCCGTGGAAGGGGCATCGACTTCGTCTGTGTAAAAAAAGGCTAAACTTTTTTTCCATTCTTCCGATATTAGCAACACTTCACTTTCGGGGAGCAAGCATGTCTCAACCCGCCATAGATCGCCGTCAGACAGACCACCGCACCGCGCCTGTCCGTTCCATCCTTCTCTTTTCCGTGCGCCTCGCGGTCATTTCGCTGGTTCTGGCAGCTTCGTCTCTGCATGCGGAGGACCGTGCCGTAGCCCACAAAGTCCCCCCCACGTATCCCCCCATCGCAAAGCAGTTACGCATTACCGGCCTTGTTACCGTTGTCGCGACCGTCGATTCGACCGGCAAAGTCATCAAGGCAGAGTCAAACAGCGGCAACAAGGTCCTCGCTCCCGCTGCAATCGACGCAGTCAAACAATGGAAGTTTGCTCCTGGCGATGCGACTTCCACGATTGAAGTCGTCATCAACTTTAGCCTTTGACACGCGGGCCGGAATTTGGCCGGCCCAGAACCACCCTCCAGAAAGGGACTTGCGCCATGGGTATTCGAGGAAAACTTCTTTGCAGCATTGGGGCGTTGGGATTGGGGTACGTCCTTTTCTTCGGCCTCATGGAGTGGACTACCTCTGTCGCCCAGCAGCACCTCCGCATCGCGTCGGATAAGCTGTTTCCTGCTGCTACCAGCCTGCAAGAGGCGCAAGCAAGGTTTCAAAAGCTGGACAAGTCCTATCGCGATGCGGTGATGTTGCAGGATTCGTCTACGCTCAATGCAGGGGATGAAGAATTCACGGCTGGGATATCTGGACTTCGGACTGCGGCAGACAAGCTGGTCTATGACCCCGCCCTGCACCAGCAAGCCACCGCTCTGCTCTCCCGTTTCACTGACCTTCATGGCCGCGCCAAAGCTGCCTATACCGGGGCGGCATCCGCAGCAACCATGTCCTCAGACACCGGGGCGGCCCTGGCCATGGTCGACAAAGACACCAGCAGCGCAGAGCAGGCACTGGACGATTTTTACTCAAAGGTCGGAAAGACTAGCTACCAGGCCGAGCTTGGAGATGTCAACGACTCCAACAGCCGCCAGGCATGGGTTGGAGCATGCCTCTTCGTCATTGCCCTCATCATCGCCGGGTTTTCCTTGTTCATCATGGAGAAACATGTCTCGGCCCCGCTCCGCGACCTTGCCCAGCGTCTGGGCGATGGGGCGCGCAAAGTGGCCAAATCTGCAAGTCAGGTCTCCACTTCCAGCCAGAATCTCTCTCGTGACAGCTCATTCCAGGCAGCCTCACTGCAGGAGACCTCCGCCTCGTCCGAAGTAATCCGCTCCATGGCCGAGAGCAGTACACAAAACTGTAGTTCGACGGCAGAACTTGTCTCCATGTCCGAGTCCAAATTCGCTCTCACCAACCAATCTCTTCTGGAACTGACCCACGCCATGGACGAGATCAACTTGTCGAGCACCAGAATTTCCAAGGTCATCAAGTTGATCGACGAAATCGCGTTCCAGACCAATATCCTGGCACTCAACGCCGCCGTGGAAGCGGCCCGCTCCGGGGATGCAGGTCTTGGCTTCGCAGTCGTTGCCGACGAGGTGCGGAGTCTGGCCCAGCGCTGTGCGCAGGCTGCGAGAGACTCCGCGCTTATGGTGGAAGAGTCGATCGCCAAGTCGGCGAGCGGCAAGGCCAAGCTTGACGACGTGGCAGCCTCCATCCACGGCATTACTGAGGAATCTTCCAAGGTAAAATCGCTGGTCGACAAGATCAATGTCGGCAGTTCGGAACAGACCCGCGGCATTCGACAGATTGCCCGCTCTGTCTCCGATATGGATAAACTCACCCAGGCTTCCGCTGCGAACGCCGAAGCCGGTGCGATGGTCGCACGAGAGCTCACCGCCGAGTCCGAAAGCCTCAACGAGATGGTCCGCGTCCTCAGCAAGGTCGTGGAAGGTGAACAATCCACACGCGCGTTTGCGTGATCCGCTCCGCAGACCGGCGAGCAGCGGGCGCTACTGATTCACCCCACTCGCCAAGAAGCCACCGTCTACAACCAGGATCTCGCCGGTTACAAAGGCCGAGGCATCGCTGGCGAGGAAGACTGCCGAGCCGACCAACTCCTCCGTCTTGCCGAAGCGTCCCATCGGCGTGCGCATGCGCAGCTCCTTGCCGCGCTCGCTCTTGTCCAGCAGCTCCGCGTTCAGCGCCGTGCGGAACACGCCAGGCGCAATCGCGTTCACGGTCACGCCTAGCGAACTCCACTCGACGGCCAGTGACTTGGTGAGTGCGCCCACCGCAGCCTTGCTGCAGGCGTAGGCGGTGACTTCCTTCAAGCTGACAAACGTGTTCAGCGAAGCAATGTTGATGATGCGTCCATAGCCATTGGCCAGCATGTGCTTGCCGAACACCTGACACGCGCGCAGGGTTCCGTTGACGTTGGTGTCCATGATGTCGTTCCAGACATCCTCAGGAAAATCGACGGTGGGCGCACGCTTGATCTTGCCCGCGCAGTTGATGAGGATGTCGACCTTGCCCCAGGCCTTCACGGTTTCGTCCAGGAGATGCTCCAGCGTTTCGCGACTGCCCACGTCCGAGGTCAGGCGCAACGCCTTGCGACCGCAATTCTCGATCATCGCCGCAGCCTCGTCTACCTGCTCCTTGCGGCGCGAACTTGCCACCACATCCGCACCGGCCTCCGCCAGGCCCACGGCCATCGCCAGCCCAATGCCCGAAGTCCCGCCCACCACAACCGCCGTCTTTCCACTTAGATCGAACAACGAGTTTCCCATTGCATCTCTTCCTCTCTCAACTTGGTCCTGCGAAAGTATGGGGCCGTCACCCGTGCAGGATGAAGGCCCCGTGAGCTACGCCTCCCGATTTCCTACCGCTGAATCCGGGCCGATCCGCCTTGCGCAAACTGCACCACCTGGTCCAGCGTCGCCATGGTGGTGTCGCCCGGGAACGTCGTCATCAACGCACCGTGCGCCCATCCCAGCTTGATCGCCTCTTCCGGTGCTGCTCCGCTGAGCAGTCCGTAGATGAACCCAGATGCGAATCCATCTCCGCCACCGACGCGGTCCAGCACCTTCAGCTCGGCTGTGGGGGCGGTGACGGCCTTGCCGTTCACCCATGCCACCGCGCTCCAACTGTGATGATTGGTGTTATGAACCTCGCGCAGAGTCGTGGCTACAATCCTGGTCTTCGGGAAGCGCTCCACGACCTGCTCCATCATGCCGAGAAATGCGGTCGTATCGAGTTTGGAACTCGCAGTCTTCGCACTGGCAGCAACCTCCGGACCGGCAAAGCCAAGCCCTTTCTGCAGGTCTTCCTCGTTCCCGATCAGCACATCCACATTGTCGACGATCTCGCCTAACACCTCGTGCGCGCGCTTCATCCCGCCCTGTGGCTTCCACAACTTCTCGCGATAGTTCAGGTCCAGCGATGTGATCACGCCTGCCGCACGAGCCGCCTTCATGGCTTCGATCACCAGCGCCGACGTGGTTGCCGAGAGCGACGAGAAGATGCCGCCCGAATGAAACCAGCGCACTCCGGAAGCGAAGATCGCCTTCCAATCGAAGTCGCCCGGCTTCAACTGCGCGGCCGCCTCGTTGCAGCGGTTATAGAAGACGATCGGCGCACGCACGCCCAGGCCCTGATCGCTGTAGACAGTCGCCATGTTTGGACCGCTTACGCCGTCGTGCTGGAACTTCTTATAGAACGGCTTGACGCCCATCGCCCGGACACGCTCGTGGATCAACGCTCCGATGGGGTACTCCACCATCGCACTGGCGATGCCGGTGTTCAGCCCAAAGCAGTCGGACAGGTTCGCCGCAACGTTGAACTCCCCGCCGCTCACATGCACTGCGAAATTCGTCGCCTTGCGGAATGGAATGATGCCCGGGTCGAGCCGGTGCACCAGCGCGCCCAGCGAAAGTAAATCGAGTGATCCCTTTTCAGGGATAGTGAAACCAAGATCCACAACTGCCTCCTCAAAACCTAATTCGTCTTTCTGACTCGCAGAGTCAGAATCTCTGTATTTGTCTTTCCGACGCCTTAATCGTTCCATCGGCGCAAATCGGTGTTAAGCCTTTGCTTACATGCCCAGAAAAACCGGTTTGATGTGCCGCTCCCACAGGTTCGCGGTCACATTCTGCGCTACCACATCCTCATTCGCTTCCAGCGCCTCAAGATAGCGCGGTCCCAACTTAGCAGCAATCTTGAACCCAACGTGCAGCAGCTGGCGGAAGCTGGGATTGTAAGCTGGATTGGATTGGTCATGCCGCAGCGCCGCGGCATATTGCTTGCCCGTCCACCCGTTCACCGTCTCGGCCGTCGGGAGCTTGCTGTCGTCGATGTCGATGACGGTCGCGTACGGAGCGGTTAGCTCATCCTTGTGACTCAGCGCCTCGGCATAGATTTCCTTTGCAATCTCCAGCCCCGTCCCGCCGGATTCTGCCAGGCCAATCAGTTCCTCCAGCCAGTTGGTGCCGGCCGTCTTCAGGTGCACACCGGCGTTGAACTTCTTGGCTCCGTTGTAGATCGCGCTGTAGATCGAGAACTTGTCTGACCCAGAGTGCACACTCAGCTTCAGATTGTCCGGCAAGCCATACTTTTTGATGGCAAAGTCAATCGCCGCAAGGTCTTCCTCGAACTCCTTGGCAAACTGCTTTACGTCGCCCACGTAGTCCACGCCTTTGTTGAAGCGGCCCGTGAACTTCGGCGCGATCGTCTGAATCGGAATATCCGCGTCCGCAATCATGGCCAGGATGATGAGCAACTCCACCGGCGTCTGCGGAAAGTCCGTCTCGTCCATCGACACTTCCGGCACGAATCGCCCCACGCCCTTGCTTTCCGCCAGCAGACGGTAGATCTGCCCCGCATGCTGCACCGCGGCCAGAAACTTGTTGGCGACGCCCTCGACGAAGGTTTTATTCGTCTCGAACGGCTCGGCAATTCCAGGAATCGTGACGGTCCCAATCAGTTCGGGATGCGCGGCGATGAACGCTGCGACGTCTTCCGGCTTGGCCGGCTGCCCAATCAGGTCCGCTACATCGAGCGTGAAGAAGTCGCTGGGATCGAGGAAGCGCTGCACCGTCTTCAGGTTGATATGATCGGCATCGACAAAATACGGCTTGGTCCAGCCAAGTTCTTTCACCGCTGCATCCGCGGCGGCGCGCGTCTGCACTGGCTCCGAGCCGATTATGGTGTGCTCGCGGTTGGACTTATTCCACACCGGAACGACCTCGACTCCCAGGTCTGCCGCCTTCATGCAGGCCGCCAGCTGTGCCTTCGCCTGGTGTGCAAACCTGTCGCCAACGCCAATGGAAAACTTCGGAAGTGTCAGATTTTCAACTACTACATCCATTGCCCTACCCCATTTCGAATGTTCGACGCAGTGGTCGAACCAATTTTGCGACCGTCCCAGCATATCCGCTGGCAGGCGTGCGGAGCAAATCGATGACGCACGATACCCTACGCCTCTGCTGCTCCGAAGGTCAATGCAGCGAAGCCAACATTTCTTTCGCGTCAGCTTCACGAGAGCTGCTTCCCAGGTAGGAGAACTGGAGCCTCGTCCCCACGACGTAGCAGGTCAAAGCTTGATTGCCGCTAAAGTCCGCCTCGCCGCATATCGCGCCGAACTGTCCTGCGGGCAAGTCCATAAATCTGGTGTTTGAAAAGCGTGGGTCTTTCTGCTGGATGGCGTTGATGAACTCCCGCTGCCGCTCCGCTGTTTGCTCCGTCCATGGCCCTCCGGTCGGGTTCACTACGGCGCGATCCGTCACATCGACGGTCCCCGACCGCGCCCACTCCCGCCGTAGCGCGGCCACCACGCCAGCTCCGCCGTCTGGGTTCTTGACCGGAGTCCACAGCACCGGCACATCCATTGTCAAACCATCCACGGTGACGGTCTGGTGGAAGTGGATCGGATTGTGAACCAGCGTCTCTCCCACCACAATCAGAACCACGAGGAGATAAATCACCTTTTCCAGCAATGCAGTTTTCATCGATCTCTCAGCTTAGTCTTTGAAGCGTCCTTGATAGGCCCATAGGCCGAGTCCCGGGTTCGAGATGTAGAAGATCTCCTCGCCATCCACGACGTTCCAGCCATCCGCCAACTTGGCTGGATCGTACTTCGCGGTATATTCCGCCAGGTCGCCATACTCAAAGTGCGCGCCTTCGATCTCTTCGCGCGTCAGGTGTCCGGGACAATAGCGGATGCGGAAGCGTCCCTCGCTTGAGCCGTGAATCAGGTGCGCAGCAGCGGACAGGTTCCCTGCCAGAGCCGGGTCGTTCTTCACCGCCTCCAAGGTTGCCGGCGTGCCGCAGTAACCATACTTGCGGATCAACGTGTCGATGGTCGGGTCTTCGCCGAACTCGTGCACCGCCGGCGCCAGCACAATCAGCTCCGCACCATCCGCCAGCGCCATCCGTGTGCGATAGATGCTCTTGTTGCCGAGCCAGGTGCTTTTGAACTCGTGGGGATCGAGGAACACGACCGCCTTCTTGATCTCGCGGTCCATCATCAGGAAGTTGACCTGCAGGCTCAGCTCGGCCGCGCGCTCAAAGCACTCCGTATCGTCGCCGATGAAGATGCCGCGGATCGCCAATTGGCCCGCTGCGTTCTTGCTGACCACGGTCTGCACGTAGACGATGGGCAAGCCCTGCGCAAAGTGGTCGCTGGCATAGTTCAGCACACGCCGCACCGGAGTGTCCGCTCGGCCCATCATGCGCTCCATGCCATACACCGCGCCCAGGAAGTGGCTGCGATGGATGCCCATGACTCCGCCGGTGCCGACAAAGATATTTTTGTTGTAATTCGCCATGCCGACGACCTCGTGGGGCACCACCTGGCCAATCGACAGGATCAGATCGTGCCCGCCATCGCGCAGCAGTTTGTTCACCTGCGCGGGCCACGGATAGTCGAGCTTGCCCTCGCTTACTTCGCGCACAAACTCGCCCGGCACCTCGCCCAGCGTCACAATGTCGTTGCGCCAGTCGTGCACACGGAACAGGTCGCGCGGCGTCGGGCCATACATCACCTGGATCTCGTGGTCGGTCATGGCCTTGTGCGTCCCCAGCGCGGGCAGCACATCGGTCAGAGCATCCCCGTAGTAGTTCCAGGCGTACTCGGTCAGTTGCCCAGCCATCGAGTGCATCCGGGTGAAGTCCGGCGGCACGGCCAGCACCTTTTTGCGGTCGCCCAGCTTGTCCAGAGCGGAAAAAAGCGCCGCTTTCGCTTCGGCGGCGGTGAATTCAGTGGTTGGAGAGCCGGCGGCAAAGAAAAGACTCATACCGGTGATTCTACTCGCCGCGCCGCAATGGGTGGCGTTCGCACAAGACCTGTGTCCTACGTCACAAACAACCACATGCCCACGCACTATAGTCGTGCGCAAGATCACGGGCTCGGAGTTCGATGCGGCTCCCGGAGTTTGGCCACGGTCTTGAGTTGGCGGGGGGAAGCTTTGCGGCCCAGGCTGAATCTTGTGGCCCATCCCGATAAAGCTTTCCCTCTGCCCAAATCGCACGATGTACCAGCGGTGGCCGCCGCCGTGTCCGCCGGAGCGACCCTCCCCCGCCGGAGTGTCTGGAGAAGCTCTTCCCTCCGCCACCGGACATCTTCGGGGCCTTCTCGCTACCTAAGCTCCGGCCCCCAAATCCCCTATTGCTCGACATCTTGGGCATTTTGGGCGACTTCTGTTCGCCGCTGCCGCCGCCGAATAGATGGAACCCGCCGGATTTCCTTGCCTTCTCCGGCTGGAATGAGTTGAATTCGTCTGAACCCCGGCCGCCGAAATCTCGGCGCAGGATGACTCTGCTCATCCCGCGGCCAGAAGCACCGGGCGGCTAATCTACGTCTCGCGCGGCCGTGTTACTCCGCGCATTCCGGACCGCTTCCATGAATCGCCGCGCTAGCTCATGAATCCACTGCTCCTGCCTTCCGAGCAGCGCCTTGTGCGGCATCAGCTCCGACCCGACGCCCAGAGCCGACGCTCCGGCGGAGATGAAGTTAGCCGCGGTCGCCTGATTCACACCCCCGGAGGCGATCAGAGGGATCTGGGGCAGCGGAACTTTCAGCGTGCGGATGTACTGGTCTCCCCCCATCTGCGCGCAGGGAAAGACCTTGATGAAGTCGCCTCCTGCTCGCCAGGCGGCGATGACTTCACTGGGCGTGAGCGCGCCGGGAATTGCGACGATGTCCTTGCTCAACGTAAAGTCGAGCACGTCCGGGACCAGCCCGGGGCTGGTGATGAACCGGGCACCCGCGTCCAGACATCGCTGTGCCGTTGAAACATCCAGAACGGTTCCAGCACCCACGATCAGATTCGGATACTTCTTCGCGAGCTGTGTGATGACCTCAACCGCCTTGGGCACAGTCATTGTGATCTCCACCACGGAGATCCCGGCGCTGGATACCGTCTCTGCTGCAAACAGCGCCATCTCCGCGGATGGGACACGGACGCTCGGCACCAAGCCCATTTGTTCAATTCCGGCGCAGATCTCTTGTTTCGTCATTCTCGTGCCCCTTCGGACTCCGGCTGTCCCTGTTCTTCCATTTCGCGGGAACGACGTTCACGTTCGCATCCCCGAACTATAGACTCAGCACGCAGCACAAGAAAACGAGCCAGCCAGTCAGTTTGAACTTCTGACCTGCTGACTCGCTGACTTGGTGACCGCCTTGACCTGCTGCCGTGGTTAGAATATCTGGAAGTTGACCTCGATATTGACCTCGACCGGAACCGGCTTTCCGCCCTCGATGGCGGGATTGAAACGGTACTGCCGCACAGCCTCGATAGCCTTCTCGTCCAGCCCCATGCCGACCCCACGCAGCACATGCACGTTCTGCGGGTTGCCCTTGGAGTCCACCACCAGGTTCACCAGCACGATGCCCATAAACTTCGCCTTGCGCGCCTCTTCGCTGAACTCCGGCTCAACCTGGTAGATCAGCTTGGGCGCGGAGACACCTCCGCCTACATGCCGCAGTCCGCCGCCGTAGTTTCCTCCGGAGCCAGGCCCCAGCCCGGAGCCGCTGCCCGAGCCAATTCCCGTGCCCCGCCCGTTGCCCATGGAGTTGCCCAGCAGTTGGGAGCTGGGGTCGCCAAAGTTCGGCAGCGGGCTATTCGCCATCTTCAG